>Ga0207930_1000192_pt1 | contig 17532 bp, 18 predicted proteins | sample NGESurshal092012_7_FD_184477 | JGI IMG/M metagenome (GOLD analysis project Ga0207930, IMG submission 184477) | Arctic peat soil microbial communities from Barrow, Alaska - NGEE Surface sample 210-3 shallow-092012 (SPAdes) | ecosystem: Environmental > Terrestrial > Soil > Wetlands > Peat ... | reverse complement strand
ACCCGCGGTGGTTTCCCATTACAATGTGCAGCCGGTGATCGACGTTTTCGTCAGCACCCAGGACCGTGATCTGGGGGCCGTGGCCGCGGACACGATGAAGGTCCTTAAACCCTTCGAGCAGAATCTGCCGCGCGGTACGCGGATCGTGGTTCGTGGACAGATCGAGACCATGCAGTCGTCATTCCTCGGACTGGGAATTGGACTGGTGATGGCTATCGTCCTCATCTACTTCCTGATCGTGGTGAACTTCCAGTCCTGGCTTGATCCGTTCATTATCATCACGGCGCTGCCCGGGGCGCTGGCCGGTATCTGCTGGATCCTGCTCTTGACGCGCACCCGCTTGAGTGTCCCGTCGCTCACGGGAGCGGTGATGTGCATGGGGGTGGCCACGGCCAACTCCATTCTGATGATTTCTTTTGCCCGTGACCGGATGCACGCGGGGATTCCCGCCGCTCAGGCTGCACTTGAGGCTGGTTACACGCGTATTCGTCCGGTCCTGATGACGGCGCTGGCGATGATCATCGGTATGTTCCCGATGGCGCTCGGACTGGGTGAAGGCGGCGAGCAGAATGCCCCACTCGGGCGCGCCGTGATCGGCGGTCTGATCTTTGCAACCGTGGCGACTTTGTTCTTTGTGCCCACGATTTATGCCATGATTCACGGCCACATCGAAGCCAAGCAAGCTGAGCGGAAACAGTCATAGAATGATAAGAACTGAAGTGGAACCAATTCGTATGGATTCGCATTCAAGCCAGACCGAAGCATCGGACGACGAACGCCAGGCGCCGGAGATCACCCCTCCGCCCAAACTTCCGCCGGCGCCTCCGCGCAAGGCGCTGCTGTTGATTGGCCTTGTGTTGCTGCTGCTGTTTGTTGGTGGTTTGATCACCATGCTCATGCGAATGCGCAGCAGCCATGTGCTGGCGGACGAGACCGAGCGGGAATCGATTCCCACGGTGGCTGTCATTCATCCCACTGCCGAAAAGCCCGACGAGGAACTGGTGTTGCCGGGCTCGTTGCAGGCCTATGAAGAGTCGCCGGTTTACGCGCGCACCAATGGCTATCTGCTGCGCTGGTACAAGGACATGGGCAGCCACGTCAAACAGGGCGAACTGCTGGCCGATATCGATACTCCTGAAGTGGATCAGGAACTGATGCAGGTCCGCGCCAACCGGCAGCAGATTGTGGCGGCGATGGATTTGGCCAAGATCAATGCCGATCGCTATGTCAGCTTGCGCAAGACGGACTCAGTTTCGCAACAGGAGTCGGACCAGCAATCCAGCGGGTATCAGCAGGCCAAAGCCAACCTTGATGCGGCGGACGCGACAGTCCGGCGCCTCGAGCAATTGGAATCCTTTAAACATGTTTACGCGCCGTTCTCCGGTGTACTGACCAAGCGCAATGTAGATCCCGGCGCTCTGATCAACTCGGGAGGCACGGGCAAGGAGCTTTTCGATATTGCGAAAGTCGATCCGCTGCGGGTGTTCGTGAGTGTCCCGCAAAATTATGCGCCGGCCATTAAGAACGGGATGGAAGCATGGGTCAGTTTGCCAGAGTTGTCTGGCGAGAAATTCAAGGGTATGGTCGTGCGCACGGCGGAGTCGATCGATCCCATGACGCGGACTTTGCTCACGGAGGTGGACGTGCCCAATCGCGACGGGCGCTTGCTGCCCGGCTCGTTCGGCGAGGTGCATTTTAGAATCGGCATTAATGTGCAGAAATTGACGATTCCGGTCAATGCGATGCTGTTTCGCCAGGAAGGCCCGCGTGTGGCCGTAGTCGGCAGCGATGGCAAGGTCCACCTGCGGCCGATCGTGATTGGCAAAGACTACGGCGCGACCCTGGAAATCCTCGGAGGTGTGGAGGCGGGGGACCGCGTGATTGTCAATCCTGCCGACTCCATTGAGGAAGGCCAGCAAGTGAATGTCGCTCCCGAGAACCAGGGAGGACAGCAGTCGTGAACCGTTTGATCCTGGCGGCGGGCATTCTTGCCAGCGGCTTGTTGGCAGGATGCACCGTGGGACCAAACTACCATCGTCCGCCCATGCCGGCTCCGCCAGCCTACAAGACGGAAGGACCATGGCGCGTCGCCGCGCCCAAGGACGCGATTCCCAAAGGCGCATGGTGGGAGATCTATAGCGACGCCGAGCTGAACAACTACGAACAGCAGCTACTCAAAGCCAATCAGTCACTCAGCGCAGCCCAAGACCGTCTCAGTCAGTCTCGCTCGCTCGCGCGGGTCACATCGGCAGGATACTTTCCCACGCTGAACACCGATCCCAATGCTTCGCGTACCAGGTATTCAGGGAACCGCCCGGAAGTCGTAACTATTGGCAGGCCACTCACGCAGAATACTTTCGAGATTCCATTTCTGCTGAATTACGAGCCTGATCTGTTCGGGAAAGTGCGGCGCACTCTCGAGGCATCCAACGCATCGCTGCAATCGACGGCGGCGGACTACTACAACGTGATCCTGGTGCTCACAGCCGAATTGGCCGCTGACTACTTCAGCCTGCGAGAGCTCGATGCCGAAACCCAAGTCGTGCAGGAAGGGGTCACGATCCAGCAAGAGGGATTGCGACTGGTGGACGCTCGACACACCGGCGGAGTGGCCTCCGGACTCGATTTGGCGCAACAGCAGACGCTGCTCGATTCCACCCAGACGCAGCTCTACCTGGTGCAACAGCAACGCGCACAGTTTGAACACGCCATCGCCGTACTTACCGGGAATGCGGCCTCGACCTTCAGCATTCCTGTGCTTCCGCTGAATGCAACTCCGCCCGCGATTCCACTGGGCGTGCCGTCCGATCTGCTGGAGCGGCGTCCGGATGTCGCTACCGCCGAGCGCCAGATGGCTTACCAAAATGCGCAGGTAGGCATCGCCACTGCTGCTTTCTATCCGCAGCTCACCCTCTTCGGAGGAGGTGGAGTTCAAAGCACCGACATCACCACCCTCTTCTCGGCTCCCAGCGCAATCTGGGCGGTGGGAGGCGATTTGTTGCAGCCGATTTTCCAGGGAGGGCGCAACCGCGCCAACCTCGCGGCGGCGAAATCTGCTTATGACGAGGCAGAAGCAAACTATCGCGAGTCGGTGCTGACTGCGTTCCAGCAGGTGGAAGACGGGCTCTCGGGATTGAACACGCTGTCGCAGGCCGTTGCCACGCAGAACGCAGCCGTCGCCGATGCCCGCCGCTCGTTGGAACTGTCCAACAACCGCTACGTCGGAGGAGTCACCAGCTACCTCGATGTCATCACCGCGCAATCGGCGCTGCTGACCAACCAGCGCCTGGCAACGCAACTCCTGGGCCAGCAGATGGTCACCTCGGTCTATCTTGTCAAAGCACTTGGTGGGGGTTGGGATGCATCGCAAATTCAGAATGAACAGGTCCATCCCAAGGCGATCCAGACCATCCAGCAATAAGTACCCCGCATCACCTTTGTGTCCGTTTTCCGGATTCAACTTGAATCATTTGGCTCTTATTGCAGGAAACCTTTTCAAGGCTGCGCGCGAAATGTATCCGCATTCGGCCGTCCGATTTTGAAGTTCATCGAAATATTGTTGTTAGCCCGCTCGAAATCAGCCCAGCCGGTTCAGGCCGTCCACATACGCCTTTGCGCTGGCCTCAATGATGTCGGTGGAAGCACCGCGACCCATGGCGCGCCGGTTGCCGATCTCAAGGTGTACCGTCACCTCTCCCATTGCTTCGGTGCCTTCGGTTACGGCTCGAATGTCATAGCGCAGGAGTTTCGCGTGGGTCGCGGTGAGTCCCGCAATCGCCTTGTACACGGCATCGACCGGGCCGTCGCCAATCGAAGCTCCTTCCTTCGGCTTGCCGTTCACCAGCAGCCGCACGGTCGCGGTCGGAATCGCCGTCGTGCCGCTGTAGCTGTGCAGGTACTCCAGCTTCAGGTTCTGCTCGGCCGGAGGCAAGGCATCGTGAACCAGCGCGGCCAGGTCTTCGTCGAGCACTTCCTGCTTCTTGTCCGCCACTACAAGGAAGCGCTGGTACATGGTGTCAAGCTCCTGCCTGGAGAGTTGGTAGCCGAGTTTCTCCAGCCGTGAGCGAAGCCCGGCCCGGCCCGTACGTGCTGTCAGGACAACGCGGCTGCCGGTAACTCCAACGTCGGCGGGACGCATGATTTCGTAGGTCTGCCGGTCTTTCAGGAACCCGTCCACGTGGATGCCGGAACTATGCGCGAACGCGTTCAATCCGACGATGGCCTTATTGGCGGGGACCGGCATTCCGAGCAGGTCGGCGACCATGCGGCTGGTGCGGAAGAACTCGCGCGGTTCGACTCCGGTGCTCACTCCGTAGTAGTCGGCGCGGGTACGGATGCCCATCACGATTTCTTCCAGCGCGGCGTTACCGGCCCTCTCGCCGATTCCGTTGATTGTCCCTTCTACCTGACGTGCACCGTTGCGAATGCCTGCCAGCGAGTTGGCCACCGCCAGACCAAGGTCGTCGTGGCAGTGGACGCTGATGGTTGCGCGCGCAATGTTCGGCACGTTGTCGCGAATGCCGCGAATCAATTGACCGTACTGCTCGGGAACGGTGTAGCCCGTGGTGTCGGGAATGTTGACCACCGTTGCGCCCGCATCGATAACCGCCTCCAACATCTCGAAAAGATATAAGGGTTCTGCGCGGCCGGCGTCTTCGGCATAAAACTGAACGTCGCCAACGCAGTTACGAGCGCGCTTTACGGCATCCACGGCCTGCACCACCAGCTTTGCGCGCTTAGCTTCGAGCGTCTTGCCATAGCGCTCGTCGCGGAACTTGCCCATGACGTGAATATCGGAAACGCCAATGCCGGTGTGGATGCGGGGACGCGCGGCCTTGGCGAGCGCCTTGCCGCAGGACTCGATGTCGGCGGCAACCGCGCGAGACAGCGCACAGATCGTAGGCCCTTTGATCTCCTGCGCGATCTTCCGGACGGCGTCAAAGTCCTCGGGAGACGATGCCGGGAAGCCAGCCTCGATAATATCCACCTTCAGCCGGGCGAGTTGGCGTGCCAGCCTGATCTTGTCGCGGCTCCCGAGGCGGGTTCCCGCTGCCTGTTCGCCATCTCTCAGAGTGGTATCAAACACCGCAATCTTTGCAGTAGTTTTCATTCCCGCATCCTCAACGATGTTTCGGATTTGTTATCGGAACAGAACGGTTTGTGATCGCATTAGACTTGTTGGCGGAGGGAGAGGGATTCGAACCCCCGATACCCTTTCGGGTATAACGGTTTTCAAGACCGCCTGTTTCAACCGCTCACACATCCCTCCGCATGAAGAACATGTGTGTTTTCATCATTCTACGACAGCTGCTTTCATGCCCGAAACCGGATCCGTTGCATAACCGTCGCATAAAACCCGATCTAAGGACTGCATCGCGGCCACAGCATCCGCTCCGACGGCCTTCACGTACAAGTTCATCGTCGTAGAAACGTTGGCCAAACGGCGTGCCACGTTTCCATTGACATGTTGATCGAGTCGAGGGGTTTGCGCACTTCAACCAACCAGTCTGCGAATGTTCCAGCATCGGTGCTCATGCTGGATTCTTCGGCAATTTCAAACAGACCGCACACCCTTCGCTCGGGGATCTGCGAAAAAATGTCCCACCTTGAAATACCACTTGACATATTCCTATATAGGAATATATAGTTCCCCTCATGGCACGAGCGGCGACAACTTCCGACGCCTTCAACGCGGTGGCGGAGCCCCGGCGCCGCCAGATCCTCGTTCACCTCATGCACGCGGAACGGTCGGTTGGCGATATCGTCGTCGCCCTGGGGTTGGAACAGCCGTCCGTCTCGAAGCATCTGCGGGTGCTGCGGAATGTGGGGCTGGTGTGGGTTCGCAGGAACGGGAAGCACATGATGTATCGAACCAATGCCGAGGCGATTCGGCCGCTGCACGAGTGGACCAAGACCTTCGAACGGATGTGGGCGCATCAGTTGAACAGCATCAAGCAACGTGCCGAGGCCAAGAACAAGGAACGGAAGAGCGATTGAATTGAAGACACAAGAGGAGGAAGTATGAGCACGATTACAACGGCCCCGGGGATCGACAGTTTGACCCTGCTCGTGACCCAGGAAATTCACGTGCAGGCTTCGGTGGAAGACACCTTTGAGGCGCTGCTGGAACAGGTTGGCCCCGGCGGCACCCGACCCGATGGCACGTCGATGCAGATGAAGATCGAGCCCTGGCCGGGCGGTCGATGGTACCGCGACCTGGGCGACAACAATGGGCATCTCTGGGGACACGTGCAGGCGATCAAGCGGCCGACGCTGCTCGAGATCACCGGCCCGTTATTTATGTCCTACGCCGTGGTTTCGAATGTGCAGTACCGGCTGACCGAAGTAGATGGCGGCACCCTGATCCAGTTTCATCACAAGGCGCTGGGGGTAATTCAGGACGACCATCGCCAGGGTGTCACCGGCGGTTGGGCGCACATTCTGGAGGGCATACGCCAGCGGGCGGAAGCCGGTTCGCGATGAGGAGCGGGCGATCCATCCGGTATGTCCGGCAACCGCGGCATGGATCGTAAGCGGCGCGATTTCGACTGGCGGTTCGAGCGCTCTGATGGTGAAGGCATTTCGCGCCAGGAAGACAACAACTAACTTGCAGCAAAGGAGTATTGACGATGGCTACAGCAACGAAGGCAAACACTATGATCGAGCCGATGCTTGGCGAGTTCCGCGAGGAAGCTGGCGTGACCAGGCGGATTCTGGAACGAGTTCCCGCCGACAAGCTGACGTGGCGACCGCATCCCAAGTCAATGTCGCTTGGCCAGTTGGCGATTCACATCGCGACGGTGCCGGGCGCGATCGCGACACTGGCGCAAGGAGACGGGCTCGATGTCTCGCAGGCCGCGTTCGAGCCGCCGCAACCGAAGAGCGCGCAAGAGATTCAAGCCGCGTTCGAGGAGAGTGTCCGCACCGCTGAGACGGTCCTGAACGGAATGACAGATGAGACGGCCCGGGGAAGTTGGACCCTCAAACGTGGCGACAAGGAGATTTTCACTCAGCCCCGCATTGGTGTCATGCGGTCAATCATGCTGAACCACTGGTACCACCATCGCGGACAACTGTCGGTTTACCTCCGGCTGTTGGATGTATCGGTCCCGGTTGTCTATGGACCCACCGCAGACGAAAACCCGTTCATGTAAGCAACATGCAAGCCTGCCCGGATTCCCAGGTTCGTGTCGTTTCCTCGGCGCCAACTTGGGAATCCCGCGCTCACTCTCCAGATGCCCAGTTGCTTTCCCCGCTCAATGCGCCCACAATTCGTAATCGCCGGGACATTATGGAAATGCCGGATCGACAACAGGGTCGCACCGGCTGACGTTCCGCGGAAAATACGAGGCATTATGGCTAAGAAATCTGCACCAAGCGAAAGCGTTTACAAACTGGTGGAGGTCATCGGCACCAGCTCCAAGTCCTGGGAAGATGCGGCGAACACGGCTGTGGAAACCGCCGCAAAAACCCTCCGCGACCTGCGCATTGCCGAGGTTGTCAAGATGGACATGAAGGTCGAGAACGGCAAAGTCACGGAGTATCGCACGCGCGTGCTGCTGTCTTTCAAGTACCAAAGCTGAGACGCCGCCCAGGCGTTCCCAACAACCGGCTCCCCAGGTTCGCGCCGCGCTTTTCGGCGCTCGCCTGGGAATTCCGCAGGTGGATATCTCTACCCTTTCGCCGCCGCGCGCGCGGCCTGCATCACCGTCTTCTTCATGCGGTTTTCGCCTGCCCAATACAGGCTGATCTCGTGTCCGTCAGGATCGTTGAGGTAGGCATGTCGCCAGCCCCAGGGCATCATGCGCGGCATCTGCGTGATGTAGAAGCCTTTTTGCATAAGCTTGCGACAGAACTCGTCGAGATCGCGCACTTCGAAGTACAGCCGCACGCCTTCGCTGGCCAGCGACGCGCCCGGGCCCGCTTGATGCAGGGCGATCGTCCCGTCGCCGCCCGGAGCGCGCAGCCTCGCATATACGGACTTGCCTTCGTAGCGAAAGTCCTCAATCAGTTTGAATCCCATCAGGTCGCGGTAGAAGCCCACGCCGCGCTCCACGTCCTTGCAGTAAATCATGGCGTGATTGAAGGTGAGCTTGCCATCGTTCGCAGGCGCAGTTGCGGACACTGCTGCCGCCGCACCCTTTTTCCCAGCCAAAGTTTCTTTCGGAGACGCTTTCGCAGGCTTCGCAGCCGCAGTTTTCCTCGCGGTCTTCGATGGCTTCACCGGCGCGAGCTTCGCCGCACGTCGCGCTCCGGTCTTCTTGCCTGCCGCTTTACTTGTTTTCTTCTTCATGCATCACCGTCGTGCTTTCCGCGCATCAAACGGCGCAAGTATGTTCAGACGCGACGCGATTGTCAAGCAACTTTAGGACAAATCGACAGCGAGCCGCCGCCCTTACTTCACCGGGCACGCGCAGTACTTCTCGATCCACTCCGCCTCCTCGCGAACTTTGATCTTGCCGTGCCACGGATTCTGGTCCAACTCATGCCCTTCATCTGGGAAGATCAGCAACGAACTCGGAATGCCCAGCATGTGCAGCGCGTGCTCCAGCAGGTAATCTTCCTCGACGGCAACCCGGACGTCGCTTCCGCCCGCCACGATGTGCGTCGGTGTCTTGATCTTGTCGACCTGGAAGATCGCGGCCTCATCGAGGTAATTCTGCCGCGCCTTCGGGTCCCACGCCATTCCGCCCAGGAAGAACGCGTCGTCGTAGGCTGTATCGTCGTTGCCCCAGTTGCTGATGTGTTCCACAGCACCCGCGCCGGTCACCGCCGCCCTGAACTCATTGGTCTGCGTGATCAGCCAGTTGGTCAGGTAGCCGCCATAGCTATAGCCGCCGATCGTCATCTGCATGGGATTGGCAATTCCTGCCTTCACCAGCGCCTCCACGCCACTCAGGACGTCGCGGCCCGGAGCCGACACGATCTTCGGCACAATCGCCATCGCGAACTTGTCGCCATAGCCCGCCGACCCGCGATAGTTGGGACGAAACACCAGCCATCCCTGGCTCGCAGCGTAGATTCCCCAGTCGTACCAGTCAGCGCCAAAGTAGTTTCCGTCGGCGTCCATCGGTCCGCCGTGTATGAGCACCAACAGCCGCAAGTTCTTCGCTCCGAATTTTCCGGGAGGATAGAGCAGCATGCCTTCCACCGGCGTGCCATCATCGGACGTCCAGCGAAACGGCTTGCCCTTGGGAAGCTCGCGCTCGGTGAACAACTTGTTGAACGACGTGATCGGCCGCGCCGCGCTGAGCGTGTCCGCGCCGTCGGCGATGTAAACCTCGGTGGGCTTGTCCACTTCGGAGTAAGTGAACGCGATACGTGGCGAATTCGTCGCGGTCGCCGCGCGCCCATAGGTGCCGGGCCATCCCGCGAGTTTGCGGAAGGCCTCCTGCGGCGTTGCCTGCTGATAGAGCGCGCTCGCCGTGCCCAACATTCCGGGAGCCAGCAGCGACCCATTGTCCCCCAGCGCGTAGTGCATCACCGCGCCCTCAAAGCTCGCCGCCCAGCGGATTGCTTGTCCGCTGGCGACATTGACCGAGTAAACGCGCGGCTGTAAGTCGGCGTACGCGCCTTCCACCGAACCTTGAACGACCTCGAAAAACAGATTCTTTCCATCGCGCGACCACTGCAGTTCGTCTTCGAGCGCCTCGTTCTTCGTCAATTGCCGCGCCGTAGTCTGCGGACCCGCCTTGCTCGTGTCCGCAACATAGATCTCGATCTCCTTCAGGCCCTCGAAGCGCTGCGAAGCGCTATCGGTCAGGTACGCGAGCTGGCTGCCATCGGGCGAAATCGCCATGCTCTTCACGCGATACTGCGACGTCACTACTGCCTGCGCGCCCGGAGTCTCGCCCGTCTCCTCGTCCTCATCTTTATCTCTGGCATCTTTCTTCTTCTTGTCCTTCTTGCTCTTCTTGGGTTCTTCCGTGCCCATCGCGATCTGCCGCGACAGCGCGTCCGCCACGCCAATTCGCGAGATCACGTCTCCACGTTCCTGCTCGCGATAGCGGACCACGTCTTTCCACTGCTCTTTGTATTCGTCCTTCTGTTTCTTCGTCCACGGAATGCGTGTTGCGAAGTACAGCGTCTTCGAATCTGGACTCCACGCGAACGAGTGCACATCCTCAGCGCCGCGTGTCACAGGAAACGCCTCGCCGCCGCCCACCGGAATGAGGTACACGTGCGTTACCCCCTTCTGGTCGTCGTCCGCCTTGTCGGATTTGTCGCTGTCGCTATCGCTGTCGCGGTCCGACAGAAACGCAATCCACTTCCCATCGGGAGACCACATCGGATCCGAATCGTGCCCCGACTGCGTCAGCGGAATCAGCACGCCATCGCTGTCCCGCCACAACCATAAGTCTTCGCGAAAGCGCTCACCTTCCCAATCCGCCCACTCGGTGGCGATGGCTACCATGTGTCCATCGGGCGAGAGTGCCACCTTGCTGAATTCCACCGAGTTGAAGAACTCGTCGAGCGTGATTCGCGGCTTGCCGCCGGACGCGGGCTCCGCGAAGGATGGAGCCGCCATGCCCGTCAGGAAAACCATGAGTGCGAAGGCCACGCAAGAATAGAGAGCCGGAGGGAGACGCAATTTATGCGATGTCGCAACGCGTGCCGCCAACTGGATAGACAACGTGATCACCGATGAAGTTGGTTTGCTGGTGCCGCCGATTATAAACAGCTGTACCCAGCCCAACCAAGTCGCCGACCGCACCGGTCCTTCCGCTCCGCCACCGCGTCACACGCGCTCGTGTTGTCAATCACTGCGTTTTGGTGCCGGCCACGCTACAAAGAAGCTGTCAGGCCCGTTGTTTTTGGCGGGAGGTGCTTCCATGTTCGCGACATTTCCCATAATTCTTTTCATCATCGGCGCGATTCTGCTCGTGGCGCTTCCGTTTGGTATCAGCTTGCAGTCCTACTTTCGCAACCGGGGCCGCCGCACCGTCGTCTGTCCCGATAATCATCAGCCCGTTACTGTCGAACTCGACAGCAAGTTTGCCCTTGCCACCGCGCTGCGAGGCGAGGAACACACCCGCCTGCATTCCTGCTCGCGTTGGCCCGAGAAAGGTGACTGCGATCAGGAGTGCCTGGCGCAGGTCGACCCGACTCCCGAGAACCTCGAGCGCCTGTTATACAAGTGGTACCAGGGCAAAACCTGTGCCATTTGCGATCGTTCGTTGACACCCGCCGACTGGAGGCGCAGCCGCCTCGCTCTGCTCAACGAGAACCACAAGCTCTTCGAACTGCATCACATGCACCTCGACGAAGTGCCTTCGGCGCTGGATCACATGAAGCCTCTCTGCTGGAACTGTCACCAGGAGGAGCGTATTCGCCAGGCATCTCCGCCCCGCATACTAAAGGGCGATCGTCGCAATCTCGGCTCACAGAGTTCTTAGTCACTACTTCCTCTCAGGTCGCGGACCTCGGTTGTTGCACCATGCGCCATCATCACCGGGAAGCGCGCAGCGTTCCCGTTCTTCGTACCATGACGATCACTGGCGTGTCGGGGAGTAAAATTCTGCTTGATCCAACGGTGCATGAAATGAAGTTGCTTTTCGCATGGATAGCCGTCATGGCCGTGGGCATCGCCGGCTGGTGTCAAGCTCCGCCGGGCTCCGCCACAGCGTCCCCGCAAAAGCCGAAAGTCTCGCCGCTCGCGGAATACGCGGGCGAATGGACAGCGACTTTCGATGGCAAGGTATGGTTGCGATTGCACCTTGAACTGCGCGGCGACCAGATCACCGGCGCGTTACTGCATGCGCGCAACCTCGCGGTGAATGACAACGGAGAGTTAAAGTCGGTCAGCGAAGAGCAATCGGGCGAGACTGTCACCTCTGCGGTGCTCAATCCTGACGGACTGCTGCTGACTTTCAAGGACCAGGATTCACAGCAAACAGATCGTTATACGATGCGGCTCGTGACCGCAGAAAAAGACGCGGCTGACCTGAAGATGATTGCCATGTCCATGCCTCCCGGGATGCCCAAGCCCAAGCCGTGGAGGCTGGTGAAGTCCGGCATCGCCCCTGCCAATAAAACGCCTGTCTCCCACTGAAACGGAGTTTATCGCAATTCCAGCAGCAACCCTGCGAGCAGCAGAACCAGCCCCACGCTGAGCATTACCATCATCAACAATGGAATTCGGCTCTTGGGAAATGTGGTGCCGTAGGAGCGAAGCAGTTCTCGCCCTTCCTTGGCCGCCACCTGTGCCGGATGCGCGTCGCTCGATCGCATCATCATGAACACGCGCAGCACCACTCCCGTTGCAGCCAATAAAAATCCTGCAACCACCATCCAATCTGCCTTGGAACTCATGATCGTATTGCTCCCGGAAGTGCCGCGCCAGCAGTTTACCTTTAAAGCAACACCGTGTTAAGAGATTTGTTACGTCCGTCATTTCTTAAGGACGCGCGCTCCCTGTTACACTTCTAACTTTCGCACCCAAGGAGTCGAATGATTTCTCCCATATTGCGCTGGCTCGGAGTGTTGGCCGGACTCGGTAGCGCAATACTTTGCTGGTTTTTGGGCGACGTGCTTTCCGGTCCCACTCGAAAAGGCCAACTGCTGCGGCTCGACGTCGCTCACTATGAGCTGATCGCCTTTCTCCTCGTGCCCGCGCTCGTTCTCGCCATCGTCGCCGTCTTCTGGGTGCCCCCGCGGCACGACGGCGAGGGTCCCGCACCCGAAGGCGGCCGCCTCCGCCTTCTTTTGGTCTTCCTCTTCCTCGGTGCGTTTCTCATCGGATTCGTGCACTAACCCTCACTGCTGCAAGAACATCATGTAATGGCTCGCTGCTCCCATGAAGAACAACATGGGAAACGACAGCCAGAAGTTCACTCGCGACACCAGGAACGCCAGTCGCGCCACCTTGGCCGCTTCCGCCGGCATGGCCGTGCCAGCCACCGCCGCTTCCGTCCACCGGATGATCTTCTTCTGCATCCGCCAGATGATGCCCCACACATTCAGCATCATGAACCAGCCCAGCCCGCCGCCGATGCCGATGGCCAGCGCGCGGTTGCTCTCCCATCCGTGCTGGTTCATCCCCAGGAACACGTAGCTCGCCGCCAGCACCACTACCGCCACAATGATTCCCAGTACCGGTCCCTGTTTTAAGACCTCCGCCGGCGACATCAGCACTCCCATCTCGATCACGAACGCCAGCGTCCAGATCACGAAGAATCCGCCCATCATCGCGCCGCCCGACACCTGCTCTCCGCCTGCAATTGCGTTTCGCACGTCGGTCCCGACGATATGCATCCAGTACGCGATGCCCGCCAGCACCGTCACCACCGAGCTCCAGCGGAACCACCACAGCGCTTTCGGCATCAGGTTGGGCACCACCGCCAGCTTGGTTTTCGCGTCCAGCTCGCGCTGAAAGGGAACATTCACCAGGTTGAAAAAGTAGAGCAATCCGACCCATACGATCCCGGCCACAAAATGCACCAAGCGCAGCCCCATCAGCACGGTTTGGCCGCCTCCCGGAAAGTCGATCTGTGGCGCCGCGACGATTGCAACCAGTGTTCCCATCATGTTTTCTCCCCTTAATTGGACCAGGCCGCCGCCCAGGTCGCGGTTTTTTCCGCCCCGTTGCGGTCGGGCGAATTCTACATCACTCACCAATTTGCTGGTTTTAGTTGAAATTGTGCCAGAGGAGACTTATCGTTAAGCTGCTGGATTTTACTCTCCCGCACCCGGCAATGTTCTACCGCGTGCGTGGAGGACTGTTGTCTACAGACCCGGAAACGTTTTGGGGCCACGGTCTCTGGGGCTGAGCTGTTTTTGCCGGTTGCAAGGAGGACCACCCATGGAAAACAAGCCAGCACAGAACATACAGGATTCCTTTCTTAATACGGCCCGCAAGGACAAATGTGTCATCACCATTTATCTTTTGAGCGGAGTGAAACTATCAGGCCGCATTCGCTCCTTTGACAAGTACTCGGTGGTCTTAGACACCAACAATCAGGAGCAGTTGATTTTCAAGCACGCGATTTCCACGGTGGTCATGTCGCGTCCGCCACATCCCGCCGAGCGTCACTTGGAGCCGAGGGCCGCTGAGACCTCCTCTCCCCCGGCATCCGCGGCCCCTGCGCCCACCCCGGAGAGTTAGCATATTTCTCATCCTGGTGGAATGAACTCCAGATCCGTCGATCGCTTCTGGCACAATAGCCGGAGCGAACCCGAACGTGTCTTCCTTGTGGGAGTGGAGTTCCTTTCGCGCAATCTGACCAGCCGTGACAAGCGGCCGCGTTCCTCCGACGCCCGCGCCACCGACATCGACGACGTGCCAGCAGCGCATCCTCGCCAACAGCCGCCGGGCAAGGTGCCGGCCAGCGCGCGCGCGGCCCGCAGTGTTGCCGATCCGCAGCTTCACGCCGCCGACGCCGACTCTCGCTCCTTTGCCGCCGAGGAATCCATGGCCGAGTTCCGCGAGCTTGCTCTCAGCGCCGGAGCCAGCATCGCCGGAGAACTCCACCAGCGGCGCCAGCGTCCCGATTCCGCTACCCTCATCGGCAGTGGTAAGGTCGAAGAGTTGAACGGTGCGGTTGCCTCCGTCGCGCCCGACTTGGTTATCTTCGATCACGAGCTGACGCCCTCGCAGCAGCGCAATCTCGAGCGCGCACTCCACATTCGCGTCATCGACCGCACCCAGCTCATCCTCGACATCTTTGCTCGTCACGCCCGCACCCGTGAAGGTCAGTTGCAGGTGGAGTTGGCACAACTCGAGTACATGCTCCCCCGGCTCGCCGGGCGGGGCGTCGAAATGTCGCAGCTCGGCGGCGGCATCGGTACTCGCGGACCCGGCGAAACCCAGCTCGAAACCGATCGCCGCAAGATCTATCGACGCGTCCGTCACGTCAAGGAACAGCTCGAAAACGTGCGCCGCATTCGTGGACAGCAGCGCCAGCGCCGCGAATCCGTGCCCGTGCCGGTCGTCGCCCTCGTGGGCTACACCAACGCCGGCAAATCCACGCTGTTCAATGCCCTTACCCGTGCCGGCGTGCTGGAAAGCCCGCGCATGTTCGCGACCCTAGATCCCACATTGCGGCACATCAAGCTGCCCTCGAAGCGCGAAATTCTTTTGTCTGACACTGTGGGATTCATTCGCCATTTGCCGCACACCCTGGTGTCAGCTTTCCGCGCCACCCTCGAAGAAGTGCAACGCGCCACGTTGCTGCTGCAGGTGGCCGACGTAACCAGTCCGGCCGCCGATGAGCAGCACGCCCAGGTGGAAGAGGTCCTGCGTGAACTGGAGGCCAACGACAAGCCGCGCCTGGTGGTGATGAACAAGCTGGATTTGCTGCCTGAACTCAAGCGCGAGAGCCTGATTGACAGCGACGATGTCGTTCACGTCTCCGCCGCCAAAGGTATTGGAATGGACAGGCTGCTGCAGCGCATCGATGAGTTGATCGAGCAGGACCCGGTTCGTCAGGTGCGGCTGCGTGTACCGCAATCCGAAGGCAAGGCGCTATCCACGCTCGATGCAAAAGCGATCGTTCTTTCACGCGAATATCGCGAAGGCTACGTCGAACTCGAAGTGCAGGCGCCTGAATCGATCCTGCGAAATCTGAAGACTTTTATTCGCAACTGACTCACTTCTGAAAAAACATGTTTACCGCAACGATCCCCATCATCACCGCAAAAACTTTTCGCAGCACCGGCCCGGACAGTTGTTGCGCCCAACTTCCTCCGAAGTACCCTCCCGCGAACACCCCGATCACGATCATGATGGCCAACCCCACATCGACGTGTCCCGCCTTGTAGTACTGCATGAAGGCAAACAACCCTGACGGCGCCAACAGTACCGCGAGCGACGTCCCTTGCGCCGTGTGCTGTTCCATTTTGAAGAAGTACACCAGCGCGGGCACAATGACCAGTCCGCCGCCGATACCAATCATCCCAGCCAAAACCCCGGCGCCAATCCCCAGTGCTAATCCACCCAGCAGACGCGTATTCATCCACTCCTCCAATTCGGGTGCCGTTTTACTTGAGTGGGAGCTCTTGTCCCACAGATGACCGGCCACCCCTAGCTGCGCAACTTGGCTTCGTCAGCCCGAGTGAAGCCCAGGCCGTCGGACCGTTCAAATTCCTTGAGCAGCCACAGGAAGGGCGCCGGCCCGGCGCTCAGCTGGCCGGTAAACGGGCTGTCGAGCGAAAAGATGAGGTAAAAGGACAGCCCTAGCACGAAAGAAAACCCCAGCAGCAACACGGCCCAGACTGCCCAGGCGTGGGTGACGAACATTCCGTGGAAGGCGAACAGCACAAATGCTCCTGCAATTAGCAAGCCCCACAGAGCGCCTGCGGTGTTGCCTTCAGCGCTGCGCAACCGGCTGCGACGGGCGTCGAGCCAGATTCCCATCAGGTCTAATGCTTGTCCGTACAGCTCCACTTCGCGGGCATCTTCGGGCCTGATCGACAGAATCGCCGCCACCAACGCAGAGGAAGTGTCCAGATTAATTTCCTCGGTGGGCACGTTGTCACGGGCCGCGAGTGCCAGTAAGTCCCAGCGCTCGACCACCCCTTGCGCGTAAGCCTTTGCCGACTCGCGGATGCTTCGGGTCTTTTCCGCCGAAAAGCTGCCGATGACAAACGTCAGGTCGGTCAGCGCATTGGCCTCGCTCTTGACCGCCTGGCCGGCGTCGCTGAAGCTCTGCCACACGCCAGAAACCACGAAGGCAATCAGCACAGCATAGGTGGTGCCCAGCGTTCCATAGACTGAGGTGGTCAATCCATTATCCAGCGCCAGTTGCTGTTCGCTGAAGAACATGCGGGTGAAGAACGAAACCACGAAAGCCGCGGCCACCGTTGAAGCGACAATGACCACCGGCTGCATCTTCGCCGGGAGCGACAGGATGTAGGACCGCATGTTTCCTCACTGGGAACCGAACGACTTGCAGCAAAGTTTCTGAGATGAAAACTAGACGACCCGCACGCCTGTGCCCGCGTCCGCCTGCTCGTGCGCGTGGTAGCTCGACCGCACCAAGGGGCCCGACTCCACGTGCCTGAATCCCATCTTCATCGATTCATCTTTCAGGAAGCGGAACTCGTCGGGTGTGTACAGTCGTGCCACCGGCAGGTGGTCTTTCGACGGCCGCAGATACTGTCCGACGGTGAGGATGTCCACTTTGCGTGCTGCCAGATCGCGGAAGACCGCGAGCAGCTCGTCCGTGCTTTCACCCAGCCCCACCATCACTCCGGTCTTGGTCGGGATCGCCGGGTTCATCTCGTTGGCCCGTTCCAGCAATCGTAACGTGCGCTCATAACGCGCGCCCGAGCGGGCTACGCGATAGAGTCGCGGCACTGTCTCGGTATTGTGGTTCAGGATGTCCGGCCGCGCATCCATCACGATCTGCAGCGGCTCTTCGAGGCCTTGGAAATCGGGGATCAGCACTTCCACCCGACAATCGGGCATGCGCTTGCGAATTTCGGTGATGGTGTTCGCGAAGACCGTCGCCCCGCCAACATTGTTGTCGTCGCGGTTCACGCTGGTCACCACGGCAAACTTCAGGCCGAGCTTCTCCACTGCTTCCGCCACTC
>Ga0207930_1000189_pt1 | contig 17649 bp, 13 predicted proteins | sample NGESurshal092012_7_FD_184477 | JGI IMG/M metagenome (GOLD analysis project Ga0207930, IMG submission 184477) | Arctic peat soil microbial communities from Barrow, Alaska - NGEE Surface sample 210-3 shallow-092012 (SPAdes) | ecosystem: Environmental > Terrestrial > Soil > Wetlands > Peat ... | reverse complement strand
TTTACAACTGTTGCCGTTGTCGTGTTCTCACTCGTCGCGTTGCTTCAATTGCTTCGTGTCGCTTTGGCGTGGGAAGTCACAGTGAATGGTGTCCTAATTCCTCCTTGGGCGAGTGTTATCGCCTGCTTGGTTGCGGCTACGCTCGCATTCATGCTGAGGCGCGAAATGCGCACATGAGCGCTCGCGCTCCAAGGGTGCATCGCGCCATCCTCGGAATCGACGTCGAGATGAAGTCAGCCGCGTGGCCAGCCCCGTAGAATCCGCCCCAGGAGCCGGCGAGTGTCTTTGTAAGGCCGCAGATCTACAATGGAAGGCCAGCGTGAAGTGTTCCCTTGGCCTGTTCCTCACCGTTGCTCTCAGCATGCTCGGCTGTTCGCGTCTACTGTCCCCCGGTCCGGAGTCACGATACAAGGAAGCGCAGCGACGCCTCGACAGCGCGAAGGGCGACGAGTCACGCTTTTATGCGCTTGATGGTGCTGCGAAGACTGCCCTCGATGTCGCGAAACCGAAGCAGGCCGATGCGTATGCACGTGAACTCTTGACGCTCGCCGACAAATTCAAGTCCGACTGGAACTACGGCAACGCTATCCATGACGGCCACGTCGTCCTTGGGAGGCTGGCTCTTCTGAACGGCGATCGTCCAGGCGCCTGTCAGCATCTTCTCGATGCGGGCGATACTCGCGGCTCACCGCAATTGAATTCATTCGGTCCGAACATGACGCTCGCTAGAGATCTGCTCAACGTCGGAGAGCGCGACTGCGTGCTTCAGTACTTCCAGAAGTGTCGGCGGTTCTGGGAGATGGGGCAGGACAAACTGAGTGAATGGGAGGACGCAGTCCGTCACCAGCGTACCCCTGGATTTGGAACGAACCTTCTCTACTAGGCGGACCCGTGATGAACGCCTCGTGGGCGCGAACTGGCGGGCCCTCTATTTTGCGAGCGCCCACATGCGGCCGGAGAGGACGGTGGGGATGGGGCGGAGGAGGATCTTCGCGTCGAGGTAGATCCCTTCACCGTTTCACGCCCGGAGGTGTTTCCGGACTGGTGGCGGGGGCTGGCGGCTCTTCCGGCATGAGAATGCCGAGGACGAGTTGCTGCGGGTCGAGGTGGCGGCGTGCCGTGTCGCGGAGGGCGTCGTTGGTGACGAGGTTCACGAGTTCGTCGTACTTGAGGACGAGCTTCGGATCTTCCCGAAAACGCTCGGCCGAAAGAAGATGGTTCATCCAGAAGCTGTTTTCCTTCAGCCTGGCCTCGTAGTCGCGGATCTCCTGCTCTTTCACTTTTCTGACGACTTCGGCGGAGAATCCGTCCTTTTTGACGGTCGCAAGGAGGTCGAGGACTGCCTTTTTCAGCTCCGGGACGCGGTCCGGAGCGCAGCCGAAGGAGATGGTGAAGGAGGACTGACCGGCGGGGAATCGGGAGATGCCGCCGCCGGCTCCGACGCCGTAGACGCCACCGAGATCTTCGCGGAGTACCTCGCGCAGACGGATCCTGAGGGCGCTTCCGAGCGCGTCGACGAGGTGCTGCGCTTCGCGTGAATACGGAGCCTCTCCGGTGAAGACGAGCCGGACGAGGCTCTTGGGCTCGAGCCCCTTCTTCACGTCGACGGCGATCTCACCCTTCGGAAGGCGGACGCCGACGTCCTTCCAGGTTTCTTTTCTGCCGCGGGATGGGAGGCCGCCGAGCCAGCGGAGGACGAGAGGCCGGATTTCGTCGACCTTGAACGCGCCGACCAGCACGAAGGTGAACTGGCTGGCGTCGGCGAAGCGGTCCCGCCAGACGGCCTCGGCCTTCTTCAGGTCGATCTCATCGAGGAGAGCGGGGGTCGTGGGCCGCCGCCGGAAATGGCCCCGCGAGAGCGTCACCTGCATCTTGTCGCCGAAAACGGCCTCGGGCCGAGCGAGCCGGTTCTCGAGAGAGGCCTTCGTGCGCGTTTTCCAGGCCGCGAATGCCTGTTCGTCGGCCCGCGGGGCCGTGAACGTCAGGTAGGCGAGCTGGAACATCGTCTCGACGTCGCGCGGCGAGGCGCTGCCGCGAATGTCCTCTTCGAGTCCACCGACGCCTCCGGACACCTGGGCGATCTTCCCGCTCAGCGCCTTGCCGAGCTCGATTCGGTCGAATGACCCAAGGCCCCCCTCGGAGAGGACCTGTCCGGCGAAGTTCGCCGAAACGTAGCGGTCGTCCGGCAGAAGAGAGCTGCCGCCTCGCGCGAATCCACTGATCAGGATCTGGTCGTCCTTGAAATCGGTCGGCTTCAGAAGGACGGTGAGGCCATTGGAGAGGACCCAGTGCGTGACGCCCAATTCGGGAATCAGCGCCTCGGCGGTGACGGTTGCAGGCGCGGGGGGCTCCGGGACGAGCGGAGCGTTCTTCACGTGGTCGACCCAGGGATCGACCGTCCTTTGCATGGAAGCCCGGAGCGTCTCGAGGAGCTTCGCCTCCGTGGGGAGCGACGCGGCGACCTTGGCGGGACCGTTCACGAGGACGACGCGGCTCTTTTCCGCGCTCCACTCCTGGGGCACGCGGTTCACCTCTTCCAGTGTGATCGTCGGAAGGAAACGGCGGTCGAGTTCGAGGCTGACCTCTACTCCGGGCATCGGCTCGCCGGAGAGGAAGAATCCCGAGAGCTCCTCGGCGTAATCCGACGACTCCTCTTTCTCGCGTTCGGCGTAGGCGCTCTCGGCGTAGCGCAGCATTTCCCGCTTGGCCCGTTCGAGCTCGGTGGCCTGGAAACCGTGCTTGTCCACCCGGGCAAGCTCGTCGAGCAGGGTGTTGAGCCCGCGCGCGAGGCCGTTCTGGTCGACCCTGGCGCTCTGGAAGACGACATCGCGTGTCCGGACCATCGAACTCGACCCCGAGTAAGCGGAGAGGAACGGAGGATCGGGGCGCTGTCGCAGCTCGGCGAGGCGGTCGTTGAGCATGGAGTGATAGAGCGACTCGACGAGATCGCGCCGGTAGTCGCCCACGGTGGCTTGCGGGCGCTTCGGAATCTTCGTGTAGACCGCCACCCTCGTGGACGTCGCCTCGGGATCAGTCGCGACGGAGATCAGCGTCTCGTCGTGGCCGGGGACCGGCGGCGAGACGCGGGGGCGCGGGTTCTCGGGGTTCTTCAGGGACGCGAACTGCGACCGGATGGAGGCTTCCATGGCGGCCGGGTCGAGATCCCCGACCGTGATCACCGCCATCAGATCGGGGCGGTACCAGTCGCGGTAAAAGCGGTGAAGCGCCTCGTACGGGGCCGTCTCGAGGACCTCCTTCTTGCCGATCGGGAGCCTCTCGGCGTATCGGGAGCCCTTGAGGAGGACCGGAAACTGGCGGTCGCGCATCCGGGCCTCGGCGCCTCGCCCCAGCCGCCACTCCTCCACGACGACGCCGCGCTCCTTGTCGATCGTCGGGCCGTCGAAGGAGACGTTTTCGGCCCAGTCCGCGAGGATGGCGAGCGCCTTTTTCACCACCGCCGCGTCGTCGGTCGGCACCTTGAGCATGTAGACCGTCTCGTCGAAGTCCGTGTAGGCGTTCACGTCGGGGCCGAACTTCATCCCGATCCGTTCCATGAAGTTGATGACCTCGAGATTCGGGAAGTTCTTCGTGCCCCGGAACGCCATGTGCTCCACGAAGTGCGCGAGGCCGCGCTGGTCCTCGTCCTCGAGGACCGAACCGGCGTTCACGGCGAGCCAGAGCTCGACCCGCTTTTCGGGCCGGGCATTCTTTCGCACGAAGTACGTCAGGCCGTTCGCCAGCCGGCCCGTCCGCACCGCAGGGTCGAGGGGGAGCCGGTTGGCGTCGCGGGGCGCTGCGGCCGGCGAGGCGGCCGGCGTCGGGGTAGGGCGCTGCTCGTCCGCAAGGACGGTGGCGGCCAGACATGCGAGGATCGCCGTAAGGATCAATAGGCGACGAACGACACCGGGACAGGACCGGGACGGAATGTGGCTCATGGTTCCGGCAGAATAGCGGCAGACGACTCTGGGGGCACATCTACCAAGTGCTCGTTCAAGGACGAAGGGAGGCGCCTCACCATTCTGGAGACGTTTTCGCTGCCGGTCCACGAGCGCCGAGAGCCGGCTCGTGGCGAGCTCGAACGCCGCAGGCGTCGAGACGTCGGGCCACGCCGCTACGCGTTCTTGACGGGATTGATCTCCCCGGTCGACATGTCGTAGACCCAGCCGTGGACGTTCAGCTTCTTCTCCTTGGTGGCCCTCTTGACGAAGGGAAACTCGCGGAGGTGCTCGAGCTGGAGCCGGACGTTCTCTTCCACGATCAGCCGCATCCGCTGCTCCTTCGTCATCTCGATGTGGAGCGCCCTGATCTTCTCGTCGATCCGCTCGCGCGCCTTGAAGGCGTTCATCAGCCAGATCGGAACGTACTTGTACTCGCTCTCGTCGTCGTCGAGCGCCTCGATCCCCCCGCAGCCATAGTGACCGCAGATGACGATGTCCGGGATCTTCAGGTGGCTGATGGAGAACTCCAGGACGGCGGCCAGGTTCCAGTCGTTCGTCGCGACGACGTTTCCGACGTTTCGGTGGACGAAGACCTCCCCCGGGCGGGTCGACGTGATGCTGTTGACGGGCGCGCGGGAGTCGGAGCAGCTGATCCAGAGAACCGTCGGCTGCTGTCCCTTTGAGAGGGACAAGAAGAACTCCCGTTCCTTCTCGAAGGTCTCCGCCACGAAACGGCGATTCCCTTCCAAGAGTGCCGAAATCACTGAGTACCTCGACCCCTGATCTTATCTTTAAGCCGGTGGCTCCGCTCCCCGCACTCGTTCCTCGAACCTCGTCCTCTCGGCTCCGAGTGCCTTCGCGAGCGCCCGTACCGCCGTGCGCGCGCGTGATGCGTCGCCGCACGTGAAGAGGTCCACTGCTGCCTCGCCGCGCTCGGGCCACGTATGGATCGTGAGGTGCGACTCGGAGATGACGACGACGCCGCTGACGCCCTGCGGGCTGAGGCGGTGAATGTGGATGCCGAGCACTTTCGCGCCCATCGCCCTGACGGCTGCGACGAGCAACGTCTCGACGAGGACGGGATCGTCGAGCGTGGCGAACGGTGCGCCCGCGACGTCGAGGAGGAGGTGAAGGCCGAGACTCATCGGATTCCGAGCGCTTCGACTGTACCCCGGTTCTCGGGCCGCACCTTCCAGAGGAACGCGTCCCACACGTAATGGGTGGCCTGGGGAAGTGCGAGGAGCGGCACGATCAGGACCAGAAGGAGCGCGCCGGGGTCGAGCGCGGGCCCCGGAAAGAGCACGGCATGGTCGTGCCAGACGAGGAGGTCCCAGCCCCATTCCTCGGCGAACGCGACGAGGAGAAGCGGCGCGAGGAAAAAGACGAGCTTCGGCGCCAGCCGGTCCGCGAAGGACGGAGTGTCGCCTGCGTCGCGGCGCGCCTGAGCGCGCGATTTCGACGTGAACCACACGAGGCCCATGTACGGAATGCCGTGGACGAAGACGTTCGTCACCGTGAACGCGTAATCCGAGTCGAAGACGACGATGCCTCCAAACCACGTCACGGCCGTCGAGAGGACGATCAGGACCTTCCCCCACGACACCGGCCGGCCGGCGCGCGCCCGCGCGACTTCCTTCACGACCCACCCGGCGAAGATCCCGGCATAGAGGACGAAGGCGAGCCGGCTGACCTCCTCGGGCAAGCCGTTCACGAAATCTCCCCTCAGGAACCACTGGAACCGCCGCGGGAGGTGCGCGTGCCAGAAGAGGAGCGGCGTGAGCGTGGCGCCGTAGATGGCCGCGGCGTCGAGGAGGCGTCCGTCTTTTCTTTCTCCGTTCTTTCGGCGGTAGAGAGCGACCCAGCCATACTGCTGCCGCACGAAGTGGAAGACCGCGAGATACGCGAGAACGCGCCAGAAAAGGAGAGCGGAGACGGAATACGCCACGACGCCCGCGGCCCACGCGGCGAGCGGCACCCCCAGGTAGAGCGCGAGGCGCGCGCGAGCGGCGCTTCCGTCCGCGAGAACGCGCCAGCCCGTCGCCCACACGTGCGCCACGTCCACGCCCACGACCGCGACGAGAAACAGCCAGGGTGGGGCGTCGCCGTCGAGGAGGCCGGTCGCATGGCCGATGCCGAGGAAGAGCAGCGCGAGAGCCGTCGAGCCTCCGAAGAGAAGGAGGTCCGCGCGCCGGCCGAAGAGCCACGGGGAGTTCACGGGGGCGGCCATGTTAGCCCGCAGCCTGGCTCGCGAATCGCTCGCCACGCGAGGAAAGGACCGCCTCGGCGGCGCGCACGCCCGCATCCTGCGCCTCCTCGAAAAGCGGAAGGCCCGCGGAGTCCGCATGCGCGAAATGGACGCCGCCCACGGGCGCAAGGTGCCGGACCGGGCTCGAAAGAAACCCCGGCGTCGGACGCGCCATCGCGTGGCCCCAGCGAACCACGTCGAGGCGCGCCACGAGATCCGGAAGGTCGCGGTGCGCGGTGGAAAGGTCCGCGAGAACGGCCGACGCAAGGTCGTCCCACGACGCGGCGAGAAGCTTCGCGCGCGCTAACGCAGGGGTCTCGTCCGTAAAGGGCAGGTAGTACGTGAAGACGGTCGGCCCGTACTCCTGTCCCGTCTGATGCGTCGCGACGACGTAGCCGAGCGAGCGCGAATCGTGGAGGACGTTGTCCCAGGCGAGTGGAAAGCCCGTCTCCTTCGGCCGCGCGCGAAGCGTGAGGTTTGCGACGAGCCAGGGCGCCCACGAGGTCTCCTCGAGAAAGGCGGGCGGAGCCGCGCGCCACGGCGCGAGGACCCGCGCGGCCACGAACTTCGGCAGCGCGAGGATCGCGTGCGCGGCCTCGACCGCGACGACCTCGTTGTGGGCGGCGTCCAGGACACGCAGCACAACCGGCGCGCCAGGTTTCGGCGCCGGCACGACGTCGAACACGAGAGAGGAGGCCGCCAGGCGTCCCGCGGCGCTCTTCGCGAGGAGGGCGACGAGCCGGCCGTTGCCTTCCGGCCACGTGAGGAAGTCCGACGGGTCCTCGTCGTCGTCCTCCCCGGGTAGGCGCGCGGCGTTGTAGTGGACACCCGCCCACGCGGACGTGCCGGCGAGGTTCGTGCCGAAGTCGTCGCGGCACCCGTACTCCGCCAGCCAGAGAAGGCGCGGCGACGTGTAGCCGCGCGCGCGCATCCATTCGGCCATCGTGATGCGGTCCAGGCCGGTGAACTCGGGGTCTTCCGACGAGAGGCGCGTCGGGATCGCGAACGCGCGGCGACCTTTCGCGTCCTTTCGGGCCGCGAGGACGTTCATCTCGCGCCGGAACCGCGCGAGCTGCGCGAGGTCTTCCGGCGAGGCGCCGTCGCGTGGATAGAGGCCCGGACGCCAGGCGTATCCGAAGAAGAGCCGTTCCTCGGGCTCGCGGCACAGAATCTCCTCGGCCCACTCGGGAGCGCCGTCCGCGTCGCGAGAGACGAGCGCGCCCGCCTCCTCGAGGACGGCCTCGAGAGCCCGGTTCGGAGAAGCGGGCACGGGCACGTAATGCGCGCCCCACGGGAACGCGGATACGTCGTTCGCGCCCGAGATGGCGGTGCCTCCCGCCGCGCCCTCGAGGTCGAAGACGCGGAAGTCGGTGTCGTGAGCCCGCGCGAGACGCCACGCGGCGGAGAGACCCGACACGCCCGCGCCCACGATCGCCGTCCCGACGCGCTCCGTGCGGACCGCGGGACGGGACAGGAGATCCCCCGCGCGAAGGAGATGCCCCAGCGCGACGTCGGGGCCCACGATCCTCCCGCCGAAGGGAAGACCGCCGACGTCCTTCTTGCCGCACGCCGTCAGGGCGGCGGCGAGGGCCGAGAGCGCGGGAAGGCCGACGAGCGACACGATCGCGTCGCGGCGGCTCAGTCGAAGCGCTTCCATTCTCCCTCGTAGGTCCTCACGAGGACCTGGTCGTTGAGCCGGTTCACGGGCACGTCGTCGATGCGCGCCACGTCGGGGCCGAAGACGAACAGCGACGGGAGGAGCTCTTTCGACAGCGCGCGCAGGCCTTCGGGGAGGCGCGTCCCGACGTTCACGGCCGCCGGCGACGCGAGCACGAAGCCCCACTCGCCGAACGACGGCACGGCGATGTGATACGGGCGCGTCGAAAAGCCGGCGGCCCGGAGCGTCGCGTCCACGATCCAGAAGCTGCGGCGCGCGAAGAGAGGAGACGTGGACTGCACGCTCACGACGCCCTCGGGATCGAGCTTTCTCCTGACGAGCGAGTAGAAACGCGACGTGTAGAGCTTGCCCACGGCGTAACTGTTCGGGTCGGGAAAGTCGATGATGACGACGTCGAAGAGATCGGGCTCCTTCTCGATCCAGATCATCGCGTCCTCGTTCACGATTCGCACCTTCGGCGATCTCAGCGAGCCGCCGTTCAGGGCGAGAAAGAGAGGATGCGTCGTCGCGAGGCGCGTCATCGCGGGGTCGAGGTCCACGAGCGTGATGCTCTCGACCTCGGGGTGCTTCAGGATCTCGCGGACGGCGAGACCGTCGCCGCCCCCGAGCACGGCGACGCGCCGGGCGCGCGGCGCGGCCGCGAACGCGGGGTGCACGAGCGCCTCGTGGTACCGGTACTCGTCCACGGACGAGAACTGCAAATGCCCGTTCAGAAAAAGCTGGAAGCCGGCGCGATTTCGCGTCACGACGATGCGCTGGTACGGCGTCGTCTGGGCCACGACGACCTCGTCGGCGTACTGGTTCTCCTCGGCGACGGCCGTGAGGCGATCCGCTACGACGAAGGCGGCGAGGAGGATCGCCGTGACGAGTCCCGCCCGCGCGAAGAGGGCGCCCGGCGGCCCGATCCGATCCCGGAAGAGGCGGATCGACCAGAACGCCACGGCGGCGTTCAAAAGGCCGAAGAGAACCGACGTGCGCGTGAGTCCGAAACGCGGGAGGAAGACGAGCGGAAAGAGGATCGACGCCGCGAGCGCGCCGAGGTAGTCGAACGTGAGGACCTGCGCCACGAGGTCGCGAAAGACGACCGTGTCCTTGAGAAGGCGCATGAGGAGCGGAACCTCGAGGCCGACGAGCGTCCCGATCCCGACGACGACGCCGTAGAAGACGGGCGGGAACCAGCGCGGCGAGGAAAAGGCGAAGAAGAGCATCGGCGCGGAGAGCCCGCCGAGAAGCGCGACGCCGATCTCCGTTTCCACGAATCGTCGCGCGACGCCGCGCACGACGAACCGGGAGAGAAACGCGCCGAGGCCGAGAGCCGTGAGGTAGATCCCGATGACGAGAGAGAACTGCGTGACCGAGTCGCCGAGGAGATAGCTCGCGAGGGCGCCGGCGACGAGCTCGTAGACGAGGCCGCACGAGGCGATCGCGAGAACCGTGAGGTAGACGAGCCCCGGCCGGAGGGCGGGCGCCGCAGGAGCGCCGGCGCTTCCCTCGCGGTCGCCCATGCGGTCAGCCTCCCGTGACGGCGGCCGCGATGATGATCGCCATCGCGATGACGATCGACCCGAGCACGATGCCGAGCGCCGTATTCTGGTCCTCTTCCATCTCCTTCTTCAGCGAGAAGGGAAGGAGCTTCGGCAGGATCGCGAAAAAGATGCCGAACAGGACCATACCGAGAACCGAGAACACGACGGTCGAGGTCACCTGATGCCCGTGCTGCGCCCACCAGTCCATCACTTGCCTCCGCTCCAGAAGTGCCACGTCCGGTAGCCGCCCGCGTTGCGGGCTCCCGGAGGCAGCGTGTTGCGTTTCGTGTTTCCCGCCATCTCCCACCCGGAGAATGCCGCAAGAGAGTACGCGAGGAGAAGCGTGCCGCCGAAGACCTGGAAGATGCGTCTCATCGGGCCTCCTTCATTTGTCGTCCGAGTCGTCCGATTCCCGTCCCGCGCCGGCGGTCGTGAAGTCGCTCTCGGCCCAACGCCGGCCCTCGAAAGCGAACCTCGAGAACACGAGGAGCGTCGGAACGAGAAGCAGGAAGAGGATCACGAGGATGAGATGCGAGACGTGCGGCACGCCGCTCGTGAGCCTCACGCGGAACGAGGGCGGCGCCTTCCCGGCCTCGGACTCGGGGTCGAGGCGCAGGATCCAGCGTCCGGGGGGAATGCGTGGCACGAAGATGCGGCGGTTCTGGCTGCCTTCGCTCCAGCTCTCACCGCCGTCGACGCCCGAATAGCGGTCCGAGATCAGGTCGAACGATCGGACATCGCCCGTGGCCTCGGAGATGAGGTCGAACTCCACCTGGACCCAGGTGTTGTTCGTGGGCGCCCAGAGGTCTACGGCGAGATTCGCGCCGCGTTTCGTCTCGAACGGCTCCGAAATGAGGACGCGCGAGGCCGAAAGCGCGGCTTCCGCGGCCTCGCGCGCCGCGGTGGGGTTCGCCGGGCTCGGGGCCGGGGTCGCGCCGCCCTGCGTCCAGTCGGCCGAGGTCGAGCTCGCGCCGCCCCGCACGGAGTAGATCGCGCGCTGCGGGTCCGTGAGATCGAACGTCTGGTCGTAGACGACAGCGTGCGGCGTGAGCAGCTTCGCGAGGAAATAGACGACGATCGCGGCGACCGACAGCAGCCACGCCGTTCTCCACCAGAGATGGCTCGTCTGGGAGTGCGGCCACGGTTGGCAGGTGCCGACGCCTTCCGGCGGCGGGAGCGGTTTCTTCAGCGCGAAGGCGGCGGCGATTTCCTCGGGAGGGACGTACGCGCCCTCGGTCCACGCGATCTCCTTCTTCGCTTTCTCCTTCGAGAGCATGCGCGGCGGCTTGATGTAGTCCGTGGCCTCGGTGGTCTCTCCGGCCTTGACGGCCCAGTAGAACTCGCCGAGGACGCCGGCGACGAGCGCCTGGCTGCGCGAGAAGACGCGGTAAGAGTTGCCGTGGAAGACGGCGACGCGCGGCCCATCGGTGACCTCTCCCGCGGGTACGGGCTCGAGGAGCGTGTAGTGGCCGTTCGATTCCGCGAGCCAGTGGTAAGCCTCGGACTTCTCGTCTTTCAGCAGGTACTCCGTCCAGAAGTAGTCCTCGCCGCCAGAGGAGGTCGCCTTCTGGACCGCGCCGAGGATCGCGTACTTGTCACCGCGAAGCGTGCCCTCGGCCCCGAGCGGGAGCGCCGGCTTGAACGGAACGGCCGCGAGCTTCTCGAGGACGGTGAACTTGGAGGGCGGGCCCTGGTCCGTCCGGTCGGCGGAGCCGAGCAGCGAGCCGCAGAACGGGCAGGCGATGCGCACCGTGTTCGCAGGATTCTTGAGCTGGAGGGCGCCGCCGCAGTTCGGACAGTTCAGGGCGAGAGCCTTGACGGAGACCGTGCGGTCGGACCATGCGACGAGCTCCGCGATGCCGAGGCTCGCGAGCGCGACCGGCTTGCCCACGTAGAAGCCGTCGAGGCCGGGGCCGTCGCCGTAGTCGAGCGTCGCGAGACTGCCGTCGGCGCCGGAAAGGTCGGCGTAGCGGAAGACGGATCCCGGCGGGGCCGCGAACGGCAGCTCGCCTTCGGCGGAGGCGTATGTGGCCTCCCGGGCCTCGACGATGGCGAAGCTTCCGTAGGCGCCCAGGTCGAGCGTTTCGCCGGGTTGGAGCTGCTCGTACGCCGGCACCTGCGGAGGTTTGACTGGCGTCATGAGCCAGAAACCGCCCTGCGCCTCCGCGAGCCATCCCCAGGTCCCGTCGGTGAATCCAACGTACCACTCGTCCCACGTCCCCTCGCCGGTCGAGAGCTGGAGACGCCCGGCGATGTGGAACGGGCGCGTGCCCTTCTGCGGGCGCGCGTCCATCCCGACCTTGAAAGGGGAGGACGTCGGAACGAGCTCGGCGACCTTCCCGATGGCCTCGAGGTTCGCGCCCTTGCGCGCGATGGCGGACTTGCACTGTGGGCAGATCGAGACGAGCGAGGCCCCGGTCAGAAACCGGACTTCACCCCCGCAGTTCGGGCACTGCGCCGCGCGCGCGCTCAAGGTCGGCGGATCTTACCGTGACGCGCTCAGCCGCCGGCCGGGCGCTCAGGGTAGAGCCGCTCGAACTCGGGGTCGCCGTGCAGAAGGGCGAGATCCGGGTCGCGGCGCGCCCACTCCGAGTCCTTGAAGCCGGCATTCCAGGCTTTCCGGACCGCGTCGAGTGCTTCCGGCTTCTTTTCCAACCCGCAGAAAGTGCACGCGAGGTTGTAGAGAACGATCGCGTCGTTCGGGCGCAAAGCGACAGCGAGGTTCGCCTCCCGGGTCGCATCCTCCTGCCGACCGGAAGAAGCGTAGTTGCTTGCGAGGAGAACGCGCGCACGCGCATCCTCGGGAACCGACCTCAGCTGATTCTCGAGCGCCTGGATCTGCCGCTGGCGGACGTTCCGGAGCGTCTCTTCCTTTCCGAGCGCGCCGAGGGCGTTGAGGATGGGGACATAGATGTTGTAATCCTGACCGCCCGCCTCCACGGCCGCGTCCGCGATGTTCACGAGCTCCTGGTAGCGGCCGGAGGCAAAGAGCGCGCGGGCGAGGAGGTGGTATGCCCCCTCGCAGTCGCTCTTGCGCTCGATGGCCTGCCGCGCGCCGCGCGCCGCCTCGTCCTGCTGGCCTTCGGCGTGCAGGATCCAGGCCTGCGCGACGAGCACCTCGGGAAGCTGCGGGCGGAGGGCGACGGCCTTCTTCGACGCCGCCAGGGCCCGCTCCAGCCAGACGGGGTCGCGCGCGTAGAGGTAATAGGTCTGCGCGCAGACGTTCGCGATGGCGGCGTGGGCCAGCGCAAAGTCCGGATCCAGCGCCGTCGCGTTCTCGAACATCTGGAGTGCGAACTCGAAATCCTGCCGCGTTAGACGCCGCGCGTAGCTCTTTCCGCGGAGGTACAGGTCGTACGCCTGGAGGTTCTCGGTCGGCTTGGCGGCGAGGGCCGCCTCCTCCTGCGGCGAAAGCGTGATGCGGAGGGCTTCGGCGATCTTGCGCGCGATCTCGTCCTGTACCTCGAAGACGTCCTCCATCTCGCGGTCGTACCGCTCCGACCAGAGAGGAAAGTCCGTGTGCGTGTCGACGAGCTGCGCGTTGATCCGCAGCCGGTTGCCGGCCCGCCGCAGGCTCCCCGCGAGGACGTAAGCCGCGTTGAGCTGCTGCCCGATCTGCGCGGGCGTCACCTGCTTGTCGCGATAGGCGAGGACCGTCGGCCGCGAGAAGATGCTCAGGCCCTTGATCTTCGAAAGCTCCGTGATGATGTCCTCGGTGATCCCGTCCCGGAAATACTCGTCCTCCTTCACGCCGGAGAGGTTCTCGAAGAAGAGGACGGCGATGGACTTCTCGGCCTGCCGGGTTCCGCCCCCGCGCGAGTCGGTCTTCTCGGCCGCGCGCTTCTTGCCCGAGTCCATGTCGCGCTTCAGGCGCGTGAGATCGGTCTTCAGGTCTGTTGCTGTCTGGTAGCGCAGGTTACGGTCCTTCTCGAGCGCTTTGTCGAGGATGCGCCCGAGGTCGGGTGGAAGCGCGGGATTCAGTTGTGCGGCCGGGAGCGGATCCCGGTTCAGGATCGCGTCGAAGACGACCGCGGACGTCTCGCCCGGGAAGGGCAGCGTGCTCGTCGCCATCTGGTAAAGGACCGTCCCGAGCGAGAAGAGGTCCGTGCGGGCGTCGGCGAGCTGCCCGCGCGCCTGCTCGGGGGACATGTACGACACCGTGCCCATCGACGTGCCGGGCGTCGTGAGGTCGTGCTGAGCTCCGACGGTCTCGAGGAGGGAGACGGCCCCGTCAGCCCCCCGGCGCGCTCCCTCGATGCGGGCGAGGCCGAAGTCCAGGATCTTCACCTGCCCGCGCGCGTTCACGAAGACGTTCGCCGGCTTGATGTCGCGGTGCACGATGCCACGGGCATGTGCCGACTCGAGGGCGTCGGCGATCTGGATGCCCACGGCGAGCAGGTTCTCCGGGTCGAATGGCGGACGCCCCGTCATCATCTGTGCGAGCGTCTGGCCTTCGAGGAGCTCCATGACGATGAAGTGCTGCCGCTCGTGCTCCTCGATGGCGAAAACCGTGCAGATTCCGGGATGGTTCAGCGCCGAGGCGGCACGCGCCTCGCGCTGGAAGCGCTCGAGCGACGGAGTGTCCTGGGCAAGCTCGGGGGGCAGGAACTTGACTGCGACGCGGCGGCCGAGGCGTGAGTCCTCCGCTTCGTACACGACGCCCATCCCGCCGCTTCCGAGACGGCGCACGACGGTGTAATGGGAGACGCCTTTCCCGATCAGGGGATCTGTGGAAGTGGACACGTGACGGCAGAGACTACCTCAGCCTCTTCCCCGCGCGCTCCCCGCTCATTCTGGATCACGAAAACGCTCGTCTTGCTGTGCACGGGTTCAGAGCGAGTACGACGTCGCCTCTGGCGGGGAGTAGAATCGGGCGCGTCGTGATCGATTTCGGCGACACTGCCCCAGACTTTTCCCTTCCCGCGACTTTGGCCGAAACGCATCCGTCCCCGCGCGTTGGCGGTGACGCCGGACCGGCTGATCGGACGATTACCCTTTCGCAATATCGAGGCCACATCGACGTCTTGTTGCTCTTCTACCCGCTCGACTGGTCACCGGTGTGCTCGTCAGAACACGTCAAGTGCGTGACGATGTTCCCTACGTACTCCAGCCGCCTTCAAGTCCTCGGCATCTCCGTCGACTCCGTTTGGAGCCACCGCGCCTTTGCAAACGCCTATCACATCCCCTACCCGTTACTTTCCGATTTCCAGCCACGTGGTGCGGTCGCACAACAGTACGGCGTATACCTTTCCGATTTCGGGTTCGCTGCACGAACTGCGTTCTTGGTGGACAAGCTCGGGCGCGTCAAGCTCGTCGAGCGTGCCTCGGTTCCCGATGAACGGAGCCTTGAATCCCTTCTTAGCGTCGCTCCGTCTCGATAGGGCGCCGCGTCAGGCCGCCGCGAGCTGCCTCAGCACATAAGTCAGGATGCCGCCGTGGCGGTAGTAGTCGACCTCGTTCGGGGTGTCGAGGCGGCAGATTGCCGTGAACGTCGTCTTCTTGCCCTCCGTGTCCGTCGCGGTGACCGTGAGCTTCTTCTTCGGCGCGAGGTCTTTCGCGACGCCCGTGACCGCGAAGGTCTCCTGTCCCGTCAGCCCGAGGGTCCGCGCGTCCTGTCCGGCGTCGAACTGGAGCGGGAGGACGCCCATCCCCGCGAGGTTCGAGCGGTGGATGCGCTCGAAGCTCTTGGCAATAACCGCCCGGACGCCGAGGAGCATCGTGCCTTTCGCGGCCCAGTCGCGCGAAGACCCGGTGCCATATTCCGCGCCCGCGAGGACGACGAGCGGGGTCTTCGCGGCCTGGTACTTCATCGACGCGTCATAGATCGGCATCTGCTCGCCCGAAGGGAAGTGGACCGTGACGTTTCCCTCGCTGCCCGGGATCAGGAAGTTCTTGAGGCGGATGTTCGCGAACGTGCCGCGCATCATGACCTCGTGGTTGCCGCGGCGCGCTCCATAGGAGTTGAAGTCCGCGGGAAGAACACCGTGCGCGACGAGGTACTTCGCGGCGGGAGAGCTCTTCGCGATGTTGCCGGCCGGCGAGATGTGGTCGGTCGTGACGGAGTCCCCGAGCATGACGAGGCAGCGGGCGCCCGAGATTTCCTTCAGAGGGGCGGGCTCCTTCGGGATGTCCGTGAAGAAAGGAGGCTTCCTCACGTACGTCGAGGAGTCTTCCCAGATGTACGTCCGGCCCCTCGGGATCTTCAGGGCCTGCCAGCTCTCGTCGCCGTCGAAGACCTCGCCGTACGCCTTCTTGAAATGCGCGGGCTTCACGGCCGTCCGGATCGCCTCCTGGACCTCTTCCGGCGTCGGCCAGATGTCCTTGAGGTACACGGGCGCGCCGCTCCGGTCCGTGCCGAGCGGCTCGGTCGTGAGGTCCCTGTCCATCTCGCCCGCGAGCGCGTACGCGACGACGAGCGGTGGCGAGGCGAGATAGTTCATCTTGACCTGCGGGTTGATGCGGCCCTCGAAGTTGCGGTTGCCCGAGAGGACGCCCGCAACGACGAGGTCGCCCGCGCGCACGGCCTCGGAGACGGCCGCGGGCAGCGGGCCCGAGTTGCCGATGCACGTCGTGCAGCCGTAGCCGACGAGGTGGAAGCCGACGGCCTCGAGGTAGGGCATGAGCCCGGCGTCCTTCAGGTAGTCCGTGACGACCTTCGAGCCGGGCGCGAGCGACGTCTTGACCCACGGCTTTACCGACAGGCCGCGCTCGACGGCCTTCTTCGCGAGGAGGCCAGCGCCGAGCATGACGGAGGGGTTCGACGTGTTCGTGCACGAGGTGATCGACGCGATGACGACGGCGCCCTGCGGAAGGTCGTACGTCACGCGCCCGTCGGCGACTGGGTGCGTCTTCGCGAGCGCGCCGAGAGGAGAGGGAGACGAAGAGGAAGAATTCCTGGACGCCGCGGCAGCGGGCGCCGTCATCCCGCCGTCGCCGCCCTCACTGAGCCACTTCGCAATCACCTTCGGGTCGACATCCGCACATTCCTTTTCCAAGAAACCCTTCAAACTCTCTCTGAAAATCTTCTTGCTGTCTCGCAGCGGAACCCGGTCCTGCGGGCGGCGCGGGCCCGCGAGCGAGGGTTCGACGTTCTTGAGGTTGAGCGTGAGCGTGTCCGTGAAGACCGGGTCGGGCGAGTCCACCGTGCGGAAGAGGCCCTGCTTCTTGCAGTAGGCCTCGGCGAGCGCGACGGTCTTCGCCGGGCGGTTCGTGAACTTCAGGTACCGGATCGTCTCGGCGTCGACGGGGAAGAAGCCCATCGTCGCGCCGTACTCGGGCGCCATGTTCGCGATCGTCGCGCGGTCGGTCAACGCGAGCCCCGCGACACCGGGGCCGTAGAACTCGACGAACTTCCCGACGACGCCCTTCTTGCGGAGCATCTGGGTGACGGTCAGGACAAGGTCCGTCGCGGTCGCGCCCGGCGGGAGCGTCCCGATGAGCTTGAAGCCGATCACGTCCGGGATGAGCATCGACTGCGGCTGGCCGAGGAGGGCGGCCTCGGCCTCGATCCCGCCCACGCCCCAGCCGAGGACGCCGAGCCCGTTGATCATCGTCGTGTGGCTGTCCGTGCCGACCAGAGTGTCCGGGTAGGCGGTCTTTCCTTCGCCGGCGAAGACGACGCTCGCGAGGTACTCGAGGTTCACCTGGTGGCAGATGCCCGTGTCGGGCGGGACCACGCGGAAGTTGCGGAAGGCGTTCTGGCCCCAGCGGAGGAACGCGTAGCGCTCCCGGTTGCGGTCGAATTCGAGCCGCGCGTTAGCCCCGAAAGCCTGCGACGTGGCGAACTGGTCGACGATGACCGAGTGGTCGATCACGAGGTCGGCCGGCGCGAGCGGGTTGATCTTGTCGGGGTTGCCGCCCATCTCGGCGAGGGCCTCGCGCATCGTCGCGAGGTCGACGACGGCGGGCACTCCCGTGAAGTCCTGCAGGAGGACGCGGGCTGGGCGGAAGGCGATCTCGCGGTCGTTCGGCGTCTTCACGTCGCGGGTCGCGAGTGCCTCGATGTCCTGTGCCGTGACGGAGCGGCCGTCCTCGTAGCGGAGGAGGTTCTCGAGGAGGATCCGGAGCGAGAACGGGAGCTTCTTGACCCTGGGAAACTTTTTCTCGAGAGCCTTGAGGCTGTAGATCATGTAGTTCGTCGACCCGACCTTCAGGCGGGCCTTCGTCTTGAAGCTGTCCTGCATGTGTCCTCCGGCAGTCCCGCCGGAACCGGCGGGGGGGCATTCTAGACGCAACCCTCCGCCGCCCGCGCTGATTCAGAAG
>Ga0207930_1000187_pt1 | contig 17830 bp, 17 predicted proteins | sample NGESurshal092012_7_FD_184477 | JGI IMG/M metagenome (GOLD analysis project Ga0207930, IMG submission 184477) | Arctic peat soil microbial communities from Barrow, Alaska - NGEE Surface sample 210-3 shallow-092012 (SPAdes) | ecosystem: Environmental > Terrestrial > Soil > Wetlands > Peat ... | reverse complement strand
AATACAAAAGACCGAATACAAAAGACTTGGGAGCGATCGGACGTGAAGAACATCGTGTCGCTGGAAGGCAAAACCATTATCGTGACGGGGGGCGCGCAAGGAATCGGCCGGGCGCTGGTGGAGCTCTCGGTCGAACTCGGCGCCAAGGTGGTCGCGGTTGACAAGAACGCCGAGGGCCTTGCCTCGCTGGATAAATCCCGCGGCGACATCATGACGCTGCAGGGCGACATTGCCGAGCCGGCATTTGCGACGGAGGCAGTGGAGCGAGTCACCGAGACCTTCGGCGACATTCATGGCCTGGTCAACAATGCCGGCATTACCCGCACCGCGATGATCGAAAAAATGAGCTTTGCACAATGGAACGAGGTCCTGAACGTCCATCTCACCGGCTCGTTTCTTTGGACGCAGGCTGTCGGCAGAAGCATGCTGGCCCGCGCCAAAGCCGGCGAGAAGCGGCCGGGGGCCATTGTCAATATCTCATCCGACGCGGGGCGTGCCGGAACCATCGGCCAGATCAATTATGGCGCCGCCAAAAGCGGTATGCTGGGCATGACCATGAGCACCGCCAAGGAATGGGCGAAATTCGGAATCCGCGCCAACTCGATTTGCTTTGGTGTCGTCGAAACGCCGATGACCGAAACCATTCGCGGCGACAAATTTCGCGACGGGATCCTGGCGCGAATTCCGATGGGATACTGGGCTCAGCCGAATGAGGTCGTGCAGCCGGTTTGCTTCCTGCTGTCGGATGCGGCGTCTTACATCACCGGCCAGCATCTGGCGGTGGACGGCGGGTTTCACATCTCGATTTGACTATTCGCTCCGCGCCAGACCCCACGCACTTTCGGAAAGCGCTTCGCGATGCCGGGGTGCTGCGATGGCAATCATGCGGCGGGCGCGCTCCTTGAGTGCGCATCCGCGTAATTCCGCCACGCCCCACTCGGTGACGATGGCATCGACATCCGCGCGCGGCGTCGTCACCGTTTCAACCCTGGCCACGATCCGGCTGCCGCCCTTCGGCTCGGTCGCCGGCAGTGCGATGATCGCCCGGCCTCCCGGCGCCGCATTGGCGCCGCGCACGAAATCGAGCTGCCCGCCGATGGCGCCAACGGCCATGCCGTTCAGCGTCTCCGCGTTGACGCTGCCGTCGAGGCCGACTTCCAGCGCCGAATTGATCGCCACCAGCCGGTTGATCCCGGCCAGGACCTGCTGGGCATGGGTGTAGGACGCCGGCCGCACCGAGACCGCCCTGTTCTGATGCACAAATCGATAGAGCCGCTGGGTGCCGATCAGCTGGTTGGCGATGGTGACGCCGGGATCGATGCCCTTGCCCGCATTGGTCACCGCGCCGCATTCGATGAGATCCACCACCGCGTCGTTGATGAGACCGGAGTGAATGCCGAGGTCGCGAACATGCGACAGCGAGGACAGGATCGCATCTGGAATTTTGCCGATGCCGAATTGCAACGTACTGCCGTCCGGAATCAAACTCGCGGCATGTTCGGCGATGCGGCGCGAGACATCGTCGAGTTTTGCCGCGGGCAATTCCAGCTGCGGCCGCGTCGCGGCGATACGCCGATGCGGCACGATATCCGCCGGCCACTCCGCGCCGAAGGTCCAGGGCGCGTCCGGATTGATCTCCGCGATCACCACACGGGCGTGACGCGCGGCATCCATGACGTAATCGTTCGACAGGCTGGCGCTGAGCCGGCCGTTTTCATCTTCCGCCAGTTGCACCAGCACCACATCGGCGCGATGCCGTCCGTGGGCAAAGTCGGCACAAAATGCGCTGTAATTGCTGGGGATCACATCGAGCTGCCGCGTTTTTGCCAGCGCGCGGGTGTTGCCGATCACGCCGTAACTCCTAAACGCGATCCCGGCGCTGCGCTCCGGCGCAAAGGTGTCGGAAAACACCGGCCCGACGACGATCGTGAACGGCGGCAAGCGGTCTTTCTGCGCGACCAGCGCCTCGGTCAAGGTGCGCGGCTCGGCCGTCGCCTGCCCGCATACCACGACGTCCCCGGCCCGAATGAGCCCGGCAAAGTCGAGCGATGGCGTAGCGGCTTGCTCGCTCGTCACCACACAGCCCCGGTCCGCATCATCGAGCTCCGCTTTTGTGAGGTCAGTAGGACTTTTGTGAAGTCAGTAGGATTTGGGCAGGCCGAGCACCTTCTCGGCGATGAAACTCAGTGCCAGTTGCGGGCTGATCGGCGCAATGCGCGGGATCAACACCTCACGCAGATAGCGCTCGACGTGAAATTCCTTGGCGTACCCGAAACCGCCATGGGTCATCACCGACTGCTCGCAGGCCTGAAAGCCCGCCTCGCCGGCCAGATACTTCGCCGCATTGGCAGCGGCACCGCAAGGGATGCCGTTGTCGTATTGCCAGGCCGCCGACATCACCATCAACCACGCCGCCTCAAGCTCGGTCCAGTTCTTCGCCAGCGGATGCTGGATCGCCTGGTTCTTGCCAATGGGACGATTGAAGACGATGCGGGTCTTGGCGTATTCGGCGGCACGCGCCAGCGCCACCTTGCCGAGTCCGACCGCTTCGGCCGCGATCAGGATACGCTCCGGATTCATCCCCTCCAGGATATATTCGAAACCGCGCCCCTCCTCGCCGATGCGATCCTCCATCGGAATCTCGAAATCCTCGAAGAACAATTCGTTGGAATCGACGACCTTGCGGCCCATCTTCTCGATCTCGTGGACCTTGATGCGCCGGCGGTCGAAGTCGGTATAAAACAGGCTGAGGCCATGGGTCGGCTTGCGGACTTCTTCCAGCGGCGTCGTGCGCGCCAGCAGCAGAATCTTGTGCGCCACCTGCGCGGTCGAAATCCAAACCTTCTGGCCGTTGACCACGTAGCGATCGTTCTTCGCCACGGCGCGCGTCTTCAGTTGCGTGGTGTTGAGGCCGGTGTTCGGTTCGGTGACGGCAAAGCAGGCCTTCTCGCGGCCTTCGACCATCGGCGGCAGCATCCGCTGGCGCTGCGCCTCGGTGCCGAACACCACCACCGGATTGAGCCCGAAGACGTTGATGTGCACGGCGGACGCGCCGGACATGCCGGCGCCGGATTCGGAAATCGTACGCATCATGATGGCGGCCTCGGTGATGCCGAGACCCGATCCGCCATAGGCTTCCGGCACGCAGATGCCGAGCCAGCCGGCATCCGCCAGCGCCTTGTGGAAATCGTGTGGAAAGCCGCCCTCGCGATCCTTCCTCAGCCAGTAGGCATCATCGAAGTCGCTGCAGATTTTCGCGATCGCGTCGCGAATGGCTTCCTGATTTTCCGTGAGCGCGAAGTCCATGGTCCTGGATCCTGTCTGTTGCTGTTATTGATCTTCAGGTCGGCAAAGCTTTGCCGATTTCAGCCGCGACCTGGTCGGGGTTGCGCTGCCGCTCCCGATCGGGGATCGCCGTCTGTCCGTCGTGGTGGCGGGGCCTGAATTCCGGATGGCTTCGAAAATCACCGAGGTCGCCATCATCATGACAAAATCGATCCAGCGCAACTGCCCCCGCCCGGAACAATTGAAAGCAGTCATGGGAGTGCTGGCCGCTGAACGCATGTTCGGCATTGCCAAACGGCCGACGTTCCGCAAGATGGCGAAAAATCGATCACGCGCGGACTAAACGTCGAGAAAAAAGGACGGAAATTCATGGCATCGGACGGCATCATCCTGGTCACCGGCGGCAGCCGCGGTATCGGCGCGGCGACGGCGGAGCTGTTGGCGCAAAACAGCAACCGCGTCGTGATTTGCGACGTCGCGCCCGAAGCCCTGGACAACAGCAAAATTACGCTTTGGCCAGAGCCGATCGATGTGTCGCGCGAGGACAGCGTGGTCGATGGCGTCGCGGCGATTGAAGCGGCGCACGGGCCCATCGACGGCCTGGTCCATGCGGCCGGCGTCTACGGCAAGTTGCACAGCGTCGAACGCATCCGCATGGAGAACTGGGATCGCGAGGTCAATATCGATCTGCGCGGCACCTTTCTGGTCGACCGCGCAGTCGGCGTGCGGATGGCCGAACGCGGACACGGATCAATCGTCAACATCGCCTCGGTCGCCGGCATGACCTCCGGTCCGATCCACGCCTACACCGCGGCAAAGGCCGGCGTTATTCAATTGACCCTGACGCTTGCCGCCGAATGGGGCCGGTCCGGTGTTCGCGTCAATGCGGTTTCTCCCGGCTTCACGCGAACGGTGGCGTTACAGGCCGGAATCGATTCCGGCGCGATGAACGAAGAACGTATGTCGCGCAACGCCGCGATGGGCCGGCTCGTCGACCCGATCGAAGTGGCGCAGGCCATCGCCTGGCTGCTTGGACCGGCCAGCAGCGCGGTGACCGGGATCAATCTTCCGGTCGATGCCGGCTTTTTTGCGGGCGCGACCTGGGATGCCTATGGCGGAGTGCGCGGCCCAAAAGCAAGATCATAATCCAAGATTGGCATTCCTGACGGTTCACCCCAAGCGAGAGCTAAGATGATAGATATCGCATTGCCCCCGGGCAAACATGACCTCGCCTCGGCGATCGCGGAAGCTGACATTCGCGTGCTGCTGATGGTGCTGGTGCACATGTCGGGCGACCTGCGCTGGCTCGAGCCTCCCTATGCACCGCGGCGCGACGTCCGCCTGATTCCGAATCCCAAGGCAGGCCTGCCGGAAAGCATCCAGGACGAAATCCGCGCCGCCGCGCTGAAGCTGCTGCGCGATGGCGGCGCCAAGCCGGTCATCACCGATCCCGGCGACGAGCTGATGCGGAAGATGATGAACGTGACCCTGGGCGAGCGTGTCGCGCCCGAATATGCGCCGCTGATCCGCGAGGAAATGGGCCTGATCGCACGCGACGCGCGATGGACGTCGCGGCCGCCGCCTGCGGACCAACTGCACGAGCGCCATGTTCTGATCGTCGGCGCCGGCGTTTGCGCCATTGCGCTGGGCGTCGCGCTGGGCCGGCTCGGCATCCCCTATACGATCGTCGAGAAGAACGCCGAGATGGGCGGCACCTGGTACGTCAATCGGTATCCGGGATGCGGCGTCGACACCCCCAATCATTCCTATTCCTTCTCCTTCGGACCGCGAAACCGCTGGACCCGTTATTTCTCGCCACAGCAGGAAATTCAGGACTATCTGAAGAAGGTCGCGGACGAATTCGGCGTTCGCGCCCATATCCGGCTCAACACGCGGCTGACCGGATCGCGATGGGACGAAGCCAGCAAGCGCTGGATATCGACGCTGCAAACGCCGACGGGAACCGAAACGATCGAAACGGCGGTGCTGGTCAGCGCGATCGGCCAGTTGAACGATCCGCAGATGGCACGCTTCGACGGCGCCGACGATTTCGCCGGCAGGATGTTTCACTCGGCACACTGGCCGACCGACCTCGATTTTGCGGGAAAGCATGTCGCTGTCATCGGCACCGGCGCCACCGCCATGCAGCTGGTGCCGAGCATCGCCGACCAGGTCGCTTCCGTCACGGTATATCAGCGCTCGGCGCAATGGTCGCGGCCGGTGGCCGGCTATTCCGATTCGATCAGCGAAGGCGCGCAATGGCTGCTCGAACATGTGCCGTATTATGCCGAGTGGTTTCGCTTCAACATGTTCTGGCGCTACGGCGACGGCCTGCTACCGTTCCTGCGCAAGGACCCGAACTGGCCGCATCCCGAGCGCGCCGTGAACGCCGGCAACGACAAGCATCGCCAGGAACTGACCGCGTTCATCCTCTCCGAACTCGAGGGTCGTCCGGACCTGATCGAGAAATGCGTGCCGACCTATCCGCCGTATGGAAAGCGCATCCTGCTCGACAACAACTGGTTCCGGACGCTTCGCAAACCGAATGTCAAACTGGTGACCGACACCATCGACCACATGACGCGCAACGGCATCGTCACCGCCAACGGGGAATTGCATCCGGCTGACGTGATCGTGGTATCAACGGGGTTCAAGGTCACCGAAATGGCCGCGCGCCTCAATCTCACCGGCCGCGGCGGCAAAAATCTTGCCGAGGCCTGGGCGGACGAAAATCCGACCGCCTATCTCGGCCTCACCGTGCCGGATTTTCCGAACTTCTTCACCATGCTCGGTCCCAATACCGGGCCGGCCCATGGCGGCAGTGTGATCTTCCAGGCCGAATGCCAATCGCGTTATATCACCGCCTGCCTGATCGAAATGATCGAGCGCCGCATCGCGGCGATCGATGTCGATGCCGGAGCGCTCGACGACTACGTCGCCAGGGTCGATCGCGAGCACGAGCAGATGATCTGGACCCATCCCGGCATGTCGACCTACTACCGCAATCGCCATGGCCGGGTGTTCTCCGCGATGCCCTGGCGGTTCGTCGATTACTGGGCCATGACCCACGATCCGGATTTCAGCCGATATCACCTGACGCCGGCGTGATCCCGCGCGATCGGGCTGGCGGCACCCTATCCTGCTGAAGCCTTGGACTTCGGGCGCAGCTTGCGCGATCTTTACATCTGTGTAAATTTATACTATTGTATAAATTATGCAGCGTACCGACCGCTCCCGAAATCTGATTCTCGACGCTGCCGACACGACATTCCGGGAATTGGGGTTTGCCGGGGTCTCCATGGAAGAGATCGCGCAACGCGCAGGCCTGACCCGCAAGACGGTCTACAATCTGTTCGCATCCAAGGAAGAGATAGCATTGCGCCTCGCCGCTCGTGTGGAGGCACGATACGATCCGGCCTATCGCGCCCGGATCGCGGCGAATGAAGCAGCGCTTGCCATGCTGGAAGACGTGCTGCTGGAAAGCGCACGCTGGTGCCTCGCCAATCCGACCATCGCGCCGCTGGCTCTAGCCGGACCAGCGGGAAAGCCATCGTCGAACCCGCCTTCCGATCGTCCTTCGTTGCACGGGCTCGTCAGCGATCTCCTGGTTCTCGGACAACGGCAAGGCGTGATCCGCAAGGACGAAGAGCCCGATATCATGTCGAAGGTCCTGCTCGGAGCTTACGCGCAGACGATGCTCTACGCACTCTCCGGCGGACCATTTCAGAAGGAGAGAGGGATCAAATATCTGCTGCGCCTGATCGTCGAAGGCATTGGCGTTCAAAATCGGGCTGCCGGCCAAGGACCACCACAACGAAAGAAGACGCCGAAACCGAAGAAGTGAACAAAGAGATTGCCCATGAGCGTTCAAGCGCCGCCCTTCATTCCGCCCGCACCAACGGTCTACGCGAAAGATTTGCCGCTTTGGCGGCTGTTGTGGAATGTGGCGCAGTCTAGTTTGGCGATCTGGCCGGATTATGCCTTCGACACGCGGATGGCCAGGAACAAGGTGATGGGGGTGGAGACCCTGCTTGCGAACGACCCCGATGCTATGCGCCATGTATTGATATCCAATTCCGCGAATTACCGACGCCCTCACTCGGTGAGGCGGATCGCCCGCCCGCTCGGCGGCGAGGGCCTGTTTCTGGCCGAAGGCGCCGATTGGCGCCGCCAGCGTCGTCTGCTCGCGCCCACCTTCACGCCCGCCAGCATCAGCCTGTTGTTGCCGCATTTTCGCGAGGCCGGCCATCATTTGCTGCACGCCATCGAAAAAACGCCGCAGGTCAATCTCTCGAAGGCTTTTCAGGAAACTGCACTTGAGGCGGTTTTGCGCGCCCTGTTTTCGATGCCGGAAAGCGGCGCGCGCGAAAAATTGAGCCATTTGGTACGGGATTATGTTGAAGGTCCCGGTCGACCGAACATTCTTGACGGATTTGCAAAGAGCGAAGACGCCTTTGTGTTCGCCAACGGCAGACGTATCCGGTTTCAGAGCGCATGGTTTGCAGCGATCGATGCCATCATCGCCGAACGCAAGGCTCAACCCGCAGGCACAGGCCTGCGCGATTTGCTGGACCTGTTGTTGAGCCTCAAGGACGCCGATACCGGCGAAACCCTGTCGAGCGCGGAAATCCGCGACCAGTGCGCGACGATGTTTTTCGCGGGTTCTGAAACGACGGCGCGATTGCTGTTTTGGGCCGCCTATCTGCTGGCGCAGGATATCGAAGAACAGAACAGGCTGCGCGCGGAAATCATGGCTTGTCCGCCTGAGCGCGTCGGCAGCCTTGACGACCTTCAGAACTGGCCGCGCCTGCGCAACGTGCTGCTGGAGGCCTTGCGGCTTTATCCTCCGCTTCCTCACATCATTCGAGAGGCGCTTGACTCGGATGAAGTCGGCGGGGAGAAAATCGCCGCGAAAACGCAGGTCTGGTTCAGCGCCTGGGTCATGCACCGCCACCGGAAATTCTGGAATCAACCCACGGCCTTCCTGCCCGAACGCTTTGCCGGCAAGGCCGCGCCCTGGACGCAGATGCCCGGCTACATGCCGTTCGGCACCGGTCCGCGCATTTGCATAGGCCTTTCTTTCGCGTTGTCGGAAGCCCAGATTGTCCTGGCAACGCTGCTCGGTCGCTACAAAATCAGCCTGCCCGACGCCAAACCCGTGTTGCCCATTGGACGGACCACGATTGAACCGTCTTACGAACCGCACTTTCGATTGGAGGCGGTTGGGGAAAGATGAGCGCTTGTTAAAGCCGGATCAGCGCTTCCTCCCCTGCTCTAAATGATCTCCCGCTTTTTCAGCGCGTCGAGCTTGGCATCGTCGTAGCCGAGCCTTGACGCCAGTATTTCCCGGGTGTTCTGGCCGAGCAAGGGCGGCGCGCGATAATCCTTTACCGGCGTCTCGGAGAAGGTGATGGGATTGCGGATCAGCGACAGCGCCGGCTCGAAGGGGTGCTCCACCTTGATCTCCATGCCGCGCTCGCGCACATGCCGATCGGCAAAGACCTGCTCGAAATTATTGATCGGCCCGCATGGCACGCCGGCCTTCGCCAGCTCTTCCAGCCAATGGGCCACCGGCTTCTTCAGGAAAAGCCCCGCGAAGATCGCCATGATCTCCTGGGTATGAACGACACGGTCGTTGTTCTTGACGAATCGCGGATCGGTCGCGAGATCCGGACTTCCCAGCACCGCGCAGGTTCGCGCGAACTGCGCATCGTTGCCGACCACCAGCATCAGTTCGCCATCGGCGCAGCGAAACGCGCCCGCCGGCATGCCGCCATTGCCCCAGGTACCACGCCGCGGCGGGGTGGTGCCGTTGACGAGGTAGATTTGCGCATAGTGCGACAGCGAGGCGATCACGGTGTCGAGCAGGCAGACGTCGATATGCTGACCGGCGCCGCCACTGACCTTGCGATGGTAGAGTGCCGCGAGGATGCCGATCGAGCTATTCATGCCGGTCATGTAGTCGACAATGCTGGGGCCGACCTTCATCGGACCCGCGCCGGGCTCGCCGTCGATATGGCCGGTGACGCTCATCAAACCGCCCATCGCCTGGAAAATCGCATCATAGCCGGCGCGCGGCGCGTAGGGTCCGGTCTGGCCGAAGCCTGTGACCGAACAATAGATGATGCCGGGATTAACGGCACGGATCGATTCATAATCAAGCTTGTAGCGCTTGAGATCGCCGACCTTGAAATTCTCCATCATGATGTCGGAAGACTTTGCCAGCTCGCGGATGATCTCCTGGCCTTCCGGCTTGGCGAGATCGACGGTGACCGACATCTTGCCGCGGTTGGCGCACAGATAGAACGAGTTGTTGTTGTTCTCCTTGCCATCGGGATCGACCAGATAGGGCGGGCCGAAGGACCGCGCGTCGTCGCCGCCACGCGGCCGTTCGATCTTGATGACCTCGGCGCCGAGGTCGGCCAGCATCTGCGACGACAGCGGCCCGGCGAGCACGCGTGTCAGATCCAGAATCTTGATGCCCGAAAGCGGCAAACCCGACATGAACATTTCCTCCAAAGCTCGCGGCTTGGCCGATCGAGAACGACCCCCACGGCGCCGAACGAGACCTGCCGATACACTATTTTTCAACGGCGAGCATTGCGTTGACGGCATGAAGCCATGTCGCCCCGGACTCTGCATGCGTTTATCAGTCTACCACGGCAACGTCGTCAAGCCGCCAGCACGTCCCCGATCCGGGTTCGGATCCTTTCGCGCTCCGCCTCCCCGAGGTTACGGGGCAGCATGTTGCGGATTGCCTGCTGCGTAGTAGGGTTGAGCTTCATGACTCACTCTATCGCCGACGCGATCGGTCGCCGGCAGATAAGGAAATGACATTGACAACCGGCAAGCAAGCCGATCGCGCCAGTGAGGCCGATGGTTCCGCATTTGCGGCGGTCGAACTGATCTATCACTCCTACCTCACCGGCCTGATCCTGATGCTGGTCTCGCGCGCCGGCGCGGCAAAGGCCGCAGAGGTGGTATTCCGCACCTTTCGCCGTCAGCAACTGGCGAAATTCCTGCCCGGACTCCGCAAGCTCGGCCTCACCGATATGCCGCACGCCGTCGCATGCGCGCAATACCATTATTTGTCCAATCAGGTCGGCGGCGTGAAGGTCGAATACGTCCACGAAAATGACCGGAAGGCCTGGGTCCGATATCCGCCGCCGCGATGGATCTGGTCGGGCACGGCGATCTGCGGCATCCCCTCCGAAGTATCTCGCGCCATGCTGCGCGGCTGGCACGCCAATAACGGCGTCGTGCTCGGTAATCCGCGCCTGGGATTCGTGTGCACGGGGCAAACCGTCGATGGTCAACCGGGACTCGAGGGTTACTACAGGGAGTGGGACCACGACCTTGCGCCCGAAGAGCGGCTGCAATTTTCTCCCGGTGAAACGTGCCCGCCTTTCCAGATCGAGCGAGCGCCGCGCCTGGAGGCGACGAATTGGCCCAAGGAACGGCTGCAGAAAGTCCTTCGCAACTATTCGATGGAGTACATCACCTCGATCGTGCCGGAGACGATCGCAGTGCTTGGCCCGGACGAGGGCAAGCACTTCGCGGCTTCCGCTGCTCGCCTGGTTGGCATGCACACCTTCGATGATGTCGCGGCCCTGCTGGGGGGTGTTGCCCCGGGGCCGGCCGGATTCAAGATGGCGATGTTGCGCCTGGCCAGGGGACAAGGAGACGATGCGGTTCTCGACGACACCGCCCGGCCGTCGACGATCCGGCAGACGACCTGGAAACTGATGGCGAATCGGCCTTCATTGTCCCCTGCGGTGTTCGATGCATGGAACGAATTATGGGTTGGCGCAGCACTCGCCCATGACCGCTTTATTCGCCTCGAGGTGACGCAACGTCGCGACCGCGGCGATGAGTGTTGGGAATGGCGGATCAGGTGAATTCGGTCCTGCCGATCGTGACCTTACCTCGGTGCCTGCACGTGCTGACCGGAAAGCACCTCCGTCTCAGACAATCGCGTCGGCCAGATCTTTCATTGATGGAACGAGGATGTCCGGTTGATGAGGCGTGATCCCGAACGGCCGGCTGCGGCGGTCAATGAAGGCGGTGCGCATGCCGGCGGATTTCGCGCCGATGCAATCGAAGGCATGGTTGGCGACGAACAGGATTTGGTCCGCCTTGAGGCCTAGCAGCTCCGCGGCCCTGGCATAGGTCGCCACATGCGGCTTGAAGGAGTTCGCTTCAGCGACGGATATCACCCTGTCGAACGGAACCTTGTGATATTGCCTGGCCGTCTCGAGCATATCGGGATCGCCGTTGGAGAGCACGACGAGGCGGTATTTTTTCTGCAACCGCGCGAGCGCTTCGGGCACTTCCGGAAACGGCTTCAGTTTTTCGATTTCGCCGACCAGATAGCGGACTTCATCCATCGTGAATGTGATGCCGGCGCGCTCCATCACATGGGCGACCGAGCGATGACCGATCTCGCGGTAGGGCGTGTGCTCGCGGTGAAGCAGGGCATCGATCATCGAATTCTCGAAATGCGTCCGGCGCCACCAGGTCACAAAGGAGTTGGGATCGCCCTTCCAGCCCTTGTCCTCGAGAAACGGCGCGGCGACGGCCGTCAAGCCGCCCTGCATGTCGACGACCGTTCCGTATTGATCGAACATGCACACCTTGACGTTGGCTTTAATCGCTTCGTTGCTCACTATGTTCTCCCGATGAGATCGAACAGCCCCCGGCTTTAGCGCTCATGATCTCATTTGTTAGGTGGATTTATGTTCCATAGCTTTCCATTCCATGAATAGTAGCGAGAGGTGGCGCGGACGAAGCATCATGAGAAGCATCATCTGGCTCGTTCTTATTTGCCTGATCGGCCTCGGTGCAGTGGTCGCGATCAAGATCGGCGCCAGAACGCCGGAGGGCGCGGACGTGGATAAAGCGAAGGTCGGGGCAGCGACCGAGCAAGGCACCCCGATCAGAGCGAAGAACTCTTGGGTTTGCGATATCATCGTGCCGGCGATCCCGATCGCATGATCGCCCCGCTGTGGCATGACCTTCATTCGGACGGCCCCTGCAACAGACGAGACAATTCCGCGCCGACGTCGGACTGTCGCGGCGGATCGGCGCCGGCGCGTCCACAGGTGAAGGCCGCGCAGATCGATGCAAAGGACAGCGCGCGGCGAAGCTCATCGGAATTGGCCTGTGCGAGCGAAGCCGCTTCGATCCGTCCGATGGTGCACAACGCGAACAGCAGTGCTGCCTGAAAACTGTCGCCGGCGCCGATGGTGTCCACGACCTCGACAGCCGGCGCCTGCACTTCAATCGCGCCCGCCTCTCGATGCCACGCCTGAGCTCCCCGAATGCCCCGTGTCACCACCACCAGGCTGGCACCCCCGGCAAGGAGTGCCTTCGCCCTTCCCGCATAATCGCCACCGCCATACAGGAACTCAAAGTCGACATCCGACATCCGCACGATGGCTGCGTTGGCGGCAAACCCGTCCATCCTCTCGACATAGCGGGCCTTGTGCTGGACGAGATTGGGCCTGCAATTCGGATCGAATGATATGGTGGCTGAGCCATGGGCGTCTTCGACCATCGCCAGCGTTTCGGTCGCGGTCTTTTCATCGATGAGGGTTGTCGAACCGACATGGATGGCCTCGATCTCGTCGAATGCAATGGAACCGCCGCGATAGGTCCAGTTCCGGGATGCCGTCCCCTCGTCATAGAAGGCGTATTGCGGTTCGCCGTTGACGCTGCGCACGAACGCCAGCGTTGTCTGGTGTCCGCTGCGCGTCGCATAACGAAGCTCGACCTGCGAGGCCTTGGCATGGTCGGCGATCATGCGTCCGAACAGATCGGTCGAAATGCCGCCCACAAATCCCGTCGCGGCGCCGAGCCGCGCCGCGCCGACGGCGATGTTGAGGCACGAACCCCCGACCACCGGCACAATGGCGTCGCGCCCGTCCGTGGACCTCACGGGCAGAAAGTCGATCAAGGCATCTCCGCAGCTCAACAGCATGGTCTCGATCTTCCGTCAGGACCGGCGATCGGATGCGGCCCCGCGCATCGCATCGCGGCTTTCCCGATCCAATTGACGCATCAGTCCATGGACCTGCCGCTTCGAGCGGTGGAAGTCGGCCATTCCCGGCGCGGTCGGCTCGCTGAGCCAGCCGATCGCCGACATCGAGGCCATGGCCTCGCCGATCGATCGGTAGAGACCGCCCGCCACCGCGCCGAGCATCGCAGCTCCGAGCAGGACCGGTTCCTGGGTTTCGGGAAGGGCCACCGTCAGGCCCGTGGTATCCGCCATGATCTGCCGAACAAGCGAACTCCGCCCCGCGCCGCCGCCGATCACCATCAGGTTGCTGTCGACGCCGTGCGACCGAAAGACATCGACGACATCCGCAAGGCCGTAGGCAAGACCGCACAGTCCCGCCACGAACAGCCGCGACATCGAGCCGATATCGGCATCGAGATCGAGCCCTCCGACGATCGCACGCGAGTCGGGATCGGCGAACGGCGAACGGTTGCCGAGAAATTCGGGCAACACGTGGACATCGCGGGCTACCAGCGCCGCCTCACCCGGATTTGCCGAACCCGAGACGATACGCCGCTCAAGAAACTCCAGAATCTCCGTACCTGCACTTCGCGCGGCCGCGGCGACCTCGTTGTACGCGGGGTGAGACCTGATGAGATGATCGATGGCAGCACCTGCCGCCGATTGACCGCCTTCGTTGAGCCAGAAGCCGGGAACCATGCCCGAATAATAAGGGCCCCATACACCCGGAACGAAGCGAGGCTCGACCGTGGTCGCCATGATGCAGGCCGAGGTTCCCATGATGTAGGCAAGACGGCCGCAGACATCGACTGAATCATTGGACTTTACCCGTCCCCCGATCGTGCCGACGCCGCCGGCATGGGCATCGATCAGCGAAGCTCCGACCGGCGTTCCCTCAAGCAGACCGAGATCGAACGCAGCCAATCCCGTCAAACCGGCTCCGAGCCGAGTACCTGGTGCTACGATGTCTTTTCCGATTTTCGCGTAGCCGTCCGAGGCGAGATCGCCCAGACCGATGCGCTCGAAATAGCTGCCGCTCCAACGCTGTTCGTGCGCGAGAAAATTCCACTTGCACGTCACCGTGCAGGTGGAACGCGCCGTCGACCCGGTCGCCCGAAACGAGAGATAGTCGGCGAGATCAAGAAAATGGCCGGCAGCATGGTAGGTCGATGGCAAATGACGCTTCAGCCACAGCAGCTTGGGAATCTCCATTTCCGGTGAAATCGAGCCGCCGACATAGCGAAGAACGTCGTCATGGGTGTCATTGACCAGGCGGGCCTCGGCGGTCGCGCGATGGTCCATCCACACGATCACGTTGCGGCGTGCGTCGCCCGAGGTGCTGACCGTCAGCGGATTGCCGCCGGCGTCGAGCACCACCAGAGAGCAGGTCGCATCGAAGCCGATGCCTTTGACGGCGGAAGCAGGAAGTGCTGCATCCGCCATCGCCGCTCGCACCGAAGCGACGCACGCCGCCCATATATCAGTAGACGACTGTTCGACGACGCTGCCAGCCTCATGCCAGGTCGTGATCGGGTGTCTCGCCGTCGCCAGCAACATTCCCGACTCGTCGAACACACCGGCGCGCGCGCTCGATGTTCCAACGTCGACACCGATCAACGCCTGCTTCATTCCAGTCCCATTCACGATCCGCGCAAGCCTACCAGCAGGTGTAGCCTCCATCGACGAGAACGACGCTTCCGGTCATCAAACTGGCGGCGTCCGACGCGAGAAACAGCACCACGGACGCAACTTCGTCGGGCTCCCCGAGCCGGGCCATCGGCGTACCGCCGATCCAGGCATCATACATCTTCGGATTGTTCTTGACGAACGCATTGAGGGGCGTCGTGACATAGGTCGGCGCCACCGCATTGACACGTACGCCGCGGGCGCCCCACTCGGCCGCGAGCGACTTGGTGAGATGGTGCACCGCGGCCTTGGAGGCATTGTAATAGGACTGCTCCTGCGGCTTGTTGACGATGAAGCCGGACATCGACCCGATATTCACGATGGCGCCCGATCCTGCACCAAGCATGTGCTTGCCGAAGGCGCGGCAGCACCAGAAGGTGCCGTTGAGGTTGACGTCGACGACGTTCAGCCAATGCTCATCGGTCACCGTTTCGGCAGGTGTCTCGCTGCGCGCGACACCGGCATTGTTGACCAGGATATCTATCTTTCCGTACCGGGCCGCGAGTTGATCCGCCACTTCCGAGACGCGCTTGGAATCCGTCACATCCATGATGACGACCTCGGCTTCATAGCCGATCGCCCTCAGTCTGGCGCAACCGGTCTCGGCCACCTTCGGATCCCGATCGGCGATGATGATCCTGGCCCCTGCCTCGCCAAGCGCTTCCGAGCATGCGAGCCCAATACCCTGCCCGCCGCCGGTAACGACGGCAACGCGGCCGCCAAGTCTGAATTTTTCCAGATACATCTTCTTGTTCATCCTGTTCGCAAATCGGCTCGCAACCGATTGGGTGCCACCGAAGCGGCTGCCCAACTCCACGACGTGGGCTTCTCGGCGCGGCCTCTCTTGTCTTCTTGTTGTCGCGAAAAATCCGGTCGAGGCAGCTGACGCGTCGCGCCAGCGGTCAGCTCCGAATGGCCTTGCCCTCCGTGTCGAAGCGGTGCAAGCGGGCTGGATCCGGCGCCAGCCAGACGCGGTCACCGGCTTTCAGATCCAGTTCGCCGACGTAGCGGCATGTGAGCAATCCAAGCTTGCCGGCATCGACATAGAGAAAAGTATCGCTGCCAAGATGCTCGGCGACCGACACGGTCCCGGGCCAGCCTTCTCCCTCCTTGCCGATCTTGAGGTGTTCGGGCCTGATGCCGATGGTGTCGGCGCCATGCTGGCTGGCTGCCTCGCCGGATACGAAATTCATCTTCGGCGAGCCGATGAAGCCGGCGACGAACAGATTGGCAGGGCGTTCGTACAGTTCCAGCGGCGAACCGTACTGTTCGATGCCGCCCGCGTTGAGCACGACGATCTTGTCGGCCATGGTCATGGCCTCGACCTGATCGTGGGTGACGTAAACGGCGGTGGTCCCGAGCTGCTTCTGCAGTTTGGTGACTTCCATGCGCATCTGGACGCGCAGCGCGGCGTCGAGGTTCGACAGCGGCTCGTCGAACAGAAACGCCTTCGGCTCGCGCACGATGGCGCGCCCGATCGCGACGCGCTGGCGTTGCCCGCCTGAAAGATCCCGCGGCTTGCGGTCGAGATAGGGCGTCAGATTCAGCGTGGCGGCCGCGGCCTGCACCTTGCGGTCGATCTCCGCGCGCGGCAGGCCGGCCATTTTCAGGCCGAACGCGATGTTGCCGCGGACGCTCATATGAGGATAGAGCGCATAGGACTGGAACACCATCGACAGGCCGCGTTTCGCCGGTGGCACGTCCACCACATTGCGGCCGTCGATCATGATCTGCCCGCCGGTGACGTCCTCAAGTCCGGCGATCAGGCGCAGCAGCGTGGTCTTGCCGCAGCCGGAAGGACCGACGAAAACCACGAAGGAGCCGTCCTCAATCTCCAGATTCGCGTCCTTGATGATATTGACCGGCCCGAACGATTTGCGGACTCCCTGGAGCGTGATCTGGCCCATGATGTCTAGCCCTTTCGCTGATCTATTTGACGGCGCCGAACGTCAGTCCGCGCACGAGCTGTCGCTGGGTGAACCATCCGAGGATGATGATCGGGGCGATGGCGAGTGTCGACGCTGCCGACAGCTTCGCCCAGAACAAGCCTTCGGGACTCGAATAGGACGCAATGAACACCGTGAGCGGCGCCGCATCCAGCGTCGAAAGGTTCAGGGTCCAGAACGCTTCGTTCCACGCCAGGATGAAGTTGAGGAGCAGCGTCGAGGCAAGGCCGGGAATGGCCATCGGCGCCAGCACGTAAACCAGCTCGCGGCCGATGGTAGCCCCATCCATCCGCGCTGCCTCGAGGATGTCCTTCGGGATTTCCTTGAAATAAGTGAAGAGCATCCAGATCACGATCGGCAGGTTGCCGAGACACAGGATCAGGATGAGACCGGCGCGGGTATCGAGCATTCCGAAATCCCGGTAGATCAGATAAATCGGGACCAGCACGCCGACCGGCGGCATCATCTTGGTCGAGAGCATCCAGAGCAGGATGTCCTTGGTCCGCTTGGTTGGCGCAAAGGCCATCGACCATGCGGCCGGCACAGCGATCAGCATGGCGATGAGCGTCGATCCGCCGGCAATCATGATGGAATTGAGCGCATGGTGGACGTAGTCGCTGCGGCTCTGTACGGCCGCGTAGTTCTCGGTGGTCCAGTGAAAGAACAGCAGCGTCGGCGGCATCGCGAACGCCTCGAGCTCGGTCTTGAAGCTGGTCAGGAACATCCACAGGATCGGCAGGAAAATCAGGAATCCGAACAACCACGCAGCACCCGTGGAGATCAGCAAGCGTCTCGAAGATACTTTGCGTGCCATCGCTTACGCCTCCAGGTTCCGTCCGATGATCCGCACCAGGAAGAAGGCCACGATATTGGCGATCACGACCGCAACCAATCC
>Ga0207930_1000186_pt1 | contig 17852 bp, 15 predicted proteins | sample NGESurshal092012_7_FD_184477 | JGI IMG/M metagenome (GOLD analysis project Ga0207930, IMG submission 184477) | Arctic peat soil microbial communities from Barrow, Alaska - NGEE Surface sample 210-3 shallow-092012 (SPAdes) | ecosystem: Environmental > Terrestrial > Soil > Wetlands > Peat ... | reverse complement strand
GGCCTTCCGGCAGGCCCTTCTCTCCGCGGTCTTCGCTCGCGGGCGTCGGCTTGCTGAACCACGGCGACGCGTCGAACGCGCGAATCGTCTTCGGCAGGCCGTTCGGGTCGCGCGAGATGAGCGTAAGCGCCACGAGAACCGTTTCCGACGAAGCGCGGCGCTCCAGAGCGGGCGATCCCGAAGATCCTGTCATCTTCTGGAGCCCGATCGCCCCAATGCGCAGGTCGGACGGCAGGGTCTTTTCGAGACGGGTGAGAAACCGCGTCCACGAGAAGGCGCGCCTCAGCGCGATCTCGTTCGCGTCCTCGACGTCGGCGGCGAGCGCGGGGACGTCGAGACGCGCCAGAGACGCCGCGGCTTTCTGCCGGGCGTCCTCGAGGCTCGAAATCTCGGCCCTGAGGGTTACGATCGACGCCCGCGTCCGGCTCGATTCGGCGAAATAGCGGATCACCGTGCGCGCGGCGACGAACGACAGGGCGGCCACGAGCACCGCGAGAAAGACCGCCGTCAGGTTCGCCGGACGCGTGTCGACGAAGGGCCGGCGCGCGAGATTGAAGCGCCCCGGCATCAGTCACCCCCCGCGAGCACCCCGAGGGCGGCGAGAGTGGCGGGATCCTGCGCGGCCGCGGCCGGCGTCACCGTCGCTCCCGGAGCGAGGCGAGACAGCGTGAGGAGCTCCGGCTCCGAAGCTCCCGCGGCCGCGCGGAAACCGCGCAGCGCCTCGAGGACTCCGGACTCCTGCGGGCCCGCCGCGCAGCTTCCGGCGACGAACGCGGGCGGCGCCTCGGCCGGCCGGTCCGGCGTTCCGAACGCCACCGCGAGGCGTACGTCCTGGACCGCTTCGCCCGCCTCCGCGTACGGCCTCGTCCGCGCGAAGCGGAGCTGCGAGCCCGCGAACACCAGGGTCGTGGCCGTGTCGCCGTCCGTCCAAACGAGAAACCAATCGCCACTGGCCCGGGCGTCGAGCGAGGAAACCGCGAACGCGGAGGTCTCGAGCGCGCCGATGCGGATGCCCGCTTTCTCGAACGGCGCTTCCCACGAGGATGCCGCCTGCTCCGCCGCCGCGAGCGCGAGGATGCGCGTCCCTTCCGCTCCCGCCCCCGCCGGCCGCCACGAGAGACGGAGCTCGGGCACCGGCTCGCCAAACGCGCGGCCGAACTTCCAGCGGAACATGTCGTCGACCTCGCGCGCGTGGCTCTCGGGCTCCACGGCGTCGATGACGAGGAGCTTCACCCAGCCATCGGGCACCACGAGCGAAGCGGCTGGAATCTTCGTGCCGGCCTCGGCGAGGAGGCGTTGGAGCGCTCCGGAAAGCGCGGGCCCCGCGAGAGGCGATCCGTCCGGCCCCGGCGTGAAGGTGTCGGGAGGCAGCGGGCGGGACAGGACGCGGAACGCGGGCGCGGCGGAGAGCGCCGAACCGCGCATTCCATCGGTGGGGCCGACGTACACGAGCCGATCGCGCGCCAGGACGAACGCATGCGGGGGACGCGGCGACCGCCAGAACGCGGGCGAGAACGGGTTCCTGAGGCCGTCACTCAACGAAGGTCACCTTGTTGATCTCACGAAGCGTCGTCTGGCCCGCCAGGACCTTCTTGATCGCCGACTCGCGCAGGAAGCTCATCCCCTCGGCCTGTGCCGCTTTCTTGATCTCCGCGGCGGGACGCTTGTCGAGAATGAGGCTCCGAATGCGGTCCGAGAGGTCGAGGAGCTCGGTGATCGCCATCCGGCCGTAGAAGCCCGTGCCGTTGCACTCGATGCAGCCACGGCCTTCGTAGAGAGTCACCCCGGCCATCTGCTCGGGCGCGATCGCGGACTCCTCGAGAAGCTGCACAGTCGGCGTCGACACGACCCGGCAGTGCGGGCAGATCTTTCGCACGAGCCGCTGCGCGAGTATGCAGTTGAGGGCCGAGACGAAGTTGTAAAGCTCGACCTTCATGTTGAGGAAGCGGCCGAGGACGTCCACGACGTTGTTCGCGTGAACGGTCGTGAAAACGAGGTGCCCCGTGAGGGCGGCCTGCACGGCGATCTGCGCCGTCTCCTCGTCGCGGATCTCTCCGACCATGACCTTGTCGGGGTCGTGCCGGAGGATGGAGCGCAGCCCGCGCGCGAACGTGAGGCCTTTCTTCTCGTTCACGGGGATCTGCGTCACGCCGCGGAGCTGGTACTCGACCGGGTCCTCGATCGTGATGATCTTGTCTTCGACGGACTGAATCTCCGAGAGGCATGCGTAGAGCGTCGTCGTCTTGCCCGAGCCCGTCGGCCCGGTGACGAGCACCATGCCATACGGCTCGCGGATGAACTTTCTCAGCCGCCGCATCGTCTCGGGATCCATGCCGAGGACGTCGAGGCGTAGGTTCTTGAACTCGGCGTTCGCGGATTCCTTGTCGAGGATGCGGATGACCGCGTCCTCGCCGTGGACCGTCGGCATGATCGAGACACGGAAGTCGATCGTGCGGCCCTTCACGCGCACCTTGAAGCGGCCGTCCTGCGGGATGCGCTTCTCGGCGATGTCGAGCTCCGACATGACCTTGATGCGGCTGATGATCGTCTGGTGGTGTTTCTTGTCGATGGGTTCCATCGCCGGGTAGAGCACTCCGTCGATGCGGTACTTGATGACGACGACGTGCTCCTGCGTCTCGATGTGGATGTCCGAGGCGCGGCGCTGGATCGCGTTGAAAAGCACGGAGTCGACGAGCTTGATGATCGGGCTCGCGTCGGCCGTGATGCGGTCGATCGAGAGGACCTCTTGGCCCTCCTCGTCCTCCCGGACGACTTGCATCCTGAACTCTTCGGTTGCCTCTTCGAGCACGCGCTGCGTGGATTCGGACTTCTGGAGAATGTCCTGGAGGGCGGCCCTCGACCCGACCCTGACACTCAGGCGCTTCTTGAGGAGCCCCTCGAGCTCGTCTCGCTTCACGACGTCGGCCGGATCCGCCATGACCACCGCGAGGGACCCGTTCTCCGCCTTCTCGGGCACGAACTCGAAGCGGAGCATCCACTCGAGCGGGATGGACCGGAAGAGCTCGGCGTCGATCCGGAACGTCCAGAGATCGACGTACGGCAGCCCGAGGCGGTCGGCGAGCTGGCGGGCTCGCGTCTCCTCGGAGGCCGCATCGAGGAATCGCGGGATCGCGGCTTCGGGGGAGGGGGTCCTGGTCGTGCTCATGCGTATCCGCTTTTACGGCCCGTCAGGCCTTGATGTTGGAGAGGATCGTGAACATGGGGAGGTAGATCGACAGGAGGATCGTCGCGACGACGGCCCCCATGACGACGAGGATGATCGGCTCGATGAGGGTCACGATGCGCTGGAGCCGGGCTTCGATTGCCTCGTCGTAGAAATCCGACACGTTCGTGAGCATCTCCTCGAGCGCACCCGTCGCCTCGCCGACTTTGATCATCTCGACCGCGAGCGACGTGAAGCTGCCGGTCTCCTCGAGGCTTCGCCACAGTTCGGCGCCCTCGCGCACGCGAGGGACCACGGCGGCGACGGCGCCCGAGACGCGCCGATTCGCGACGGCCCCGGACGCGATGTCGAGCGCGGGCACGAGCGGCGTTCCGGCCCCGACGAGCGTCGCGAGCGAGCGGGAGAACTGCGAGAGCGCAAACTGCTGGAGGATCGTCCCGACGAGCGGAAGGCGCAGGAGGAAACCGTCCCAGGCGACGCCCCCCGCATCGCTCGACTTCCAGCGGGAGAGAATGACGCCCCCCACGGCGAGCGCCGCCGCCATGACGAGAACGTGCGCGTGCAGGAAGTCGGCCGCCCCAACCACCATCCGCGTGATGAGGGGCAGCCGGCCCGCTTCGAAGCCCGCGAAGAACTCCCGGAACTTCGGGATGACGTACGTCATCAGGATGGCGACGAGCCCGATGGACAGGGCGATGAGGACCGCCGGATAGACGAGGGCCCCCGTCACCTTGCGCCGGATCCCGCCGAGGATCTTCTGATAGGCGAGATAGCGGCGCAGCACCTTTTCGATCTCGCCCGAGCGCTCGCCGGCCTTGAGAGAAGTCGCGTAGAGCCGCGGGAAGACGTCTCCGTGCGAGAGGAAGGCGTCCGAGAGCGCGGCGCCCGAGACGAGCTGGTCGCGGACGTCCTTCAGAATCGCCTTGAAGCGCGGATTCTCCTGGCGCTCGAGGAGGATGTCGAAGCCGTTCACGATGGGGAGGCCGGCCTTCAGGAGCGCGACGAGCTCCTGGTTGAAGACGAGGAACTCCCCCGTCTTCACCGAATGGCCGCGGCGCGGCATGAGCCCCGCCAGGCCGCGGAGCACCGAGCGCGCGCCACCGGCCGCGCCAGGGGCGTCCCCGCCGCCGGCGAGCTTCACGGAAAAGAGCCTCGCACCGAGACGCGCGACCTCGGCCTTCAGCGCGCTCTCGTCGGGCGCTTCGAACGCGCGCGTGACGATCGCACCGTCACCCATCCCGACGCGGCAGACGTACGTCGGCATCAGTTCAGGAAGATTCCTGGCCCCGGCTGGCGCAGGTTCGCGAAGATGACGACGAAGAGCTTGTCCGCGGCGGACTCGTCGCGGCCGACGCCGAGAATGTAAGGCTGCCCGAGCTTGACGTTGATGGACGTGCGGAGGATCTCGCCGCGGACCTCCTTGCCCGCCTCGCGCCGCACGCGCTCGAGGGACAGATCCCGGAGCTGGACCTGGGAGCCGTCGCGCGACGGCTCGAGGAGGAACTCGAGGCGGTAGCCGCCGCCCATGGAGTACGCCACGCGCTGGCCCTCGACGCCCCGGACGACGGCGGAGTCGAGCCGGGTGAAATCGGTCACGTTGAAGAGCTTCTTGAGCTTCTCGCCGATTCCGCGGATCTCCTCCGAGACGTTCGTCTTCTCGGCGGCCCGCGATTTCTCTGACGCGGACTTCAGAAGCGTGACGGCGATATCGATGGCGCGGAGCGGGACGTCGAACGCCGCGACGGCCCGGGTGATCTGCTCGACACGCGCCGGCGCCCCCCGGACGGTGAGGGAATTCAGGTTCGTCTCGAGGACGACGGAAACGGCGCCCGAATCCGAAAGGAGCGGACGCAGGACCGCCAGGGCGTCCTCGACCTTGCGATACTTCAGTGTGAAGACCTTGACGACCGTTTGCGTCTGCGGGGCGCCGAGCGCGGACGTTCCGCCGGCGGCGAGCAGGCTCCCGAACGCCAGGACGAGGGCCCGGACGGCGATCCGAAGCCGGGCGGAACGAAACCTCATGGCTCAGAGATCCGCGTGCGGGTCCGCGATGAAGACGACGCTCGGCTCCTTCGGTGAGACGGCGGCGAACTCGTAGACCCGCGCACCCGGGTTCTTCAGATCCTGGATCAGGGGCCGAAGAGGCAGGCGCACGTCGAGGGCTTCGCGCGTGTCCGGCCTGTCTCGTCCGTCATCCCGCGTGGGCGCGAGGCCCGCCGGCGCCCGCGTCTGCTCCTTTTGGGCGAAGCGAATTCCTCCGATGCCGAAAAGCCCCGCGGCAAGAGCCACGAGCGCGGCCGCCTGAAGAAACCGGCGCGAGAAGAAGGGGCGCGTCGCAGGAGAAGCGGTGACGCGGGAACGCCGCCGCACTTCGGCGAGCACGTCGTCCGTGACGCGGCGCACGTCCTCCGCCGCCGGAGCGGCCGCGGCGGACGCGCCGAGCGGCACGAAGAGAAGCGTCGGGTCGAGGGCGCGCGCCTCGGCCGCGCAGACCCCACAGGAGGCGACGTGGACCTTGAGCGCGCGCTCGGAAGAAGAAGATATTTCTTCTGAAAGGCGCTGCCGCACGGCCTCGCAGGTGCGGGTGAGCTCCGCGCAGAGCGCGTTCGCTCTCATCGCCCCGCCACGAACTCGGGAAACCTCTTACGGATCTCGACGCGCAAGAGGCGGCGGGCCTGGAAGAGGTGATTGCGCACGGTGGATTCGCGGCACCCGAGGATCTGGGCGATCTCGTGGCTGTCCTTGTCCTCGAACTCCCTCAGGACGAACACGAGGCGCTGCTTGGCGGACAGGGCGCTCGCGCAGCCCTCGAACACGCGGCGGACCTCGCTCTCGGCGAGGAGCGCGGGGCCGTCAGGCTCCGCGCTCGTGCGTGCGCCCTTCACGAGGCGAAAGCTCTCGGCCTCCGTGCGCTGCCGCGTGCCACGCGCGCGCAGCGCGTCGATCGCGAGATTGCCGGCGATGCGAAAGAGCCACGTCGAGAACGCGTATGCCGGGTCGTACCGCTCGAGGTTCTCCCAGACCCGCACGAACGTGAGCTGCGCAACGTCGCGCGCGTCCTCGGCGTCTCCCAGAAGTCGCCTGAGGAACGACAGGACGCCAGGCGTCCGGCGGGCGACGAGCTCGGCAAAGGCCTCGGCATCGCCTCGCGCGGCGCGACGCGCGAGCGCGCGCTCTTCGGCAGGAGCTCCGGGAGACCCGGGCGAAGCCACCCGCGAGCCGGGCCCCTCGGCCGGCGGCTCGGAAGAATCCGGACGGGCAGCGGACGAGACGAGACGCATCGCTTCGGCGTCTTTTACGTTCGCGGACTCGTCATCGTCTACCAGTGGCAAGGACCCCCTCGACCTTCCGAAGTATAATGCGCGACGCGAGTGGAGCGGGGCGATAAATTCTTGTCAGGACTCGATTTGATGTCGGCCCTGCCCTCCGAGGCCCCCTTGTTTCCACTCGTCGTTTCGAGGCTTTTCCCCTCCGCTCGAGGACCCGGGAATTCGGGCGGGGTCTGGATTCAGGGCGTCTCCGTAGGAGAGGTGGAGGTCGCCCTCACACTCGCGGAGCTGCTGGCTTCGCTCGACCCGGGCCTGCCGCTCCTGCTCACGTCCACGACGCCCGCAGGCGTGGGCCTCCTCTCGCGCCGGCGACCCGGCGCCTGGCGGCCGTTCCCGCTCGACGTGCCATCCTCCGTCCGGCGGTTCTTCGACGCCACTCGCCCGCGCCTCCTGGTCCTCGTCGAGACCGAGCTCTGGCCCGCGGTGCTCGGCGAGGCACGGCGCCGTGCCATCCCGGTCCTCGTCGTGAACGCGCGCCTGTCGGAGCGATCCGCGCGACGGTACCGGCGAATCGCGCGCATCTTCGGCAGCTCCTGGGACGCCCTCACGCGCGTCCTGGCGCGCACGAGAGAAGACGCTTCCCGCTTCGAGGAGATCGGCGTCCCCTCTTCGCGTATCACGGTCGGCGGCGACCTCAAGTTCGACCGCGCTCCCGCGCCCGAGCCGCCGTTCGCCGAGCGCCTGCGCCGCCTCGCGGACGGACGTCCGATTCTCGTGGCGGGCTCGATCGCCGAGAGCGAGATCCCGCTCGTCCTCGAGGTGCGACGCAGACTCGCCCTGAGCGCGCCCGGAGTGTTTCTCGTTCTCGCGCCCCGGCAGCCGGAAGCTTTCGACGCTGCGGAGCGCCGCGCGGGGGCGGACGGCCTGGCCGTCGTCCGGCGCTCGCGCCTCGAACCGCCAGAGAGCGAGAGAGCCGACGTCTTCCTTCTCGACTCGGTCGGCGAACTCGCCGGAACGTATGCCCTCGGCGAGGCGGCGCTTCTCGGCGGGTCGTTCGCGCCGAAGGGCGGGCACAACGTCCTCGAGCCGCTCCGCGCCGGAGCGCCGGTCGTCCATGGGCCGTCGACGGGAAACATCCGCTCCGCGCTCGAGGCCGCCGAGGGCGCCGTCTTCGCCGCAGCCGATGCGCGTTCGGCGGCCGAGGCGCTCCGGCCCCTCCTCATGGACACGGAGGCGCGCGCCCGTGCGACGGCCGTCACGCGCGACCTCTTCGCGGGCCACGCCGGGGCCGCGCGGACCGCCGCCGAAGCCGCGCTCCAACTGGCCTTCTCCGGAGCGCCGGGCGCGTGACCTTCCTCGCACCGCTCGCCGCTCTTTACGGAACCGCCGTGGCGGCGCGGCTCGCCGCGTATCGTCGCGGTCTCCTCCGGGTTCGCCGGGTGGGACGCCCCGTGCTCTCCGTCGGTAATCTCGCGGCCGGCGGCACGGGCAAGACGCCTTTCGTGCGGTGGCTCGCGGGCGAGCTCCTCGGCCGCGAGATCCGGCCCTCTGTTCTCACGCGCGGCTATGGCCGGGCGACGCGCGGCTCGGTCGTCGTCTCGGATGGCGCGGGCGCCGTCGCCTCGGTGCGCGATTCCGGGGACGAAGCCGCCGTCCTCGCGCGCGCGCTTCCCCGCGTTCCGATCGTGGCCGACCGCGACCGCGTCGCCGCCGCCCGGCGCGTGGAAGCGCTCGTGCCCGACGTTGGCCTTCACCTCCTCGACGACGGTTTCTCGCACGTCGCCCTCGCGCGCGATCTCGACGTCGTGCTCCTGGACGCGACCGCGCCCGACGCGGGCGGGGCGCTGCTGCCCCAGGGCGGTCTGCGCGAGCCGCTGTCCTCGCTGGAGAGAGCCGACCTCGTCGTCGTGACGAAGTGCGAGCAGGCGGATTCCGCCCCCGCGCGCGGCCTCGCGGCACGCTGGGCCCCCGGCGCGCCCGTTTACCATGCCGTGACCCGCGTCCTCGGCATTCGCGACGATTCCGGAGAAGAGGTCCGCGCCGAGGACCTGCCGGGCGAGACTCTGGTCGCCGTCGCAGCCCTCGCGCACCCGAATGCCTTCCTCGGAACGCTGGCCTCGCTCGGAATCGCGCCCGCCGGCGTCGAGACGTTTCGCGACCACGACCCGTATGCGCCCTTCGCGCTCGGCCGGATCGAGCGTGCGGCCGAGGAGGCCGGAGCGACCGCCGTCATCACGACGGAGAAGGACGCGGTCAAGCTGGAGGGGCGCCTGAGACTTCCTCTCTTCCGCGTCGCCGTCGAAATGGCGGTCACGGAGCCCGGCTTCGTCGCGGACGCGCTCGCGCGTCTCGCGCGCCCGCCCTCCTGAGGACCGATGCCGAAGAAGCGCACCGCATTCCGGAATCGAGTCGAGGCGCTCGCCGCCGGCGCCGCGGGTGCCGCTCTCGCGAAGATGACGCCCGAGGCCGCAGAGACGTTCGGTCGTGCCCTCGGCCGCCTCTATCTCAGGCTCGACGGGAGGCGCCGGAATCTTGCGCGCGCAAATCTCGCGCGCGCGTTCCCCGATCTTCCCTCCGCCGGGATCGACGCCCTCACCGTCCGCGTCTTCGAGCACTTCGGCGGCCTGGCGGCGGAGCTCCTCCACGCGATGGGTCATGGCCCCGCGGACGCTCTTTCGAGGATCGAAACGGAAGGAGCCGAGGTCGCGCGCGCCGCTCTCGCGAGCGGACGTGGCGTTCTGTTCCTCACCGCGCATCTCGGGAACTGGGAGTGGGCCGCGCTCGGCACCGGCGCGCTGGGCATTCCTTCGGGCGTCATCGCCCGCCCGCTCGACAACCCGCTACTCGATGCTCCGCTCACGCGCCTGCGCACGTCCACGGGGAACTCCGTGATCGCCAAGCGCGACGCGGCGCGGGAAATGCTGCGTGTCCTCCGGAAAGGCGGCGCGATCGGCATCCTCAACGATCAGCACGCACGCCCGCCGGATGCCGTCACGGCTCCTTTCTTCGGTCAGCCGGCCGCGACGTCTTCGGCACTCGCGAAGCTCGCGGATCGCACGGAGGCCCTCGTCATCCCGGCGGCGGCGATTCGCATTGCCCCGGCACGCTGGCGCCTGACCTTCGAGCCGGCCCTGGACGTCCGCGAGCTCTCCGAGGCGGAACGAGGCTTCGAGAAGCTCACCGCCCGCCTGAACGGGATTCTGGAGACGATGATCCGGCGCCACCCGGAACAGTGGCTGTGGCTCCACAATCGATGGAGACTCGACGAGGGGCTTGACTCGCCCTCTGAATGAAAAAACGCCCGGGCACGAAGCCCGGGCGTCGAAGCTCGAAGCTGTTCTTTGGGGCTTACTTCGTGGCGGCAGGGGCGGGAGTCGAGGCAGTCGTCGCCTCGGTCTTCGTGGTCTCGCTCTTGGTGGCGCCGCTCTTCTTCGTGACCTTCTTGTGCGTCACCTTCTTCTTCGTCGTCTTGGCCGGAGTCTTGGTCTCGGTCGTCGTCGAGGCCTTTTCGGTCGTGGCGCCCGTGACGGGGTTCGTCGTCGTCTTGGCCTGGGTCGACTGGGTCTTCGCTTCCTGCGCGAAAGCAACGCCCAGCGACAGGAGGGCAACAGCAACGAGAGCGGAAAGGGTCTTCTTCATCTTTTTCTCCAATCCCCTGTTTCTGTGGCCGGTTCGGGGCCTACCGACAAAACAGTCAGCGCAACCCCGCTGCCACGCATGCGACCGACGTCGTGCCAAAGCAATAAGTTGTTTTATTAGAACGGGTTAGCTGGTGACTAAGCTCCGGTCCGCACCGGCCCTCTGGGACACGCCTGCACGTTTCCGTGTATGGCTGATACGGGAACCGTGAGATTTCCGAGCCCTATTTCAGCTCGACGTTCCAGTACGCCATGTCGAGGAAGTTCTTCCAGGTCGGGTGGATCCGGTGGGGTGACATGAGGCCGAGCGGCGTGCCCCTCGGCTTGCCCGGGGCGCGGCGCAGCCTCATGCCTGCCTCCTCGGGAACGCGGTTGCCCTTCTTCACGTTGCAGGGGAGGCAGGCGCAGACGATGTTGTCCCAGTTCGACGGCCCCCCGCGCGAAAGCGGGATCACGTGATCGAGCGAGAGGTCCGACGTGGAAAACCGCTTGCCGCAGTACTGGCAGCGGTTCCCGTCGCGCATGTAGATGTTGTGCCGCGAGAATTTCACGTCGTTGCGGGGCGAGCGCTCGCAGGAGAGAAGCTGGATGACGCGCGGCACCCTGATCACGAGATTCGGAGTCGTCACGACGTCGTCGTCGGCCTGGACCGGAATGTCCTGCCACTCGTCCCAGGCATACGTCGTGTAGTCGGGCAGGACCGCGCGCACGTGCCCTTTGTAGAAAAGCGTGAACGTCCGCTTGACGTCCGTCAGCGTCAGGGCCGCGAAGCCGCGGTTCAGGACCAGCACCGGAGACTCGAGCATGGCCCAAGGATAGCCCAACGGCTGCTAAGGTTGCGTGAGTCGGATGCGGATCCTCTTCGTGCGCCTCTCGTCCTTCGGCGACGTCGTCTTCGCCCTTCCCGCGGCGAAGGCGCTGAGAACGAATCTCCCCGCCGCGCATCTCGCGTGGGCGATCGAGCCGCCGCTCGCGCCCCTCGTCGCCGGCGCCGCGTTCGTCGACGACGTCGTGCCCGTTGATACACGGGGCTGGCGACGCGCGCTCTTCGCGCGAGGAACGAGAGAGGGGATTTCAGATTTTCTTAGAAGGGTAAGAACCCCCTTCGACCTCGTGGTGGATGCACAGGGCCTGTTCAAGTCGGCGATCGTGACCGCCGCGGCTTCGTCGGCCGGGCGCCGCGTCGGATTCGGCTGGCGGACCGCGACGGAACGGATCAACTGCATCTTCACGAACGAGCATGTCGACGTCGACCGTGCCTCGCGCCCGCACGTCGCCGACCAGATGCTCGCGCTCGCCGAGCACGTGACGGGAAAGACGGGCTTCGACCGCATTCCGGACGTGAAACATCTGGTCGAGAGGAAAGATCCCGTGGTCGATGCATGGCTCGACCAACAAGGGTCACGTCCGTTCGCGGTGCTGCAGCCTTTTTCTTCGAAGGTGAATAAGGAATGGACAGCGGGAGACGTCGTCGCTTTCTCCGCATGGCTGGGAGCGCAGGGAATCCAGCCCGTGCTCCGCTGGGGACCAGGCGAAGAGAGTCGGGCGGAAAGCCTTCTGACCCTTTGTAAGAAATCTTTCTCTTCTTCTTCTCTTTCCCCCTCAACGTCTTCCTCTCCTCTTCCTCTTCTCCTAGCCCCCGCCACGACGCCCGCCTCTTCCGCCCGCCTCGCGTCACGCGCCGCGCTCTTCGTCGGCGCCGACACGGGACCCACGCACCTCGCGGCCGCCGCGGGCACGCCGACGCTCGTCCTCTTCGGTCCGACGTCCGTCGAGCGCTTCGGCCCGATCGGGCCGCGCACGGCCGCCCTTCGGGAATTCCCGGCGGACTACAATCGCTCCGGGCCGGGATGGCCTGCCGATGCCGTTCATGAAGCCGTGCGCCGTCTCCTCGCGTAAGACGCGGCGGTGCGTGCGCGCCGCCGCCGTTCTCGCGGCCGCCTCCTCGCTCGCCGTCCTCGTTCACGGGCGTGCCGCCGGCACCGTCGAGAAGGGCCCGGCGCTTTCGGCGGCACGCGAGTCGCTCTCGAGGGACCGGCTCTACCCCGTGCCTTTCGGCGACGGCGAGACGCTCGTCTACACGATCGCGTGGCTGAAGATCGAAGGCGGCGAGATGACGCTCAGGACCTCGCACGAGGCCTCGACGGACGGCGTGCCGGTGTACCGGATCGCCCTCATCGCGTCTTCGAACGACTACGTCTCGAAGTTCTACCCCGTGCACGACCTCTACGAGACATGGGTGGACGCGCGCGACTTCCAGCCTCTTCGCTTCGAGAAGCACGCGCGCGAGGGGCGCTATGAATCCGACGAGGTCGAGGAGTTCGACCTGACGCGCCGGATCGGGAGCTGGCGGGAGGACCGAACACCCCTGCCCGAGCGCGTGCAGGACATCATTTCGTCCTTCTATTTCCTGAGGACGCAGCCTTTCACCGTGGGTCAGGACGTCCGCGTCGACATGTTCTCGCGTGGCAAGATCTACAAGCTCAAGGCCTCGATCCTCGACCGGGAGAAGGTCGAGACCGAGGCCGGCACGTTCGACGCGTTCAAGGTGCAGCCGCAGCTTCGGGAGAACGAGACCGCCGAGGATCGCAACCGCGGAAGGCTCTTCCTCTGGTTCTCGGACGACGAGCGGCGCCTCCCCGTCATGGCGAAGACGGTGATGCCGATCGGCTCGGTCACGGCCCGCCTGCGGAAGATCGTGGCCGGGGCGAAACCCTCGACCTCGCCCGAGAGCAGGGCCCCGAAGAGCGATCGGCCGGCCGCACGCTGAAAAGCTAGAATCGCTCCATGGCCGTGAAGCTCGGGGACCTTCTCGTCAAGTCGAAGCTCATCTCGAACGAGCAGCTCCAGGAAGCGCTCAAGGAAGTGCAGTCCTCGGGGATGAAGCTCGGAGAATCCCTCGTCAAGCTCGGCTACATCACGGAAGACGACATCACGGAGACGCTCTCGGCTCAGTTCGGCGTCCCGTCGATCAACCTCTCGCATTTCGAGATCGACCCGGCCGTCCTCAAGCTCGTCGCCGCCGACGTGGCGCGCAAGTACAACATCCTCCCCGTCAACAAGACCGGCGCGACGATCACGATCGCGATGGCTGACCCGACGAACGTCTTCGCCATGGACGACATCAAGTTCATGACGGGGTACAACGTCGAGCCCGTCGTGGCGTCGGAGGCGGCGCTCCAGCTCGCCATCGACAAGCACTACGGCGCGACGCACGCCCTCGAGCTGAAGAAGGTCATGGAGGAGATGTCGGTCACGGACACGGCCGACACGTCTCTCGAGGTCGTCGAGGAGTCCGAGCAGCAGACGATCGACCTCGAAAAGCTCGTCGACGAGGGCGAGGAAGCGCCCGTCATCCGGCTCGTGAACATCATCCTGACGGACGCCATCAAAAGGGGCGCCTCGGACATCCACATCGAGCCCTACGAGCGCGAGTACCGCGTGCGTTATCGCATCGACGGCATCCTCTACGAGGTCATGAACCCGCCTCCGAAGCTCAAAGAGGCCATCGCCTCACGCATCAAGATTCTCGCGAAGCTCGACATCGCCGAGAAGCGCCTGCCTCAAGACGGGCGCATCAAGATCAGGATGAAGCTCACGGGCAAGGTGAAGGAGCTCGACTACCGCGTCTCGGTCCTTCCGACGCTCTTCGGCGAGAAGATCGTCTGCCGCCTTCTCGACAAGGACAACCTCATGCTCGACATGACGAAGCTGGGGTTCGAGAAGGACAGCCTCCTGAAGTTCGAGAAGGCCATTCTGCGACCGTGGGGCATGGTCCTCGTGACGGGGCCCACGGGCTCGGGCAAGACGAACACCCTTTACTCGGCCCTCTCGCGCATCAACACGCCCGAGACGAACATCATCACGGCCGAGGATCCGGTCGAGTTCAATCTGCCAGGCGTCAATCAGGTCCAGATGAAGGACCAGATCGGGCTGAACTTCGCGGCCGCGCTGCGGTCGTTCCTGAGGCAGGACCCGAACATCATCCTCGTCGGCGAGATCCGCGACTTCGAGACGGCCGAGATCGCGGTCAAGGCGTCCCTGACGGGCCACCTCGTGCTCTCGACTCTCCACACGAACGACGCGCCCTCCACGATCAACCGCCTCATGAACATGGGCATCGAGCCCTACCTCGTCGCGACGTCGGTCGTCCTCATCGCGGCGCAGCGCCTGATCCGGCGCGTGTGCGCGAGCTGCAAGGCCCCCACGGAGGTCGCTCCGCAGGTCCTCGTGTCGCTCGGCTTCACGGCGGAGGACGCCAAAAGCATCCAGGTCATGAAGGGCAAGGGCTGCGAGAAGTGCAACAACACCGGCTACAAGGGCCGCGTCGCCCTCGTCGAGGTGCTCGAGATCTCCGAGGAGATCCGCGAGCTCATCCTCTCCGGCGCGTCTTCCATCGAGATCAAGAGAAAAGGCCTCGAGGAGGGCATGGTTTCCCTTCGCCGCTCGGGCCTCCAGAAGATCAAGGACGGCATGACGTCGATCGAGGAGGTCGTCAGGGAGACGGTGCTGTAGAGCCTCGCGTCGCCCTCTCGACCAGATGGACGAACGAGCGGTAGCGCTCCCCCGTCGCGCGCGAGAGCCCCGCCTCGCAGGTCCGGCTGGACGACCAGTGCCCCGCGGCGCCCGCCGCCCGCGCCTCCTCGGCCTCGAGACGCGTCGCGGAGGCCGTCAGCTCGGGGAAGAGGAACCCTCGGTCGCCCGCGAAGCCGCAGCAGCCCGCGTCGGGCGGGACCGTCACGGTCTCCGCGCAAGCGCGGGCCACGGCCTCGAGCTTCGGGACGAGACCCATCTTCACGAGAGAGCAGACGGGGTGGAGGACGGCCGACGTTTCCTTGCGCGTCACGGTGAGCCTTGGCAGGAGCACGTCGTGGACGAAGGCGACGCCGTCGAGGATCGTGAGCGCGTCGAAGTGCCGCCGGTTTTCCTCCGTGAGGGCCTCGCGGGAGTGGAGGAGGCCGTACGTACACGGGCTCGTGTCGACGAAGACGGGCAGCCGCCCGCCGTCCGACCAGCGCCAGAAGCGCTCGATGGCGCGGTTCGCGGCGATCGCGTGCGCTTCCGTGTAGCCCTTCGACGAGAACGGCACGCCGCAGCAGGTCCCGCCGGCGTCGGGGGGCACGTGCACGGGGACGCCGGCGCGCGCCGCGAGCGCGACGACTGTGTCGACGAGGGGCGGCGTCTCGGCGTCGTCGGCCTCGGGCCCCATCGTCCGCGAAAGGCAGGACGGGAAGTAGATCGCCTGCGCCCCCGCGGCGGACGTTTTCACTCGCGGGGCGCGCGCTGCGCGCGGCATCTCCGCGCTCCACTGCGGGAACGGCGCGCCCGCGAGCGTCCGCAGGACCTTCGTGAGGCCCGCCATCGCACCCGCGCCGAAGAGCGACTGGACGGCATGCCCCGTGCGCAGTCCCGCGCGGAGCGCCGGCTCGACGAGGCCGAAGAAGCGCGAGAGCGCGGCCGCGGTCCGGTTCGCCGCGGCCGAGTGGCGGACGGCGCGAAAGCGCTTCGTGAGCTGGCCGGTGTCGATCTTGACCGGGCAGGCGGTCGCGCAGAGTCCGTCGACGGCGCACGTGTCGAGCGCCTCGTACGGGAAGTCGGCCTCGAGGGCGGATCGAAGGTTTGGATCGCTCCGCGTCTCATCGAGACGGGCGAGCTCGCGGCGCACGACGATCCGCTGGCGGGGCGTGAGCGTCAGGTCGCGGCTCGGGCACAGCGGCTCGCAGAATCCGCACTCGATGCAGCGGTCGACCTCGTCCTCGACCGTCGGGATCGGCTTGAGGTCCTTGAGGTGCGCGCGCGGGTCGCCGTTCACGAGGACGCCGGGATTCAGGAGGCCGGCCGGATCGGCCAGCTCCTTGAGGCGCACCATGACGGCGTACGCCTCGGGCCCCCACTCCGTCTCGACGAACGGCGCCATGTTCCGGCCCGTGCCGTGCTCGGCCTTGAGCGCTCCGTCGTACCTTTCCACGACGAGCGGGACGAGGTCGTCGATGAAGCGCGCGTACTGATCGACGGCGCGCTCGTCGCGGAACGACTGCGTGAGGACGAAGTGCAGGTTCCCGTCCCGCGCGTGGCCGAAGATGATCCCGTCGGAATAGCCGTGCTTGCCGAAGAGCGCGTTGAGGTCGACCGCGGCGTCCGCGAGGCGGTCGACCGGGAACGCGACGTCCTCGATGATGACGGTCGTCCCGGTCTTCCGAACGGCGCCGACGGAGGGAAACATCCCCTGCCGCACCCGCCAAAGACACGCCTGCTCCGCGGCGTCGTGCGTGAACCGCGCCGGCTCGAGGAGCGTGAGCCCGGACACGGCGGACGCCGCGATGCGAGCGAGCTCGTCGCGCTCGTCCTCGCGCGCCGCCTGGAATTCCGCGAGGAGGCCCGCCGCGCCCGGCGGCAGCGTGCGCAAGGCTGGCGGCACGCCCGGCTCGTCCTCGACCGAGCGCAGGGAGGCACGGTCCATGACCTCGAGCGCCTTCGCGCCCGCCGAGTTCAGCGGGACGATCGCGGCGCAGGCCGCGTGGAGGTCGGGGAAAAGCAGGAGGCCCGTGACCTTCACCGGGAGGTCTGGCACCGTGCCGAGGACGGCCTCCGAGACGAAGGCGAGCGTCCCTTCCGACCCGACGAGGAGGTGGGCGAAGACGTCGACCGGGCGCTCCCAGTCGAGGAACGCGTTGAGCGAGTAGCCGGTCGTGTTCTTCGTCCGGTATTTCGCGCGGATGCGCGCGAAGAGCGCCGCGTCCGCGACGAGGCGCGCATGCAGCTCCGCGAGCCCCTGCCAGAGCGCCGGCTCCTTCGCCCGGAAAACCTCGTCCGCGTCGGGACGCGCCGTGTCGATGGCCGTACCCGAGGGGAGGAGGAACGTCAGGGACTCGAGCGTGTGGTACGCGTTCTGCGCGACCCCGCAGCACATCCCGCTCGCGTTGTTCGCGAGAATGCCGCCGATCGTGCACGTCGCGATCGAGGCAGGATCGGGCCCGATCTTCCGGCCGAAGGGGCGGAGGGCACGGTTCGCGTGGGCGCCGATCACGCCGGGTTGGACGCGGATCCTCGCGCCGTTCCCCTCCACCGTCAGACCGCGGAAGCCGCGCGCCGTCTCGACGAGGATGCCGTCCGTGATGGATTGGCCCGAGAGGCTCGTCCCGGCGGAGCGGAAGACGAGCGGCACGCCGTGCGCGCGCGAGACGGCGAAGAGGCCGCGGACCTCGTCCGCGCTGTTCGCGTGGACCACGGCGGCGGGGACGAGACGATAGAAGCTCGCGTCCGACGCCCATGCGATCCGGTCGATCGCGCGCGTCAGCACGCGCTCTTCCCCGACGATCGCGGCGAGGGCGGCGGCGAGGGAGCGTGTGTCGCGCGCCGCGGGGGCGCCGGCCGTCGGCATGGCGTTCTCTTACTCCTTCCGCCGGAGGCGTGCGGCCCCCGGCGAAAGGATCGTACTCAGAAGCGGTCCACCCGTCTCATTTTCCGATCGGGAGGGCGGGGATCAATCCCGGGAACACGTACGCCTGAAGGAGCGCGATGATTCCGATGACGGCCGCGCCGGCGACCGAGTGCCACCAGACCGTGCGGAAGATCGGCCCGAGCGCGTGCGAGCGCTCCTTCGGGTCGTCGTAGCAGGCCGCGCACGCGACCATGATCGACTGCGCGTCGATCATCTTTCCCATGACCCCGCCCGTCGAGTTCGTCGCGACGATGAGCACCTCGTTCAGGTGGAGCTGCTGGGCGGTGATGCGCTGCAGGCTGCCGAAGAGCACGTTCGAC
>Ga0207930_1000185_pt1 | contig 17870 bp, 16 predicted proteins | sample NGESurshal092012_7_FD_184477 | JGI IMG/M metagenome (GOLD analysis project Ga0207930, IMG submission 184477) | Arctic peat soil microbial communities from Barrow, Alaska - NGEE Surface sample 210-3 shallow-092012 (SPAdes) | ecosystem: Environmental > Terrestrial > Soil > Wetlands > Peat ... | reverse complement strand
CCGAAGCCGTGACCTCGCGCTGGCTCGGTGCCCACGCGTCGCACCCGGCGGTGCGCTACCTCGCGCGATCGCTCGGTGCGCGCGACCTGGCTCTGGGGATCCTCGCGCTGCGCACGCTCGACGACGCGCGCATCGCGCCGCAGGTGCACGTCGCGTGCGCGGTGGCCGACTCCGTCGACGCGGTCGCGACCGTGGCCGCGCGCTCTGAGCTGCCGACCGCAGGGGCGATCGGCACCGTCGCGGTAGCGGGCGCCGCCGCCGCCGCCGGCTTCTATCTCGCGCGCGAGCTCGCCAACGGCTGAGCGCACTCGCGAAGCCGCCCTCGGGCAGGCGCTGCGCAGACCGGCTCGCGGCGCTGGGACTAGAGGCTTGACGCGGGTTGGAGTCTCTGGGTCTCTGATCTGTTCGCGAGCAGATCGGCAGAGGCCAGGCACAGTCAGTGAGCTGTGTCCTCTTTACGAACTGCGATAGCAATCGTATATACGATGTAAATACTATGGCTATCGCTAGCGCTATTTGCACACACTCAGCCCACGCTGCGTAACTACTATGGCTATCGCTGGCGCTACTTGCACACACTCAGCCCACGCTGTGTAACTACTATGGCTATCGCTGGCGCTATTCGCACACACACTCAGCCCACGCTGCGCGCCGCGGGCAGTGCGCCATGCGGGCGATGAACCCGGATCAAGCCTCTAGCCCTGCTGGGCGGTCGGGCGCACGAGGATCTCGTTGACGTCGACGTGCGGCGGTTGCGAGATCGCGTAGATCACTGCGCGGGCGATGTCATCGTCGAACAGCGCGTCGGTTGGGGGGTTGTCGAAGAACGGCGTGTCGACCATCCCCGGCTCGATCAGCGTCACGCGAATGCCCGTGCCGTGCAGGTCCTGGCGCGCCGCCTCGCCCATCGCGGTGACGGCGTGCTTGGTGCACGAGTACATCGAGCCCGGCAGGGCGCGCCGGCCGGCGACGCTGGAGGTCAGCAGCAGATGCCCGCGCGACTGCTTCAGCGCGGGAATCGTCGCGCGCAGCGTGAGCGCCGCGCCGTAGACGTTTGTCAGCACCATCTCGCGCCAGTGCTCGGGCGTGTCGTTGAGAAAGCCGCGCGGGCCGCCGAAGCCGGCGTTGGCGAACGCGGCGTCGATCTGTCCGAAGGCGTCGAGCCCAGCCGCGACAAGCTTCTGCTGGGCGTCCCAGTCGGTCACGTCGCAGGGCACGGCCAGCGCCTGCTCCGAGCCGCCGAGCTCATCCGCCAGCCCCTGCAGGCGCTCGCGCGAGCGTGCCGCGAGCACCAGACGCCAGCCGGCTGCGGCGGCGTGGCGCGCGGTAGCCGCGCCGATGCCCGATGAGGCGCCGGTGATCAACATGACGCGGTCGGTCGAGGCTGCTGAATCTGGACTCATCTTCTGTGGGCTCCTTGCTCGGGGATTGTCGGTACGGCTCATCTAGCCACATCCGAGCCCCGGGCGCTTGACCGGCTGCTGTCACGATGGTCGGCGATGCTGCACGATCGCGCGAGGATCCACGTACAGGCCGGAGCCGGCGGGGACGGCTGCATGAGCTTCCGCCGCGAAGCGCACGTGCCGCGCGGCGGGCCCGACGGCGGCGACGGCGGCCGCGGCGGCGCGGTCGTGCTCGTGTGCGACGACTCGCTGCGCGACCTGCAGAGCTTCAAGCGAAAGACCCACCACCGCGCCGGTCGCGGCGGGCACGGGGAAGGGACGCAGCGACACGGGGCCGACGGCGAGACGCTGGCGATCGGCGTTCCGCCGGGCACGCAGATCGTGGCGGCGCCGGACGACGACGGCGATCTCGCGGGACGCCGCTGGGAACTGCTTGCCTCCGGCCAGCGCGCGACGGTCGCTCGCGGCGGCTCGGGCGGCAAGGGCAACAAGCGCTTTGCCACGCCCACGCGCCAGGCGCCGCGCTTTGCCGAGCGGGGCCTGGTGGGGGAGGAAGGCTGGCTGGAGCTGCGCCTGAAGCTGCTCGCGGACGTCGGGCTGGTGGGACTGCCCAACGCCGGCAAGTCCTCGCTGCTGGCGCGGCTGACGCGCGCGGCGCCGAAGGTGGCCGACTACCCCTTCACGACGCTCTCACCCGTGCTCGGCGTGCTCGAAGGCGATGACCGCCAGCTGGTGCTCGCCGACATTCCTGGGTTGATCGAGGGCGCCAGCGACGGCGCCGGCCTCGGTCACGACTTTCTCGCCCACGTGGAGCGCACGCGCCTGCTCGTGCACGTTCTCGACATCGCGCCCGAGCTATCCGCGGGCGAGGACGCGCTCGCAAATCACGCGACGATCGAGCGCGAGCTCGCGGCGCATGACGAGCGTCTGGCCAGGCTGCCGCGGGTGCTCGCCCTCGCCAAGTGCGATCTCGTCGGCGAGCAGCGCGTGCGCGATTCGGTCGCGCAGTGGCGCGAGCGGCTGGGGGAGGGGGTTCCGGTGATCGCCACCTCCAGCGCGACCGGCGCCGGTCTGCGCGAGCTCGCCACCGAGCTGCTGCGATGCGTTCCGCCGCTGGATTCCGGCGATCGCTCCGACCGGGCCGGCGACTGGCAGGTCGGTGAGACCCTCGCTGCGTCCGGCGACGCCGCCGAGGAGCTCGCCGAGCACATGGTGTTTCGCCCGGCAGGCGACAGTGGCTTCACCGTCGAGCGTGTCGGACCGCGGTCGTTTGCCGTGCGCGGCCGAGGGATCGAGCGGCTGCTGGCGCGCTACGACGTCGACAACGACGACGCAATGGCCTACTTCGAGGACAGGCTGCGCAGGATCGGCGTGCTCAAGGAGCTGCAGGCGCAGGGCTTTGCGCCGGGGGATGAGATCGAGATCGCCGGCGAGACGTTCGAGCTCGATCCGGGCGCGCCCGCCTAGCGCGCAGCGCGCCCCGCGCAGGCAAATATGCTCCAGGCGTGAGACGCGTGGTGGTCAAGCTGGGCTCGAGCGTCGTCGCAGACAGCGACGGCGAGCCGCGCGCGGATGTGCTGCGCAACGTGTGCGAGGCCTTGGCGGGCGTGCATCGCAGCGGTGACGAGGTGATCGTCGTCACCAGCGGCGCGATCGCCCGCGGGATGCGCGTGATGGAGCTGTCGCAGAGACCGAGCTCGATCCGCGAGCTGCAGGCGGCGAGCGCCGTCGGTCAGGGCAAGCTGTACCGGATCTACGACGAGCTGCTGCGCGAACGCGGTGTGACGAGCGCGCAGGTGCTGCTGACGTTCTTCGACATGAGCGCGCGCACGCACTACCTCAATGCGCGCCAGACGCTGACGACGTTGCTGGAGTGGCGCGTCCTGCCGGTGATCAACGAGAACGACACGACCGCCACCGACGAGATCTCCTTCGGCGACAACGACTTCCTCGCAGCGCAGGTGGCGGTGCTCGTCGGCGCCGACGAGCTGATCCTGCTGACCGACATCGATGGGCTGTACACGGCCGATCCGCGCCTGTACCCCGACGCGAAGATCGTCCGCGAGGTTCAGGACTTCGGCGAACTGCAGGAGCTGGAGATCGGGCACACGACGTCGCCGCTGGGCTCGGGCGGGATGCGCTCGAAGGTCGTCGCCGCCGACATGGCCACGGCGGCGGGGATCGCGACGGTGATCTGTAACGGCGTGCGAGCGCAGGCGCTGCCGGCGGCGCTCGCGGGCGAGCGCGAGGGCACTCGTTTTGCCGCGCGCGAGGCGCGCTACAGCTCGTTCAAGCTGTGGCTGAAGTACGCCAAGCCCTCGCGCGGAACGCTGGTCGTCGACGCGGGCGCCGCTCGCGCCGTGCGCGATGGGAGCGCGAGCCTGCTGCCGGTCGGCGTCGTCGAGGTGCTTGGCGAGTTCGACGCGGGCGATGCCGTGGACATCGCCCAGGCGGACCCTGACGGCGGCGCAGCGCACACGCTGGGCAAGGGCATCTGCAACTACTCCGCGCAGGAGCTGCGCCAGGTCCAGGGGATGAAGTCCGGCGCGGCGCGCGAGGTGATGCCGCGCGCGAGCGAGGAGGCCGTGCACCGCGACTACCTCGTCGTGGACTGACCTCCTACCCTTAGGGGCTATGGCCACGGTCGTCTCATCGGTTGCCGACATCTGCCGGTCGGCCAAGCTCGCGTCGCGCACGCTCGCGCGGCTGGACAGCGGCGTGAAGGACGCCGCGCTGGAGGCGATCGCCGTGGCGCTGGAAGAGCGGCTCGAGGAGATTCTGCAGGCCAACGAGCGCGACATGCAGGCCGGCCGCGAGAACGAGATCGGCGACGCGCTGCTCGACCGCCTGCGCCTGGACGAGCGGCGCATCCGCGCGATCGCCGGCGCCGTCAGGCAGATCGCGGCGCTGGCAGACCCGGTCGGCGAGCTGATCGACGGCCGGCGTCTGCCCAACGGCCTGGACGTGCGCAAGGTGCGCGTCCCGCTGGGGGTCGTCGCTGTCGTCTACGAGGCCCGCCCGAACGTCACGATCGACGCCGCCTCGCTGTGCCTGAAGTCGGGCAACGCGATCGTCCTGCGCGGCTCCTCCTCGGCCGAGCACTCAAACGCCGCCCTCGCCCAGATCGCCTCCGAGGCGGCCGTGGCGGTGGGGTTGCCGCAGGGCTGCGTCAGCCTCGTGGCCGGCGGTGGGCGCGAGGAGCTGGCCGAGCTGGCGACGCAGAAGGACAGCGTCGACCTGATCATCCCGCGCGGCGGCGAGGGCCTGAAGGAGGCGCTGCAGGCGGTCGCCACCGTGCCGGTGATCTACGCGGCATCGGGCAACTGCCACGTCTACGTCGACGCCGCGGCAGCGCTCGACCAGGCCGAGGCGATCGTGCTCAACTCCAAGATCCAGCGCCCGGGCGTGTGCAACGCGGCCGAGACACTGCTCGTGCACGACGACGTCGCGCCGCAGTTCGTCCCGCGCATCGTCGACGCGCTGCAGTCGGCCGGCGTGCTCGTGCGCGCCGACGAGCGCACGCTGGCACTCGTGCGGGATGCCGGCGGGCCCGCTGCCGCGCTGTTGCAGGCCGCCGTCGAGGAGGATTGGGCGAAGGAGTACCTGGCGATGACGCTCGCCGTGCGGGTCGTCGACACGGCGCAGGAGGCGATCGAGCACATCGCCCGCTACGGCAGCGGACACTCCGAGGCGATCGTCACGCGCGATACGGCAGCCGCGCGCGCGTTTCAGCTGGGCGTGGACGCGGCGTGCGTGTACGTGAACGCCTCGACGCGCTTCACCGACGGAGGCGAGTTCGGGATGGGCGCGGAGATCGGCAACTCGACGCAGAAGCTGCACGTGCGCGGGCCGATCGGCCTGCGCGAGCTGTGCACGTTCAAGTACCTCGTGGAGGGCGACGGACACGTCCGCGCCTAACCGCCCGCCGCCGCCGCGGGAGCTTGCATCGCTGGGCATTCTCGGCGGGACCTTCAACCCGCCGCACCTCGGACATCTCGCGATCGCCCGCCACGCGCGCAGCGAGCTGGCGCTGGAGCGCGTGGCGCTGATGCCGGCACGCCTGCCGCCGCACAAGGCGATCGAGCAGGACCCGGGTTGCGAGCACCGCCTGGCGATGTGCCGGCTGCTGGTCGCGCGCTGCGACGGGCTTTCGGTGTGCGCGCTTGAGACCGAACGCGACGGACCGTCCTATACCGTGGATACCTTGACCTCCATTCAAGCCAGCCAACCGCACGCCGAGCTGACGCTCATCGTGGGAGCGGACATCGCGCGCACGCTGCCCGCATGGCGCGAGCCCGAGCGGCTGCTCGAGCTCGCCGCGGTGGCGGTCGCCGCACGCTCGGGCGGCGACTGTCACTCGGTGCTCGAGCCTCTGGCGGCGCTGGACGGTGCGGCGCGTATCGAGTTCCTGCACTCGCCCGTGGTCGACGTGTCCTCGTCGCTGGCGCGTGAGCGCGCGGCGGCGGGAGCGCCGATCGACGACCTCGTTGGCGGCGCCGTGGCCGGCTATATCGCCGAGCACGGGCTGTACGGCGCCCGTGCGCGGGCGGCGAGCCGATGACCGACCGTGAGCTGCTCGAGGGGAGCGAGCTGCTCGGCGAGATCGCGCGGCTGGCCGCCGACAAGAAGGCGATCGACGTCGTCGAGCTGGATCTGCGCGGCGTGCTCGGCTACACCGATTACTTCTTGATCTGTTCGGGCAACACCACGCGCCAGACCAAGGCGATCCACGACGGCATCCTCGAAGGGCTCAAGCGCGAGCACGGGACGGTTCCCCGTCGCGTCGAGGGCGCCGGGCGCGCCGATTGGATTCTGATGGACTACCTCGACGTCGTCGTGCACATCTTCACACCGGAGGTGCGCGACTACTATCGCCTGGAGCAGCTCTGGGGCGAGGCGCCCTCGCGCGTCGCCGACAGCGCGTAGTCCGGCGCGGCGAGTCGCTCAGACAGAGACGTCGAGGTCGTAAACGCGGTCTGCAATCTCGGCGAAGACCGACCGTTTGCCTGGCAGGGTTGATCTCCATCGGGCGCTGCGGATAGGGTGGCCAAAGACAGCGCCTGCGGGTGGCGCGAGGCGCGTTTAAGGGGGAGAGAACCATGTATTCAGTTCCGGCTGCTCGCAGCCGTCGCCTGTCGGTCATCGCCATTGCCCTGCTCGCGCTGAGCGCGTTGCTGTGGAGTCTCAGCTCGCTCACCGCGCAGGCCCGCGCCGACGGACCCGGCTCGGGCGCGCCGTGGACGGCCAGCCTCGGCGACTCTTACATCTCCGGCGAGGCCGGGCGCTGGGCCGGCAACACGAACATGAGCTCCTCGACGATCGACGCGCTGGGGTCGACCGCATACGACGACAACGCGGCAGGCAACGGCGAACTGATCTCCGGCTGTCATCGCTCGAAGGCCGCCGAGGTCAGCATCGGCGGTGGCGTCAGCGGCGAGAACCTCGCCTGCTCGGGCGCCAAGACGTCGACTTTCAGCGAAGGCAGCACGTTCAAGCCCGGCATCGACTTCTACAGCTCAGGCGCCAAAGAAGGACAGGCGCTGATGCTGCAGCACTTCGCCGCTGCGCACAACGTCAAGCTCGTGGCGCTGTCGATCGGCGGCAACAACTTCAACTTCGCGGGCATCGTGCAGACGTGTGTCGAGGACTGGCTGCTCTCGCCGTCGTGGTGGCCGAACTACTGCAACGACGACAGCTCGGTCACGAGCAACTTCACCGCCAGCAACGTCTCCAAAGTCAAGGGCGAAATCACGACCGCGATCAAAAACGTCGCCCAGGCGATGACCAACGCGGGCTACTCGAGCTCGCAATACACGATCCTCGTCCAGGACTACCCGTCGCCGATTCCGCTGGGATCCGGCTTCCGCTATTCACAGAGCGGATACACCAGGCAGGAAGTCGACGGTTGCGGCTTCTGGAACAACGACGCCAACTACGCCAACGAAAAAATGCTGCCGACGATCAACAGCACGGTCTTCGCAGCCGCCAGCGCGAGTGGCCTGTCAAACGTCAAGACGATGGAACTCGGCTCGGCGTTCAACGGCCACCGGCTGTGTGAGAAAGGCGTTGGCCTGCTCGAGGAACAGGGCCTGTCCTCCTGGAAAGGCGCGGGCGCTTCGGACAAGACCGAGTGGATCAACATGATTCGCACGATCACGGCGATCTTCCCGCCGTATGAAATCCAGGAAGACATCCACCCCACCTACTGGGGCGAGTTGGCGTTGCGCAACTGCCTGACGCAGGCCTACGACTCGGGCACGCCGAAGGGCGGTACGTGCACGATCTCGGGGACCGGTCTCAACGGGGCCGGCGAGCCGAACATGGCGCTGCACTAGAGCGCCGCACGATTGGCACGGGCGCCGGCCGTTTCGCCGGCCGGCGCCCGCCGTCGCTTCTCAACCCGCCGGCGCCCGGCTGGGTGCGAAGATGACCCGGTGAGCGCCTCTCGCTCCAGCGACGCCCCTCGCGTCACGGCGGTGATGCGCGAAGACGAGCGGGTGACGCCGCTTGAGCTGTTCTTCGACCTCGTGTTCGTGCTGGCGCTGACGCAGTGCACGACGCTGATCGCGCACGACCCCACGTGGGAAGGGATGCTCAAGGGCCTGCTCGTGCTCGGCATGCTGTGGTGGTCGTGGGTCGGCTATGCGTGGCTGACGAGCGTCGTCGATCCCGAGGAGGGGGCGGTGCGGCTGGTGATCTTCGTCGCGATGGCCGCGTTCCTCGTCGCCGCGCTGTGCGTGCCCGGCGCGTTCGGCTCGGAGGCGCTGCTGTTCGCCTGCGCTTACGCCGTCGTGCGCACCGCGCACATCGTGCTGTTCGTGCTCGCCAGCCGCGAGGACGCGGCGCTGCGTCAGTCGGTCATCGGGCTCGCCGGCAGCACGGCGATCGGCGCGGGCCTGCTGTTCGTCGCGGCGTTCGCCTCCGGTGCGCTGCAACTGGCGATCTGGGGGCTCGCGCTGGTGCTCGATACCGGCGGCCCGCTGCTGTTCGGCCAAGATGGCTGGAAGCTCGTGCCGGGACACTTCGCCGAGCGACACGGGCTGATCGTGATCATCGCCCTGGGTGAGTCGATCGTCGCGATCGGCGTTGGCGCGAAGGCGAGCATCGACGCGGGCGTCGTCGTCGCCGGCCTGCTCGGCGTCGCCGTCGGGGCAGCGCTCTGGTGGGTGTACTTCGACGTCACCGCGATCGTCGCCGGCCGGCGCCTGGCGAAAGCCGCCGAGGGCCACGAGCGCAACGGCATCGCGCGCGACTCCTACTCCTACCTGCACTTCCCGATGGTCGCCGGCATCGCGCTGATCGCCGTTGGGCTGAAGCGCACGATCGTGCACGTCGACGAGCCGCTGAAGCTCGTCTCGGCGGCGGCGTTGCTCGGCGGCGCGGCGCTGTATCTGCTGGCGCACGTCGCGTTTCGCCTGCGCAACATGCACACGCTAAGCGTGCGGCGGCTGGTGTGCGCGATCGTGCTCCTGGCGCTGCTGCCGGCCGGCGCGGCGCTGTCGGCGCTGCTGACGCTCGCGATCCTCGCGGCGCTGCTGGCGGTGCTGATCGTCTATGAGGCGGTTCGCTACGCAGACTCGCGCGATCGCATCAGGCATCAGCTCGCGCGCGAACCCGTCGCCGAGTAGCGCTTGCTGCGCGCTTATGCGCGGCTGAGGTGTTCTGAGCAACAGAAGAACGTGACACCCGGAGCCACCCGGCCAGCGCTACCGCCTGCCCGAACGCATGCTCGCGCAGAGATCGTCTATCGAGGAGAGGGATATGCCAGCGCCGTGCCCTCGACCACGAGCGAGACCTCATCGCCCACCGCGGGCAGCCTGTGTCCGGCGGCTCGCGCGGTGATCTCCGGACACGCTGGGTCCTGCAGCGAGATCCGCGCGGTCGCGTCGTGTCCGTAGAACTGCGTCGCGAGCACGCGCCCGCGCGGGGCGCCCGCCAGCGGCTCGCGGCAGAGGATCTGCTCGGGGCGCAGCATGACGCTTCCACGCGTCGCGCCGTGACCGTTGGCGCCGCGGGTGGGCAGGCGCCCGAGCGCGGTGTCGGCGTGTCCGGCGTGCAGCTCGCCCGCCAGCAGCACGGCCTCGCCGAGAAAGCCGGCGAGCTCGGCGTCGACGGGATCGCGGTAGAGCGTCTGCGGGTCGGCGGCCTGGACGATCGTGCCGTCGCGCACGACGGCCACGACGTCGGCCAGCGACAGCGCCTCCTCCTGGTCGTGGGTCACCAGCAGCGCGGTCGCGCCACTCTCGCGCAGCACCGCGCGCACCTCGGCGCGCACCTGCGTGCGCAGTCCCGCGTCGAGCGCGTCGAAGGGCTCATCGAGCAGCACCAGCCGCGGCGAGGGCGCCAGCGCGCGCGCGAGCGCGACGCGCTGCTGCTGGCCGCCGGAGAGCTCGTGCGGGTGGCGCTTGGCCAGGCCGGCGAGCCCGACCAGCTCAAGCAGTTCCTGCACGCGCCCGGAGCCGCGCTGGGAGCGAGCCAGGCCGAAGGCGACGTTGGCGGCGACGTCGAGATGCGGAAACAGCGCCCCCTCCTGCGCCACGAAGCCGACTCCGCGCTGCTCGGGAGCGACGTACGTGCGCTCGTCGCAGACGACCCGCTCGCCGACGCGGATCGTGCCGGCGTCGGCGCGCTCGAAGCCGGCGATCAGCCGCAACAGCGTCGTCTTGCCGCAGCCGGAGGGGCCGAGCACGGCGGTCAGGCTCCCGTTGGCCACCTCGAGGTCGAGCCCGGTGAGCACTGGGGTGCCGCCGAAGGACTTGCGCAGGGCGGCGATCGACAGGGCGGGCGCGCTCATCGGGCTCGTCGCGGTCCGGCGACGGCGCCGAGCCGGCGCGTGAGCAGGTACGTGGGAAGCGCTGAGATGGCGACCATCAGACCAGCGTAGGGCGCGGCCGCGCCGAACGAGCGCGTCGACGCGTCCGCCCAGAACTGCGTCGCGAGCGTCTGCGTGCCGATCGGCGCGAGCAGCAGCGTTGCGGTGAGCTCGGTGACCGTCGCCAGGAACACCAGCGCCGCCGCCGCGCCGAGTCCGGGCAGGATGCGCGGGAGCGTCACGCGCACGAGCGCCTGCAGCGGACCGCAGCCGAGCGACCGCGCGATCTCCTCGTGCACGGGCGGCGCCTGCGCGAGCGCCGCGCGCGTGGCGACGAGCGCGAGCGGTAGCGAGAGGATCGCGTAGGCGACGATCAGCAGCGGGGTCGTGCCGTAGAGCGCCGGCAGCTGGTGCACCGAGACGACGATCAGCGACAGCGCGACGACGATGCCTGGCAGGGCATAGGGGAGGTATGCGGCGCGTTCCAGCGCGCCGGCGATGCGGCTGGGGTGGCGGGTCGTGAGGATCGCGACGGGCAGCGCCAGCAGCGTCGTCAGCAGCGCCGCGCCGAGGCCGAGCTCCAAGGAGCTCCCCGCCGCAGACAGCAGCGAGACGACGGGGAAGCTCGTCGAGCCGCCGCGCAACACCCAGTAGACGAGCGTGACCAGAGGTAGGCCGAGGGCCAGCCCGACGAGCGCCCCAAGACCTGCGAGCACGACCCATTTCGAGCGCCCCAGCCTGGCTCGCGCGGCGGGTCGCGGCGAACCGGTGTCGACGCGTGCGTAGCGCGCCCTGCCACGCAGCCCCAGCTCGCCGATCAGCAGCGCCAGGCACAGCAGCACGAGCACCGTCGCGAGCATCGACGCAGCCGGGCCGTCGAAGCTCAAGCGGTACTCGTCGTAGATCGCAGTCGTGAAGGTCTGAAAGCGCAACATCGCAAAGGCGCCGAACTCCGACAGCAGGTGGACGGCGACGAGCAGGCCGCCGCCGAGCAGCGCCAGGCGGGTCTGCGGAAGCGTCACGCGCAGGAACGTGCGCCACGGTCCCATGCCGAGCGAGCGCGCGCTCTCCTCGAGGGCCGGGTCCAAGCCGCGCAAGACGGCGGCGACCGGCAGGTAGACGAGCGGGTAGTACGCCAGCGTGACGATCATCGCCGCACCACCGAAGTGCTGCACGATGGGCGTGATCGAGACCCAGCTGTAGCTCGTCACGAACGCCGGCACCGTGATCGGCAATGCCGCGAGCACCGCCCACGTGCGCCTTCCCGGCAGGTCGGTGCGCTCCACACACCACGCGACAGCGACGCCGAGCACCACGCAGGCGGTCGTCGCGACTGCGACGAGCAGCACGGTGTTGACCAGCAGCGTGCCGACGAACGGCCGGAACAGCAGATGGTCGATCTGCGTCCAGCCGATCGACAGCGCCTGGTCGAGCAGGAAGCCGAGCGGCAGCAGCACGAGCAGCGCCACTGCGGCCGCGATCGCGAGCAGCACCAGCGGCGTCGGCCTGGCGCGCAGCCGCGCGCGCACGTACTTGGCCGACCACGACCTGCTCTCCGGGCCTACGCCGGCGGCCTCCATCGCCCTACAGCAGCCCGGCCTGCTGCATCAGCGCCAGCGGCGCGGTGCCGTTGCCGAGGTCCGCTGGACCGAGGTCGGGCGCCTGCAGCGTGGCGAACGGCCGCAGTCCCGGCGGCGGCGCCACACCTGCCACCAGCGGATACTCCCAATCGCCGCTGTGCGTCATCGCGCTCTGGCCTTCCTTGCTCACCAGGAACGCCAGGAACCTCTGTGCGAGCGCCGGGTTGCCGCTCGACTTCAGCGCGCCCGCGCCGGAGACGTTCACCAGCGCACCCGGGTCTTTGTGGCCGAAGTAGTAGAGCTTGGAGCGTACGTTCGCCGCGCCTATCTCCTTCGCCTGCTCGTACCAGTAGTAGTGGTTGATCACGCCCGCCGCCACTTGGCCGCCTTCGACGGCCGCGACGATGCCCTCGTTGTCGTCGTAGCGCACGGCATTGGACGCGAACCCTTCCAACCAGCGCTCGGTGGCAGCGCGCCCGTCGAGCTTGTCGATCGCGCTGACGATCGGCACGAAGTCCGGCTCAGACGGCGCGATTGCCAGCTTGCCCTTCCATTCGCGCTTGGCGAGGTCGAGAATCGACGCCGGCAGCTGGCGCTTGGAGATCAGCTTCGGGTCGTAGATCAGCACGGTCTCGCGCGCGGCCACGCCGACCCAGCGGCCATTCGGCGAGTCATAGCGCGCCGGCACCTGCGCCAGCGTCGGGCTGTTGACCTGCGCCAGCAGACCCTTCCCCGCGAGCAGTTCCAGCGGCGGCGTGTTCTCGCTGAGCAGCACGTCGGCCGGCGATGCCGACCCCTCCTGCACGATCTGGTTGGCCAGGCCCTCGTCCTCGCCGAAGCGCACGCGCACCTTCGCTGCGCTCGTTCGTTCAAATGCCTTGACCAGCGCGTTGGTCATCTGCTGGTGCTGGGCGCTGTACAACGTCAGCGTCTCGGCTGAGCTCTCCGAGGAGCCGCAGCCGGACGCCAGCGCCGCCAGAGCAGCGAGCGCTGCGCCAGCGCAGAGCGCGATCACGATGCGGCGGGATGCGATAGGCAAGGAAACTCCAGGGGCTGGTGGGAGAGCGGGCGAGCATCAGGTTAGCCAAAGTTAGGGTGACCTAACTTGTCCGGGCAGGGCGGTCAGCGTGATTGAGGCAGCTTGGCCGAGCGCGGCTTGACGGCCGGAGCAGACGGCGGTGGCACGACTGGGCCGATGTCGCCGTCGGGCGCCTCGTCGAGATCGACGATCACCGGCGCATGGTCGCTCGGCCCGGTTCCCTTGCGCGCCTGCCGGTCCACCCACGCCGCGCGCACCCGCTCGGCCACCGGGGCCGAGGCCAGCACCAGATCGATGCGCATGCCGAGGTCGCGATGGAACATTCCCGCGCGGTAGTCCCAGTAGGTGAACACACGCTCGTTCGGCCAGCGATCGCGCACGACGTCGCGCAACCCCAGCGCCTGCAGCTTTGCCAGCGCGGCTCGCTCCGGTGGGGTGACGTGCGTGTGGCCGGCGTAGGCGTCCGGATCGAACACGTCGATATCCGCTGGGGCGATGTTCATGTCGCCGCACACGAGCGCGTCCTGCGCACCGGCGCCGATCAGCTCCTGCAGCGCGGACAACCACGCCAGCTTGTACTCGTAGTGCTCGGAGTCGGGCGTCCGCCCGTTCGGCACGTACACGCAGTGCACGCGAATGCCGCCGCAGGTCGCAGATACCGCTCGCGCCTCGGCGTGCGGGAAGCCGGGCGCGCCGGGGATTCCCGGCAAGACGTCGTCGAGCCCCGTCCGGGAGAGGATCGCCACGCCGTTCCATTGCACCTCGCCGTGGCGCGCCACGGCGTAGCCGCGACCGGCGAGCTCGTCGCCGAGCAGCTGGTCGAAGGCCTCGTCGGCGAGCTTGGTCTCCTGCAGGCAGACGACATCGGGTCGGCGCTCGTCCAGCCACGGCAGCAGACGCGGCAGCCGCTGCTTGGCCGAGTTCACGTTCCAGGTGGCGACCCGCACCGGGATACCGTAGCGGCGGCGCCACGTAGCCTCATGGAGCTAGTCGGGCTCGAACCGACGACCTCTTCCATGCCATGGAAGCGCTCTCCCAGCTGAGCTATAGCCCCGAGACCGTCAATCGTAGCGCCGGATCGACGATCGCCTCACTCCGGCGGAATGAACTCAGGCACGTCGAGGTCGTCTCCGGGATCGTCATCGCCGCGCGTCCGGCGAACACCCGCGTCGACGCCGCCGCTCGGGCCGGCCTGGTCGAGCCGCGCGGTCATCCCGCCGTGCGCCAGGCGCACGTCGCGCAGCAGGCGCTCGGCGTTGTTGCGCAGCGAGACGGACAGCTCGCGCAGGTTGCGCGAGAGCTCGGTGCCCTCGCGCAGGACCTCGCGGGCGACGACGTGCGACTCGCCGACGATCTCGCGCGCGTCCTCGCGGGCCTTGGCGCGGACGCGCTGAGCCTGCTCGGCGGCGTCGGTGCGCAGCTTCTCCAGGTCCTCGCCGCCGGAGGCGACCGTGCGCTCGGCCTGGGCGCGCCCTTCAGCGAGCAGCCGGCTCGCCTGCTCGCGCGCCTCGGCGACGATCCGCTCGGCCTCCGCGTGAGCGCTCGTCAGCTCCTGCTCGGCCTGGGCGCGAGCCTCGCCGAGCGTGTGCTCGAACTGCTGGCTCTGGCTCGCGCGCAGCTGCTCGCTCTGCTCGCGGACGCTGGCGCGCTCGAGCTCGGCGTCGCCGCGCGCGGTCTCGCGCTCGAGCTCGGCGTCGCGCTGGGCCGCCGCGCGCAGCTGCTCGGCCTCGGCCTGGGCGTCGGCGCGCACGCGCTCGGCCTCGGCGTGGATCGCGCCGACGGCGGAGACTGCGTCGTTGCGCGCGGACTCGGCCTGTGCGCGCGCCTGGCGCAACAGCTCCTCGGCCTCCTCCTCGGCCGCGCGCACGCGGTTGGCGGCTGCGCGATCGGCCTCGGCGATGCGTTCGCGCGCACGCGCCTCGGCACGCTCGCGCAGCTCGTCGGCGGCGCGTTCGGCCGCGTGGACGATGCCGGTGACGCGCGCGGGCGCCGACTCCAGCGCGTCTCGCTGGGGATCGCCGTGCTCGTCGGACGCTGGCGATCGAGGCTCCATGTCGCCATGGTAGACCTCGTGGCGCGGTCCGGTGAGGCGCGTGGCTGCTCGGACCGATGGCAGAAAATGTTGGATATTCGTCCTTGCGGACGAGATCGGCGTGCGCGAGGATTGGAACATGGCTCAGCGTCCGTCGCCCCGTCAGGTCGTCATCGTGCTCTTTCCCGAGGTGCAGAGCCTGGACGTCACGGGTCCGCTGGAGGTGTTCGCGGGCGCGGGGCGGCTGGCGGATCGGCTCGACCGCACCGCGCGCGGATATGAGATCCGCACGCTGAGCGCCGACGGCAAGGCGCTGCAGACGTCGAGCGGGCTGACGCTCGTGCCGCACGGTCGCCTCGACCAGGCGCCGGCGAAGATCGACACGCTGATCGTGCCCGGAGGTGCCGGCGCGCAGGCCGCCTGCGCCGACGAGCGGCTGCTGGCATGGATCGCGACGACGGCGGCGCGGTCGAGGCGAACGGCATCGGTCTGCACGGGCGCCTTCGCGCTCGCGGCGGCGGGCCTGCTGGACGGACGACGCGCGACCACGCACTGGGCCTCGGCGGCGGCGCTCGCGCGGCTGTATCCGAACGTGCAGGTCGATCCCGATCCGATCTACGTGCGCGACGGGAGCGTGTGGACCTCGGCGGGGGTGACGGCGGGCATGGACCTTGCGCTGGCGCTCGTGGAGGACGACCTCGATCGCGAGGCGGCGCTGACGATCGCCCGCCAGCTGGTGCTGTTCCTGCGCCGGCCGGGCAACCAGTCGCAGTTCAGCGCGACGCTCGCCGCGCAGCAGCCCGAGCGCGAGCCGCTGCGCGAGGTTCAGCGGCAGGTCGTGGAGAACGTCGCGGGCGATCACTCGGTGGAGGCGATGGCGGCGCGCGCGAACATGAGCGCGCGGCACTTCGCGCGCGCGTTCTCAGCCGAGACGGGCGTCACGCCGGCGCGTTACGTCGAGCGCGTGCGCCTGGAGGCGGCGCGCCGGCGTCTGGAGGACGGCGCGCAGCCGATCGCGTCGATCGCCGGCGCGTGCGGCTTCGGCACGGCGGAGACGATGCGGCGTGCGTTCCTGCGCGCGCTCGACGTGGGCCCGGCGGAGTACCGGCGGCGCTTTCAGGCAACGACAAGGAGACACGGACATGAACACGGCGATCCTGCTGTACGACGGCTTCACGGCGCTCGACGCGATCGGGCCGTATGAGGTGCTCAGCCGCCTGCCGGGCGCGCGCGCGACGTTCGTCGCCAGCGAGCCTGGCCCGGTGCGCACGGACAACGGCATGCTCTCGATCGTCGCCGAGTGCTCGCTGGAGGAGATGCCCGCGCCGGAGATAGTGCTCGTTCCGGGCGGCCCCGGCGAGGTCGCCGCGCGTGCGGGAGGGCCGGCGCTTGCGTGGCTGCGCTCGGTGCACGAGACGAGCACGTGGACGACGTCGGTGTGCACGGGCTCGCTGATCCTGGCCTCCGCCGGCGTGCTCGATGGCAAGCGCGCGACGAGCCATTGGCTGGCGCTCGACACGCTCGCGGGACTCGGCGCCGAGGCCGTCGGCGAGCGGGTGGTGTTCGACGGCAAGATCGTCACGGCGGCGGGCGTGTCGGCGGGAATCGACATGGCGCTGACGCTCGCGGCGCAGATCGCCGGCGAGCAGGTCGCCCAAGCGATCCAGCTGGGCATCGAGTACGACCCGCAACCGCCGTTTCACGCGGGCTCGCCGCAGAAGGCGCCGGCGGAGATCGTCGCGCTGCTGCGCGCCAGCAGCCGCTTCGTGCTCGGCGACGCCGCGCCGCTCGCCGCGCCTGGATGAGCGGACTTGACGCGCCGGCCGAAGCCTCACCACCGCTTCTTCGCCGCCGCCGACGGAAGCGGGGCGCTCGTGGTCGACGAATGGGAGACCGCCGAGGGCTTCCAGCAGTTCTTCGACGAGAACCCCGGGATCGGCGCGATGATGGCCGAGGCGGGGATGACGGGCGAGCCGGAGGTCGCGTTCTGGCGCGAGCTCGACACGCCCGACAGATTCTGAGCGCCGCGGCGCGCAGCGCGCCGCCGATGGTGGCGGGCGGTCACGGCAGGCGCGCCGGGACCGCCCGCTAATCTGCGATCTTCGATGGCAGAGCACATATACGACCCGCACGAGATCGAGTCGCGCTGGCAGGACGTGTGGGCGACAGAGCACACGTGGGAGGTCACCAACGAGCACGACGCCGGCGGGCGATCGAGCAACTCCTACGTGCTGGAGATGTTGCCGTACCCGAGCGGCGAGCCGCACATCGGCCACCTCAAGTGCTATGCGGTGGGCGACGCGATCGCGCACTTCCATCGTCGTCTGGGGCGCCGCGTGCTGCATCCGATGGGCTACGACGCGTTCGGCCTGCCGGCGGAGAACCACGCGATCAGGACGGGCGAGCACCCGCGCGTGTCTACGGCCGAGTCGATCGCCTCCTTCCAGCGCCAGTTTCGCTCGTGGGGAATCTCGATCGACTGGTCGCGCGAGCTGGCGACGCACGAACCGAGCTACTACCGCTGGACGCAGTGGATCTTCCTCGAGCTGTTCGGATCGGGCCTGGCCTACCGCAAGGAGGCGGCTGTCAAGTGGTGCCCGCACGACCAGACGGTGCTGGCCAACGAGCAGGTCGACGCCGAGGGGCGCTGCGAGCGCTGCGGCACGCTCGTGGAAGTGCGCCAGCTGGAGCAGTGGTTCCTGCGCATCACCGACTACGCCGAGCGGCTGCTCAACGATCTGCAGGAGATCGACTGGCCGCAGAACGTCAAGACGATGCAGCGCAACTGGGTCGGGCGCTCGGAGGGCGCCGAGGTGACGTTCCGCTGCGAGGAGCTGGGCATCGACTATCCGGTGTTCACGACACGGCCGGACACGCTGTTCGGCGCGACGTTCTTCGTGATGGCGCCCGAGCACCCCGACGTGTCGCGGCTGGCGCAGGGGACCGAGCACGAGCATTCGGTGCGCGAGTACGTCAACGTCTCGCTCAACGAGACCAACGAGCA
>Ga0207930_1000183_pt1 | contig 17922 bp, 15 predicted proteins | sample NGESurshal092012_7_FD_184477 | JGI IMG/M metagenome (GOLD analysis project Ga0207930, IMG submission 184477) | Arctic peat soil microbial communities from Barrow, Alaska - NGEE Surface sample 210-3 shallow-092012 (SPAdes) | ecosystem: Environmental > Terrestrial > Soil > Wetlands > Peat ... | reverse complement strand
AGCTCCTCTGCCGGCGCCACGCCCGTTTCGGCCGCGGCGGTCTCGCCGGACACGGCCTCCGACAGGTGGTCGCGGAGCGTGGCGAGGTCCCGCGCCAGGTCGCGCGTGGAGGCATAGCGGCCGTCCGCGTCCTTCGCGAGACAGCGTTCCACGATCCAGCGCAGCGGCGCCGGCAGGCGCGGGTTCAGCTTCGCGATCGGCTCGGGCTCTTCGCGGATGACGGCCACGAGCGTCTCGGCCGTGCTGTCGCGCTGAAAGGCGCGTTGCCCCGTCGCCAGCTCGTAGAGGATCGTGCCGAAAGAGAACTGGTCCGAGCGGAAATCCGCCGGCTTGCCGCTCGCCTGCTCCGGAGACATGTATCCGACCGTGCCCATGACCATGCCCGGGACCGTGCCGGACGCGGTCGCCATCCCGGAGAGACCCTGCGACGTCGGCTCCGCGAGCTTCGCGAGGCCGAAGTCGAGGATCTTCACCCAGCCGTCGCGGGAGACGATGACGTTCTCCGGTTTCAGATCGCGGTGAACGATGCCGGCGGCATGCGCCTTCGCGAGACCCTCGGCGATCTGCACGCCGATCTCGAGAAGCCTCTTCGCCGGCAGCAGCTCCGCCGGAAAGGCGAGGCGAAGCGTGTTGCCCTCGACCAGCTCCATGACGAGCACGTGCCGTCCGGCGATCTCCTCGAAGGAATGAATGACCGCGATGTTGGGATGGTTCAGCGCGGCCAGGCTCCGCGCCTCCCTTTCGAAGCGGGCGACTCGTCCCTGGTCCTGGAAGAACTCTTCCGTCAGCACCTTCAGCGCTACGTCTCTCCCGAGCTTCGTGTCCTTCGCCCGGTACACCTCTCCCATGCCACCTGCGCCGAGCGGCGCGAGGATCTCGTACGGGCCGAGGCGGGCGCCGGCGGCGAGCGTCAAGCGGCTCTTCTCATCGCGTACACCTCGCACGGTCGACGCCGGGGACCCCCTCGGCCGTCATGAGGCTGGAGACCTGCTCCCATTCCGCGAGGCAGATCTTCTTCCCGTCGGGCGAGATGGCGAAGGTCTCGGCGGCCCAGTCCGGGTCGAAGCCGGCTAAGGGCCGGCGCGTCGGCGCCGTGTCCCGGCCAGGCAGGAACTCCTGGACGAAGATCCCAAGGCGGCCTTTCCCGTCGACGGACGCGAAGGCGATGGCCTTTCCGTCGGGCATCCAGCGCGCGCGCCCGGAGTTCTGCTCCGCGCGTCGCGTGGTGGCTCCCAGGCGGATCGAGAACGGCACGAGCGTCCCGTCGGAGATCCGGACCACCTTGACCGCGCTGTCCTCCGTCTGGCGCGCGAACGAGAAGAGGGCGTACTGGCCGTCGGGCGACACTTCGGGCCATTCGGCGAGGCCGGAGAAGAGCGCCGTCGCCTCGGTGCCGTCGGGCCGGATCTTCCAGATACCGAATTTCTTCTGATTCGCCGACGCGTAGACCATCCACTTTCCATCGGGCGCGGCCGTCGCGTTTTCCGCGTCGAAGCCGTCGTGCGTGACCTGCCGCGCCCCGCTGCCGTCGGCGTCGGCCATCCAGATCTCGAAGTGACCCGAACGATCCGAGCTGAAGATCAGATGCTTGCCGTCCGGCGTGAAGGCGGGGTCGTAGTCCACCGCGGGGCTGTCGGTGAGGCGTCGGACGGCGCCGGTCCGCGGCTGGAGGCTCCAGACGTCGACGTTGCCGCCGCGAAGCGCCGAATAGAGGATCCACTCGCCGTCAGGAGAGTACCGGGGCTGGCGGTTCATCCCCAGGCCGCGAGTGAGCCAGGCGCCCGGCGCGGCGACGCCCACCGTCGAAAGCTCGCGGAGGTTGACGCGATTCGAGTTGACGTCGAAGACGATCCGGCCGGAGCCCAGCACGTCGATCGCCGAGACGCGGGTCGGACTCTCGAGCACGGAGGCGTGAGCGCCCGTCTCGGAATCGATCCGCTCGATCGTGCAGGCGGCGGCATCGAACAGGCTCTGGACGGGAGATGCACGCGCCAGCAGGATCTCGCGACCCGCCCCGATCCAGACGGGCGAGGCCAGCTCCGCGGTGCGACCGACTCCCAGATCGCGCGTCCCGCTTCCGTCGACGGCCACCAGGATCGGTCCGGCGTAGAAGGAGGTGGCGCCCAGGGCGTGGGGGAAGCAGACGATCCACTTTCCGTCCGGCGACCAGGACGGCCAGTCGAACGGCACGGTCGTGTTTCGGTAGATCTCACGCCCTGCCCCTCCGTCGGCCGAACCCACCGTGAGCGTCCAGACCTGGCGCCCGTCCTCCTTCGCTTCGCGGACCCACGCGAGCCGCTGTCCGTCGCACGAATAGGTTCCGTCGGCGGCGTTGGCGACGAGCCGCCGCGGCTCCCCCCCGAGGACGCCCACCCTGTAGAGCGAGGAGCCGCCGCCTTCGCGCCTGACGAACAGAAGAGAGCTTCCGTCCGGCGAGAAACGCGGCCGGTCGTCCGGACCCGACGTCAGCGGCTGTTCGTCGCCGTCCGGCATCTGCTTGAGCCAGATGCGCTGCCGGCCGTCGCGGTCGGAGACGAAGGCGACGAGCTTCCCGTCCGGCGAGGCCGCGGGAAACCAGTCCCTGCCCGAGTCGGTCAGCGCCCGGACGAGGAGGGGCAGGGGAGCGGGGGTGCGAGCGCGCAGCGCGAGGACTCCGAACACACCCGCAGCGGCCGCGAACGCGGCCGCAATCGACCACGAGAAATAGAGAACCTTCTTGCTCCCTCGCGCGGACACCGCCGAAGCGCTCCGACCTACAGTGGGGTTGGGCGATGCGGTCTTTTCTTCGAAGGGTAATTGGCCGGATGCGCTTGCGGCGGCAATCTCTTCGAGGTCGAGGCGCGCGTCGGCGATGTCGTGGAGGCGCTGCTTCGGGTCCTTCTGAAGAGTCCTTCGAAGGAGGGAGACCACGCGTGGCGGCGTGGCGGGCGGCAGGAGCGCGAAGTCCGCTTCACCTCGAAGAATCGCGGCGAGCGTGTCGCTGACCGTCTCGCCCTCGAAGGCCCTCTTCCCCGTGAGCATCTCGAATAGCACGCACCCGAACGCCCAGACGTCGGCCCGCTTGTCGAGCGATTTGCCGCGTGCCTGCTCGGGACTCATGTAGGCGGCCGTGCCGAGGATCATTCCCGCGGCTGTCGCACGTGCCGTGAGCGTGGGGGACTGCGTGAGGCCTCCCGCCGAGCCCCCTTTTGAAGAAACTTTCTCCCCCTCGAAAGCCTTTGCGAGGCCGAAGTCCAGCAACTTGACGCGCCCGTCCTCGGTGACCTTGACGTTGGCGGGCTTGAGGTCGCGGTGGACGATGCCCCTCTCGTGCGCGGCTTCGAGTGCCTCGGCGATCTGCTTTGCGAACGAGAGAGATTCGTCGAGCGGAAGAAAACCGGTGGCGATCTTCTGGTCGAGACCTTCGCCCTCGACGAGCTCCATCGCGAGGAGGTGGCGCCCGGAGACTTCTTCGAATGAATAGAGGATGGCGATTCCCGGATGATTCAGGCTCGCGAGCGTGCGCGCCTCGCGCTCGAAGCGCGCGCGTCTGTCTTCGTCTTCGAAAAGTTCCTCCGGCAGGACTTTCAGGGCGACCAGCCGGTCGACGCGCGTGTCGGTCGCCCGATAGACCTCTCCCATCCCGCCCGCGCCAAGGGCGGAAATCACCTCATAGGGCCCTAACCGTGATCCCGCCGCGATGACCAGCGCGCGAAGTCTAGCGCCCCAGGCCGGTGCCGCGTGAACGGCAGGCATAGAATCTTCGCTTGGCGGCGAGGCTTAGTTCGGGAGGAACCGGAGTGACGGAAGGCCAGGAGCCCGAGGACTCCTCGAGTGCCGGCATTCCCCTCTGTGTCGATCTCGACGGGACCCTGATCAGGGGCGATCTCCTTTACGAGGCGCTCGCGCGGCTTTCGAAAGGAGGGCTCGTCCCCCTGATCCAGGCCCCTTTCTGGCTCTCGAGGGGGAAGGCGGGCTTCAAGAGAGAGGTCGCGAACCGGGTGGCGCTCGAACCTTCCTCGCTCCCTTACGACGAGCGCCTGATCGAATTCCTGCGCGGGGAGAAGAGCCGCGGCCGGCGCCTCGTCCTCGTCACCGCCTCCGACCGGCGGTGGGCCGAGCAGGTGGCCGCGCACCTCGAGCTCTTCGACGAGGTGATGGGAAGCGACGGCTCGACGAACCTCGTGGGCGAGACGAAGGCGCGCGCGCTCGTGGAGCGCTTCGGCGACCGGGGATTCGACTACGCGGGAAACGGGCGGGCGGACCTTCCCGTCTGGAAGAAGGCGCGGCGCGCCATCGCCGTGAATGCCCCGACTGCAATCGAGAACGGCCTGAGGCAGGCTGGGAATCTGGCAGAGTCGTTCCCGTCCGTTCCGTTGACCGCGAAGACACTCGTCGAGGCGATCCGGATGCGCCAGTGGGTGAAGAATCTTCTCGTCTTCATCCCGATCATCACCGCCCACAAGCTTCAGGACGGGGCGATCCTCGCGGCGGGAGCTCTCGCGTTCGCGGCCATGTCGCTCTGCGCGTCGGGCATTTACCTGCTCAACGATCTCCTGGACCTGGATTCCGACCGAAAGCACCCGAAAAAACAGGGCCGGCCGATCGCGAGCGGCAGCCTGCCAATCCCGTACGCCGTCGTCCTGTCGCTGGTCCTGATGGCGTCGGGTTTCGCGATCTCGCTGTGTCTTCCGGTCGACGCCGTGAAGCTCATCGGCGTTTACCTCGTCGTGACGACCGCCTACTCCCTGTCTCTGAAGAGACGGGTGCTCCTCGACGTCTTCACGTTGTCGTTCCTCTATACCCTTCGCGTCCTGCTCGGAGGCGCCGCCACGGGTCTTCTCCTCTCGCCGTGGTTTCTCGCGTTCTCGGTCTTCACGTTCCTGAGTCTCGCGTTCTGCAAACGGGCCTCCGAGCTCGTCAGGCTGAAGAGATCCGAGGCGATCGAGGCCCACGGGCGCGCGTATTTCACGTGGGATCACCTCGTCGTGCAGACCTGCGGCATCACGAGCGCGTACCTGGCCGCGATCGTCCTCGCGCTCTACCTGCAGAGCGACACCGTGAGGCGCTTCTACGCGAGCCCGGCGTGGCTCTGGCTCCTCGTGCCCGTCTTCCTCTACTGGGTCAGCAGGATCTGGGTCCTCGTCAACCGGGGCGAGATGGACGAGGATCCGGTGCTCTTCGCGACCCGCGACCGCGTCACGTATCTGACCGCGCTCCTCGGCGCGGCGGTGCTCGTCCTCGCCACGTACGGGCCCTTCAACCTTCCCGGGGTCCAGCCGTGAGCGCACGTCCCCTTTTCTTCTTCGACCTCGACGACACGCTCGTCGACCATCACGCCGCCGAGGAGGACGCTCACCGCGAGACGCATGCATCCCACGCGTCGCTCTTTTCGGGCGTCGCATTCGACGACTGGCTCGCCGCGTACCGCCGGAACAACCTGCGGCTCTGGCACGAGTACGGGAAGGGCGAGATCGACCGGCCGACACTCGCGACGCGGCGCTTCGCGCTGCCGCTCGCCGACCTCGGCCTCGACATCGCGGGAGGCGCCGCGGTGAGCGCCTTCTACATCGGCGCCTACAACCGCAACTGGCGGTTGATCGAGGGCGCCGAGGGCGTGCTCGCGCACGCCGCGGAGCTGGGCGTCGTGGGCATCCTCTCGAACGGCTTCCGCCAGACGCAGCGGGCGAAGATCGCGCGCTTCGGTCTCGACCGCTGGGCACGGCACGTGATCCTGTCGGAGGACGTCGGGGCCATGAAGCCGTCGCGGGCGATCTTCGACGCCGCCTGGAAGGCCGCGGGCGGAGAGGTGCGGCGCCGGGTGTACGTGGGAGATTCCTTCGCGACGGACGTCGTCGGAGCGAAGGAGGCGGGCTGGTTTCCGATCTTCTTCGACCGCCATGGCAAGGGGGCGCCCGAGCCCGTGGTCTTCGTGACGCGGCTCGCCGACCTCAAGCCGCTGTTCTAGGGTGCGGCCCGCTACCGGCTGCTCTTACCCGGGGCCGAGGGCGGCGTCATCGCGGAGGGAAGCGTCTTCTTCATCGCGGCGAGCACGGGCTCGTTACCCGCGGGCGGCTGGAAGCCGTGGTGCGTGAGGATGTGCCACAGCCGCCCGACGACGGCCTCGGACTGCAGAGGCTTGGCCATGACGTCGGTCGCTCCCGTCTGGATCGCGAAGGCGAAGTGGCTGCGGTCGATGCGCGCCGACGTGAGGACGACGGGCAACGCGAGCGTGGCGGGCTGGGCCTTGATCACGCGCGTGACGTCGAAGCCGTCCATTCCCGGAAGCGAGATGTCCATGAGGACGAGGTCGACGGTGTCCTTGAGCAGCCGCCCGAGCGCCTCGGGACCGTCCTTGGCCTCGAGCGTGCGGCAGCCGTGCCGGCCGAGCACGTCGGCGAGGCGCTTGCGCTCTTTCACGTCGCCTTCGACGAGGAGGACGACGGGCGGGCGGTTCTTCGCCTCGACGGGCATCGCGCCCGAGGTGGCGTGCAGTGCGGACGGCGGCATGGCGGGCGTCGGCATCGAAGCGAGCTCGGGATGCGTTCCCCGGCTCGCGGGCGTCTCGATCGGCATTCCCGGAGCGCTCGGGAACGTGACGGCCGGAATGGCCGGGTGCGGCGCCGACACCACCGACACGGCGCCGGACTCGAAGGGGCGAAGCATCGCGAGCTCGGCCTCGAGATCGGCCGCGGAGGCGAACCGGGACGACGGTTCCTTCGCAAGGGCCTTGTAGGTGATCGCGATGAGCTCGGGCGTGACGTCCGTCGCCTTGCGCAGGTCGTTGGGCGGCGGCTCCGAGACGTGCTTCATCGCGATCACGAGCGGCGACTCGCCGTCGAAAGGGACATTGCCCGTCAGGATCTCGTAGGCCATGACGCCGATGGAGTAGACGTCGCTGCGCGCGTCCGTCGGGCGTCCGAGCGCCTGCTCGGGCGACATGTAGTGGGGTGTCCCCACCATCACGCTGTCGAGCGTGAGCTGCTCGGTCGTCTTCCCGCGCGCGAGGCCGAAGTCGAGAATGGCGACGGCCCCGCTGTCCTCGACCATGACGTTCTGAGACTTGAGGTCACGATGGATGATGCCGAGCTTGTGCGCGGCCTCGGTTCCGAGGGCGATCTGCCGAAGAATCGAGATCGCGCGCGCCTGCGGCAGCTTTCCCTCGAGCTGGATGATCGTCCTGAGGTCCTTGCCCGGGACGTATTCCATCGTGATGTAGGGGAAATCGTTGCTCGTTCCGAAATCGTGAATGCGCGCCACGTTCGGGTGCTTGATCTTCCGGTTGAGATTGATCTCGCGCTTGAAGCGCTGGAGGAGCTGCTGGTCGTCGGTCTCCCAGTCGGGAGACAGGACCTTGATGGCGACGACGTCGTCGAGGTCCAGATCCTGCGCCTTGAAGACGATCCCCATGCCGCCGCGGCCGACGGTTTCCTGCCATCGGTAGCGCGTCAGTCCCTCGAAGAAGCGTTGGCGGAGGCGTTCCAGGTTCATGCGTTCGCGCCGGGAGGGCCGGTCTGATGCGTAGGGTACAACGTCAAGAGCCGCTTCGCGTGCCCCTTGGGGCGGCGTCGCCCGGCAGAAGATAAAATTTTGCGTCCATGACCGCGCCCGCCCCGATGCTCGCGACGCGCGTGGACGCGCCGTTCACGCGGCCCGGCTGGGTCTTCGAGCCGAAGTACGACGGCTGGCGCGTCGTCGCCGTCCGTCGCGGCGGCCGGGTGTCGCTCCTCACGCGCGGGGGTCTCGACCTCGCGGGCGAACAGCCGGAGATCGCGCGGGCCGTCGCGGCTCTCCCGGGCGGGGACCTCGTCGTGGACGGCGAGATGGTCGTCCTCGACACGCGCGGCGTCTCGAGCTTCCGGCTCCTGCAGGAGCGGAACGAGCCCGGCGCGAAGCGGCCTCTCCTCGTCCTCTTCGACTGCCTCGAGGTGGACGGTGGCCCCCTCGTCTCGCGCCCGCTCTCCGAGCGCCGGGCCGCGCTCGAGGCGCTCCTCGGGAAGAAGCCGCGCCCGCCGCTCGCGCTTGCGACGCGCCTCGGAGGCGACGGAATCGCCGCCTTCGCGAAGGCCAGAAAGAGGGGCTGGGAGGGCATCGTAGGCAAGGACCTCGCGGCGCGCTACGAGGCGGGCCGGCGTTCGCTGCGCTGGCTGAAGGTGAAGGCGCGCCGCGAGGCCGAGCTCGTGATCGGCGGCTTCACGCTCCCGAAAGGGACGCGCCTGCACTTCGGAGCGCTCCTCGTCGGGCTGTTCGACGGGAAGGGGCTCCGCTACTGCGGCTCGGTCGGGACGGGCTTCTCCGACGAGATCCTCCTCGGACTTCTCGAGAAGCTCCACCCGCTTCAGCGGGACACCTGTCCCTTCGCGCCTGTCCCGCGAGAGGTGAAGGACGCGACGTGGGTCGCGCCGAAGCTCGTCGCGCAGGTCGCCTACGCCGAGTGGACGGGCGACGAGAAGCTGCGCCAGCCCTCGTTCCTCGGGCTCAGGGACGACAAGAAGCCGAGCGAATGCCGGTGGGAGGAGCGCGAGCGCTGAAACGAAGATCACGTGCGGTTACACTTTCCGCGTGGAATTCTGGGAAAGTCGGCGCGTTCTCGTCACTGGAGCGGGCGGCTTTCTCGGGCGTTCGCTCGTTCACGCGCTCGAAGCACGCGGTGCGGGCGCCCTCCTTGCGCCGAGCTCCGCCCGGCTCGATTTGCGCGAGCGCGACGCCGTGCGCGCGTATCTCGCGCACGAGAAGCCGGACCTCATCGTCCATTTGGCCGCGGTCGTCGGCGGCATCGGCGCGAACCTCGAGCACCCGGGCCTCTTCTTTTTCGAGAACGCGATCATGGGCGTTCAGCTCATCGAGGAAGCGCGGCGCGCGGGGATCGGGAAACTCGTCTGCCTCGGGACGATCTGCGCGTACCCCCGACTCACGCCCGTGCCGTTTAAGGAAGAGGATCTGTGGAACGGCTATCCGGAGGAGACGAACGCGCCGTATGGCCTCGCGAAGAAGATGCTCCTCGTCCAGCTCCGGGCGTACCGCGAGGAGTACGGTTTTCCGGGGATCTACCTTCTTCCGGTGAACCTGTACGGCCCCGGGGACCATTTCGACCTCGAGAGCTCGCACGTGATCCCCGCGATGATCCGCAAGTTCCTCGAGGCGCACGAGAGCGGCGCGCGCGAGGTCGTCCTGTGGGGCGACGGCTCGCCGACGCGCGAATTCCTTTACGTAGAGGACGCCGCCGAAGGAATTCTCGCGGCCGCGGAGCGGTATGACGGCGCCGATCCGGTCAACCTCGGCTCGGGGGACGAGATCTCCATCCGGGATCTCGCGGCGCTCGTCGCCCGGGAAACCGGATTCGGCGGCGCCGTCCGATGGGATTCCTCGCGGCCGAACGGCCAGCCGCGGCGGAAGCTGGACGTGACGCGGGCGGAACAGCTCTTCGGCTGGCATTCGCGTGTCTCGCTGACCGATGGCCTCCGCCGGACGATCGACTGGTACAGGGGGCACGCCGGTACCGTCTGACGCCGGCTCGATGCAGGCGACTAAACGTCGGTTCCGTGGTCAAAGACCGGGGAAGAGGTCGACGGTCGCGCCCACGCGCTCGAGGGCGGCGCGAATCAGTTCGCGAATCGCCTCATCGTCGTCGACGACCGCAATCCGAAGCGTGCGAAGGCCGGGGGGTGGCAAGACCGTCCCATTCTAGCCGGGAGGGAGATCGTGCCGCCGCCGCGCGGCGGCCTAGAAGCCCTGGACCGCCGGCAGGTCGGTGAAGCGGTCGAGCGCGGCTTTCCACTCGAGGCGCGTCGCGCGGAAGCGCCTTTCGTATTCGCGCATCTGACGACGGATCTCCCGCATCGTCTCCGACGGCGGGCGCTGGCCCGTCCGTTTTGCCGCCTTCAGCTCGCAGGCGCGGGCGTAGGCCTCTTTCCAGAGATTGAGGGTTTCCTCCATGCGGGCGCGCGCCTGCTCGGCGCGGGCGCGCAGGTCGTCCGCGATCCCGGTGGGAACGCGCGCCAGCCGCGCTTCCGTGACGGCCGCCGCGACCTTCAGCTTCGCATTCTCGACGAGCGGCGGCGGCGTCACGCGCAGGTTGCGCGCGAGCCGTGTCGCCCGGAAGGACTGGATGAGCCACTTGTTCGGATCCCAGTGGTACCAGCGGATGCCGTTCCGGAAGTCGGAAGGAAAAGCATGGTGGAAGTTGTGGAAGCCCTCGCCGTGCGTGAAGAAGGCGAGAAACCAGTTGTCGCGGGCCGTGTTCTCCGTCGAGTACGGCCGCGCGCCCCACATGTGCGCGAGAGAGTTGATGAAGAACGTCGTGTGATGGACGAGGACGATGCGCAGAAAGCCGCCCCACAGGAGGCCGCCGAGCGGCCGCCCGAAGAACGCGCCCACGAGGGTCGGAAGGCCGAGGCCGACGCCGATGCCGATCACGCGCGCGTACCGGTGCTGCCACATGACGCGCGGGTTGCGCTTGAGGTCGGGCACGGCGTCGAAATTCCGGTCCGGGTCCTGCTTGTAGAAGATCCAGAGGATGTGCGCCCAGAGGAAGCCGCGCTTGATGTTGTAAGGGTCGCGGTCCGTGTCGACAAAGCGGTGGTGCTCGCGGTGGTCGCGCGACCACTGGAGGGCCGAGTTCTGCAGGGCCATCGCCCCGAAAAAGAGCATGACCGACTCGACCGCGGGGTGACACTCGTAGGCGCGGTGCGAGAAATAGCGGTGGTAGCCCGAGCCGATGGAGAGCCCGATCGCGAAGAAGAGCGTCAGGCACAGCGTCGGCTCCCACCACTGCACGCCGAAGCGCGAAGAGTAGAGGATCGTCCCCCCGATGCCCGCGATGGGTGAGAGGAGGAGAAAGAGAAGATTCGTCCAGTCCTTCTGGCGTGGGTCCATGCCCTGAATCTTACCCCGCGCGTTGACGCATTCGGCAAGGAAGAGTGGGGGAGAGCCCGTGCAAAATGACGCGAGGCCGGGAAAGATGGCGACAAGCGTGTCGAAGGTCACGTATCGGTGCGCGATCGTCACCGGGACGCCGGGTGGTGTCGCGCGTCTCTGGCCGCAGATGTGGCGCCCTGCGACCATGCAGAGGCCGCGTTCCACCGAGGTTCCTGGCGATCGACCCACCCGCGGCGAAGCGCGATGGCGACGATCTCGACCTGACTGTGGACCTCGAGCTTTCGCAGGGCCTTCTGAATGTGATTTCGGACCGTCGCGTGCGACAGATTCAGACGCGCCGCGATGTTGAGGGCCGCGTACCCGTCGGCGAGGAGCGCGACGATCTCGTGCTCTCGCTTCGACAGAGGGCAGGAGCTGGTCGCGGGATCCAGAATGTAAACCGCCCTCTCGGCGTGCGGCACGGCGCCCGGGATCCTGAGGATGGCCGAACGCGCGAGCGTGTCCATTGCTTCGCGCGAGAGCACCGAGCTCAATTCGGACCCCAGCACGTCTTTCTGCCTGACGCCGAGCAGCCGCTCGGCGGCCGGGTTCAGGAAGACCACGCGACGCTTCCCGTCGGTCGCGATCGCGGGCGGCTCACTGGAGGACGAGGCTTCCGGAGGGCCAACGGCACCGCGGTTCGTTTTCATGTGACGTGGAATTTCTCGCGTCGGATATCCTGCCACCGCGTGCCAGATCCTATACCCGGACCTCCTCTCGACGTCGTCATCATCGGCGCGGGCCAGGCGGGCATTCCGCTCGCGCACGCGCTCGCGAAGGCAGGAAAGCGCGTCGCGATCGCGGAACGGAAGGACCTCGGGGGCTCCTGTGTCAATTTCGGCTGCACGCCGACGAAGGCGGTGATCGCGTCGGCGCGCGCCGCCTATATCGCGCGGCGCGCGGCGGTCTTCGGCTTGAGGGTCCCGAAGGTCGAGATCGACTTCCCGGCGGTCCTCGATCGCGCGCGCAGCATCCTTATGTACTCGCGGGCACGCATCCGGCGCAGCTTCGAGGAATCCGACAACCCGCGGCTCGTGCGTGGCCGTGCCCGGCTCGAGGGGCGCGAGGGGCGGCTCTTCAAGGTTCGAATCGGGAAGGAAGGTTTGCGCGCGCGCCAGGTCGTGCTCGACACCGGCACGCGGAGCGACCTCGGCTCGATCCGTGGCCTCTCGAGCGTTCCGTTCCTGCACGCGAGCAACTGGCTCGACCAGAACGAGCTGCCTCGCCACATTCTCTTCGCGGGAGGCGGCTACATCGCCCTCGAGATGGGGCAGTTCTACCGGCGGATGGGGAGCCGGGTGACGATCGTCGACGGCGGGGACCAGATCCTGAAAACAGAGGATCGGGACATCGCCGAGAGGCTCCAGCACCTCCTGGAGTCGGAGGGGATCCAGTTCCGCTTGAACTGCCACGTCACGCGCGTGTCCCCGCGCCGAAGCGGCCTCGCGGCGATCGTCGAAAAGGGTGGCGCTCGCGAGGTCTTCGCGGCGTCCCACCTCTTCGTCTCCGCGGGGCGCCGGGCCAACACCGACGATCTCGGGCTCGAGACGGTGGGCCTGAAGCCGGGTGCGCACGGAGTTCTCGCGGTGGACGAGAGGCTCGCCACGAGCGTGCCGGGAATCTGGGCCGCCGGCGACATCCGGGGCGGGCCGATGTTCACGCACACGTCCTGGGACGACCACCGCATCCTCCTCTCGCAACTCGCGGGCGACGGGAAGCGCACGACGCGGCGCATCGTCCCCTATGCCGTCTACACCGATCCGGAGCTCGGTCGCGTCGGCGCGACCGAGGAGGAGCTGCGGAAGGCAGGACGCGACATCCGGGTCGGCCGCTTCGAGATGCGGGGCAACGGAAAGGCGCTCGAGAGATCGGAAACGCGGGGGTGCATCAAGGTCGTCACGGACGCGAAGACGGAAAAACTTCTCGGCGCCTCCGTGCTCGCTTCAGACGGCGCCGAGCTCGTGCACGTCTACGTCGCGTTGATGAACGCGGACGTGTCCGTGAACGTCCTTCGGAATGCGATCCAGATCCACCCGACCCTCTGCGAAGCCCTGCAGAGCGCCGTCGGGACGCTGGCATGAAGGCGAAAGGCGGAGCGGGCGTTCTCTCCGAAGCCGAGCTCGACCAGCTCCAGCGGAACGCGTTCGCCTACTTTCTCCACGAGACCCACGCGGCGAGCGGCCTCGTCAGGGACAGTACGCACGACGGCTCTCCCTCCTCGATCGCCGCCGTCGGCCTCGCGTTGACGGCCTATCCGGTCGGGGTCATGCGGGGGTTCATGGACCGCGACGAAGCCGCGGCCCGGACGCTCACGACGCTTAGATTCCTGACGAACGCCCGGGAAGGCAAGGAGAGAGACGCCACGAGTCACCGCGGGTTCTTCTACCACTTCCTCGACATGGGCTCGGGGCGCCGCGCGTGGGATTGCGAGCTTTCCACGATCGACACCGCCTACCTGATGGTAGGCGCGCTGTTCGCCGCGGCCTATTTCGACGGTGAGGAAAGGGAAGAGCGCGACATAAGGGAGACGGCCGACGCGCTCTACCGCCGCTGCGACTTCACGTGGGCGCTGAACGGCGGCCTGCTTCTCTCACATGGATGGAAGCCCGAGGGGGGCTTTCTGAAGCACAGCTGGACCGGTTACAGCGAGGCTCTCGTGCTTTACTTTCTCGCGCTGGGATCGCCGACGCATCCGATTCCTCCGAAGAGCTATGACGCGTTCACGTCGAGCTACCGCTTCCGAAAGCTCTACGGGATCGAATACCTCCACGCGGCGCCCCTCTTCATCCACCAGCTTTCGCACGTCTGGGTCGATTTCCGCGGCATCCGTGACGCCCCGATGCGCGCGCGAGGCCTCGACTACTTCGAGAACAGCGCCCGCGCGACCCGGGTCCAGCGGCTCTACGCGATCCGGAATCCGAAGCGCTTCGACGGCTACGGGGAGACGTGCTGGGGAATCACGTCGAGCGAAGGGCCGGGCCCCGCGACGCTCGACGTCGGGGGCGTGACGCGCCGCTTCTACGACTACGTCGCGCGAGGCGTCCCAAACGGCCCCGACGACGGCACCCTCGCGCCGTGGGCGGTCGTGGCGTCGATCCCGTTCGCCCCCGAGATCGCGATGCCGGCGATCGCCCACATGCACGCGATAGGCGTCGGACAGGGACCGTACGGGTTCGAAGCCACGTTCAATCCGACCTTTCCAACCGAGTCGAAAGACCCGTGCGGATGGGTGTCTCCGCGCAACTTCGGTCTCAACGACGGTCCGATACTTCTGATGATCGAGAACTACCGGACCGGATTCGTCTGGGATCTGATGCGGCGCTGCCCATACCTCGTGCGCGGCCTGAAGGGCGCGGGCTTCAGGGGCGGATGGCTTCGTTCTACCTGCTGAAGATTGCCGGGCGGTCGCCGCAATTCTCGGAGCGACCTCAGGCGTGGGTCAGACGCTGCGCCCGACTCGCCTTGTGGTTGTGATCTGGATTATACAATTTTTATGTAATCCAGCGAACCTGCCGGGACGTTTTTTTGCCGGTGCGCTCCTAAACTTGGGGGCGATGGCTCGGAAACGGAAGAAGAAGCCTGGCAAGACGGAGACGCTCGGGGACCGGATTCGCCGCTTCCGGATCGCGAAGGGCCTCACCCAGGCCGAGCTCGCCGCGCGGATCGGCGTGCCGCAGCAGACGATCACCTACTACGAGGTGCGCGGCGTTTCCCCGCCACCGGACCTGCTGGTCGGGATCGCCGACGCGCTGGACGTTTCGACTGACATTCTTCTCGGCCGCAAGAAGATGCCCGAGCGCGGCGAGGGAGCCGCGCCCGCGAGCAGTGTGCGGCGGCAGAAGCATCTCAAGCGACTGGACGAGCTGCGCCCGCACGATCAGAAGGCCGTCTTCAAGATCATCGATGCGCTGGCCGAGCGTCGGGCAAAGAGCCGCGGTGCCCGCAGATGAGCGCGCATCAAGCCAGAAGGAAGCTACGTAAAGTGGTGGAGCTGATCAGGATCGAACTGACGACCTCCTGAGTGCGATTCAGGCGCTCTCCCAAACTGAGCTACAGCCCCACCCACCCGGAGAGGCGCGGAGATTAGCGGGAAGCCGGCAGGCCGTCAAACCTGTACCCCGTAACGGGAATAGCGATAGCGGCGTTCGGAGCGCCGCGGGGCCAGATGCGAGGCGCCGCGACGAACGTGGCCGTCCGACCTCGAAGGAGCGGCAACAAAGCAGATGGCCCCGCGCCGCCCGAACCCGTTGGGCGCCGGGCGATCGCGGGCGATTTCGGCGTTGCGCCTCGTCGAAGGAGAGCCAACTCCGCTCTCCTCGGCGCGCCTTGAACTCGCCTCGCGAGCGCCAGGCGCGCCACTATCGTTATTCCCGTTACGGGGTACTGGCCGCGCGTGTCAGCCCCCCAACGTGCGGGGCCCCTCGGAGAGCTTGCGCTTGACCGCGCGGAAGATCCCCTCGAGGAGAACGTCGTCGCCGAGAATGGTTCTGACGAAAAAACGGAGCGCTCGCGAACGGATGGTGGCCTCTTCGACGATCGTGACGCGCGTCTTGTCGTCCTCGGGCGTGAGGACGATCGTCCACGTGCCGGAATACGCGAGGCCGGGCTCGACCGTCTTCACGACGAGCTCGACAGGCGGCCGCTGCGTCGGAGCTTCGATACGGATCGGCGAGCCGAGAATCTCCAGCGAGGCGGGCACGCGATTTTTCTCGATCGGGCTTTCCATGTTGGCGAGGTCCGAGCGGTCGAGCGGGAGCTGGCGGATGGAAAGGAGCGCGGTCCAGACACGCTCGGGCGGCGCCGCGTAGAGTCGCGAGGCCTTCGCGACATGCGTCGCCTTCATTCCCGCGCCCGCCATGGTGACGAGGAGGAGGAGGCCGACGAGGACGGCGGAAAAGACGAGAAGCTTCTTCATCGGACGGTCGTGAGCCCTTCGGCGAGCAGATTCTCCTCCGCGTCGGACCCGCGAAGAAGATCCCTGAGGCTCGTCCCCTGCAGCACGGCTCTCTCTTCCCGATTCGCCTTCGCGAAGACCCGGTGCAACGTCTGAGCGGCCGCGTCATGGCCCGAGGGCACCGCCCGGAGCGCCGACTCACCGATCGCGCGGGCGACGGCGTAGAGCGAAATCGTCTCGGGCGCACGCGCGAGCGCGAGATTCCCTCCGGGGTCGGACGTGAGAAGGCCCTCGTACAGGAGCTCCTCGACGAGCTGCGCGACCTGCTCCTCGGGCCGGCCGATCTCGGCCGCGAGACCCGCGCGCGTACGCGTTGCGCGGTCGTTCTTCCACGCGGTCGCCATCACCAGCAGGAGGCGCACCGCGACGTAGAGACGGCCGCCCTCCTCGGTGCGCTCGGGGAGCGTGTCGTGATCGAGGAACTCGTCCCGGTACTGGATCGCGTGGGCCAGGGAGACTCCCCCGAGAAAGAGCGTCGTCATGATGCCGATCGCGATCACGAAGATGACGATCGCCGAAAGCGAGCCGTAAGTCTGATTGAGAGACGTGAGTTGCGCGACGCCGCGCGCGAAGCCGACGCGCAGGAGCGTGAGCGAGGCGCTCACGAGGAAGGCCGCGATCGCCGCCGGTGCCCACCGCACATACGAGCCCGGGAGCTTCCGGTAGAGGTAGGCGAGCAAGCCGAACGACATGAGCGACCCGAGGGGCCGGAAATCGCCGAGCGGCGCGCCGCTCTCGAGAAGAATCGACGTCAGGACGCCGAGCGCGATGGGTCCGAGGATCATGACCGAGAGGGCCGTGCCCAGCCGGCGGAGGGGCCTGCGCGGAGTCAGTGTGGAGCCCCAAAGGGCCCGGACGGCGCTCTCGACGAGGAAGAACGTGCGAAGCGACGTCGCGAGGAAAAAGAGCGTCGCCGTGCCCGACACGGACGTCGCTTTGACGCTGAACGCCTGCAGATCCGTCACGAAATCGCGCCCCGCCCCCGGAAGAAAGCGAAGCAGGCGGTACAGGCCGGTGCCCGACTGGCCGAAAAAGGTCGACGTGAGGATCGTCACGCACGCGACGAGAGGCACGAGCGTGAGCAGGGCCGAGTAGGCGAGGCTCGCCGCGAGGTCGAAGCCGCGCGCGTCGAGGAATCGCCGCGCGGTCCCCACCAGGATCGCGCGCGCGAGGGGTGGAACCCGGTGGAGCTCCCGGCCGGCGAGGCGCACCGGCGCCGTCGAGGAACGCATCGCGCGTCCATCGTACCTTCCCCTGGCGCGCGGGCTGTGACAAGATCGCCGGCCCGAGGAGGTCGGACCATGGCAAACAGCACCGTCGAAGACGCCGCAAGAGCCGTCGAGCAGAAGATCGACGCGACACGCGAATCGGTGGGTGAAAAGGCTGGCCGCCTGCGTGAGCGCGTGGGTGAGGTCGCCGGGAACGTGAAGGCACGCGCGGGGGCGCTGAGGGACAAGCTCGCCGACACGGACTGGGAAGACGTGCAGACGGGCGTGAAGAACTACGTGAGGGACAACCCGGGCAAGTCGGTCGCGATCGCGCTCGGCGTGGGCTTCGCGCTCGGTCTGCTTCTCCGCCGGAGAGACGACTGATGGACGACGCCGCGGTTCGCCCTCCGGCGCCCCACGGCGCCTCGCCCCAGGGCCCGGTCGGCCGGCCCGGAGAGCCCTTCGACTTCTTCCCGAAGGACATCGACTGGAAGAGGGCGGCTCTCGAGACCGTGGAGCGCCACCCGCTGGCGTGCCTCGTGGGCGCGGCGGCCGTGGGGTTCATCGTGGGCCGCTACCGGGGGCGCGTCATCGTGGGCGCTCTCGCCGGAGTCGCGACGAACATGGCCCTCCGCCAGCTCGGCGCGTCGTTCACGGCCGGCGACCTGTAGGCTTTTCGGATTCGGAATTCGATTCTGCTTTCGGATTCGGATTAGGATTTCTTAGAAGGGTGTGTGAGCGTCGCGCGTGGTGTGACGCCGCAGCGGTTGAGTACACTCGCCCCATGGAGAAGGCAATCAAGCCTCATCCGTCGATCCTGACGTTCGCGTCGTCGGCGGGTTGAGCCTGCAAGCTGGGTCAGTC
>Ga0207930_1000179_pt1 | contig 18085 bp, 17 predicted proteins | sample NGESurshal092012_7_FD_184477 | JGI IMG/M metagenome (GOLD analysis project Ga0207930, IMG submission 184477) | Arctic peat soil microbial communities from Barrow, Alaska - NGEE Surface sample 210-3 shallow-092012 (SPAdes) | ecosystem: Environmental > Terrestrial > Soil > Wetlands > Peat ... | reverse complement strand
CCCGGGGCGCCGGAAATAAGAACCAATCCGGCCGTCCCGGTGCTAGCATTGTGGTACTCAGGCGTCCGGCGGCAAAGCCGCCCCGTCTGCCGGTGACACTCCGGTCTCGTTCAAGGCCGGTCGAACGGAGTTGACATGGACGCATTGATCAAAACGCTACGCCCCGGCAAATCTTCCGAGATTCCCGAAACCCGTCCCGCTGAACTCGATCCTTCCGAATTTCTGGCCGCCGCAGTTCGCGCGGACCAGCCCCGTCCGTCGCGCGCCGAAGCCGAGCAGGCGGTGCAGACCCTGCTGGGCTATATCGGCGAGAACCCCTCCCGCGAGGGTCTGGTGGATACGCCGCGCCGGGTAGTCGAAGCCTTCGACGAGCTCTATCAGGGTTATCACCAGTGCCCGGCGGAGGTGCTCAACCGCACCTTTGGCGAAACGGCTGGCTACGACGATTTCGTGCTGATCCGCGACATCGAATTCACTTCGCAATGCGAACATCACATGATGCCGTTCTACGGCAGGGCGCATATCGCCTATACGCCGGTGGAGCGGGTGGTGGGACTGTCGAAGCTGGCGCGGTTGACCGATATCTTCGCGCGCCGCCTGCAGACCCAGGAGCATCTGACCGCCCAGATCGCAGCCGCGATCGACGAAATTCTCAAACCTCGCGGCGTTGCGGTGGTGATCGAGGCGGAGCATACCTGCATGTCGGTGCGCGGCGTCGCCAAGCATGGCGCGTTGACGTTCACCAGCCGCTATACGGGCATGTTCCGCGACAATCCGGCGGAGCAGGCGCGTTTCCTGTCCATGGTGCGAGGGACGCAGCGCTGACCAGCCCTCGCTTGGAGTTATGAGGGACTGGCCGTGTCTAGATCTACAGCGATCAATGACGTCGAGGAAGGGCTGACGTTCAAGCCCAAATTCGACGCGTCGGGACTCGTGACTTGTGTGGCCACCGATGCCGGCACCGGCGAGGTGCTGATGGTCGCGCATATGAACGATGAAGCCTTGCGCAAGACCATCGCCAGCGGGGAAGCCTGGTACTTCAGCCGCTCCCGTCAGTCGCTGTGGCGAAAGGGCGAAAGCTCCGGCCATGTCCAGCGCGTGGTTGAGATGCGGATCGATTGCGATCAGGACGCGGTCTGGATCAGGGTGGAGCAAACCGGCGCAGCCTGCCACACCGGCCGCCGCTCGTGCTTCTACCGCGCCGTGACTGCAGGCGAGGGCGGCGCGCAATTGTCGTTTGTGGACGCCGAAAGGCTGTTCGATCCGCAGGATGTTTATCGGAAGTGATTTTGTCATTCCGGAGCGACGCAAAGCGGCGTCCCGGAATAGCGATGGCGGACCCCCTTAACCCGCCATTAACCATAATAGCCGCAGTGTGACGGTGGCATGAGCGGCTTTTTGGGAGAAAGGGCGCTCGAACGGACCGAACGGTCGTTTCGCGGGGAGCGGGGCACCAACACATGGCGGTCGACACTTCAAACGCCACGGCGACGGCAGGTGTCGACCCGTCGCGCGCGCGGATTGCCGGCGCGATCAAGCAGGCTGCGACCACCACCGGCACCAGCTTCGAGTATCTGCTCGCCACCGCCAAGATGGAATCCGATTTCAATCCGACGGCAGGCGCCTCGACATCGTCGGCGCACGGGCTTTATCAATTCATCGATCAGACCTGGCTCGGCACCGTGAAGGAAGCGGGCGCGCAGCTCGGTTACGGCAACTACGCCGACGCCATCAGCAAATCTTCGTCCGGCACGTATTCGGTCGGCGATCCCGCCGCGCGAACGGCGATCATGAAGCTGCGCGACGATCCCGTCGCCAGCTCGGCGATGGCGGCCGTTCTTACCCAGTCCAACAGTTTCCAGCTTACCGGCAAGATCGGCCGCCGCCCGACCGATAGCGAACTCTATATGGCGCACTTCATGGGCGTCGGCGGCGCCGCCAAGCTGATCTCGAGTGCCGAGGACACCCCGCAGGCCTCGGGGGCTGCGTTGTTTCCCAACGCCGCCGCGGCCAACCGCTCGATCTTCTTCGATCGTGCCGGACGCGCCCGTAGCGTCTCCGAAGTCTATTCGGTGCTGAACGCGCGCTATGCCGGCGCTGCCAGTTCACCGGCAACGCGCACCGCGATCGCCGCGTTCGGGGCCACGCCTTCGGCTGCGACGATCGCCGGCGCCTCCGCGCCCGTCGTCAAATCAGCCTTTCTATCGAGCTTTCCGGATGTCGGATCGGTGACCGCGGCGTCGGCGTCGACAACGGCAAACAGCCCGGCGCCGACCGATCCGATGTTCCGCTCGCTGTTCCAGGTCGGCGACCGAACTCAGCCGGTCTCGCCCGCCATTCATGAATTGTGGGGCAACTCCTCGTCGCTGACCTCGGTTGCGCCAGCGACCTCGGTTGCGTCAGCAACCTCGGTCGCCCCTGCGACCTCGGTCGCCCCTGCAACCTCGGGGCCGTCGCTCTCGCCGCAGACCCCCCACGCCCGCGCGCCGCAGCCGCTCGATCTGTTCAGCGACCGCAGCGGAACGTTCAGCAGCTAATTTCCCACGGCGAGCAGGCGCTGAAATGTTGCGGCAAGCCCGAAATGGGCGCTATTTCTCCCGCCGATTGATCGGCTAAACTCCCTCCCGGCACCGGTCTGGATATGTCTGCCGATCGCGAGATGGTCCGGCGCAGCGGGGAGGGTGCGATGGTGCGGTTTCTCGCCCGGTTTCTGTTGACGTTTTTCGCCGTAACGCTGGCGGTGGCCGCATCCCCGGCGTATGCGGACAAGCAATATTGCACGCCCGAAGCCTATCTCCCGTCGCAGATCGAGGCGTCGATGAAGGTGTGCGACGCATTGATCGCCGACAAGCGGCATCCGTTGCGTGATTACATCCAGGCCTATGAAAATCGCGGCGACCTTTACATGCGAAAAGGTCAAGTCGACGCTGCGATGCAGAATTACGATCAGGCGGTGGCGCTGCTGGCGAAGGCCTCGAAGCTTACCGAATCGATCTTCGACAAGCTGACGCCGACCTCGGTCGACAAGATCAGCGCCGCGTCGGTGTTCTACCAGCGTGGCATGGCCTTCCGTCATCAGGGTCAAAACCAGCGCGCCATCGACGATTACACCAAGGCGCTGCAATACCGCGATGATGCCCAGGCCTTTTGGCGCCGCGCCGATGCGTATCAGGCTCTCGGCCAGATCGACCAGGCGATCCGGGATCTCGACAGAGCGGTCGCATTGGGCGGTGACAACGGCAATTACCTCGACGAGCGGGGCGTTGCCTACAACAAGAAGGGGGAATTCGATCGGGCGATCGCCGATTTCGATAGAAAGATTTCGCTGCAGCCGCAAGACGCGCTGGCGTTCAACGGCCGCGGCGTGGCGTATCTTGCCAAGGGCGACGTCGATCGCGCCTTGGAGAATTTCGACAGAGCGGTGGCGATCTCGGCCAACGTCGCTGAATTCCGGTACGGTCGCGGCCTCGCGCTCGTCAAGAAGGGTGACATTGCTGGCGCCGTCGCGGAATTCGACAAGGCCATCGACGAGGCGCGCTATGAAAAGAAGCCTGAACTCCCAGACTACTACGTCCACCGCGCCGATGTGCTCGGAGGCAAAGGGGAGTGGCTGAAGGCGCTGGAGGACTATCAAAGCGCGCTGACCTTGAACCCCAATCACGCCAAGGCGCAGGCCGGACGCGACGCGGCGCGATTAGCGCTCACCATGGTATCCAGGCAACCTGCCGCGTCCGATCCGACTGCGCCGCAGGCGGCCGTCGCCGCGGCAGGACCCGCCCCGGCAAAGCCGCTGGCACCGGCGGTCGCCGAGCGGCGGGTCGCCCTCGTGATCGGCATCTCCGCCTACAAGAACGTGCCGCTGCTGCCGAATCCGGTGCGGGATGCGACCTCGGTCGCGGAGGCACTTCGCCGCACCGGTTTTCAGACCGTGACGCTGCAGACCGATTTGCCCAAGGAAAAACTCGTCGACGCGCTGCGCGATTTCGCCCAACTCGCCGACGCCGCCGATTGGGCGGTGGTATATTATGCCGGGCATGGCATCGAAATGGGCGGGTCGAACTATCTGATCCCGGTCGACGCCCGGCTGTCGACCGACCGCGACGTCGGTTTTGAAGCCGTACCGATGGACCAGGTATTGAGCGCAGTCGACGGCGCGAAGAAGCTGAGGGTCGTCCTGCTCGATGCCTGCCGCGACAACCCATTCGCCAACCAGATGCGCCGGACCCTGAACACAGCCAGCCGCTCCATCGGCCGCGGACTGGCGTCGATCGAGCCGGAAAGCGGAACACTCGTCGTCTATGCCGCCAAGCACGGCGAGACCGCGCTCGACGGCAGCGGAGCCAACAGTCCGTTCGCGACTGCTCTGATCAAGAACATCCAGATCCCCGGTCTCGAAGTGCGGCGAATGTTCGATTTCGTCCGTGACGATGTCATGGACATGACGATGCGAAAGCAGCAGCCCTTCAGCTACGGGTCGATTTCGGGAAGGCAGGAATTCTATTTCGTTTCAGCGAAATAGCCGGGCTTGTGGATGTACCGCCGCAGGGGCGGCGACCCGCGCAGAGATGACGCGACGCGAGCTGCCGTCACCGGCCGGCCCATTCCCGCACCCTTAACAAAACGTCAATAAAACCAGCCGTTTATGGTGAACGCTTTGTTAAGCGTCATGGTTTATTTTTGGTGACAGTGGCATCGTCACGGTGTCGTTTCAGGTTGCGTAAGCCGGCAGGACCATGATCGTTCGGCAGTTCATCAATTGGATACGGACCGCTCCGGCGGGCGAGCGGGCAGAGGCAACGCGATCCTTGGCGCGGGCCTGGCTGATTTCCGATCTCACCGAGGAGGATCGCGCCGCCGCCGAAGGCGCGCTGCTGATGCAGCTCGACGACGCTTCGCCGCTGGTGCGCCAGGCCATGGCCGAAGTGTTTGCACGCAGCAGCGAGGCGCCCGCCGCGATCGTGCAGGCGCTGTCGCTCGATCAGGCGTCGGTGGCGCTGCCGGTGCTCGAACATTCACCGCTTTTGATCGATGCCGACCTCGTCGACATCGTCGCGACCGGCAATTGCGAGCTGCAATGCGCCGTCGCCCGCCGCGTCAATCTGCCGGCCTCGGTCTGCGCGGCGATTGCCGAAGTCGGTAGCGCCTCGGCGGCGCTCGAACTGATCGAAAATGCCTATGCCGAGCTCGCGCCGTTTTCATGGGATCGCATCGTCGAGCGCCACGGCCATCTCGCCGCCATCCGGGAAGCGATGCTGGTGCTGGAAGATCTGCCGGCCGCGACGCGGGCGGCCCTGGTCGGCAAGCTTTCGGAGACACTGACGCAATTCGTTGTGGCCCGCAACTGGCTCAGCGCCGATCGCGCGGTGCGGGTGGCCGGCGAGGCGCGCGATCGCTCGACCGTGAATATCGCGGCGCGTTCGCGCGGCGACGACATGCGCGGTCTGGTGTGGCATTTGCGCGCGACCGGCCAGCTCACCGCCGGATTGATCCTGCGCGCGCTGTTGTCGGGCAATCTCGAACTGTTCGATCATGCGCTGGTGGAACTGTCCGGCCTGCCGCAGTCCCGCGTCTTCGCGCTGCTCCATGACCGCGGCGGCGCCAGCCTGCACGCGCTGTTGCAGCGTGCCGGATTGCCGGAATCGACCTTCGCGGCGTTCAAGATGGCGCTCGAAGTCAACTATGAAACCGGATTTGTCGACAGCGCCGGCGGTGCCGCAAGGCTGCGCCGCCGGATGGTCGAACGCGTGCTCACGCATTGCGAGACTGATCAGCAGGCCGCCGAGCCCTTGCTGATCCTGCTGCGGCGCTTTGCGACCGAGTCGGCGCGGGAAGAAGCCCGCATGTTCTGCGATGAGCTTGTGGCCGAGGCCGCCGTCGCGCCGATCCATCACGAGCTGATCGCCGCTTGATTTTGTGATCTTTCAACAGTTGGTGACGGCATCCCCGCGTGAGCGCGATAGCGCTCATCGCTGGAGGTGTTGAGCCTCTTCGGCGAGCCTCGAAGGATGATTGTGGAACCCATCCTTCGAGACGCGCGCTAAGGCGCGCTCCTCCAGCGACAACGGCGTAGCCGTTGCGCGGGGATGACGGCAGTGCAGGGATCAATCCGCCGGTGCGATGCTCGGTGCCAGGATGGCTTCGAGGTGTTCGGGGCGGTCGCGATTGGCGTGAGCGAGGTACTCGTCGGCGACGGCGCGCAGTTGCCGGCTCAGTTCGCTGGCCGTGCTGATCGTATCCGGCCTGGTACGCTCGCGCACGATGGCCTGAATGGCATTGATGTGATGCGCGATCAGGTCGGACGGTACTTGGACGAGGTCGGGCGCGTGCTCGATGACCCGGCACAGGCTTTCGGCGGCGGCGCCAGCGGAGGGGTATCCGAAGGTGGCGGCGTCGCCCTTGATATCATGGGCGGCGCGAAACAGCTCTTCGCGGGTGAAGCTGGTAAAACCGTCCTTCAGAATGGCGGCGTGGGCCGCCGCGAGGCGCTCGGTTTCGATTCCCATCCAGATCTTGAATTCGCCGGACATGCTGGCAAGGGCCGCTTCGGCGCGCGCAACCGGATCGTCGAGATCCTTTTCGGCGATACGGTGCAGCACCTTGCGCAGCGGATTGGGCTGCGTAATCACCCGATGATCCGCGAAGGTCTCGATCTGCAGCGTGCCGGGCTTTTCTTTCGCCATGATGATTTCCTTAGGCCGCGCTAGACGGGGGTCCGGGCCTTGTCGAGCAACGAGGGCTGTTGCAGGACTTCCACCTCGCCGCCGAGACGGCGCTCGGGGCCGATATAGGCGTTGTTGGTATTGCGCCGGCGGTCGGGACCGAAATAGGTCTTGGTCTTGATGAACGGACGCGGATTGGCGACGACGTTCAGGATGCGCTGATAAAGCCCCTTGGCCGAGATCGGTTTGGCGAGGAATTCGGTCACGCCGGCGTCGCGCGCCACTGTGACGCGCCGCTTCTCGGAATGGCCGGTCAACATGATGATCGGCGCGTAGGGATTACCCTTCGATTCCGGCTGCCGGATCATCTGCGCGAGTTCGAGACCGTCGAAAATCGGCATCGACCAGTCGGTGATGACGATGTCCGGGACGTAGTGGCTGTACATCTCGAGCGCGGTTGCGCCGTCCTCGGACTCCCACACCTCGCGCGCGCCGAACGAGTGCAGCAGCGTCCGCAGGATGCGGCGCATGTGCGGATTGTCGTCGCAGATCAGAAATCGCAGCTTGTTGAATTCGATGCGGAACATGGACCAGCTCTCAGCGCGGACCGAACAGCCCGGTATACCCCGCGTTAACCATATCCCGGCCCCGTTAACGAATGGTTGCGAAGGGAAGGGTCGTTGTTCTTGGCCTATTTGAACATGTTTCCGAAAAACCCGTGCTGATCCGGGATGGTTTCCAAGAAACGGTCGTCCAGGGAGAGGCCCTTCGAGAAGATGTTCCGGCCAGCCTAGATCGCCTGGTTCTTCTTGCTACGATAGTTTCTTGGAGACTCGCCGAAACGCTCGCGAAACGCTTTGCTGAAGTGGCTCAGATCGTTGAAGCCGTTATTCAATGCAATGGTGGAAATGCTCAAGCTGTCGAGGCCGCTATTATCAAGGTCGCTCGCCGCCATTTCGAGCCTCCGCCGCCAGATGTAGCGGGATAGCGACGTGCCTTCGGTTTCGAGAAGCTGATTGATGTAGCGGGGAGAAAATTTCAGGGCCGCGGCGACCGCGGAGGGATCGAGGTCGAAATCGCCCAGGTTTCGTTCCACGAAATCCTTGATCCTGATCAGCGCCAGGTTTCGATAGTCGGATATCGGCGCGGGCGAGGCCTGGGTAGCTTCGGCCAGCATCGCCGCGACAAGCTCGATAAAACTGTTGGAAATCCGCCGCGAGCTGCCGTCCGAGATCGAATCCGTGCGCCGCAGCAGTTCGGACAGATAGCTGAACACCAGCGGACACAATTGCGTTGTGGAATTGAAGTTGGTGGCGGTGATGCGCTGCAGTCCGGCAACCTCGTGAGAAAGCGCCTGGTGCGGCAGCCTCACGCAGGCGATCTCGAAGGGTTGGTCGAAGTGCAGGGAATACGCCCGGCGCGCGTCGCAGACCACGCCTTCGCCGACGCCGATCGTCGCCGTTCGCCCGTCCTGCTCGGCAATCATTCGTCCGGACAGCACGAAGTTGAAAACCATCGCTTCGGTCCCGAGCCGGCTGATGGTGGCCGCGCTGCGCGACACGCGATGCGCGGTCGCCTTTATTTTCGAAACATTGATGGCGTCCACCGTGGCGCCGCTGAACATGGCTTCGAAAGGCGTGCGGTCGACCAGACTATAGTCGAGATCAACCAGATTCCGGGACACCACGTCGTGCCAGAAGTCGAATTTCTCCGTCGCCGAGATACCGGCCGTGCTCGCAACGCACGGTAGCACGGATGTCGCACCGGTCTGGATGTGGCTGTTCATTGCCATGGACCAATTCTCTGACCCGGAAGGAAGCGACCGCCTGAATGGCCATCATCAGGCTCCAGGATCACAGGTCCGGAATCAAGCTCAAAATCTCGCGGAGCTTGGCTATTTCGCGGGCACCCGGGCTTCCAGGTGTCGCGAGGCGCTTCCGTGTCATCCAATAATCCATTCCGATTGAACCAAGCGGCGGTCTCGTGCCGGTGCAACGCTGCCACCTGCCATTCCAGTTTCACGGGGGAGGATCGATGTTTCGAGACCAGGAAGACTCCACAGCAAAGACTGCGGATTTCGCACCTGTCAGCAAGCGCCATTTTCTCAAGACCGCGGCTGCGATCGCGGCCGGCGCGGCGTTTTCGGGAACGCCGGCATTCGCGGCTGACAAGGACACGATCCGGATCGGATACATCAGCCCGCGAACCGGGCCGTTCGCGCCATTCGCCGAGGCGGACGAATTCATCATCGGCCAGATTCGCAAGGCGACCGCCGGCGGCATTTCCGTGGGCGGCAAGAATTACAAGGTGGAGCTGATCGCGCGCGACGACCAGAGTAACCCTGACCGGGCCTCCAACCTCGCAGTCGAATTGATCAACAAGCAGGGTATCGATCTCATGCTGGCGCAAGGCGCGCTGGGCGTGGTGCCGGTGTCGCAGCAATGCGAACTGAATGGAATCCCCTGCATCACGACGATGACGCCATGGCAGGCATGGCTGTTCCCGTTGAAGGGCGATCCCGCCAAGGGATTCAAGAATGTCTTCCATTTCTTCTGGGGCGTCGAAGATATCGCAAGCGTGTATCTCGACATCTGGAACGACCTTCCAACCAATAAGATCGTCGGCTCCGTGTTTTCCAACGACGTGCCCGGAAACGCGATGGGCGATCTCAAGCTCGGAATGCCGGGCCTATTCGCCGCGGCGGGCTACAAGATCGTCGACATCGGCAAGTTCCCGATCGGCTCCGACGACTTCTCGAACTACATCCAGGCGTTCAAGAAAGACAATGTCGAAATTGTCACTGGCCTCTTCAATCCGCCGGAATGGGCGACCTTTCTCAACCAGTCGGCGCAAATGGGGTTCAAGCCCAAGGTCGCAACCATTGCCAAAGCCCTGCTGTTTCCGGGCGGCGTTGCCGCGCTCGGCCCCCGCGCCGAGGGCATGTCGACCGAGATCTGGTGGCTTCCTGCCTATCCGTTCCGCTCAAGCCTGACCGGGCAGAGTGCCGCCGAGCTTGCATCGGCCTATGAAGCCGCGACCAAGCGCGACTGGACCCAACCGCTCGGCGTCGTCCACGCCCTGTTCGAGGCCGGGTTCGCCGCGCTGAAGGCATCAAGCGATCCGAAGTCCGCGGCAGGCGTCGTGGAAGCGCTTCGCAGCTTGAAGCAGGACACGGTCATCGGCCGGCTGGATTTCGCCGGCAGTGGCGTCAAGAACGTGTCCAAGATGCGGGTGGTCGGCGGCCAGTGGCACGTGGGCGCGGGCGGCAAACCGGAGCTGTTCATTACCAACAACAAGGCGGCTCCGGAAATTCCGGTCCAGCGAAAATTCGAGCTGCTGAATCTCGCATAAGGAGCGTCTCGGTGATCCTTCAATTGAGCGGGATAGGAAAGCGCTTCAGCGACATGGTCGTGATCCCCAATCTTGCTTTGTCAGTCGAGGAGGGCGAATTTGTCGGCGTGATCGGGCCGAACGGGGCCGGCAAGACGACGCTGTTCGCCTTGATTGCGGGATCGCTGCGATGCGACTGCGGTGACGTGCGCCTCGAGGGGCGCTCAATCACGCAACTGAGCGCCAACGCCCGGTGCCGCGCCGGCATTGGCCGAACGTTCCAGATCCCGCAACCGTTCGAAACCATGACCGTCTATGAAAACGCCCTCGTCGCCGCGGCTTTCGGTGCCGGGCTTCATGGCGAGCCGGCCCGGCTTGCAGCGCGCGACGCGCTGGAGCGCTGCGGCATCCTGCGCTTCGGTAACGTAGTCGCGGGTCGCCTGACTTTGCTGCAGCGTAAGCGGCTCGAGCTCGCCAGAGCCATCGCGACAAGACCGCGCCTGCTCCTGCTCGACGAAGTGGCCGGTGGTCTGACCGACGGGGAAATGGCGCAGTTGCTCGAACTGATAACCGCGATCAACGCCAGCGGCGTCACGGTGTTATGGATCGAGCATCTCGTCCATGCGCTGGTGTCCGTGGCCCGCCGCCTGATTGTTCTGGCGGAGGGGCGCTTGATCGCCGACGGCGTGCCGGAGTTCGTCATGCAGGACCGAACCGTGCGTGAAGTCTATATCGGTGCCGAAGTCGAGGCAACGGAGCAGAGCCGTGTTGCGCACTGAGGGCCTGCGCGCCTGTTACGGCCTGTTCCAGGCACTGTTCGACGTCAACATCCGCGTCGGCCCTTCCGAGGTCGTGGCGCTCATCGGATCGAACGGTGCTGGAAAATCGACGCTGTTTCGTTCGATCGTTGGATCGGTACGGGTCAGCCCGGGAAGCGTCTGGCTTGACGATGTGGCGGTCGGCGGCGAATCCGAACGGCGCCAGCTCAACCGCGGTGTCGTCCTGGTACCTGAAGGGCGACAGCTTTTTCCGAGCCTTTCGGTCCTGGAAAATCTGCAGCTTGCCGCACGCAATGGACGACGAGGGCAGTGGACCATCGAGCGTCTGTTCGACGAACTTTCGGCGCTTCGGCCACTCGGCAAGCGGCCAGCGACGTCGCTTTCCGGCGGTCAGCAGCAGCTCGTCGCGATCGGGCGTGCCCTGGTGACCAACCCGAGCTATCTGCTGTGCGACGAGGTGTCGCTCGGCCTGTCGCCGCTCGCGGTCACCGACGTCTACGCCCTGCTGAGAAAAGCGAGCGCAGGTGGGACCGCCGTCGTTCTCGTCGAGCAGAACGTGAACCGGGCGCTGTCGGAATCCGACAGGTTCTACTGCCTGCAGAAGGGGCGTGTCATGCTCGAGGGAGAATCCGCCGTGGCAGATCGAGCCAAAGTGGCCCAGGCCTATTTCGGGGTGTGAGATGACTATCGCTTGTGAGACGCTGATCGATGGACTGCTGCTCGGCGCGCTCTACGCCCTGTTCGGGCTGGGGCTCAGCATCAGTCTCGGTGTTATGCGCATGATCAACATCGCCCACGGTGACTTCATCGTCGTCGGCGCCTATCTCACCAGCCTCACGATGCAATTGGCAGGAATGCAACCGCTGACCTCCCTGATTGTCGTCGTGCCCGCCATGTTTATGCTGGGGTGGCTGTTGCAGCGGCTGCTGCTGAACTACGTCGTCGGCGGAAGCATGTTCGCGCCGCTGCTGGTGACGTTCGGGCTGTCGGTGATCATCCAGAACCTGTTGCAGGAGACGTTCACCGCCGACACCCGATCGCTTCAGGCCGGCGATATCGCCCGGCGAGGCTTCGAATTGGGAAGCGTTTCGATCGGCGTTTTGCCGCTGCTTTCGGCGAGCGTCGCGGTTCTGCTGTTTGCGCTCACGCATCTGCTGATGGCAAGAACGCATTTCGGCCGACAATCGCGCGCGGTTGCCGACGATCCGGCGACCGCACGGCTGATCGGCGTCGACGACAGGAACTTCTTTGCCATTGTCACCGGATTCGTCTTTGCGGTGATCGCGATCGCGTCGGTTCTCTACGCCATGCGCACGCCGTTCTCCCCGTCGGCCGGCCCGGAGCGTCTGCTCTATTCGTTCGAGGCGGTCGTGCTCGGCGGCCTCGGCAGTCTGTGGGGTACCCTTGCCGGCGGGCTTGTGATCGGCGTCGCGCAACTATTCGGTGCGCGCATCTCGTCGGGCCTGGGGCCATTCTTCGGGCATCTGATATTCCTGCTGCTGCTGCTGGCGCGCCCCAACGGCTTTTTCAGCAGGCAGGCGCGATGAGTGAGCCAGCCGCGTTGTCAGTCCAACGAAATGGCGGTGGCGCGAAACCCTGGCGATTTGCCGGCGGGCTGCCGATCGCCTTGGTCGCGGTAGTTGTCCTTCTTGCGTTTCTGCCATGGTACGCGGATTTCGCCACTCAGCGGCTGCTGGTCGAGGTCTTCACGCTGTTTGCGATTGCGTTCGCGTGGAACCTGGTGGCCGGCTACGGCGGAATGGTCGCCATCGGGCAGCATGTCTTTGTCGGCATCGGCTCCTATTCGCTGTTTGCGATCTCCGACACATTTCATCTCAATCCATGGCTTGTGCTGCCGATCGCGACGCTTTGCACAGCGACCGCCGCGCTGATATTCGCCGGACCGATGTTTCGGCTGAATGGCGCTTATTTCGCGGTCGGAACCTGGGTTCTTGCCGAAATGGCGCGCATCGGAGCCTTGAATACCGGCTGGCTCGGCGCCGGGGCGGGAATGCCGCTGGAGATGATTGGCGAGTTCGATCGGTGGTCGCGGAATGCCTACGTCTACTGGGCCGCGCTGATAGTAGGCATCGGTTCGTTTGCAATCGGAGCCGTCGTGCTCCGCAGCCGTCTCGGCCTCGCGCTGATGAGTGTACGGGACTCCGAGGCCGCGGCACTCGCCTGCGGCGTTCCAGCTACCCTCGCCAGGCTTTCGCTGTGGGTGATCGCGGCCGCCATTACTGGGACGGCTGGCGCGGTGTCCTATATGAGCACGCTTCAGGTCACGCCCGATGCGTCGTTTTCGCTGAACTGGACAGCATCGGCGATCTTCATCGTGGTGCTTGGCGGAATCGGTACCATCGAAGGACCGGTGATCGGCACGGCCGTCTACTTCGCGCTGCGTGAGACATTCGCCGATTTCGGAGCCTGGTACTTTATCGGGCTTGGCTCACTCGCGGTTGCAGCAATGATCGTGGCACCCGGCGGTGCATGGAGTCTGCTCGCGCGGGATACGAACATCGATCCATTCGGCATTCGCCGGCGCATGCCCGACAATCTTTCAGGCAATCACGCACGCTCGGACGATTGGCCAGCCTAATGCGCGAACTGCTCGCTCAGAATCCGCTCTTCCAGGCTGTGGCCGGGATCGAACAACATCCGCATCGCGATGGTCTTGTCGGAAAGCACCTCGACGCGGCGGACGTCGCGCGCCTCGTCGTGGTCGGCCACGGCCGCGACCGGCCGCTTGTCGCCCTCCAAAACCTCGATCACGACAAAGGCGGTGTTGGGGAGCAGGGCGCCGCGCCAGCGGCGCGGGCGGAACGCGCTGATCGGCGTCAATGCCAGCAGCGCCGCGTTGATCGGCAGGATCGGCCCTTGCGCCGAGAGATTGTAGGCGGTCGATCCCGCCGGCGTCGCCACCAGGATGCCGTCGGCGATTAACTCCGCCATCCGCTCGCGTTCGTCGATCATGATTCGCAGGCGCGCGGCCTGATGGGTCTGGCGAAACAACGCGACTTCATTGATGGCGTGATGCAGATGCACCTCGCCATGAACGTCGGTGGCCCGCATCAGCAGCGGATGGATCACGGATTCTCGCGCCGCCGCCAGCCGCGAATGCAGATCGTGGGTTGAGAACTCGTTCATCAGGAAACCGACGGTGCCGCGATGCATGCCATAGATCGGCTTGCCCGAATGCATATGCTGATGCAGTGTTTGCAGCATCAATCCGTCGCCGCCGAGCGCCACCACGACGTCGGCGCTGGCCGGATCGTGATTGCCATACATTTCGGTGAGCTGGGCGCGCGCCTGCTGGGCTTCGGCGCCTGCGCTCGCAACAAAGGCGATCCGGTCGTATCGCTGGGGCGTGGCCATGGAATCGTGGGCTCATCTGGGCGCTGAAGGGAGCGGGGGGCGCGGAAGGTCGTCTATACGACCTTGGCAGGGCTTGTCGAGATAGCCAACTCCCTAGGGATGTCGCCGGGACCCGATGACGGGCCCGCGAACCGTGCCAAGCTGTCGCAGTTTCGCGCCATAATCCCGCTATATGAGCGGCCCGCGCCAGGCCGCAGTGAGAGGAGAATAACCGACATGACCACGCCGTTCGCCGTGCCGCGTCACGCGCGCGTGATCCTTGCGTTTCTCATCCTCTTTATGGTGGCGGGGGCGGGCGCCGAGGATGCGCCGCAACCTGTCGCGCCGCCGTCGGGTCAGAAGTCCGGAGCAGGCGGGGAGCATGGCAGCGCTTCACATCCGCCGGTCACTGCCGAGCTGCATCGTCTGCCGCCGGATTCCACGACCAAACAAACGCTGGTGCTTCCCGGGCGCACGCTCGCTTTCACGGCGACCGCGGGATCGATCCGCCTGTTCGATGATAAAGGCGAGCCGCAAGCCGATATCGCCTACACGGCTTATCGACTGGACGGCGCCGATCCGGTGGCGCGGCCGGTCACCTTCCTGTTCAATGGCGGGCCGGGGGCTGCATCCGCCTTTCTGCAATTCGGCGCGACCGGACCGTGGCGGCTGGCGATCGACGGAGACGGGGCGGTTGCTTCCGCTTCGCCCGATCTGCAGCCCAATGCCGAGACCTGGCTCGACTTCACCGATCTCGTTTTTATCGATCCGGTCGGAACCGGCTATAGCCGCTTCGTCGCGGCCGGCGAGGACGCCCGCAAGCGGTTTTATTCGATCGACGGCGACGTCAACTCGATCGCCGTGACGATCCGCCGCTGGCTGGAAAAGTCGGACCGGTTGCTGTCGCCCAAATTTATTGTCGGCGAAAGCTATGGCGGCATCCGCGGACCGAAGATCGTTCGCGAGTTGCAAGTCCAGCAGGGCGTCGGGGTGCGTGGGCTGGTGTTGCTCTCTCCGGTGCTCGATTTCCGCGAACGCTCAGGCTCCAGCGTCCTGCAATATGTGGCGAGCCTTCCCAGCATGGCAGCGGTCGGACGCGCGGCGAAAGGCGCTGTCACCGCCGCCGACATGGCCGACGTCGAGCACTATGCGCAAGGCGATTTCCTCGTCGACCTGGTCAAGGGTCAGGCCGACGCCGAGGCCACGACGCGCCTCGCCGACAAGGTCGCTGCCCTGACCGGGATCGATCAGGCGGTCAGCCGCCGGCTGGCCGGGCGCTTCGATGTCAGCGAGTTTCGCCGTGAATTCGACCGCCGCGACGGCAAGGTGACGGGACGCTACGACGCGTCGGTGATGGGGTTCGATCCCTATCCGGATTCGAGCTTCTCGCATTTTGGCGATCCGTCCGGCGAACCGCTGGTCGCGCCGCTGACCAGCGCGGCAGTGGACTTCACCACGCGCAAGCTCAACTGGCGACCCGATGGGTCCTACCAATTGCTCAACGGTGCGGTCGAGAGGGCCTGGGATTTCGGTAGCGGCCTCAATCCGGTCGAGTCGATTTCCCAATTGCGGCAAATTCTCGCGCTCGATCCAAGACTGAAACTATTGGTGGGGCACGGTCTGTTCGATCTTGCCGCACCCTATTTCGGATCGAAAATCCTGCTCGATCAACTGCCGGCCTACGGTTCGCGCGAGCGGGTCAAGCTCGTGGTCTATCCGGGCGGCCACATGTTCTATTCACGCGATGCGGCGCGCGCGGCTTTCCGCGCCGAGGCTGAGGCGATGATGAAGTGAAGCAGAAGATTGGTTAGCGACTTCGGCGCGGCGCGTATTTGCGGTCCATCTCCGCCGTCAGGTTTTTTTCCGGCTTCAATCTGGCGCCCGCGAGCCAGACATCGGTGATCGTGCCGGCCTTGTTGCGGGTGCGGCGCACGGCCTGGCCATGGCTGGCGTATCCGGCCGCCTGGGAAATCCGGCCGGTGTCGCGGCCGGTGACCTCGATTTCGGTCGCGTCCATCAGCGGGTTGATAAAGTGCGGATTGGCCGCCATCACGAGATTTCCCATCGGAACCAGATCGACCGCACCCCACATGCTCCACCAGCGCCCGGTCCAGTCGCGAACGCGCCTTGCGGGTGCGCCGTGTGCCGCAAAGCCGCGCAAGATATGCATGGCGCCGTCAAGCCAAAGATAGGCCCCGCCATCGATGGAGTTGGTCAGGATGGTGATGGCCAGATCGCGGCCGGGAATGACGCAGGTCCGTGAGACATAGCCCTGGAATCCACCGGTGTGGCCGAACCAGTCCCAGCCGCCGAGCGAGCCGCTCATGATTCCCAGGCCGTAATAGCCCTCCAGGCTTGCGTGCGGATTGCGCCATTGTTTCCGGGTCATCTCCCGGCGGCTAAAGGCCGAAAGCACACTGCGTTTCGCATTCGGCGCCAGTTGGGCGAAGAAGCGTGCCACATCAGCCGCCGTGCTGACGAAGCCCGCGGCCGGCATGATGGCATGGGTGGCATTGTCGCCGGGAATGACGAGGCGCCGGCCGACGGGAATGCGATAGGTATGGCCGCGCGCGAACCGGATGCCTTTGGTGGCGGGCATGTCGGGCGTGGTCTCGCGCAAACCGGCGGCGTCGATGATCTCGCGTTCGACCCAGGCCCGATAGGGCTCTTTGGTGATCGCTTCGATCGCAAGGCCGAGCAGTCCGAAGCCGTGGTTGGAATATTTGAAACGGGTGTTGGGAGTGATGGCGGGCGGCGACTGCAGCTCTGCCAAGAGCTCCTTCGCATCAAGATAGGGCCGGCCATCGGTGAACTGTCCGGAATCGGCGCCATCGCGGGTGAGGCCGGCGCTGTGCGAGAGGGCTTGCGCGATGGTCGTTTCCGCGACCTGCGGATGCAGGCCTTTGACATACTGCCCGACCGGATCGTCGAGCCGCAATTGGCGCCGCTCGCGGAGTTTCATGATTCCGGCGGCGGTGAAACTCTTCGAATGCGAAGCGATCCTGAAGCGGTGACGCGGGGTGAGCTTTTCACCGGTGGCGAGATTGGCGTGGCCGAACGCGTATTCGGCGACCACCTTGCCGCGATGCGCGATGGCGACAATGCAGCCCGGCTGCTCCGAAGCCCGTAGCTGGAATTCCAGCCAGTCGCGAATGTACCCGGTCGCCGACCGCAGCCATGGTTCCATACGCCTTCTCCTGAAAATGTGAGATCAGATCGCGATCCGATTAGATTGCTATCCGATAAAATAAAACCGGCGCGGCCTTGGAGCCGCGCCGGTTGAACGGATGTCGCCGAACTTAGTAAACGAGGCCGGTGCCGGTCGGCTTTTCCAGTGCCGCGGCGAGCGAGCGATATTCCGCGCAGTCGGTGCCGCACAACTCGCCGATCCGGCTCAGGTGATATTGCGCCTGATCGCGGTTGCCCTGTTCGAGCTGCCACAGCCCGTAATATTGCCAGGTTCGCACATGGTTCGGGTCGGCCTTCAGCGCCCGCTCGTACCAGATCTGCGAGACCTTGTAGTCGCCGAGCTTGCGGTAGGAATAACCGATCAGATTGGCGACATCGGCGCGGTCGTCCTGGCCGAGCGCCTTCAACTGGTCGATGGCGGCGATATAATCGTTGCGGTCGTAAATCGTTGTATAGGCTGCGCGATAGCCCTCGATGAACCGAGGGTCGTCGATGCTGGAACTCTTGTTGGGTTTCTTGTTCTTCTTGACGTCCGACTTGGGCGGCGGCGACGGCGATTCGCCGCCGTTAGCAAAGGCGGAAGCGAGGGGCGCGGCGATCAGCGCCACCGAGTACATCGCCAGCGCCAACATCCTGATCGCGAATTTGCTCATAAATCTCTCCCAATGCGTTATATCGCTAGAATAAAGATACCCTATTTTGTTTCGCCAGAATTGAGCGCCATCCTACACCGGCGCCCGCTATGTGAACACCCGCCGCAACGGAACATTCCCC
>Ga0207930_1000178_pt1 | contig 18099 bp, 22 predicted proteins | sample NGESurshal092012_7_FD_184477 | JGI IMG/M metagenome (GOLD analysis project Ga0207930, IMG submission 184477) | Arctic peat soil microbial communities from Barrow, Alaska - NGEE Surface sample 210-3 shallow-092012 (SPAdes) | ecosystem: Environmental > Terrestrial > Soil > Wetlands > Peat ... | reverse complement strand
AGCTGCGTGAGTTCGTGCGGCGTGAACCGTGGATTGCAATCGCGGCCGCGTTTGCGGTCGGCTATGTCGCCGCGCAGATCGTTCGGCGCGTTTCCTGAGCGGGAGCGCAGGCGTCATGAATAGTTCGGCAGAGGCCATCTTGGCGGATGCGGATGAAAGGCTGCGTCGGCGGGAACGGAACGTCGGCGAATTCGTCAGAGAGGAACCGCTGACCGCGCTGGCTATAGCCGGCGCGGCAGGATTCATCCTCGGCGGAGGAGCCAACAGCCGCATCGGGCTTGCGCTGCTGACCATCGTGGGACGGATCGCGCTGCGCGGGGCAGCCACCGGTTTTATCGTCGGCCTGGTCACCGGCGATGGCGGCAGCCAAAACCCGGAGCGTGCAAAAGCTCAAGGCGGACACCATTGCAATGGAAAACATGGCGAAGGAAGAACAGATTTCCGCGATCCAGATTGAACGCAACGACGCGCGCCAGAACCTGCGCGACACTTTGACCGAGGTCAATGCGAAAGTTGGACGCGCGGAAGGCGGGATGCGTCCCGATCATGTCATCGAGAGCCACCCCGTTGGAGCTTCGTTGATGGCTGGGGCGTTGGGCTTTCTGTTCGGCTCGATCGTCAACAACCGCGGCGCGGGTCCGGTCGTGATCGCAGCATTGCTCGGCTTCGCAATCTCAAAACACGCGTCAAACGACCAAACTTAAAGCGTCGCGAACACGCGATGCACGGCTGATCTTATGTCAGAGAAACAATCTCACCCCGCCAACGGCGCGCCGGAGACCTTGCAGGATTGGCCGACGCTGGTGAGCAGGGCGGTGGACGACCTATCGCGCATCCTTCAGTCCGAGACCCACATGCTGCAGACCAGCGTGGGCGCGGCGCTGGAGACGCAACTAGCTAATGCAATAGCTACTCTAACGGTGACCGCAGTGATGATTTGCGGCGCGGTATGCATTGTGTGCGCCGGGATACTGCTGCTTCATGAATGGCTACCGCTGTGGCAGGCGTTCGGAATCGCGGGCCTCGCCATCTTGCTAATCGGGATCGCGATTCACGCAATCATGAGGCCTTCAGCCGGGCTCAAATCCGCGGAGTCATAAACGAATGAAGCCAATAGTAATCGTCAGTGTGATTATCATCGGCTTGGTCCCGCGCCCGCGATTGTAGTTCCTGACGTTCGCGCCCCGACAGTCGGATGCCTTTTCCAAGCATGCCGACTGATAGCGTGTGGTACTTTCGAGGTCACGGTTACAGACTGCCGGCCGTGCTTCGATCGCGCCGGGGCGGGCGTGTTTTCGCCTTCGGAACTTTAGTTGACAAGATTCTCTCGGTTCATTGAGTCGGCTACGATGCGTCGAGCACGGCCGCACGGGAAACCGCCGCTCGACTTGAGGCATAGCCTTAACATTCAGCGGGACCCGGCAGGCCTTGCGCAAGGATAACCATCGATGATCGATCAAAAGCCGCTGCGCGGCATACGCGTGCTGGACCTGACGCGCGTATTGGCCGGTCCGTTCTGCACGATGAATCTGGCGGACCTCGGCGCCGAGGTAATCAAAATTGAGATGCCGGGCTGCGGCGACGACTCGCGCAGCTTTGCGCCGATGATGCCGTCGGGCGACTCGGGCTACTTCTACAGCGTCAATCGCGGCAAGCGTAGCGTCACGCTCGACTTGCGGATCGAAGAGGGCGCCACGATCTTTGTCGAGCTGGCGGCAAAGTCGGATGTAGTGGTCGAGAATTTCTCGCCGGGCACGATGGATCGCTTCAAGCTCGGCTATTCGCAACTCAAAGCCGCCAATCCGAAGATAATTTTGTGCTCGATCTCGGGTTTCGGACAGACCGGGCCGATGACTTCCGCGCCCGCTTACGACATCGTGGCGCAGGCGCTCGGCGGCACCATGAGTATCACCGGCAATCCGGGCGGCGAGCCGGTCCGATGCGGCGTGTCGGTGGGCGATCTGTCGGCGGCGCTGTACGGTGTGATTGCGATCATGTCGGCGTTGCGGGTGCGCGATCGTGACGGGGTCGGTAATCACGTCGATATCGCGATGCTCGATTGCCAGGTGGCGATGCTCGAGGACGCGCTGGCGCGCTACTCGCTGTCGGGCAAGATTCCGGGGCGGCTCGGCACGCGGCATCCGTCGATCACGCCGTTTCAACAGTTTCGCGCCGCCGACGACTACTTCGTGATGGGCGCGGGCAACGAGGCGATCTGGCTGCGCTTTTGCGACGTGATCGCGATGCCGCAACTCAAAGACGATTCGCGATTTCTGACCAACTCCGATCGCACCGCGCACCATCCCGAGCTCGAGACGATCCTGGCGCGCATCTTCGCGACCAGGCCGCGCGAGCATTGGTTGCGCCTGCTCGCCGACGCGTCGGTCCCGTGCGCTCCAATCGCCAACGTCGAGGAAGTCACCCGCGATCCGCATCTGGCGGCGCGCAACATGATTCTGCACGCGGAGCATCCGGATTTTGACGGCCTGATCGTGCCCGGCTCGCCGCTCAAGAGCGTCGGCGTTGGCGACGCCGATATCCCCTCGACTCGCGCGCCGCGGCTGGGCGAGAACACCGACGAGGTGCTGGCAAGCGTGCTGGGCTACGACTCTCAGCGGCTGTCGGAACTGCGCCGGCGTAGTATCATATAGCGCTAATCTAACGATTAGCGGCCGCGTGCTTCCATGACGCAGGGCCGCGGAGGGAAATGTTGTGCGCGAAGTTCTGCAAGCAGTAATCGAGCAGGTATGATCGGCAGGCAACAGGTAATCCGCGCGCTCGGCATAACAATCGCGCTGGCGCTGATCGTGGGTGCATTCTTCAGCTTCAACTTCACGCTGCATCAAGAGCCAGCGCCGCTGCTACGGCTCGACAGGCCGCAAGCGAAGCCGTCGCCGGCGGATGAGGGCCTGGATTTCAGCGCGCCCGGCCTCGACGGCAAAGAAATCGACCTGAGCCATTACCGGGGTCATCCTGTGATCGTCGATTTCTGGGCGACCTGGTGCGGGCCGTGCCGCAAGCAGATTCCCGAGCTGGTCGCGCTCTACAAGAAATACAACAAGTCGCGCGGCCTGGTGATAATCGGGGTCTCGTGCGACCTGATCCAGGGCGACGGGCTGCGTGCGGTCGCGCCGTTTGTCGAAGAGTTCCGGATCAATTATCCAATCGCGCTGGCTGACGAGCGGCTGGTCGATGACATGGGAGTCGAGGCGATACCGACGACACTGTTCGTCGGACCCGACGGCAAGATGGTTTCGCGACTAGTAGGCGCAAGGCATCCCGGCGAGATCAGCGCAAGCGCAAAGCAACTGCTCGACGGTGTCAAGGGTCACGGCGCTCCGGCCAAGCCCGAGGAGAACCGCGGCCACGTCGTGAACATTTCAGTAGTGAATTAATTTCGTTGGCAGGGGTGACCCCTGCACCCAGTGTTAAGGCGTCCGCCGTTGGCGGACGCGGCCCCTTGCGAACGGCTTAATATTGCGCTGCCGTCGCCACGGCCAGGGGTGACCACTGCACCCGGTGAAAGGAGAAAAGAGCAGATGCGGGCTTCGCCCTGTTAGAAGGGTTAGGGGGAGGAGGCTCCAAATAGAGGCAAGATTCGGAGACGCGGTCCCTCGGCTTCGCTCGGAATGACACAAAAGGATTCTCCTTGCTCAGGCGCAGGGGCCAGGCGGTGCTTGTGGATTCACGAGCGTGATGCGGGTTAAGATGCCGGGCTGAATCGGGCAAGGCCCGAGAATCGAGCCAGCGATATACTTCTGTGATGGACCCGAAGGAAATTGAGACGATGATTGCGCGCGGGATTCCCGACGCGCAGGTCGAGGTGCGCGACTACACCGGCGGCGGTGACCATTTCGAGGCGATTGTGGTGAGCCCGAGTTTCGAGGGCAAAAGTCTAATCGAGCGGCATCAACTGGTCTATCAGGCGCTGGGCGACGCGATGCGTGTGCAGGTGCATGCGCTCACGCTCAAGACGTTGACGCCGGCGCAGTATCAGAACCGGAGGTAGAGGAATCAAATGGCGGACATAATCGAAAAGATCGAATCGGCAGTCAAAGAAAACAAGGTCATGATTTTCATGAAGGGCAACCGCAGCCTTCCGCAATGCGGTTTCTCGGCTGCGACGGTGGCTATTTTCGAGGAGTTGGGCGTGCCGTTCGCGACCGCCGACGTGCTCAGCGATCCCGAACTGCGCGACGCGATCAAGCGCTACAGCAACTGGCCGACGATTCCGCAGGTTTATATCGACGGCAAGTTCGTCGGCGGCTGCGATATTATTCGCGAGCTGCACGAGACGGGCGAGCTCGCGCCGATGGTGAAGGCGGCGCTCGGGGGGACGGCGCAGCAGTAGCATGGGCACGCATCTGCACAGTCGTCGATTTCAGCTTGTCGCCGTCGCGCAGCTAATGATTTGATGGTACGGGGGAGGGACGAGACAAATTGCCAGCGGCTTTTTCACTTTTTCACTTTTCACTTTTCACTGGTTCCGGGAAAATTTGGTAATGAGGCCAAGGTGATCTGATGCCTGCGTGCAGGCAATGCGGCAAAGATAACGCGGAGGGCATGGTATTCTGCGGCTACTGTGCGACTCCGCTGGCGAGGCCGGCAGACAATCCCGCTTCTTCGCCGCCGATACGCGGATCGTCGCCGCAGCCCAAACCGTTCAAGCCTGAGATTCGTGCGCCGGTGATCCACACGCCGGGACCGCCGCCGCCAAGCGACGGCGGCGAGGACAAAGGCAAGAGCGGATTCCAGTGGATCCCGTGGAGCGAACTTTCACCCGCTCAGAGGGCAGGACGATCGATCGCTGCGGCGGTGGTGTTGCTTCTGGCCTTTTTCTTCCTTCGCGGAATCATCCGCAGCATCGGTGGTGCGAGGAGCGGATCGAGTGAAAACGCGCCTTCGGCTGAAAGTTCCGGCGCTCCGATTACCGAAGGCGACCGCAGGGACGGAATCGAATCGCTGTGCAAGGTATTTCAGATCTACGGGTTGCCGAAGAGCGACCACGATGCGACCGAAGCGGCGCGCAACGCGGCTGAATTGTTCAAACTCGCGGGCAATCAGGCGCCCGAGCGCAGCGCGTACATCCTGACCACGATTGTGCACGAGTTCCGCAGCGGCAAATTGTCGCAATCCGACTGCGCGCAGGCAGGGGCGCCGATCGGCACGACGCAGGGCAGCACCGATGATTCGACTCCCGGCGCCGGACAGGTGCGGGGGAAATGAAGAATGCGAAACCGCATGGGCCCCGGCCCCTGCACCGGGGTAAGGCTTATTGAATTGCCCGGGCGCGGGCGGTCGTCCAGTAATAGATCGGCACGCCGCTCAGCGCGATCAGCAATCCCGGCCAGGTGAAGCGGGGCTTCAGAATCAACAAATCGACCATCAAGGCCGAGGCCGCGACGACGTAGAGCGCAGGCACTAGAGGATAGCCCCACGCGCGGTACGGACGCAGAGCGCCCGGGAGGCGCCGGCGCAGCACGAACACGGCCGACACTGTCAGCACGTAAAACATCAACTGCGCGAAGATCACGTAATCCAGCAGTTCGGAATAAGTGCCTGACAAGGTTAGAACCGCCGCCCAAATCCCCTGCATCACCAGCGCGACGGCGGGCACGCTGGCGCGATTGAGACGTCCGGCTGCGGCGAAAAAGACCCGGTCCCGGGACATCGCGTAAATCACGCGCGCACCCGTGAGGATCAGTCCGTTGGCGCATCCAAAGGTCGAGATCATCACGAGGATTGCGGTGATCTTCGCGCCCGCGCCGCCCCACACGACTTGCATCGCCGCGGCGGCAACGCGATCGCTGGATGCATGCGCGATTCCGCGCCCCACTACACTCGCTGCGTCCACATTTCCCGACGCGGGCAGCTCACAGAGGTAGGCAACGTTGGTGAGGATATAGAGCGCAATCACCACGCCGGTTCCAAAGGCAAGCGCCAGAGGAAGATCGCGCCTGGGATTGCGGACCTCGGCCGCCGCGAAGGTGACGCTTGCCCATGCGTCGGCTGAAAAGAGCGCACCCACCATCGCGGCGCCGAACACGCCCGCACCAGCAATTGACATGGAACCGCTGCCGAGGAATGCGGTCGAGCTGTGGAAATTGGCGCGAATCGCGACTGGATTCGGCGCGATCAGGCATCCGACCACGACTATCAGGCATAGCGAGAGAATTTTGGCTGTGGTGAAGGAGTTTTGCAGCCACTTGCCCATATTGAGGCCGCGCAGATTGGCCGCGGTGAGAACCGCGATCACGACGATCGCGCCCGCGCGCTCGCCCGACAGCCCGGCGCCGCCGGCGCCGATCCAGAGGTTCGAGCCGAGCACCGGCCACATGAGGCCCGCGAATCGTGCAAACGCAACTGCGACGGCCGCGATCGTGCCGGTCTGGATGACGAGCAGCAGCGTCCATCCGAACATGAACGCCCACATTCCGCCGTAGGCCTCGCGCAGATAGACGTATTGCCCGCCCGCCTGGGGCATCATCGCGGCGAGTTCGCCGTACGCGAGTGCACCCGCAATCGTCATCACGCCCGCCACCAACCAGACCATCAGCAGCGCGGCGGGAGTACCGACCTGACGGGTGATATCAGCAGAAACGATGAAGATGCCCGAGCCAATCATCGAGCCGGCCACCAAGGTCACGGAGTCGAAGAGTGAAAGACCCGGCTTCAAGTGCTCGGAGGAAGGGGCAGGTTCGGGTACGGTAGTCGCCATCGCGAACGCATCGTAGCACTAGCGTCGTGTAGAAAAACCAGCCCGGAAAAATTCAGCTTTGGGTCCTCGTTGATCTTATTTGCAAACAGGACTTAGCTGGAACTGGCCTAGGAAAACGCTTTGCAACGGGAGGCGACGGATGCCGACAAAGAAAAAGACCGCGAAACGGAAGAAGGCTGTGAATCCCGCGCTCAGGCAACTCGAGCAGCTGCGCAAGACCGTCAAGATGCTGCGGGTCAAGCTCGAACGCGAGACCAGGACGCGAAAGATCGAAGCCCGCATCAAGAGCGAGGCGCAAAAGGCCCGCGCGCTACTGGCATCGCAGATTGCGGCGCTGCGCGACCAGGGACGCAAGCTCGCCTCGGACCTGAGGTCGGCGCTGGGCGACGCCGGCAAGCGCGACGCGGCCCGCCAGCAGGCGATTGCCAAGATTGCGGAGCTCAGGGCGGAGTACGCGAAGAAGTCTGCGGAGCTGAGGTCACAGTTGTCGCGGACGACCACGGAGTTGGCGCGCAAATCGCAGGAACTGAAGAAGCTTGCGGGAGAAGCAGCGCATCGCGCGGTCGAGATAATCCGCGGCGAAGAGCATCACGCGACGCCCGAAGCGGGTGCAAGTTCGGAACCGCACAAAGAAGCCCCGCCGGACGAAACTGCGGGCAGCAGATATGAGAAGGATCCCGATGAAGAGCAATAGATCGCGGGCGTCGGCCGCGATGCTGCGGGCGGACTGAGAGTTTATTTGCCGAGATGACGCGGGGCGAGACTCAAGCACGGACCCAATAGGGTCCGTGTCAGGTATTCGGCGGGTTCCTCCCGAGGAGCGCCCCGTCAGCGAGTCTCCCGCGCGCCGACGGCTCTAGACGGCGCGCGGGAACCCGCTTAGGAACGAGAAAAGTACGTCGTCGTCAGGGTGACCGCATTGATCGGTCACCGCAACGAATCAAGCGCCAGGCAATGCTACGGACTAGCCGGAGCGCCAGGTGCTCCCGGTGCGCCAGGTGCTCCCGGTGCGCCAGGTGCTCCCGGTGCGCCGGTCTCGCCCGTCGCGCCGGTTGCCGCCGCGGCGGGCGCAGCTGCAGACGCGGCAGCCTCGGGGGCGGCAGGAGCAGTCTCTTCGGTTTTGTTGCAAGCCGTGGCGAAGAACATGGAAACTAGGGCCAGAAGCAGGATCTTGCGCATCGCTTTCTCCTTGATTGCTCGGCGCTCACTTGAACGCAGAAACTCGAAACGCGCCAAGAATACGATAGGCGCGGCGTAACTTCAAGCGCGCATTGCGCGTCGCATCTAACAGCCTGTCGGCGCGAATCGCGGGGCCGGGGGGGCCAAGAAATTTTTTGACTATTTCGCAGGCATCTGTATGATTCGATCATTATTTGGCGATCTTTATTTGGCGCTTTAGGTTTTAGGGGCGGATGAGGTGGAGGTAAGCGGTGGAAGAGCGGCGCGTTATTGTCGCGGGCTTCGGGCTCGCAAATCGGCATAATTCTCGAATCGTCGAGCATGAACTCGACATGGTGCGAAGCGCGGAGCGTCCGGCCGCGGGTGTGCGGTCGCTCACGCGAATTCTTAACTGGCTGATGCCCTCGGGACGGCTGGTAGGTCCGCCGATGCGCTCGGTGGCGCGGGAACTTGAAGAGACCTACCCCGGCCGCGATAGCTGAGCACAGAGTCGCGGCTGCATCCTGCTTCACCCATGGGGGAGGGAGATTACGATGAGCGCGATCTCGCGAATCTCGAGCAATACGCCGTGGGAACCGATCGTCGGCTATTCGCGGCTGGTGAGGGCCGGCGACATTGTCGCCGTCTCGGGCACCACCGCCACCGACGAGCGCGGGCTAATCGTCGGCGCGGGACAGATGTACGTGCAGGCGCGCCAGGCGCTGGTCAATATTCGCGCCGCGCTCGAGCGCGCGGGGCTCGCGATGCATCACGTCATTCGCACGCGGAATGTTCGTCACCGACATGGGACGTTTTGCGGAAGCGGCGCGCGCGCACAAGGAATTCTTCGCTGACTCGCCTCCCGCGTCCACGGTCGTTGAAGTGCGGCGGCTGGCTAATCCCGACATGATGATCGAGATCGAAGCCGATGCATACGCAGGCGCCGCGAATAGCCAAACGGCGGACAGCGTTGTCGCCACGACGGCGCCGAAGCCGGGAGCGCAGGCCAGGCCTAAGGCGGCGACGAAGCCGCCGATGAAATCCGCAAAGAAGCCCGCCTCGAAGAAGCCCTCGCGCCGCAAGTAACAGCGCTCGAAAGACTCGGGCTACGGTTCGAGCGCGGCGGAGTGGATTCCTTCGGCGCCGCTGGCGGAATGAAATGCGTTGGCGGCGGACGCGATATACGGCTGCGGATAAACCCCAATCAAGATCGTAGCGAGCGCTGCCAGTCCGATTGCCGCCACCAGCGCAGGCCGCGCACTCAGGCGCTGAACTTCGACACCGCCCTCCTGCATATACATCGCGACCAGTACATAAAAGTAGTAATAGGCAGAGACTACACTATTGAGTACAGCGATTATTACCAGTCCCACGTATCCCTGATGCAGCGCCTCGCTGAAGATGTAGAACTTGCCAACGAAGCCGGCCATCGGAGGAACCCCGGCCAGCGACAACAGAAAGATGGCCATTGCGCCGGCCAGCAACGGCTGGCGCGCCGCCAGGCCGCGAAAGTCGCTAATCTGATTACCTACTTCGCCGCGCCGTTCGAGCGCGATTACTACTGAGAACGCGCCGAGGTTTGTGAATGCATAGCCGAGAAGATAGTAAAGAATCGCCGGCCCCGATTGCACTCCCGCCGCCATGCCGAGCAACAGATAGCCCGCGTGCGCAATCGCCGAGTATGCAAGCATCCGCTTGATATTGGTCTGGACGACGGCGATTAGATTTCCGCCCGTCATCGTCAGTGCCGCGATTACCCACAGCACCGTCTGCCACTGCGCGCCGACGGGCGCAAAATCGACCATGAAGACGCGCATAAAGGCGGCGAACGCGGCGAGCTTCACGCCCACGGCCATGAAGGCGGTCACCGGAGTCGGCGCGCCCTCATAAACGTCCGGCGCCCACATATGAAATGGCACTGCGGCGACCTTGAAGCCAAAACCGATCACCATCATGCCGATTCCGCCCAGCAGCAGCGGATTCGATCCCATCGCGCCCGAAGCAAGTGCGTCATGAATCGGGCCAAGCTTGATAGTGCCCGTCGCGCCGTACACCAGCGCGATTCCATAGAGCAGGAAACCTGTCGAGAACGCGCCCAGCAAAAAATATTTTATTGCCGCTTCATTCGATTTGGCGTTGCGACGCATGATTCCCGCCAGCACGTAAACCGTAATCGACATCGTCTCGAGACCGAGGAAGATGACTATCAGGTCGCCAGCCGCCGCCATCAGCATCATGCCCAGCACGGAAAACAGCAGCAACGAATAGTATTCGGCGCCGGGAATACGGTTCTCGGCCGCGTAATCGAGCGACATCATCACGGTGAACATCGCGGCGATCAAAATCACCAGTTCGAAAAATGCGGAAAAACTGTCGATCGAGATCGCGCCCGCAAAAGCGACACCGTACTGTCCCAGGATTCCAAGCGTGAATACGAACGCAACCGCGAGCGACGCCAGCGTCAGCAGCCCCAGCCCTTCGCTTTCACTGTCGTCGATGCGCACTCCAACCAGCAGCACCACCATCGCGGCCACGGTGAGCACGACCATTGGCAGGATTGGCAGCCAGACGAAGTTGATTGCGGCCAGGTTAAAAGGACTCATCGTGCGGCCGCCGCCATCTCGGGTTCGCGGTTTGGTGTGTGCCGAGCCGGCAAAAGAGCAGCCAGACGATTCGGCTGTCGTTCAAGCTCGAGACGAGCCTGCGCGACATTTACTCTCGCGAGCATTGCAGTCACCGACGGTTCGATCCTGCTGATCAGCGGACGCGGAAAAAGTCCCATGAACAGCATCAACGCGATCACCGGCGCCATCACGGCAATCTCGCGACCGCTCAGATCACCGATCGTCTCGTTCACCGCCCTGGTGATCGGTCCAAACATCACGCGCTCATAGGTCCAGAGCATGTAGAGCGCACCCAGGATCACGCCCACAACTGCGAAAACAGCAGCCAGCCTGATTCGCAGGAACGCCCCGAGCATGATCAGAAACTCGCCGATAAAGCCGTTGAGCCCGGGCAGGCCGATCGACGAGAGCATCACGACCATGAAGATTGCGGCGTAAACGGGCACGCGCTTCCACAGGCCGCCGAACTCGGAAATCTCGCGCGTATGGCGCCTCATGTAGAGCATTCCAACCAGCAAAAATAATCCGCCGGTGGAAACGCCGTGATTGAGCATCTGGTAAATCGCGCCATCGATACCCTCGGGGTTAAGTGCGAAAATTCCGAGCATCACGAACCCCAAGTGACTAACCGACGAGTATGCAATCAACCGCTTCAGGTCGGGCTGCATCATCGCGACCAACGCTCCGTAGATGATCCCGATTATGGCGAGCGCCATGAACAGCGGAATCGCCTCGACCGCGACGGTGGGGAACAGCGGAATGGCGAAGCGCAGGAAGCCGTAGGTGCCCATCTTGAGCATCACGCCGGCCAGAATGACCGAGCCGGCAGTCGGCGCGTTGGTGTGAGCATCGGCCAGCCAGGTATGCACCGGCCACATCGGCACCTTAATCGCGAAAGCCAGCGCGAACGCCGCAAACAGCCAACGGCCCTCGGTAACAGTGAGCGGCACCTGGTAGAGCAAGGGCAGGTCGAAGCTGGTCCGGTTGAAATGCACGTGCGCCGAGTACACCAAATACAGGATCGCGACCAGCATCAACAGCGACCCAACCATCGTGAACAATACGAACTTGACGGCGGCGTAAATCTTGCGGCCATGTCCCCAAATGCCTATCAGGAAGTACATCGGAATCAGCATCACTTCCCAAAATATATAAAACAGGAACAGATCGACCGAGAGCAGCGCGCCGAGCAGCCCGGTTTCCAGCACGAGCATGAAGAAGCAGAATTCGCGCGGACGCTCCTCGATATCGCCGCCGCCAGAGTAAAGGATCGACAGAGTAATCAAAATAGTAGTCAGAAGAACCAGAAACAGGCTAATCCCGTCGATACCGACATGGTATGTAATGCCGAACGCGGGAATCCAGTCGTATTGCTCGGCGAACTGATAGTCCGCGACCTGCGGATTGAATTCCGCCAAAACATAGAAACTCAGCGCCAGCGGAAGCAGCGAAAAAATGAAGGCCGAGTTCCAAATCGCACGCTCTTCGCTCTGCATCAGGATGAAGAGCGCGCCGATCAGCGGCAGGAAAATCAAAGCTGTGAGCATGCCGCCGTTCATCAGCCCCTCACCAGGAACACGTAGTAAGCCACAATGCCCAGCGCGCCGAGCAGATAAACGAATGCATAGTGCTGGACGTTGCCGGTTTCAGCGCGGCGCGCTATCTGGCCCGAAGTCTGGACGGCAAGGCCGGCGCCGTCGGCGGCGCCATCGATCGCAAAGCTGTCGATCGCGCGGTTGAGCACATTGTTCGATACCCAGAACAGCGGACGCGTGACGATGAAATTATACAGTTGGTCGATATAGTACTTGTTGAGCAGCAAGTTGTAGAGATCCTGCAGCCGCCATGCGAGAAGCATCGGGACTCCCGGCAAGCGCAGATAGAACAGATATGCGAGCGCTATTCCGAGCGCCGAAGCGATGCTCGCGACGAGAGACAGGGAAGATGGGCTCGCCTCGACGATCGGCTTGAAGGCGCCGACGGCGGGCGTGAGGAATCGCACGAACGCATTTCCCCACAGCAGTCCCTCGGGAAGATTTACCCATCCGCCAACCATCGCGAGAATAGCCAGTACGATCAACGGAATAGTCATTACGGCCGGCGACTCGTGCAGGTGATGCTCTTTTTCAGAATCGACGCGTGACTCGCCGAAGAACGTCATGAAGATCAGCCGGAACATGTAGAACGACGTGAGCCCGGCGGTGATCACACCGAGGAACCAGAGCCACGAATGTCCCGAATCGTACGCGGCTTCGAGGATCAGGTCCTTGGAGAAGTAGCCGGAGAACGGAGGCACGGCAGCGATCGCGAGCGTCGCGATAAACATCGTCCAGAAGGTGATGGGCAGCCTGCGCCGTAATCCGCCCATCTTGTTCATGTCCTGCTCGCCACCGAGCGCGTGAATCACCGAGCCGGCGCACAAGAACAGCAAGCCCTTGAAGAACGCGTGGGTCATGACGTGGAAGATGCCCGACGCATACGCGCCGGAGCCCACGCCGAGAAACATGTAGCCGAGCTGGCTGATGGTCGAGTATGCGAGCACCTTCTTGATGTCGGGCTGGACGATCGCGATGGTCGCGGCAAACAGCGCGGTAACTGCGCCAATCGTCGCAACGAGAGCGAGCGCGCTGGGCGCCATCGTGTAGATAAAACCGAGCCGCGCGATCATGTACACGCCTGCGGTAACCATCGTCGCCGCGTGGATCAGCGCGCTGACAGGAGTCGGGCCGACCATCGCGTCGGGCAGCCATACGTAGAGCGGAATCTGCGCCGACTTGCCGGTCGCGCCGATGAAAAGCAGGAAGCCGGCTGCGGTGGCGGCGGCGCCGCCAAGCAGAGCAGCGTGCTGGCGAAGCTCGACGAAGTCCAGCGTCCAGACGCCGTGCGCACCGAGCGTGGCGACGATGGTGAAGATCCCGAGCAGAAAGCCCGCGTCACCAATTCGGTTGACGACAAATGCCTTGCGGCCGTTATAGGCGTACTGGGGATTCGTGTACCAAAATGCGATTAGCAAGTAGGAACATAGCCCGACACCCTCCCATCCCACGAACATCATTAGCAAGTTGTTCGCAAGAATTAGTATGAGCATCGAGAACGCGAACAAGTTCATGTAGGTAAAGAAGCGCGCAAAGTCCTCGTCGTGCGCCATGTATCCGACTGAGTAAAGATGAATTAGTGCACCGACCCCGGTGACTATCATCACCATCACGCCCGACAACGCGTCGAGGCGCAGGCCGAACTCGGTGTGAAATTTCCCTGCCTCGATCCATCCCCACAGATGCACGGCAAGCGCGCCACCCGGGGGCATCGCGAGCAGCGTCAAAAATGCCCACGTCGCAACGCCGAACGCGGCGAACATGACACCCGGTCCGACGACGTTGACCGCGCCGCGTCCATACCTGGGCCCGAGGAACAGGTTGAATACGACGCCGAACGCCGGGAACAGCAGGATAAGCGCGAGTGCTGGAAACTCAACCGTCATTGGTATTGGTCACCATCTCATCAGAGTCAGGTCGTCGGCGTGGACGGTTTCACGATTGCGGAAAATCGAGATGATGATGCCCAGGCCAACCGCCGCTTCGGCCGCCGCGACCGTCATTACGAAGAAAACGATCACCTGGCCGTCCATCGAGCCGAGCCGGCTGCCGATCGCGATGAAGGCGAGATTTACGGCATTGAGCATCAACTCGATCGACATGAACATCACGAGAATGTTACGGCGGATGATCACGCCGGCCACGCCGATCGCGAAGATGATCGCGCTCAGCGACATCATGTAGGTGAGCGGAATCATGATGCGATCTTCCTCGCAGCGCGCGGGTCATCCGTGCCCGGCAGCCGCCGCGCGAGCGCGACCGAACCGACCACCGCGGCCAGCAGCAGCACTGAGGTCACCTCGAAGGCCACCAGGTAGTCGGTGAACAGCGTCCCGGCAAGGCTTGCGAGCGAACCATAGCCCACGGGTTCATGCGTGAACTTCACCTGCAGATGAGGGGGAGCGAGGATAAAAAACAGCTCAGTTACCAGCAGAGCCGCGGCGAGTGAGCCGAATAACTTGAGCGCGAGATGACCCGTCGGACCGGTCTCGACTTGAAGATTCAACAGCCAAATCACGAACAGGAATAGAACCATGATCGCGCCCGCATAGACGATGATTTGCAGAAAGCCGACCACGACGGCGTCCTCGCCAATGAACAGAATGGCGACGGTCATCAGCGTTGCGATCAAGGCGAGCAGCGAATGAATCGGATTGCGCTGGATGATGACGCCGAGCGCCGATACGACTGCCAACGCGCCTAGAAAAATATACAGGAACGGCGGCATCACTGGACTCTCCCGGTTGCCACCACGACGAATGCGGTCACCAGCACGTTGAACAGTCCGAGCGGCACCAGTCCTTTCCATCCCAGACGCATCAACTGATCGTAGCGGAAGCGCGGCAGAGTCCATCGTACCATGCCGAGAAACATGCACAGCGCGACGACCTTGACCAGGAATGCGACTACGCCCATCAGTGAGACCGCCAGTGCGGGGAGGGCAAGAAATGCGCCGCCCGGGAGATGGAATCCGTCGCGCATGAGCCACGGAATCTGCCATCCGCCGAGGAAAAATGTTGTCAGCAGCATCGCGACGAGCGCCTGCTCGGCAAAGTCGGTCAGCATGAAGACCGCCTGCTTGCCGCCGGAGTATTCGATGAAAAAACCCTGGATCAGTTCCGACTCGCTCTCCGGCAGGTCGAACGGAATGCGCTTGGTCTCCGCGGCGCCCGCCACGAGCAGGAGAACGAAGGCGAGCGGCTGCGTGAAAATTGCCCAGCGCGGCAAAAATCCGAACCACACACCGCCCTGCCCGCGCACAATTTCCTGCAAGTTCAAGGTGCCGAAGGTCATGATCACCGACACGATCGCGAGTCCCATCGCAAGCTCGTACGAGATCATCTGCGCTGTCGCGCGAATCCCGCCGAGCAGCGCCCATCGATTGTTCGAGGACCATCCGGCGAGCGCGGCGCCATACACGCCAAGGCCGATCGTCGCGAGCAGATAGAGCGCGCCGGCGTTGAGGTTAGCCGCTTCGAGACCGATGCGATGGCCGGAAATCAAGATCGTGTCGCCAAACGGGATCACGACGAACGTGATCATAACCGGGAACAGCGACAGGAACGGCGCCAGCGTGTGCAGGAATTTGTCCGCGCCGGCCGGAATGAAGTCTTCCTTGGTGAACATTTTGACCGGGTCGGCGATGGTGGTGTTGATAATTCCGAGGTTGGGCATCCCCATGCGCTTGCCGAGTCCGGTTAGCGTGGCGCGATTCGATCCGATTCGGTCCTGGATCAGCGCGCTGCCCTTGCGCTCGAAATAGAGCAGGAACAGCGACAGACTCAATCCGGCCACGATCATCAGGATCGCTTTGATCGCGCCGGCGATTAACTCAATTGTCACGGGCGGCAAGCTCGTCGATGAGTTTGAGGATGCTTTCTTCGGTGAGGTTCTCGACGTACGCGTCCTGATTGAGCTGGAGCATCGGCGCCGTTCCGCATGATGCCATGCATTCGGCCGAGCCCAGCGTGAACTTGCCGTCGGGCGTCGTCTCGCCTATCTCGATTTTCAGCCGGCGCCGGATGCAGCCCACGATTTTGTCGGCGCCACGCAGCCGGCACGAGAGATTCGTGCACACGTCGAGCAGGTAGCGGCCGACCGGCTTGCGATGGAGCATCGTGTAGAACGACACTACCGCGCGCACGTGCGCGGGCGGCAGTTCCATCAGATGCGCGACATAGTCCAGCGTCTCATCGCTGAGCCATCCGAACTCGCGCTGCGCGATCCACAGCGTCGGCAGCAGCGCAGCCTGCCGCGTCGGGTAGCGACCGAGCAGTTGCCGGTACTCGGCAAGCGCGGCGTCGGAAAACTTGGGTTGCTGGTTTCCAGGCATGGCGCGAGTATTATTGATCCTTCAGCATCGAAGTTCTTGAGTTCAGAAATCTAATGATTGGTAGCTAAAATTTCGTCAATCCGCCAGAGGCGCAAGCTTGCGCGGCTTAACCTGACCGCGAACTTGCGGGATCCGGGTAGAACGGGTTATCTATCGTCCGCGACTTCGAGGCAAGAGGCGTTAGCCGATTCGATTAAATTGCGTTCGCCGGTTCGACTTGAAACGCGTTCGCCGATTCGATCGAAATACGCCTCGAAGAAAACTGATGCGATGCGAATTATTGCGGGACAAGCTCACGGCAGGCGGCTGAAAGCGCCGCGCGGCTTGCACACCCGGCCTACTTCGGCGCGGGCGCGCGAGTCGATTTTCTCGCGGCTGGCAGTGCGGATGGATCTTGGCGGGGTGCGCGTGCTCGACATCTTCGCCGGCAGCGGCTCGCTGGGAATCGAATCGCTCTCGCGCGGTGCCGCACACGTGACGTTTGTGGATTCCTCGCGCGGCGCCGCCGCGGCGATTCGCGCCAATCTTGCCCAGCTTGAACTGGGCGATCGCGCCCGCATGGTCGTGTCCGACGTGCGTCGCGCACTCGGCGAACTCCAGCGCTCGCACGAGTCTTTCGACCTGGTCTTCGTTGACGCGCCGTTCAAGGACGACATGAGCGCGGAGGTCCTGGCGCTGCTCGGTGAATTCCAACTCGTCGCGCCCGGCGGATGGGTGGTAGTGGAACAATCGAAGCGCGCGCCCGCGGCGCCGCCCGCTCCCCAAGCCCATGAGCGCGCGTTTGTTGCAACCATCGGCGATCACCGGATCGCCTTTTACCGCCGCCTCAATCCGGCGCCGGGTGCACAGTGATGGCTTCAGGAAAATGACCAACAAAGGCAAAGAGCGTTCCCAGTTGATCGCGGTTTACCCCGGCAGCTTCGACCCGATCCACAACGGACACGTTGACGTCATCCGCCGCTGCGTCGCGATCTTCGACGAGGTGATCGTCGCGGTCACCTACAATCCGCACAAGGATGCGGCGTTGTTTTCCGCCGACGAACGCGTCGAAATGATCCGCGAAGTCATCCGCGACCTCGAGCCGCGCGCCCGCGTGGACAAGTTCAGCGGGCTGTCGGTCGATTACGCGGAACGAATCGGCGCCAAGGTGTTGATTCGTTCACTGCGCGCCGTGACGGATTTCGATTACGAGCTGCAGATGGCGCAGATGAACAAACAGATGAGCCCGAGCGTCGAAACCGTCTTCATGTTCTCCAATCCGCGGCTGTTCTTCAGTTCCTCGCACTTGATCAAGGAAGTCGCAGGATATGGCAAACGCTTGCCGGAGCTGGTCCCGGAACTCGTGATCGAGCGGCTGCGCGCCAAGCTCAAAGTCGCTTGAGCCGTGGGATCTGAAAAGCCTGGCGGCGCATCTCAGCAGGCGTTTTTTCAAACCGCCGGGAAAGATACAATCTGCCCGCGCCTGGCGAGCGCCATGCGCCAAACATTCTACATCTGGATTTAACCAATGCTGAAGCTCAACCGCAGAATTGCCGCTATCAAACCGTCCGCGACATTGGCGGCCGACGCCCGTGCCACCGAAATGAGGCTCGCCGGAATCGACGTCATCTCGCTGGGCGCCGGCGAGCCCGACTTCGACACCCCCGAGCGCATCAAGGCAGCCGCCGGGAA
>Ga0207930_1000177_pt1 | contig 18136 bp, 16 predicted proteins | sample NGESurshal092012_7_FD_184477 | JGI IMG/M metagenome (GOLD analysis project Ga0207930, IMG submission 184477) | Arctic peat soil microbial communities from Barrow, Alaska - NGEE Surface sample 210-3 shallow-092012 (SPAdes) | ecosystem: Environmental > Terrestrial > Soil > Wetlands > Peat ... | reverse complement strand
AGGGACGATCTGGTCGTCGTCGCCCTGCATCACGAGCGTCGGCACGTCGATGCTCCTGAGATCCTCGGTGAGATCGGTCTCCGAGAACGCCTTGATGCCATCGTAGTGGGCCTTCGCGCCACCCATCATGCCCTGGCGCCACCAGTTCTGAATCACGCCTTCGATCGGCTTCGCGCCAGGACCGTTGAAACCATAAAGCGAGCCCGCCGGGCGCTCGCGGTAGAATTGTGCCCGGTTGGCTGTCAGGCCCGCGCGCACCCGGCGGGCGCGAATGTTCGCACGACTTCGTACATGCCAGGTTCAAACCTGGAGATCGTAAGCGCCTCCTGCAAAAACGGGAGCGGGACGGGGTCGCGGCGCATCGCCTGATACTCATCGATGCTACGCCATTGCGCGTACATCGTGACCTTCGTGCCGTCGATACTGCGATGGAGGCTAGCGGAAACAAAGCCGGGTGCCTCACTTACCGAAACCTCCGTGGCCTCGGTCAGGAGTTCAACGAGACGCTGTTGGTTCATCGGCTCAACTGTGAACACATTGATTAGGGTGATCACACGCGCTTTCGCAGAGATTTGCGTCATGGCGTCTCCTCTTTCAGGAAGGGCCGAGATATTCGCCTGGAACGCGCTGTGGGTCCATAGCTGCATTCGAGCTAGGGGTACGGGTCGTCAGATCTTTCGCTCTGGACCGGTGCGGATGATGGCGCGGATCTTTGTTGGTGTTTTGACAATACATGTCTGCGGCGAGCAACGGTCCCCCGCCTCGAAGCGGGGGACCCAACGTCGGGCGGCGTCATCCACGGATGAACGCCAAGATGTCTGGGTTGATAACATCGGCGTGTGTGGTCATCATGCCGTGGGGGAAGCCGGGATAGATTTTCAGCGTGCTGTTCTTCAAGAGCTTCGCCGAGGGCAGCGCCGCGTCCTTGTAGGGGACGATCTGGTCGTCGTCGCCTTGCATCACGAGCGTCGGCACGTCGATGCTCCTGAGATCTTCGGTGAGATCGGTCTCCGAGAACGCCTTGATGCCTTCGTAATGGGCCTTCGCGCCACCCATCATGCCCTGGCGCCACCAGTTCTGAATCACACCTTCGATCGGCTTCGCGCCAGGGCGGTTGAAACCATAAAACGGGCCCGCCGGGAGTTCGCGGTAGAATTGCGCCCGGTTGGCTGCCAGGCCCGCGCGCAGCCCGTCGAACACCTCGGTGGGGAGGCCGTCCGGATTACCCGGCGTCTTCAGCATGAGCGGGGTGACAGCGGAAATCAGCACGACCTTGGCGACGCGCCCCCTGCCGTGTCGCGCGACGTAGCGCGCCACCTCACCGCCTCCTGTCGAATGGCCGATATGTACGGCGTTCCGTAGCTCCAGATGCTCGACCACGGCCGCCGCGTCGGCCGCATAGTGATCCATGTCGTGCCCATCCGACACCTGGCTTGAGCGCCCGTGCCCGCGGCGGTCGATGCCAATAACGCGATAGCCGTGCTGGAGAAAGAACAGCATCTGCGTATCCCAGTCATCGGAACTCAGGGGCCAGCCGTGATGGAAGACAATCGGCTGACCGTGCCCCCAATCCTTGTAAAAGATTTGGACACCGTCTTTGGTGGTGATCGTGTTCATGGCGTTCGTTCCTTCGCCTCGGTTTGATGTTGGAGTTGCCGCGCTCGCTGGCCCCGTGAGGAGCGCCGGTATAGCCGTGGCCACAGCCGCCAAGGCGCTGCCGACGATAACGTCGCGGCGGGAAGCTCCAGCGGTGTAGCGTGGATTGGTAGTAGTCATTTTGACTCTCGCTTTGACGGTTGCGCTTGTCAGAGAGAACCTTCGTGCTGACAAGCGATTGATCGCATCGAACGGGCCGCCGGCCCAGTTACGCGGCGTAAAGGGCCGTTATTCTTGCCGCCGGGTTTCGCCGGCCGAGTTATGCGCTGTGAGGAGTCGTTATTCGCGCTGCCGGGTATCGCCGCTCGATGGCTGGTGTCTCGATTGTTTCTTTTTCAACCCGGCCGTCCTGACGTTGACGTCGCGATTCAACCCAACGCGGTGCCTGGGGACCTGGATGCGGAGAGATTGCATGCAACGGTCGATTCGCAATTCGGTACGGACAAGACCAGGACGATCGTGAATTTTCCATACGGTCCGCGAGATGCCTGCAGCAGCGGCCGCGGCAATTCTTGCCGGCCCCGCCTCGCTGCCAGGCCGGGTCGTGCATTTCGGAAAACTACGGCTGCTGCCGAAAGACGAGGATGGGCCTCCCGGGTAAGCTTTGCCTCGACACCGTGTGATCGGACGTGTGACCAGAAACGGGAGTTTGACGTGACCGAGAGCCGCCCGCCTTTACCGCCGTTCACCCGCGAGACCGCCGCTCAAAAGGTACGGGGCGCGGAAGACGGTTGGAATTCCTGCAATCCGCAGCGGGTTTCACTCGCCTACACTCCAGACAGCTACTGGCGAAACCGGTCGGAGTTCTTGCGCGGCCGCGACGAGATCGTCGCGTTCCTGACGCGCAAATGGATGAAGGAACTCGATTATCGCCTCATCAAGGAGCTCTGGGCCTTTACCGACCACCACATCGCCGTGCGGTTCGCCTACGAATGGCATGACGATTCTGGAAGCTGGTTTCGGTCCTACGGCAACGAGAACTGGGAGTTTGCCCCCAATGGGCTGATGCAGAGGCGCGTCGCCTCGATCAACGACCTCCCGATCAAGGAATCGGAGCGCAAATACCATTGGGATCGCTCCGGGCCTCGCCCTTCGGACCATCCCGGGCTTTCGGACCTCGGTCTTTGACAGTTCACCGGGGCATGGCGCCTCAGCATCGGCGGGGGCATCTGGGCGATCAGCACGGGTCTTGCCCCACTTGAACACGACGCTCTTCGCCTCGATCCTGGCGACCCGCGCAATAGCACGAACGGAGCGGCCGATCGGCGTGCCGCGAGATGGCGGATGTCCACCGCCATTCCGACGCTGATATATCCCGCCGGCAGGGACGAAGCGATCACTGTCCCGATGCCATCTTCATGTGCAGGGTCATCATTGGGGTGCCGTAGACGGCGGGCATCCCGGGGACGACATGACCGACCGTCATCTCGGGCGTAACGGTGACCTTCTTCTCTGCGGCCATGCCGACCGTCACTTTGTCAAAGCGGACCCATGATTTAACCTCGTGTTTTATTCGGCCGCGAGCGGGCTGGACACTTCGGCAGTGTGCGGCTTGCGTTTCGTAAACCAAGCGCCGAGCCGGTCGAGGTAGAGATAGACCACGGGCGTCGTATAGAGCGTCAGGATTTGCGAAAGCAGCAGGCCGCCCACGATCGTGTAACCGAGCGGCTGACGCAGTTCCGAGCCGGTACCGGTACCGACCATCAAGGGCACGCCGCCGAGCAGCGCGGCCATCGTCGTCATCAGGATCGGACGGAACCGCAGCGTACATGCCTGGTAGATCGCCTCCTCCGGGCTAAGGCCCTGTTCGCGCTGCACCTCGAGGGCGAAATCAACCAGCATGATGCCGTTCTTCTTGACGATGCCGATCAATAGAATGATGCCGATGATGGCGATGACGCTGAGGTCGGTGTGAACGGCAAGCAGCAGCAGCAGCGCGCCGATTCCAGCCGACGGCAATGTCGACAGGATCGTGATCGGATGAATGAAACTCTCATAGAGAACGCCGAGAATGATGTAGATGACGATCAACGCTACCCCGATGAGCAGGGGCGTGCCTGACAGTGACGACTGAAAGGCCTGGGCATTGCCCTGAAACGATGTCGCCAGCGACTCCGGTTTTTCCGTCTCTTTCTCGATCTTCTGGATCGCCGCCACCGCATCTCCCAGCGCCACGCCAGGCTTCAGATTGAAGGAGATGGTAACGGCCGGAAACATGCTCTGATGGTTGATCAAGATGGGGGCCGGCTTGATGGTGCTGTTCACCAGAGTGCTCAGCGGCACCTGTTGGCCGCTTGATGAGCTGATATAGATGTCCTTGAGCGCCTCGGGTCCATATTGGAAGCGCGGCTCGACCTCGAGCACGACGTGATACTGATTGAGAGCGGTGAACATGGTCGAGACGATGCGCTGACCGAAGGCATCGTCCAAGGTGTTGTCGATCGTGGAGGGCAGGATGCCGAAGGTCGACGCGACCTCGCGATTCACCGTTATATCGAGCATCGGCCCGGCATTGGCCTGGTCGCTGGCGACGTCAGTGATTGCTTCAAGCGCCTTGATCTTTTCGAGGTAGATTGCCGACCAATGGGTGAGTTCGTTCGAGTCCGCGTCCGTCAGCGTGTATTGATACTGGGTTTTCGAAAGCCGCGCGCCGATCGTGATATCCTGTGCGGCTTGCATATAAAGCGTAATGCCCTGGATTCGGGCGAGTTGGGGTTTGAGCCGGTTGATAATCTGATCCGCGCTCACATCACGCTTCTGCTTCAGCACGATGAATACGCGTCCCTGATTGAGCGTCGCCGTCGGCCCGCCCGGGCCTATATAGTTGGCAACGGACTCGATCGCCGGGTCCTTCAGCAAGATGTCGACCAACGCTTGCTGGCGCTCGACCATCGCGGGAAACGCAATATCCTGAGACGCCTCGGTAATCCCGACGATCTGGCCAGTGTCCTGCTGCGGGAAGAATCCTTTTGGAATGATCACATAAAGATAGCCCGTCACAACTATGGTGGAGAGCATAATGATCAGCGTGGCGAAGCGGTGATGAATCGCTACCCGTAGCCCGCGCGCGTAAAGCTTTAGCAGAGCATCGAAGCCTCGCTCAAAAAAAAGATACAGGCGGCCATGCCGCTTATGGGACTGATCCCTCAGGAGACGCGCGCACATCATGGGTGTCAATGTGAGCGAGATGATCAATGACAGAATCAGCGAGGTAGTGATGGTGATCGCAAATTCCTGGAACAGTTTTCCCACATACCCGCCCATCAGGAAAAGCGGAATGAACACGGCAATCAGCGATACCGTGATTGAAACGATGGTAAAGCCGATCTCGGCCGAGCCCTTGAGTGCCGCCTGCATCGGCGTCAGGCCCTCCTCGAGATGTCGAACGATGTTCTCTATGACGACCACGGCATCGTCGACCACGAAGCCAACGGCGATCGAGAGCGCCATAAGCGACAGATTGTCGAGGCTGTAGCCGAGCACATACAGGACCGCGAATGTTCCAACAAGCGAAAGGGGTACCGTTACCGCCGGAATGATGGTTGCCCAGAAGTTTCGCAGGAACAGGAATATCACCATCACCACCAGAGCAACGGTTAGTATCAGCGTGAACTGGACGTCGGCGACGGCGGCGCGGATGGTCAGCGTGCGGTCGGCGGCGATCGATGCTGTGATCGCAGGCGGGAGGGAGGCCTGGAGGCGCGGCAGCAGTGCCTTGATACGATCGACGGTCTCGATGACATTAGCCCCCGGGACACGCTGAACCGCCAGGATGATCGCCGGCTGCTTGCCATACCAACCCGCCAGCAGGTCGTTCTCCGGCCCTTCGACCGCGGTCCCAATGTCGCGAATCCGCACCGGTGAACCGTTGCGATAAGCTATCATGAGGTCTTCGTAGGCTGCGGGAGTCAGAAGCTGGTCGTTGGTGTTGAGCGTGTAGGTGACGCGGGGGCTATTGAGCGTACCCTTCGGCAGATCAACGTTCGCTCCCGCGATCACGCTCCGGACGTCCTCAAGGCCGATTCCCCGTGCGGCAAGCGCCTGCGGATTGACCTGGACGCGGATGGCGGGCTTCTTCTGGCCCCCGACCCCGACCAGGCCGACGCCGGGGATCTGCGAAATCTTGGGCAGCAAAATATTTTCGGCATAGGCGTCGACGGTGGTCATCGGCAGGGAGTCGGACGTCAACGCGATCAGCATGATCGGCGTTTCGGCAGGATTCACTTTCCTGATCGTCGGCGGGTATGGAATATTGGGCGGAAGATACGGGCTCGCCGCGTTGATTGCCGACAAGACGTCTACGGCCGCGCTGTCGACATTACGCGAGAGTTCGAATTGGACGGTGAGCTGAGCCACGCCGAGCGCGCTGGAAGAGGTGAGTTGCGTGACGCCGGGGATCTGGCTCAATTGCTGTTCGAGCGGGGTGGCAACCGAGGACGCGATCGTTTGCGGATCGGCGCCGGGCAACTGGGCCGAAATCTGGATTGTCGGATAATTGACGTTGGGTAGCGCCCCGACCGGCAGCAGGGGATAAGTCGCGAGCCCGCACAGCAGCAATCCGGCCATCAGCAGAATGGTCGCGACCGGTCGCTGAATAAAGGGTGCGGAGAGATTCATGGAATGGCGTCCTGAACAGCGCTCTGCAGGTCGGCTTCACGTGCGGCCTTGCCGTGAAGCTCAAGGACCGGAATCCCCTGCTTGAGCCGGTACTGGCCATCGACCACGACGACTTCACTCTCCTTCAGGCCGGTGTCGATAAGCGCCTGTCCCTGGCTGATTTGCGCGACCGTTACGGGACGCAGCTCAGCCGTTTTGTTCGGCGCTACAACATAGACGTAGGCACCCTTCTGGCCTTGTTGCACGGCCGATGCCGCGACGGTCAAAGCGTTCTTCCGCGTCTCCAGCAACAGCCGGGCATTGACGAGCTGTCCCGGCCACAGCCGGTGGTTGGGATTTGCAAATTCGGCCTTGAGTTGGACGGTCCCTGTGGTCTGGGCGATCTCATTGTTGACCAACAGGAGTGTGCCCTCATCGAGCTTTATTTTGTCGTCCTGGCTATAGGCAATGACTTTCAACGGCCCCTTGGCTATCTGCTCCTGGATCCGGGGGAGCTCCGATTGCGGAAGGGTAAAGAGGAGCGAGATCGGTTCGACTTGCGTGACGACAACAAGTCCGTTCGGATCGGTGGGGTGAATGATATTCCCGATATCGATTTGTCTGACGCCGGTTATGCCTGGGATTGCAGAAGTCAGGCGCGTGTAGCTGAGCTGGACATTCCCCTGATCGATGAGTGCCTGATCTGCCTTCACAGCAGCTTGCAGTTGCGCCACTTGCGCTTTCTGCGTCTCGACCAATTGCGGCGTTGCATACCCTTTGTCGCCGAGCTGCGTGTAGCGGGAAAGATTGGCCTCCGCATTCATGAGTTGGGCGCTGTCGCGTTCGCGATTTGCCGTCAGCTGTTCGATCTGTGTTTGATAAGGACGCGGATCGATCTGTGCGAGCAAATCGCCGGCCTTGACCATTTGCCCTTCAGTAAATGTGATCTGAACGAGCTGGCCCTGGATCTGGCTGCGCACGAGATCCGTGTTGTAGGCGATCACTGTGCCGATGCCGAGGAGGTAGATGGGCACGTCTTTGCTGGTCACGCTGGCAGCGACTACCGGCATGGCGGCCGTCACCGGCACTGCCGCGACTGGCCGCGATTTCTCGAAATACCAGAAGCTGCCGCCTGCCAGCATGACGACAAGGAAGGCTAGAGCGATGACGGTGCTTCGTTTCACGGTTGTATTCCTCTGTGAAGCATGACCTCAGGGATTGCCGGGATTGGAGATTGTCGCCGTGCTGTTGGCCGGACTCACCCCGCTGAAGAGACCTGGGCCGGCCACAGGCGCAGCCGGACTGACGCCGGCGCCACCGAGTTCGGTTGCGCCCATGGGAATCCCGACGCGCCCGATCGACGACGGTGAGGGAAGCGGAGACGAAATATTGCGGCTGTCGGCGCAGGAGAGCGGCGTGGCTCCCGAAATCCCACCACCGTCAAACAAAGCGCCGGACGATCGGGATCCATCGGAACCGGCACAGGTCTCCGTGAGCGCACCTTGCGAAGGAGCGACCGGACTGATGCCGGGCGTCGCAATTTCGGTTGAACCGAGCGGAATGCCTGCCGGCCGTGTGGATCGCGTCGCGAGTGGTGACGTTGTGAGCATGCCGACTGGCGGCTGCATGTCGGACGATGCGGCCTGAGCAATTGCCCAAGTCGGCTTGGCCCACGCGATACCGGCCATCAGCGACGCGTATAGGACCGTCGATGCGATCCTGCGTGATCCGAACCGTTGCCCGTTGCGGCCTCTCGAAGGGGCCTGTTTCCGCATGGTCCGATGCTCCGGCTATATTTCTCTCAGCGGAGAATAGAGAGCTGCGAAAGTACCGGTATTTCCAGAACGCACGTCTTGCTGTCTGACTGCACGATGAAAGAGCTTACTCTTGGAGAAATGGAGTCAACGCCACTAGTGACGCAGCACCGCTCGCGTATTGGCGACTTCCCCGCGGCAGACGGCGATGTATCCAGAGCGGTCTGCTGCGCGGGCGCGGTCGAGCGAATCAAGAGCCAGCTTGAATTGCGGCCCACTGACAGCCTCTGTCGCCGCAATCGATCGAGGAGTCGGCTGGTAGCCGCGCTGCGCGTTGAGGCTTTCCCGCTTCCAGCCATCTGAGCCGGCACGATTCTCGGTGGCTGCGTCAACCTAACGAACGATAACGCGCCGTTGAACCAACTCGGCGACGCCGCCGAGCATCATCGGTAAGGGCGTGCAAAGTGGGAAAGTATGATTGCTTGACGAAATACTCGAGCAACACCCGCCGTTAGTGTCGCATCACTCAAACCCGGGGTGATTTGATATGAAACGCTTCAAAACCTGCCTGGCCTTTGCCGCCTTTTCCCTGATCTCGACGGTCGTGCCGGCGAAGGCCAAGCCCTTGAGCAAATGGCGGCCCGTTGAGGGTGTCGGTTTGAGAGCCGAATTCTAGCGGACATGCCCCGCGGCATTTCCGCCAGAACAACCAATTGGCCAGATCAGGATATTCCCACATGTTGATGTCCATGAACGCTGAAACCAAGAGTAGCGCGACGACATGGCAGCGTCACCGCGAAGCGCGTGATGCTCGCATCGAGGCCGGCTCCAGGCTGGCGCGCGGCAAGATCGTTGACGCGCGCGATGCCACGCGGCTGATGGAAGCCGTCATTCGGCCCGGCGACCGGGTGTGCCTGGAAGGCGACAACCAGAAGCAGGCGGATCTGCTCAGCAGCGCCCTGCTTGCGGTCGATCTTGCCAAGGTGAACAATCTGCACATGGTGCAGTCCGGCGTCGTGCTGCCGGAGCACCTCGACCTGTTCGACCGCGGTATCGCGAAGAAGCTGGATTTTGCCTATTCCGGTCCGCAATCGGCGCGCATCGCGGGCATGCTGTTTGGCGGCAAGATCGAACTGGGCGCGGTTCATACTTATCTCGAGCTGTTCGCCCGCTACTTCATCGACCTTACCCCGCACGTCGCGCTGATCGTCGCGGCCAGCGCCGATCGCGATGGAAATCTCTACACCGGCCCGAACACCGAGGACACGCCGACGGTCGTCGAGGCGACCGCGTTCAAAGACGGTGTCGTGATCGCTCAGGTCAACGAAATCGTCGACAAGGTGCCGCGCGTCGATATACCGGCGGATCGCGTGCATTTCATCGTCAGGTCTGAAAAGCCGTTCTTCGTCGAACCGCTGTTCACGCGCGATCCGGCCGCCATCACGGAGGGACAGATCCTGACCGCGATGCTCGCGATCAAAGGCATCTATGCGCCCTATGGCGTACAGCGGCTGAATCACGGGATCGGCTACAGCACGGCCGCGATTGAGCTTCTGTTGCCCACCTATGGCGAGAAGCTTGGCCTCAAGGGCAAGATCGCCAACCATTTCGCGTTGAATCCCCATCCAGCGCTGATCCCGGCGATCGAATCCGGTTGGGTCCAGCAAATCCATTCCTTTGGCTCGGAGGTCGGAATGGATGAGTACATTCGTGCCCGATCCGACATCTACTTTACCGGACCGGACGGCTCGCTGCGCTCCAATCGCGCGTTCTGCCAAGTGGCTGGCCTCTACGCCTGCGACATGTTCATCGGCTCTACGCTGCAGATCGACCTGCAGGGTAATTCCTCTACCATCACTACGTCGCGCATTGCCGGCTTCGGAGGCGCGCCGAACATGGGCGCCGATGCCCGCGGGCGGCGCCACCCGAGCGAGCCTTGGCTGAAAGCCGGCGCGGAAGCCGACCCTGAAAGTTCAGCGCTGTTACGCCGTGGCCGCAAGCTGGTTGTGCAGATCGGCGAGACTTTTGGCGACAAGAACGTCCCGTTGTTCGTCGAGAAACTCGACGCGCTCGTACTCGCCGAGAAACTGAACCTCGAGTTGGCGCCGATCATGATCTACGGCGACGACGTCACCCATATCGTCACGGAAGAAGGCGTCGCGAACCTGCTGCTTTGCCGCAACGTTCAAGATCGCGAACAGGCAATCCGCGGCGTCGCCGGTTACACCGAGGTCGGTCGCGGGCGGGATCGAAACATGGTCGAGCGCCTGCGCCAGCGCGGCGTGATCCGCCGGCCGGAAGATCTCGGCATCAACCCGCTCGATGCGGACCGCAGCATGCTGGCCGCGCGCTCCATCAAGGATCTCGTGCGCTGGTCGAGCGGGCTATACGCGCCGCCTTCGAAATTCAGGAACTGGTAGGGAAAGAGCGCTATGGAAGACCTCAGTTTTCAGCACAGGGCACGCGAACGCGCCGGCGGCACCAGACAAACCGCGATCATCGGCGTCGTGGCTTCCGGCAATCTCGAAGTGCTGGTGGAGCGCATCCTGCCGAATGCCGAATGCCGGCTGGAGATCAAGACCGCAGCCGCCGGCTTTGGCGAAGTGTGGAATGCCGTCATTGTCGATTTTGTCGAGCGCTATTCACCAGGCGGCCTCAAATTTTCCATCAATGACGGCGGTGCGCGACCCGACACCGTATCGCTTCGCTTGGCGCAGGCGGTTCGATTGATCGAGGAGGACGGACAATGACCGCTCCGCTCAAACACGCAGTTCAGTTGCCGGCAGAACGGGTCCGCACGATAAGCTTCAATGAGGCATCCGCGCGAACAAGAGTCGGGTTGCTGCTCGACGCCGGCAGCTTTGTCGAGTTCATCGGGCCGGAAAAGCGCGAGGTCAGTCCGCACCTGAAGATATTTGACCTTCCCGAGCAGTTCGACGACGGCATCGTCGTCGGGCGCGGTCGTCTTGACGCCACTCCCGTGTTCGTTGCCGCCCAAGAGGGCCGCTTCATGGGCGGCGCCTTCGGCGAAGTGCATGGCGCCAAACTGACAGGTCTGCTGCGCGCCGCGCGAGAGATCAAGTCGATGCCGGTGCTGATCCTGCTCGATACCGGCGGCGTACGGCTGCAGGAGGCAAATGCCGGCGAACTCGCCATCGCCGAGATCATGCGCGCGGTGATGGAAGCGCGCACGGCGGGTGTAAAGGTCATTGGCCTGATCGGCGGACGCTCCGGATGCTATGGCGGCGGCGGGTTGATCGCGGGCTGCTGCTCGGCGCTGGCGGTGTCCGAGACGGGCCGTATTGCGGTGTCCGGCCCGGAGGTCATCGAGACCAATCGCGGCTTTGAAGAATTCGACTCCCGTGACCGCGCGTTGGTTTGGCGAACCATGGGTGGCAAGCACCGTCGGCTGCTCGGTGCCGCGGACGTCTTCACCGACGATACCGTGCAGGGTTTTCGCGATGCTGCGCTGGAGCTGCTGGGTTTGGTCGGAGCGTTTGGCGGCGACAAGCTGAAGGCCGAGCAGGTGCGTCTCGCGGACCGGATACGACGCTTTGGCACCTGCGAGGATGCCGTCGATATCTGGGCCGCCGAAGGCATCGCGCACGCTGAGTCGGTCCCCGATTTGCCCGCCGACCAGTTCATTTCTCTCGCCAACAAGATCGGGAGGACCAGCCGTGACGCTCGATGAAATTCTCGCCTCGCTGTTTCCCGACGGCCATGCCGTGAAAAATGACAACGGCGTCATTTTCGGTTCGGCGACGTTGCGTTACGGCGTCAAGATACTCGTCATTGGTGTCGCAGACCGGGCTGCCGTCGGCGTTGACGAAGCCATCAGGCTCTCCGGACATGTTCTGGATTCCCTCGAGCGGGAAAGCGGTCCGATCCTCGTCCTCGTGGACAGCGATAGCCAGCGCATGAGCAAGCGCGACGAACTGCTCGGCCTGAACGAATTCCTGTCTCATCTCGCCAAGTCGCTGATCTACGCGGATATGCACAGCCGGCCGACCATCGGCCTTTTGTACGGCCACTCCGCGGCAGGCGCCCTTCTTGCGACCGGGCTGGCGACCCGCGTGCTGGTGGGATTGCCGGGTGCGGCGCCCGCGGTGATGGATCTGCCTTCGATGGCAAAGGTCACCAAGCTGTCGATGGAGGCGCTGGAGGAGAAGGCGAAGTCCACACCCGTATTTGCTCCTGGTCTGTCGAATCTCGCCCAGATGGGCGCCGTTCACGCCACATGGAGCGATACGGTCCCACTCGCCGACCAGTTGAACACTTTGCTTGCCAACATGCCGGAAACGCACGACCGGCGGGACGCGCTCGGCAAGGAGCGCGGCGGCCGATTGAAGGCCGTCGATATCGCGGAGCGCGTTCGTGACCTCGCCCTGCAAACCCAGTGAGCGCCCGGTCGGACGCCACGACCTCGTCTATGTCAGCCCTCGGGGTTGGCGCGCGATGCTCGCGGCGCACGGTGATCTGGCCGATGATTCGCTCGTCGCCCGCTGGTTTGACGAGGGATGGCCGATGATCCGACGGCGTGCCACGCCGGGCGAGCCAACGGGCGTGGCATTGGGCCTGCCATTGCCGCCCTCTGCGGGCAAAAGGCGGCTCTCCTTTCTCTTGCAGCCCGACGACATCATTTCGATCGCCCGTCCGCCTCTGCTGAATTCTGCGAGCGCGTCGGCACCGCCTGTGTGGTGTCCTACACTGGACCGTCTCGGCGAGCTCGCTCTGCGGCATTCGGTCGAGGCACGGGTGTTCGGCAGTTTGGCGTGGCGGATCCTGACCGGACTGGATTATCTCACCGACCGATCCGACCTCGACCTGTTGCTGGACGTCCGTCGCGAAACCGATCTCGATCGCCTGGTCGCGGACATAGCCGCCATCGAGGCCGATGCGCCCATGCGACTCGACGGCGAATTGATGCGCGACGACGGCGCCGCGGTCAACTGGCGCGAGCTCCACGCCGGTGCGGGCGAGGTGCTGGTCAAGAGCATTGACGGCGTCGGCTTGCTCGACAGAGACCTCTTCATCTCGAGAAGGTCGATATCATGACCGCCGCTCCGGCACGAGGCGGGGAGCGGTTATATCCGCGAGAGGCGCAAACGCCTTGCAACGCCGGCGCGATCGGTGACAGCGCCGTTAGTTGCCTTCTCATGGAATTGGATACGTGGCCAAAACCGGGTCTCGTGAGCCGCGTCGACAACGGCAGCCACGACGACATGGACGCAGACACGTTTCGCAGCAGTGCAGCGGCCATCAAGCCTTATTTTAAGCATCTCGCCGGTGCGGCTGCGGCTGGTTGTGACATGGGACGGCTGAGGATTATCGGCCTTGAGGCCGAAGCCGCCATGCGGGCGGCGACGTCGGGAGTGAACACGCACCGCGGCGCGATATTCGGCCTCGGCCTGTTGTGTGCAGCGGCCGGTGCGAGAGCCGGCGGGCTAGTTGATCCCAAAGAGCCGTTGGGTGCCGTCGTCTCGCGCCTTTGGGGCGGCAGTATACTCGATGGGCCGGTGCTGCTGCACAGCCATGGCAGCGCTGCCCGCCGCCGCTTTCACGCGGGCGGGGCGCGCGTCGAGGCCGCCAGCGGATTTCCTAGCGTCTACCAAATTGGCTTGCCGGCTTTAAGGAGCAGTGCGCGCGCTGTCCCTGACGACGCCGAAGCCGCGCGCGTCGAAGCGTGTTTCGCTCTCATCGCTTCTGTCGAAGACACCAATCTGTTGCACCGCGGTGGCCTTGGCGGCCTTCAATTTGCGCGACGCTCGGCTCGACTTTTTCTGGATGAGGGCGGTGTGCGCAGGCCCGGTTGGCGCGCGCGTGCCCAATCGATCCACGAAAACTTCGTCATCCGGCGCCTCAGTCCAGGCGGAGCAGCCGATCTCCTCGCCATGACACTCTTCGTCGCTGCCCACGAAAGGCCGTGTCCATGACGTCCAATCCAATCCTGATGGCGCTGGCGCCGGTCTTCTTTGTCTTGCTGCTCGGATATGCCGCCGGAAAATTCCGCGTGGTCGACAATCATCAGGTCGACGGCCTGAACGCGCTCGTCATGGATTTCGCGTTGCCGGCGTCATTGTTTGCCGCCACCGCGTCGGCTCCGCGCCGCGAGATGCTCGAACAGGCCCCGCTGTTTCTGGTATTCGGCCTGACGATGCTGCTGCTCTATGTGGCGTGGTATTGGGCCATGCGTATGTTTTCCAGCGTATCCAAGGCCGATGCGTCGCTGCAGGCGCTGACGATCGGCTTTCCGAACCTGGCCGGCGTCGGTCTGCCGATCGCGTCTTCCGTGTTAGGTCCTACCGGCACGGTTCCGGTAGCGGTCGCATTGGCTTCTGGCTCAATTCTTATCAGCCCGCTCACCTTGATCATCGTCGAAATGAGCGCTGCCAAGGCGCGCGGCGCGAGCGAAAGGCCATTGGTCCAGATTCTGACCGCGGTCCGGCGCGCGGTCGCCAAACCTGTGGTTTTAGCACCTGCGCTCGGCATCCTGCTTTCATTGTCTGGCATGAAGCTCGATGCGCTCTCTGACGCGTGCCTGTCGTTGATCGGGAGCGCTGCCGCCGGTGTGGCCTTGTTCCTGACCGGCCTGGTCCTGTCGGCACAATCGTTCCGGCTGGACTGGCGCGTCGTTGCCGCAACCGCGGCGTCGGATGTCATTCGGCCACTGTTGGCCGTTGCAGTCGTCTACCTTGTCCCGGTCCCGCCGGAGGTGGCAAAAACGACCATCCTGCTCGCGGCCGCGCCGTCGGGCTTCTTCGGCATTCTCTTTGCCGTCAACTATCGACTCGACTCCGCAACAGCGGGATCCATAGTCACCGCGAGCACCGTGTTCAGCATCCTGACGATGGCGATCGCCATTGCCGTGCTTTTCCCCGGTTAGGCGTCGCGCGTGACGATCGCGATCCTGTGTCCCGGACAGGGATGGCAAAATCCGGATATGTTCGCCTTGACGGGCGAGACGCCGGAAGCCTCGAGCCTGTTCGAGCATGCGGCAAAATTGCTTGGCAAGGATCCACGGGATTTTGTTCGCAGTGAAACCAGCGAGGCAGTGCATCGCAATCGTACCGGTCAGATCCTTTGCACGGTGCAGGCGTTGGCCGCCGCAGCGGCGCTGAAGGAAACAATACCGGATCGCATCATTGTCGCCGGCTACAGTGTGGGCGAGGTGGCGGCCTGGGGCGTCACAGGCTTGTTCGGCATGACCGACACGCTCGATCTCGTCGCTCGCCGCGCGGAAGCCATGGACGCCGCCTCGCTGCCCGGCGACGGACTGTTGTTTATTCGTGGACTTTCCCGGGACGACGTCGATCGCTTGTGCAAGCGGTACGAGGCGGCTGTCGCCATTGTCAATCCGGGCGATGCCTTCGTCCTTGGCGGCGGCCCCGCGGCGCTACATGCGATCGCCAAAGAAGCCAAGGTCATGAATGCTGTAAAGGTGATCGACTTGCCGGTGGAAGTCGCTTCCCACACGAGGCGGCTTGTCGCGGCTTCTGCAGCCTTCCGAGAGAGACTGCGTCTGACATCCGTGACATTCCCGCCGGCAGCCGGCACGCGTCTCCTGAGTGGAATCGACGGGGCTCCAGTCATCCGTGTCGATGCCGGTCTCGACAAGCTGGCGGCGCAAATATCGCAAACGGTTCAGTGGGCGGGCTGCCTGCAGGCCTGCATGGAAGCGGGCGCCACGGCCTTTCTGGAGCTCGGGCCGGGGCATGCGCTGAGCGAGATGGTAGCGAGCGCTTGGCGGGACGTCCCGACACGATCCTTGGACGATTTCAGGAGCATCCAGGGCGCGCGCTCATGGCTGGCGCGTCACGCCAGTCTCTAGTTCGAACGTAGGGATGCGGGAACGGAGCTTCTGCAAAAGCTGGAATGCTGCCGATGGCGTCCAGTAAGGGCCGCAAGAAAGTGGGGCCGTCCTTTGTGGGGGCAAGGACGGCCCCGAGAGGCTCGTTTGCCCTGGGGGTGAAGGCTCGAGCCGAAGTTTGTGGTCTCAGTCGCTCACATTTGCAGCATGGCAGATCGAACAGACGACGTATTTCGCGAACCCACCTCGTTTCTCATTTCGCATGATTGGGCCACGCCCGTTAGCCGGCACGACACAACTCCAGACCGTGCCTACTGACGGCCGACCCTTGCGGCGGACTCTGGACGAGCGGTAATTCGCTTTTGCTGGCGCATCGCCAGCGTGCCGGAGTTTCGCTCGCGATTCGCTTGAAGACGGTCGAAAAGTGCGCTTGAGTTGAGAAACCGACGGTCAGCGCGACCTCGGCCAGGGGCATTTCGGTATTCGACAACAACGACTTCGCATGTTCGATACGCTGATGCAGGAGATATTCACGCGGACGATATCCCGTCGCAGCCCGGAATTGTGCTGCAAAGTGCATGCGGGACAGGCCTGCGACCTTGGCTAGGTCGGAAAGACCGATGCCACAGTCAAGATGCGCTGCGACGTATTCCTCGACGCGCCGGAGACGCCATTTCGGCAGGGCGTTGACCCTGGTTCGCGGCAGTTCGAGCCGCGCGAGATGCATCGCGAGCGTCTGACCGACGCAACATGCAAACTTTTCGTCGGACGTAGTGCCGTGCTCGGTCAGCGCCTTTGCAAGTTGCTCGGCGAACGGATCCCGCAACAGGACCAGATCGTTCAGACCTTCGACCGCCGCGAGCTGCGTCGCCGATCGCCGCGAAGGAAAGTAATTCGCCGAAACGTGAAAGTGCAGGAAGTCGTACGGTGCATGAAATTGCGCACTGAGTTGCTTCGATGGCGCTGAAACATACAGCGTGCCCGCCGGCATGATGCCGTCGAATATGGCTTGACGTCCCCTGGTCAGCTTCATTCGCGTGATCTTCAGTGCGATGCCGATGAAGTATCGGTCGGGAGGTGTTGTCGCTTCCTCATGTCGGAAATTATTTTGCAGGTCCCTCCAGCGCGAGATCGCGATATCCTCGATCGCGGCGCCAACGCTACGCTCGAACTGCCGCCATTTGCGTTCGCGGTAAAACGTCTGCGTCCCGCACGAAACCTGCTGTTCCTGTGGTCTGTCCTGGAGATCAATCCAGGCGCGGTCCGCTTGCATGATGGTAAGCATCGTTCGTCCCTTCTGAGTTTCGCTACCGTTGCGACGGCTGCTGAATCCGCGAATTCAACCAGTGCGATGCCAGGAGGATATGTCTGACCGGGGCTCTAGAGCCCGTTATCGATGCTTAAAGTCTGTTACGTTTTGCAAATGCACATGGTGCGCACCGCCGGTTGCAAATTACCAATGTTGCCGTTGTTACAATGGCTTGAGTAGGATTTTCTCGAGGCTCGAAGCCTTGAAATGCAAGCTTAACGGCAGCCCCGCACGGCGCGGCGACTTATCGGCGCATGACCGGCTCGACGCGGCTCCTGCCGCGCTTATGGGATCAAGAACAGTTTCGCGCCGCCCTCGCATGTGGCATGAGAAACGTAGCAAAGTCTGCGCCGACTTCCGCCAGAGTACCCGGCTCAAACGCCACATCCTCCGCAAGCATTCCATTGTTGGACTTTCGTCACGTCCGTAGCAAAGGCGGGCGTTTGCGCGTCAGGCGGCGTCGAAAAATCGAGTATTACCGGCAAGTCCAATTCAGCAAGGCCGGGTTCTACCGCATCGCCAAATCCGATGTCGATCATGACCCGAACGCGGGCTGTATTCTCAGGGAAAAACCCAACGCCAAGATCGCCGTGTTGTATCAGAATGACGATTACGGCAATGACTACCTGAAAGGCCTCAAGGACGGCCTTGGCGCCAAGGCAACCTCGATGATCGTTGTCGAACAAAGCTACGAAACTACGCAGCCAACCATCGATTCGCAGATCGTCAAGCTGAAGTCGAGCGGTGCCGACGTATTCGTCAACATTACGATTCCGAAATTCGCGGTCCAGGCGATCAGCAAGATGGCCGAAATCGAATGGAAGCCGCTTCACGTTCTCAATAGTATCTCGAGTTCAATCGGCGCCACGATCAAGTCGGCGGGGTCCGACGCCGCGCAGAACATCATCTCATCGGCCTATATCAGCGCGGAGGTGGGTGGCGGACGGGGGTCGCTGGCCGACTCGCATCGCCTGGACCCGCCGGCTCCTGAACTCGGCACCGTTTCGCATGACG
>Ga0207930_1000175_pt1 | contig 18192 bp, 11 predicted proteins | sample NGESurshal092012_7_FD_184477 | JGI IMG/M metagenome (GOLD analysis project Ga0207930, IMG submission 184477) | Arctic peat soil microbial communities from Barrow, Alaska - NGEE Surface sample 210-3 shallow-092012 (SPAdes) | ecosystem: Environmental > Terrestrial > Soil > Wetlands > Peat ... | reverse complement strand
CACAGCGTGGTGATCAGCTTCATTGGCGCATGCCTGTTGTGGGTCGGGTGGTTCGGATTCAACGCTGGGAGTGCCTTGAGCGCGGGTAGTCTGGCCACTAGCGCGTTCGTCGCCACCCACTTCGGCGCTGCCGCTGCCGCCATCGGATGGTCGGTCGCCGAGTGGATTCGTAACGGCAAGCCCAGCGCGCTGGGCGCCATTTCGGGATGCGTCGCGGGACTGGTTGCCATCACGCCCGCGTCCGGCTTTGTCGGGCCCATGTCAGCGCTATTCATTGGACTGGTCGCCGGTGTCGGCTGTTTCTTCATGGTTACAAGAGTGAAAATCGCTCTCGGTTACGACGACTCACTGGATGCCTTCGGCGTCCACGGAGTGGGCGGCACCATTGGCGCGATCTTGACCGGCGTCTTCGCCTCCAGGGTCATCAATCCCATCTACAAGGACGCACAGGGGAATGCGCTTCCGATCGGCATGCTGGACGGCAACTATCACCAGATCCTGTACCAATTGGTGGGTGTGCTGATGGCAGTTATGCTCGCGGTCGTTGGATCGCTGATCATCCTCAAGGTCGTGGATGCGGTAATTGGATTGCGCGTGCCCACCGAACACGAAGTCGAGGGACTTGATCTCACGCAGCATGGCGAAGAAGGTTATTACTGGGAAAGCTCAACAACCTGAGCAGCATGACGTAGCGGCGTTGTTAAGGTCGCTAATTCGCAGAGGACTTATGACCAAACTGGAAGCTGTGATTCAGCCCTCGAAGTATGAAGCTGTGAAAGATGCGCTGCTTGAAATCGGCGTGGAAGGCATGACGGTAATGGAGGTCCGCGGCCACGGCCGACAGAAGGGCCATACCGAGTTCTACCGCGGACGCGAATACGCTGTCGATGTGCTCCCCAAAGTGAAAATCGAAACCGTGCTGCCAGATCGATTTGTGGATGCTGCGGTCAGGGCCATCACTACGGCTGCACGTACGGGCAAGATTGGCGATGGCAAGATATTTCTCTCCCGCATCGACGAAGCCATCCGCATTCGTAATGACGAACGAGGCGAGACCGCACTATAAGCCGCATGGCCAAGAGAAACCATGCAATGTTCTTGCGCCTCAGCATAACTCGCTCCTATGGCGTTTCGTTTCGACCCGTTCTCACGCAGCGAGGGACTCTGAGCTATTGCGCTCGTGCAATTCAGGTATTGCGTCTTCGCCAGAACTCAGTCGGAGACGCACCCAATATCCAATCGAACTTGGTTTGCACTCCTTGCACAGCGCAACAAAAAATCGTACGTAAAATGCGACGCCCACGGCGCACAGGAGCAACGTCATTGCGGTTGTGACGGACATCTGGAGCATTCCGGCTTGGCCCTTCACTTGTAACGACGCCGAGAATCAAGCAACCGAAACCAACACGAACCACTTAGTTATTGCGTTTCCAAATGTTGCCATCTGACGAGCAAGGATCGCAGTGCTTTCAATATGTTCGAGTTTGGCCTTGTACCGTGATAATCGGAGTGCTTTCCAAGATGGCCCTCCTAGGTCCACCAACCGTCTTTGGGATAATTCTGCAGATTTGCAAAGAGACCCGCACAAAGCGTACATCTTTATCTGAACCTACTTCACTTTCGGAAGTCCGCGCATGAGTTCATCAGCGCTCCTGCAGTATGCTGCCTTCCTATTGACCGTGACCCTGTTGGTCCAGCCAGTCGGACGCTACATGGCGCGCGTGTTCAGCGGTGACAAAACTCTGCTCGACCCATTGTTGTGCCCGGTGGAGCGTGTGATTTATCGGCTGACTGGGGTGCAGCCGCAATCGGAGATGGGTTGGCAGGAATACGCGTCCGCATTTGTCTTGTTCGGCATGGTCGGCACGCTCTTGCTCTACGCCGTCCTCCGCCTGCAGCATTTTCTCCTCTGGTTCTACCCCGCTTACATGACCACACCGATGACGCCCGACCTGGCGATGAATACGGCAGTCAGTTTTGCCACCACGACCACCTGGCAAGCTTATGGCGGCGAGACCACCTTGAGCTACTTCAGCCAGATGGCTGGCCTCACGGTGCAGAATTTCCTTGCAGGGGCGGCAGGGTTAGCGGTGGGAGTCGCTTTCGTCCGTGGCCTGGCGCGAGATCGCTCGGAAACTCTAGGCAATTTCTGGGTTGATCTTTTGCGGTCCATCCTTTGGGTGTTGTTGCCGTTGTCGATTATTGGCGCGCTAGCTCTAGTGTGGCAGGGTGTGCCCATGAACTTCCATCCTTACACCCAGGCAATCGGCCTCGAGGGCGCACGACAGACCATCGCTCAGGGCCCGGTTGCTGCGCTGGAAATCATCAAGAACCTGGGCACAAACGGCGGAGGTTTCTTCAACGCCAATGGCGCCCATCCCTACGAAAACCCCACGCCGCTGGCGAACTTCATCGAGATGCTCGCCATCGCAGTGCTCCCCGCCGCTTTCACGCATACCTACGGATTGATGATTGGCAGGCGGCGGCACGGCTGGATTCTCTATGGCGTCATGGTTTTCCTGTTTACCCTCGGGCTCCTGGTTTGCGGCTGGGCGGAGCAACACGGTAATCCACTGCTCCCGCACGCGCTCGACACCCGTGCCAGCACTGCCCAAGCGGGTGGGAACATGGAGGGGAAAGAAGTCAGGTTTGGTATAACCGGCTCGGTATTGACGGCAGTAACGACTTCCAATGGCGCAACTGGCTCCAACAACTCCATGCACGACAGTTACACGCCGATCGGCGGAATGGTGCCGCTCATCAACATGTTGCTCGGCGAAATCATCTTTGGCGGCTTGGGGACTGGGATCTATAGCATCATCATGGTGGCGCTGATCGCCCTCTTTGTCGCCGGATTGATGATCGGACGCACGCCCGCGTACTTAGGCAAGCGAATTCGGGCGTCCGAAAGCAAAATGATCATGCTGTACATGCTGGCAGGTTCCCTGTCCATCCTGTTGTGCACTGCTCTGGCCGTACTGACAAAGGCGGGGCTCGCCGGTCTCGTCACCAACACCGGTACGCATGGTTTCACGGAAATTCTGTTCGCCTACGCCTCGGCCAATGCCAACAACGGCCAGAGCTTCGCCGGACTAAGTGCGAACAATCCCTTTTACAACCTGACAACCGCCATAACGATGATGGTGGGCCGGTTCGGGTTGGCGATCCCGGCACTTGGGCTGGCAGGGCTATTCGCCGCCCAGCAACCGAGTCCGGATAGCGCCGGCACATTGCCGACGAACTCCTGGTCGTTTGCTATTTTGTTGACCGCCACCGCATTAGTTGTTTCTGCACTGAGCTATTTTCCTGCCTTGGCGCTAGGTCCACTTCTGGAGCATCTGACGATGGTGCGATAGCAAGGCGAGGCATCAGAAGAAGTCGGCTTCCGGGAGGTTCGATTCATCTGGGGTCGCACGAAGCTTCACCACGTTCCCGCATGGTTTCTTTACAAAACCCTTACGAACTCTTTAGGCACAGGGTATAGCCGGAGTGCTGCAATTGTATTGGCGTGCCGGATGAAGGCACACGTTTGGAGACGTGGATTATGAAAGCGAAATCGATGATCAGGTTTGGTGGCGTCGTGTTGGTGGCGACATTTGGGTTGCTCCCGCTTCCCATGCGGGCGCAGGCCCCAGCAACGGCAGAAGCCACTACTCAAACGGGAGCGACAGTGACGGTGTCGGCGCAAACCATGGAGCGGCTACAACAACATCTCACCGAGCCTGAAGGCGAAATTACCGAACTCAGGACACAGGTGAAGCAAATGCAGTCCGCAGTTGTTGCATCTCCGGCGGTAGGACCGACCGGTACTCCTGAATCAAGTCACATAGTGGCGGACAACGTCTCACCAGCCGCGCCACCAGCGGCAGCGAGCGAGTCATTGTCCACCGAGGATCGCGGTGTGCTCAGCTATCTCAAGGGCACAACCATCAATGTGTCGATCGATGGATACTACGATTACAACTTTAATAATCCCATCGGCCGGGTCAATCTTCTGCGCGCTTACGATGTCAGCAGTAACGCTTTTAGTCTGAATCAAGCGGCTGTCGTCTTCGAACGCGCCCCTGATGTCGATGCCGGGCGCCGATATGGGACGCGACTCGATCTGCAGTTTGGCCAAGCTACGGCGACCTAGCAAGGAAACCCCGCCAATGAAGCTCGTCCTGACATTTACCGCAACATTTTCCAGGCTTACGGCACCTATGTCGTGCCCGTCGGCAGCGGTCTTACGGTGGACTTTGGGAAGTGGGCGAGTTCGCTGGGTTCCGAAGGTAACTACACCCAGGTCCAGATGAATTATTCGCGCGGGTATTGGTTTAATTTCCTGCCGTTCTACCACATGGGTATCCGGGCGCAATATGCGGTCAACAAGAAGCTGGCCTTGAACTATTGGCTGGTGAACGGGACCAACCAGGTCGAGCCTACCAATGGTTTCAAGGACGAGATGTTTGGCTTTGTACTGACTCCGGTCAAATCGCTCAGCTGGACGGTGAATTACTATTTCGGGCAGGAAGGACCTGACACGACACCGGTTGCTGTTTGCGGCCCAGTACCTGTGCAGCCCGGCCTGTGTTTCGATAAGGTCTCCCCCGCTCCCGACGGCAAGCTGCACATCTTCGATACCTACGCGACATGGCAGACGACTCCCAGGCTGACCCTGCAACTGGAGGGAGACTATGTCATTCAACGAGTGTGGGCCAGCGCCGGGCCGGACCAGTCCTCGGCTCCAAAACACACGACAGGGGGAGCCGGCTGGGCGAAGTATCAGCTGACACCACGGACGTATGTCGCCGGCCGTGGCGAGTACCTTTCCGACCGCGGGGGCCTGTTCAGCGGAGTCACCGAAGCGCTGAAGGAACTCACCGCGACCTATGACTTCACGCTGGGGAGCGGATCTGAAATGAAGTACGAATACCGGCGTGACTGGTCTAACCAGCCGATTTTTCTCACCAGTCAACAAAATGTGTTCAGCAGGGAGCAGAACACGGTGACGGTGGGTGCTATCTGGTGGTTCGGCCGCAAACAGGGACCGTGGTAGCACGGTGCGTGCTGGGCTCGGCCGGGTTTACCCGGGAGCCCCGACTTACTACCGGCTCGTCGACAAACCGGGAGCAATCGATTTTCCGTCGCCGGGAGTCAGAGCACAGTGTTAATCGGCGTTTCTGGGACGCCGACGGGTGAGCTTGGTACATATCGAAAATGAGACGTTAGCGGTGGGCCGGAAGAGTTGAGAAGTTTGGCTTTGCCGATGAATCCGCTTACCACCTGATTTCCACGTGGGTTCGCCGAACAGCGTAGTCTTCATACGGTTCGACTCGCAGAGTTTTGATGGACTCTACCGTATCTGCGTAGGCTAAGACGACGGTCAAGGTATTGTTCTGGCCCTTGGTTCGCAGTGACGATTCCGAAAGATAGAACGAAGTCTGCGGGCCCACCACGACATATCTTCCGATGAAAGCCCCATTCAGATAGAAGAGCGCGTCCCGATCGGCCTCAAAGTTAAGCTTCCATGGAATTGACCAGCCCTGACCCGCATCCGGCAAAGTGAATTTCGCCTCACACCAGGTAAATGCAGGGACCAATTTCCCGTTTGTCGAAGGCGTACCGAGCGTCGTCGCCTTCTTGCCGCTGAAGATGAATGCCGGATCCAGTTGACGTCCGTTCATCGGGGCCGGAAATGTCTGGATGTCCCAGGTGTTCACCATCGTCCATTGATTGGGATCCGTCCCTAGCCGAATTGAGTCGATGCCATTGAGTTCCGCCATGCGAGCGGTTTCGCCAAACTCGGTGCTGCCGAAGAGCTCGTAGGAGATTTCCACCGTATTGTCACCCGGTTGGAAGTATCCCTTCGTCGGAAACTCAAGAAAGCGATCGGGCTTTGAGGCACCAGGCACCAGCTTTCCATTTATGAAGACCTTCTTGTCGTTGTTGGTGAAGGATTGAAGATAGGCCCTGGGTTCATCCTTGAAATTGATGTGTGTTCTGTATTTCACGTATCCGAAGGGAACCGGACCGATATCTTCAAGCACGCGGCCGCTGCTGCTGAACCATTTGCCCGATCTTGTCTCCAGGCGTTCGACCCAGGCACTGACTTGCGTAATTTCGATTGACTTGGCGGGCGGAGTTGGGATGGTGTGGGTTAGCGTCGCGGTGTGCAAATGCTGGTCATACTGGAAACGATTTTCCTTTCCGTCGATCATGCACTGCGCCGGTTGTGCGGGCAAGATGACGGTGAGGACATGGTCTCCGGGCCGGTAATCCACTTCCGCCCACACACTGGTCGCGTCCGATCCCGTGGACGCCAACAGATACGCATCAGTGATAAAGGGAATGTCCATCCTGTCTTCAGTCTTTCCTGACTTAAACTTGCCGACCCAGGTGTGCAGAGCCAGTTCACGGGGCAATACAGCGATGATCAGGGATTCATTGAGCAGAAAGTAGCTTTCTTTATTGCCGACCAGCAATCCAATGGACGCAGAGGGTTTGGCTTCATCCCAGCTTGTGTAGATTGCATCTCCGGTGATCGTCGGTGGCTGGTTTGCCCGTACTGAGAGTTCTACCAGGGTGCCTGGAGCGTCATAGACGAGCAGAAAGTCACGCTCCCCACAGCTTCCGTATGCGAGTAGCTCGGCAGTCGAGTAGCGAAGATGTCCCCCGGCAATGGGAACCTGCACGGGAAGGATCTTCATCGCATGTGGTCCCATGGTGAGTTGCCCATGTTGCGGCACAGTCACGCTGTTTCCATCGACCGGATCGCGAAAAGTCAGCTTGAAGTGATGCTCAGCATCGGTGTTTGCTCTGACGAAGACGAATGCGCTGCAGCCACTGGCTCGCTCGGAGACGGTCATGTCCGGGTGCGTGGAGCTGGCCGCCTTTTCCATCACCTGAGATCGGGTGAGCGATTTTCCGAACATCTGAAGAAAATCGCCGATCGCCTTAACGTTGTAGTACTTGTCCCACAACCCACCCCACTCGCGAATCGGCGCCGCGAAGTCGTAGGTCGAAGTGACGCCTTTTGCCGCCCAGGAGCGATTTGATCCTCCCCAACCCAGGTAATAGTTGATGTAGGTGACACCGTGCTCAATGATCGTCTTGGTCAGGGCGTTGATCTGGGCTGCGTCTGCTCCTTCCTCATCCTCGGAGAGTTTTCCCCCAATCTTGCTGTAATATCCTGTTCCTAACTCGGCAACAGAGAGCGGGACATTCGGCTCGTCCTTGCGCATCTTGCGAAGACTCGCGAGAACCGCCCGGTCGGAGAGACCGACTTTTTCTTCCATCGTCAATCCTGTTGTGTTCGTGGGCAGCTCATTGTCTGTGAGGAAGCTCCACCGGGGGTAGAAGTCGCACACATCGATGATCCGAGCCATGTCCGGATCAGAACGGTCTCGCACAACGCTGCTCACGTTGCTAATGAGCGGCACCTCTATGCCCGCGTCCCAGGCGAGCCTGGCGAGAAAGCGTATGTACTCGCGCTGTTCGGGCTCAGGCACATCGGTGAAGTCGATTTCGTTTTCAATCTGCATGAGGATGATCGGCCCACCCTCGGTAATCTGGTGGCGGCGAATGACCGGCAAGACATTGTCATACCAATGCTTCGATGTCTTCAGGCTTTCAGGGTGCATGCTGCGGACCGGGAAACGCTGCGCGATCACATAGGCTGGAAAACCGCCGCGTTCGAACTCCGCATCGACGTACGGGCCCGGCCTCGCGATGACAAAGAAGCCAAACTCCCGGGCGAAACTTAGAAACTCTTCCAGCTCGGAGAAGTCGAACTGGCCCTTCTCCCGCTCGTGATAGTTCCAGAAGACGTAAGTGTCGATCGTATTGAAACCAGCCTGCTTGATCTTGACAAAGCGGTCACGCCACTCTTCCCGGGCGCAACGTGGATAGGGACACTCCAGACTGAAGACAAAAGCGTCCACACCGCGTATGGTGTAGCATTCCGAGTCATACCGGATGAGTTCTGGCCTTGGGAATAGTTTCCTCTCGTAAAGCTCCGAGGGACCGTTCGTTCCCCAAGATCGCCATGGCGAGATTGCAACTACAGCAGGTAAGGCTAAAACGTTCGCGAGGAATCTGCGGCGCGACACCGACATCTGACGCTTCCCCAAGCAGGGTTGATAGTTCCGGTTAGTGTATCGGAAGACGTCCGTTTAGGACCTCAGGGCTGGGATTCGAGGTGTTGTAGTCGTGTATAACACCAAAATTATTCTTTCACGCTGTTGTTTAGAATCAGTCGGTTAGGCTGAAACTGTTCGCATGTCATTGATAAATATACATGTTATACGTATCCATTTCTGCCCGTGGGAGTTAGATGGCATGGTTTTCGTCATTTGTTCGCCTTTTGGCTTCCTTTAGCGGCAATCGCCGTGTGCCACCGGGCCGGAGTTTGCTCCGCTGGAGCGGTAGTCCGCCCGATGGAACGTCCCAAGTCCAGTTCCGACCAAGGGTGCGATTCGGGTTTTCAAAGATTGGTTTTCGTCCGCCGCCTGGGCGCGGAAGTGGGCAGAGACACCTCTCCTCTGACCCACACATACGTTGTAAAGTGCGAGAAGCCGAAGCGCCAGAGAAATCACGCGGTGGAAGAAACTAAAGTAACCAGGGAGTTCGGAATCCGGAACGGCGGGAGTCGTCGATGCCTTCGGATGGCGCGGGCCATAATGCGGACTCGTCTAACTTGAGCGCTACCGTTTTGGGATAACACACGGTTTGGCCCGCTATCAACAGCTCGCCGTGCAACCACCCACATTGACCGTCCGACGCCCGGTAAGACTCCTTGCTTCATCGCCAATCGGCGCCTCATCTTAAAGGACCGACTTGAACTTGATTTTGTGTCGGTGCCGGGATAAAGTCTCCGCAACGTTTTCTACAATGTGGGGTACACCTTCGATACATCGGGGCCAAGTGGCCTCGTGCGCGTGATCGCGGGACCAACCCACCGCATTCCTCCAGCGAATGGAGGCTAACTCTGTAGGACTTGCGAGGAGATATCGCGTGTACTCTGCAGCCCCTATTCGAAAACTAGCCTTCGGCGCGCTCGCCATTTCGAGCTTCTTGGCCGCTGGGAATGCGGCTTCCGCGCAGGTCGTCACCACCGGCACGCCGGGTTCACCCGACGCCACCACTACGGTCGACAGCCGCTACCTCCCGCCGCCGCCGCCAAAATTTCAGGGCGAGATCAGTCTCAACGCCGACCAGTCGAAAACTGCGTGGCCGGCGCGGATCGTCCCCCCGAAGGGCGCGCCGAACATTTTGCTGATCCTCACCGACGACGTCGGCTTTGGTGCGCCGTCCACCTTCGGCGGCGTCATTCCAACGCCCTCGCTGGACCGCATCGCTGCCAACGGGCTGCGCTACACCAATTTCCACTCGACCTCGCTGTGCTCGCCGAGCCGGGCCGCACTGATCACCGGGCGCAACCATCACTCGGTCGGGTTCGGTGTGATCTCCGAGATTGCGACCGGCTTCCCCGGTTACAACAGCGTGATCGGCAGGGATAGCGCCACCATTGGTCGCATTCTCCTCGAGAACGGCTACAAAACGGCGTGGGAGGGCAAGAACCACAACACGCCGGTCTATCAGACGAGCGCGGCGGGTCCGTTCGACCAGTGGCCCACCGGCATGGGGTTCTCGCACTTCTACGGTTTCATGGGCGGCGATGCCGACCAGTGGACGCCGGGCTCGCTGTTTCGGGATACCACGCATATCACGCCCTTCACCGGGAATCCGAAGTGGAACCTGATCACGGCGATGGCGGATGACGCCATCCAATGGTTGAACGAGCTCAACGATGTTAATCCGGATATGCCGTTCCTGTTGTACTACGCCCCGGGCGGCACGCACTCGCCGCACCATCCGACGCCTGAGTGGGTGCAGAAAATCGGTGACATGCATCTGTTTGATAAGGGCTGGAACTCCGTCCGCGAGCAGATCTTCGCCAACCAGAAGCGGCTCGGCGTCATCCCGCAGGACGCCAAGTTAACGCCCTGGCCGAAGGACCTGATAAAGGAGTGGGCGTCGCTCACGCCTGCCGAGCAGAAGCTCTTCATCCGCCAGGCTGACGTATATGGCGCGTATCTCGCCTATACCGATCACGAGATCGGCCGCGTGATTGACGAAGTCGAGAGGGAAGGCAAGCTCGACAACACGCTCATCATCTACATCAGCGGCGACAATGGTGCTTCGGCCGAAGGCTCGCCCACCGGTACATTCAACGAAATCACTGCGTTCAACGGCGTCGAGTTGACGGCCGAACAGCAGATGCCTTTTTACGACGCTTGGGGTACTTCCCAGACTTACCCCCACTATTCGATCGGGTGGGCGTGGGCATTGGACACGCCATACAAGTGGACCAAGCAGATCCCGTCGTACTTCGGCGGCACGAAACAGGGCATGGCGATCTCCTGGCCGGCGAAGATCACGGACAAGGGCGGCATACGCTGGCAGTTCCACCATTTTATTGACATCGCACCGACCCTGCTCGAAGTGACCGGCATTCCGGCGCCCGTCATGGTCGACGGTATCGCGCAAAAACCGATCGAAGGCGTGAGCATGGCCTACACGTTCGACAAGGCCAACGCTGACGCGCCATCGCGCCACCACACCCAGTATTTCGAGATGCTTGGAGTACAGGGGCTCTACAACGACGGCTGGATGCTGAGCGCGGATCCGATCCGCGCACCCTGGCAACTGCAGACGGCAGCAGTCACCGATCCCGCCAGCGCCTTCAAGTTCGAGCTGTTCCAACTCAGTAAGGACTGGACGCAATATACCGATGTGTCCGCGGCAAATCCAAAGAAGGTGCAGGAGATGAAGGACCTGATGTTCGGCGAATTTGCCAAGTATCAGGTGCTGCCGCTGGATGCTTCGGCGTCACCGCGGTTCGTCGCGCCGCGACCGAACCAGGCTGCGGGCCGAAAGATCTTCAACTATTCGGGTGCCACCGTCAGTATCCCGGACGGCAACCAGCCGAGCGTTATGAACACTTCCTACACCATCACTGCTGACATTGACGTGCCACAGGGCGGGGCCGAAGGCGTGATCGTTGGCGAGGGTGGACGTTTTTACGGATGGGCGATGTATCTGGTGGACAGCAAGCCGGTATTCACGTACAACCTGCTCGACCTCAAGCGCACCCGCTTTGCGGGAACGGAGGCCCTGGCACCCGGCAAGCATATGATCGTATACGACTTCAAATACAACGGACTCGGCGAGGCGACGCTGGCGTACAACGTTCTAAGCGGTGTCGGCCAGGGCGGCACCGGAACCCTGAAGGTGGACGGCAAGGTGGTCTCAACCCAGCCACTGGAGCATACCCTTCCCCTGGTCAAGGCGCTCGACCAGACCTTCAACATCGGCAGCGCCGGCGCATCGCCGGTGGATGATAACGACTACAAGGTGCCGTTCAAATTCACTGGCACCATCAACAAGGTGACCATCGCGCTCGATCCGCCGGTACTGACTCCGGCCGACATAAAGACGCTGGAGAGTGCCAACCGCTCTGCGTCGGACTAGCAGTAACCGGTACGCAGCATGCGAAATGGCCGAGGGGCTTGCGTCCCTCGGCACCATCAAAGCAATCCGAGCCCGTTAGAATTCCTTTGTATTTCATCCAGTCGCGATATAAGCTAGCGCACACCAAAGTCCATTGAATAATGCTCTTGGCAATTCAAACCGCTGGGGGCATTTTCATTGAGGCTCCTCAATCTGCACCGTCATGTTCCCGCCAGCGCGTGTGAAATCGCCAACTCCCCAATAAACCCTCTGCATGGCCGTTTGGTGACGATGGTCGGCGGCCAGCGGCAGTAAAATCCCAAGTACAAGAACTTAGTTTGCCCGCAAGCCCCGGATAGCGCCGGGAGATCGACAGCGCTACCTTTGCAACATGCAATCCGAAACACAGTGGCGACAAGTGATGGAGCGGGACGCGCGACAGGACGGCAGGTTCGTCTTCGCCGTGCGTACCACCGGAGTTTACTGCAGGCCGTCGTGCCCGAGCCGGCGTCCGCGGCGGGATTCGGTGGAGTTCTTCTCGGACCCGAAGCAGGCGGAACGCGCTGGATATCGCGCCTGCCTGCGCTGCAAGCCAACGGAAATCTCCGCACAGGCACAGTTCGTGATGCGAGCGTGCCAACTAATCGATGAAGCGGAAGGTGTGCTGACGCTGGCGGAGCTGAGCAAGCGGGTTGGGGTCAGCCCATTCCACTTGCAACGGTTGTTTAAGCGAGCCACCGGGCTCAGCCCGCGCGAGTATCAGTCGGCGCGTCGCATGCAGCACGTGAAACATGGATTGCGCAAAGGAGACGACGTGACTACAGCACTTTATGATGCAGGATTCGGTTCTCCCAGCCGTCTGTACGAGAAAGCCAGCCAGCAGATGGGCATGACGCCCGGAGCGTACCGGCGCGGCGGTGCGGGAGCGACCATTCAATATGCGATTGTTCCGTCGCCGCTTGGACGATTGCTGGTGGCCGCGACTGCGCGCGGGTTATGCGCGGTCCGCTTCGGTGAGGGCGCCAGTGAGTTGGAGCGCGAACTGCGCGACGAGTTCAGCGCTGCCGATGTCCGACGCGACGATGCGGCGCTGCAGCCTTATCTGGAGCCCTTGCTTGCGAGCTTGCGGGGTGAGAACACCACCATTGATTTGCCGCTCGACGTCCGCGCCACGGCCTTCCAGAAGAAAGTCTGGGACGCGCTGCGCGAGATTCCGGCAGGTGAAACACGAAGCTACAGCGAAGTGGCGCGTGCGATCGGCGATCCCAAAGCAGTCCGCGCTGTTGCGACGGCGTGCGCGAGCAATCCTGTGGCGCTGGCCGTTCCGTGCCATCGCGTGGTGCGCAGCGATGGGGAACTCGCGGGGTATCGCTGGGGCATCGAGCGCAAGAAGAAGTTGCTGGAGCAGGAACGGCGTGGGGCATAAGGCGGGAAACGGCATCGCGTAATACCGAATCGCACCCAGGCTATCGTCGCTGGCGCGGCGCGAACCTGGGGCGTTACGAAACGCTGCCGTGCCAACGGCACTCCCATGAATTCTCCCACTCTACCCAGCACTCCGCCTACCTACCCCAATCCGCGCAAAAGCGGCGCGGGTCGGGGACCCCGTCCGGCTGCGTGCTGGGCTAGACTATTTCGCGCCTCCGGCGCTCGCATTTGTAGCGTTTGTTCCAGACCGCAAAACGAAGCGCGAGTTTCGTAACGGGCGCGAACCCTTCGACAAGCTCAGGGCAGGCTCTGGGGCACCCGCAAGAACGGCGCGGGTCGTGAGCGGCTCGCGCACTCTCACAAGCGGAAAATTTCCACAATCTCGCTGCATTTGAATCGCGAGCGCATTTTCCCGAATTGAAACTGCGGTCGCATGTCCTTTCGCATCTTCCTGCCAGTCATTTATACTCGGCTGTTTCGATAGTGATGATCGATTCGCTGTGTAGCGAGCTGCATCGGATTCCGATATCACCAACGCCGCAGGCGGAGCGTAAGGTGTCCGCCGCATGAACCGGGCTGCCCGACGGCAAATTGCCCGGGTCGAAGGAGCTCAGGGTGAAAATCCTGGTTTGCATGAAGCAGGTCCCGCAGAAGGACGCTCCGCTCAAGTTGAACGAGAGCGGAACATGGATTCGCGAAGATGTTTCCTATGAAGTTAATGAGCCGGATGCGTTCGCGCTTGAAGAGGCGCTGCGCCAGAGGGAAAAGCATGGGGGAGAGGTCGTGGTTATCACCAGCGGCCCCACCCGGGCGGGACAGGTGCTGCGCGAGGCGCTGGCCAAGGGCGCTGACCGTGCTATCCACCTGGAAGGCGACAGCTTCGTCGGGTTGGACGCGTTCAATACCGCCAAGGCGTTTGCCGGAGTGGTGAAGGACGAAAATTTCGATCTGATTTTCACTGGCCTGCAATCGGATGACTATGGTTTCGCGCAAACCGGCGTCTTGCTGGCGGAACTGCTGGGCTGGTCGCATGCCACCATCATCATGCAGATCGAAAAGACGGATTCCGGCATCCGGGTGAAACGCGAGCTCGAGGCGGGATACTTCCAGTTTGTCGACATGCCGCTACCCGCGGTGCTGACCATCCAGTCCGGCATCAACAAGCTGCGGTATGCCACGCTGATCGGCATTAAGCAGGCGAAGAACAAGCCAATGAAGAAAGTCACGTTTGACGACGTGAAAGCTGCGCTCGGCGATAACCTGCAGAAGATCGAGAAGCTGTACATTCCTCTGAAGACGAAGAAGACCGAAGTGATCGAAGGTCCGCCGGCGGAAGTGGCCAAGAAGTTGGTCGATAAGTTGCGTAACAAGATTCACGTGCTGTGATCGGGTGAATGGTCAAGATGGTCGTTTACGAAGGGAAGTTGGTATCTCGCAAGCAGGAGGCGGTGATGCCATCCAAAGAAGAGAGCCGCGAGACCGGAAAGGCCTTCATGGTCGTGGGCTGGGTCCTGGTGCTATTTGCAGTGCTCGTGATGTTTTTCGAGCCGGCAGCGTTCAGACTCGGACAGATGCGGTTCGGCGCCATTGCCATCGCACTGGTCGTCATAGGGCTGTTGCTGAACTTTTACGGCTATCGATTAAAGCGGCGCAGTCCCTGAATATGCAGGACGCGACGTCAAACGACAGACGGGCAAACAAGCCCGTGGGTCGCAGTCCAGAGGACTAACTTGTGCCGGACAGCAGTAGCGCACGGCACGCGCTCAAAACAGGGCGCAGGAACGGATCGAAATGGCAGACACTATTCTGGTTGTAGTAGAGCAGCGGGACGGCAAATTGAACCGCGTTTCGTGGGAAACGCTCACGGGCGCACAGGCCATCGCGGCTGAAACCGGGTGGCCTCTGGAAGCGGCCGTTGTGGGCAGCGGAGTTGGGGACATAGCGAACGAAGTTGCGGCCAAGCGAGTCGGCAAGGTGTACGACATCGAGTCGTCGAAGCTTGAGCCTTACACTCCCGATGGATTCGTGTCGGCGCTGAAAGGCTTCATCGAGCAGAAGCAGCCTAAGCTGGTGCTGATGCCGCATACCTACCAGGTGCGCGACTTCGCTCCCAAGCTGGCCACGGCCTTGAATCGAGCGTTGATCAGCGACGCAATTGGCTACAAGTACGAGGGTGGCAAGTTGCTGTTTACCCGGCAGATGTTCCAGGGCAAATTCGTTGCCGACGTTTCCTTCACCGGCGATGCTCCTTACTTCGCGACGTTCCAGTCAGGCGCCTATCGCGGCGACAAGGTCGAAGACGGCAGCGCAGCAGCTCCCGTCGAAAAGGTCGATGTCGCGATTGCCGAAGGTGTCATCCGCAATAAGCCCGAGGCTCCATTCAAGGAAGCCAAGCAGGCCGTCGATCTCACTCAGGCCGAGATTATTGTCTCGGTGGGCCGCGGCATCAAGGAGCAAAAGAACATCACCTTGGCCGAGCAGCTCGCAGCCGCGCTGGGTGGCGAAATTGCCGCATCAAGGCCGATTTGCGACTCGGGCTGGCTGCCCATGGACCGTCAGGTCGGCTCATCTGGGCAGACGGTCGCTCCTAAGCTGTATCTCGCTCTCGGTATCAGCGGTGCGATTCAGCATGTGGTCGGGATGAAGGGATCGCGCAGCATCATCGCCATCAACAAGGATTCCGAAGCGCCGATCTTCGAGATCGCCGACATCGCGGTGGTGGGCAACCTGTTCGATATCGTGCCGCCGCTCATCGAGGAAATAAAGAAGGCGAAGGGCGCATGATCGTATTCCGTAAACCACTGCCGAATATCGAGCGTCCTGCGATGGAAGCGGACGTGGTCATCGTCGGTGGGGGCCCCGCCGGCATGGCCTGCGCGCTGCGCTTGTCGCAGTTGATCGACGAACACAACGCCAAGCATCCCGACGCTCCGCTCACCAAGGACAATATCTACGTACTGGAAAAAGCGCGCGAGGCGGGTGCGCACTGTCTTTCCGGCGCACTGCTCGACCCTCGTTCCATGCTCGAGCTGCTGCCGGATTTTGAGAACGACGCGCCGCTCGAAGCGGCGGTGGTGAAAGAAGCCGTTTACTACCTCACCCGCACGGGGAAATTCAAGCTCCCCATCGTGCCACCCCCGATGCGCGATCACGGCAACTATGTGATCTCCATCAACCGATTCGTGAAATGGCTGGCCAGCAAGGTCGAAGCGGCAGGGATCACGATCTTCACTGGGTTCGCCGGGACCGAGCTGCTTTTCGAAAAGGGTCGAGTTCTTGGTGTCCGCACCGACGACAAGGGCGTCGATAAAAATGGCGAGCAGAAATCGAACTTCGAGCCCGGCTATGACCTGAAGGCCAAGGTTGTCATCCTCGCCGAAGGCAGCCGCGGTTCGTTGACCAAGCAGTTGATCGGTCGCTTCCAGCTCGACAACGAACGCAATCCCCAGACCTACGGCATCGGCGTCAAGGAGCTTTGGGAGTTGCCCCCGGGACGGCTTGCGGCGGGTGAAGTGATCTACACCATGGGCTATCCGCTGACCTTCAATGAGTACGGTGGCGCTTGGATTTACGGTTCGCATGACAACCTGGTGTCGCTGGGCTTCGTGACCGGTCTGGATTATCCTGACCCTCGTATCGATCCGCAACGCGTCCTGCAGGAATTCAAGAAGCATCCGTTTATTGCGAAACTTCTCGAAGGCGGCAAGATGGTTCGTTACGGAGCCAAGTCTCTCCCCTACGGAGGCTGGTGGTGCATCCCGCCGGTTGCGGGGGATGGTTGGATGATCCTGGGCGACTCCGCCGGTTTCCTGAATTCGCAGCGACTGAAAGGAATACATCTCGCCATCAAAAGCGGCATGCTAGCCGCCGAAACTGCCTTTGAGGCGATGGCGAAAGATGACTACTCGCTCGACGTCCTCGAGAAATTCCAGGAGCGCGTGGACAAGAGCTGGATCAAGGAGGAGTTGTGGCCAGTCCGCAATTTCCACCAGGGCTTCGACAAGGGCTTTCTGTCGGGCATGCTGCACGCCGGCATCCAGCAAGCCACCGGAGGCCGTGGAGTGCGCGCGCACTACAGCAATCATGCTGGGCATCTCCGCATGAAGCAACTCTCGCAGCTACCTGCGGACGGCGGAGCGGAAGCGCACATCATCAATGCCGCAAAAGGTGACGGAAAGCTCACTTTCGACAAGCTGACCGACGTGTATTACTCGGGCACCAAGCACGAGGAAGATCAGCCAGCGCACCTCGTCATCCACGACACCAACATCTGCAACGAGCGTTGCGTGCGGGAATTTGGCAACCCTTGCAAAAATTTCTGTCCTGCTAGTGTGTATGAAATGGTGGAGGCGGCCGATACTCCCAGCGGGTTGCAGATTCATCTGAATGCATCGAATTGTGTGCATTGCAAGACCTGCGACATCATGGATCCCTACGAGATCATTACCTGGGTACCGCCGGAGGGTGGCGGCGGTCCGAATTATGAGGGCATGTAGCGGATTTTTCGAGCCCTAAATATCGAGTCCGAGTTTTCCACAGGGCCTCGCCGAGCCGTCGGCGAGGCTTTTCTCGTTGGATCGGGCCACTCGCCTACAGGCCTGCTGATTCCTAAGCGCCATAGATATTTTTTTCAACAGACATAAATATTTCTGTAATGAATCTCCTACCGCAAGACTGTTACGCTACTAAGTACTGCGTCGGGGATTTTTGTTCCAAGTGGAAATAACCGGTGCGCCCGGCGGCGTACTGGGGTGCCAAATTTCATCAGGAGCGAATTGCCATGCATTTGGGGTCTGGCTGCAGCCATCCTTTCGAAACTTCGTCATTTTCTAAACTCACAACCCTTTTCACAACTTTCCTGCTTGCAGTTTTCGTGCTGGTTTCAGTTTCGGCATTCGCCCAGTCCACGACCGAAGGTGCGGTTGCCGGAACGATTTACGATCCGCAAGGCGCCGTTGTCGCAGGCGCTACGGTCACCGTCCGCAATAATGGGACAAACCAGGAGCAGACAGCTACGACCGATTCCACGGGATACTTCCGTATCACCAAGCTGACTCCGGCATCGTATACCGTCAGCGTCACCGCTCAGGGCTTTGCCGGTTATCGTGCTCCGCAGGTCATCGTCGAAGTCGGTCGCGTGACAGAGATCACGCCGCGACTGGGAATCAGCGGCAGTTCCGAGAAAGTGGAGGTTACGGCCGAAGCGCCCACAGTGAACACCACGTCTGCCGACTTCGCCCCAGTGCTTAACTCGGTGGCCGTTGAGAATCT
>Ga0207930_1000174_pt1 | contig 18244 bp, 13 predicted proteins | sample NGESurshal092012_7_FD_184477 | JGI IMG/M metagenome (GOLD analysis project Ga0207930, IMG submission 184477) | Arctic peat soil microbial communities from Barrow, Alaska - NGEE Surface sample 210-3 shallow-092012 (SPAdes) | ecosystem: Environmental > Terrestrial > Soil > Wetlands > Peat ... | reverse complement strand
AAGTCGGGACGCGCATTTCCGACGCTCGAGTCTGCGTACCAACGCGCAATCGGGAGTTCTAAGGATCGCGAAGTTCTGCTACATCTACTCGCTGATCAGCCAGAAGAAAATGCCATGTTCAACGAAGAAGTCGGTCGAGTCGTCCTGAAAAATGCTCGTGGCGATGCCGACGACCTAAATGTTCAGTACGTCGACCAACTTGTTCCGCGACTCGTAGATCCCAAGTTCGGCCCCGTTCTGCGACGAACATCTGAGAGACAAGGCGTGTATGAGTTTGTGAATCCGGTCTTGCGCGTTTACATTAAGCTCCGAAATTTCAGCTTCTGAACACTCCGCTGCCGCTTCGGATGCGCGGGCTCCCCTTCGCGCCCACTTCCATAACCCGCGGGTCACTAACCTCTACTCCGCAGGCGCTGAAGCAGACTCTGGCTGGTGTGGCTTGGCGACCTGTTTGCGCGGGCGAGCGGGTGAGATTTGCGTATCCTCCGATTCCGCAAGAAGCGTTCGCACTATGTCGGCGCGAATAGTGTTTTTTAACTCTGCAGCCGAATCCGGCATCTTTTCAAGGACCTGAACTGCCATCCCGATGCTATTGATTCGAGCAAGGATCGTTACGTTTGAATTTGCCCGTTCCATAGTGGAACGATAAATCACCATAAACGTTACGCTGATAAACTGGGTAATAATCCCGGATGCGCTAACGGCAAGACTTGCCTCGATTCGTCCCCCCATAGCTATGCTCGCTCCGTAACAGACCACCGCAAAGCCACAAAACATGACGAACACTGCGACGTTAAAGATCCATTTGACCTGGGAAAGATTGCGGTTCAAGTAATCTTCGAGTGTCGCAGCTGCCAGGTCGACGGCGTACTGAACATTGTCAGGGTGGGCTAGGGAATTCCGTTGCGCTTCAACAAGCCTTAACCGACTGTCCCTTCCAGAATCTACACTCGCGATCAACTGTACGATGATGTAAATTGCCACGGCGGCCCCATTCAGCGTAAGGATCCCGTTCGGAATATCCGGGAAACTGTTCGTATTAACGCGCATATGGAAACTCTCCAATAGCATGTACCCCGTGATTGCAAACGTCCCGATCAGCACTACCCTGCCCGCGATTTCGGCGGGATTGCTTGTTTCGTTGGCGATAACTCGAGGAAAAGCGAAACGTATAAGTAGCACAACAGCAATGATGTACAAGGTGGTGAAGGTGAGGTCGAATATTGGATTGATCATTATTATTTAGCTCCTCAATCGAACGTCTGCTTCGATTGTCGCCGGCATACAAGATAACCCGCTTCGGACGTTTCAGCGCACAAATATTCCCTTGGTTGGGACCAACCAACTCACCATCAAACGTAACCGAGCCCATCGGGGAGCTTTCCCGGAAGGTGGCCCGGCCAACCATCTTCACGCGAACAACCTCCTTCAACATGGGGTGCCCCGTTCTAGCCCGGGTTTGGCTAGGGCGGGGCCCTTCTTGTCGTGGTCACCATCCATCGTTGCTAGCCCAACGCCGCTCTTCACTCACCCATCGACGATTCTCTCGGTTCATGCTCTAATGCACTGCGCGAGATTTCGTGCCGAGATTCCCGATGCGCCACAATATCGCCGCGTTCGTTATCTGCTGCAGCACTCTTTTCTGCGCAGCCCAAGAAAAACCCGCCGTCTCCCCCGAGACCGTGAACTCAGCCCTCGCCCAACTTGATCCCTACATCCGCTCCAGCCTCGCTACTACGAAAGTCCCCGGAGTGTCCATCGCCGTCATTTACAACGATCAAGTCGTATTCCTTCGCGGCTACGGTATTCGAAAGGTCGGGGAATCCGCGCAGGTCGATCCCGACACCGTTTTTGAGATCGCTTCGTTCTCCAAACCCATCACGTCGACCATCCTTGCTTCTTTAGTAGGCGAAGGCAAAATCAGCTGGGACGACCGCATCGCGGACATCGATCCCGGCTTCCAGCTTTCCAGCCCCGACACCACCCGCCAGATCACCATCCGCGACTTCCTCTCCCACCGCAGCGGCCTCGCCACCGAATCCGGCGACCTGCTGGAAGACCTCGGCTATTCCCGCCCCATCATCCTTTATCGCATGCGTTATCTGCCGCTGCCGGGACAATTCCGCAAAACCTATGCCTACAGCAATTTCGGATACACCACTGGAGCCATCGCCGCTGCCACCAAGATCGGCAAGCCCTGGGAGACGATTGCCGAAGAGCAGCTCTACTCTCGCCTCGGTATGACCTCGACCAGTTCGCGCTTCTCCGACTACGAAGACCGCGCCAACAAAGCCGCACTGCACATTTTCATCAACGGCGAGCCCGTCAACCGTTTCGTGCGCGAGGCCGACGCCGAAGCTCCAGCCGGAGGAGTCTCGTCCAGCGCCCGCGATCTCGCCGAGTGGGTGCGGTTGCAACTCAGTGGCGGCAAATGGAACAGCAAGCAGATCATCGACGCCAACGCCCTCGCCGAAACCCACAAAGCCCAGATCTGCCGCAATCCTGCTGACCCGGCAAAGCCCAATGTCTGTCCCGGCGACCAATACTACGGCCTCGGATGGGACGTCGGAACCAATGCCGAGGGCCACACCCAGGTCAGCCATAGCGGCGCGTTCTTCCTCGGCGCTGCCACTGCCGTCTACCTGGTCCCCGAAGAGCACATCGGCGTGCTCGCCCTCAGTAACAGCCTGCCCGTCGGTTTGCCGGAGTCAATCTGCCTGCACTTCCTCGATATCGTGCACTACGGAAAACCGCAGCGTGACTACCTTTCGCTCGCCGCCAAGCTCTTCTCCCAAATGATCGCCCAGACTCAGGATGCATCTCCCGACTACGCTGCGATGACGCAGCCCAAGACCTCCTCTCCGGCCCAGCCGCTCGCCGCGTATGCCGGCAAGTACACCAATGAATACTTCGGAACCCTGGAAGTCTCGGTCGAGAACAATCAACTGGTCCTGCGACTTCCCCCGCGCGGCTCCTACTACGAACTTGCTCACTGGGACGGAGACACGTTCACCTACTACTTCGCCAGCGAAAACACCGGCGCCGGTCGCCGCGGGGCAATATTCTCGCCAGAAAAGAACCAGGTGCTGATCGAAATGCTCTCGCCGGAGCACAACGCGGTGTTTGCCAGGTCGCAGCCTGAGCATTAAAAGACCAGGCCTGGCTGGGGTCAGATTATTCGAACTTGAAACTTGAAACTGACTTGCTACCGCGTCGCCCGTTCCAGCAGGTACATGTACGACCGATAGACTTGCCCCGTCGCCCGCGTCATTCCGATCTCGCAGGTTCGGCTGCTGGAATAGCATGCATCGGGATTCTCGGCCTTCACTTCCGCCGCTTCCAGCCTCGTGGCCGAAGCAGTCAGCTCAGGCACCAGAAATCCGCGGTCTCCGGCAAATGCGCAACAGCCGGCATCTAGCGGAACGACCACCTTCTCACTGCAGGCTTTGGCAATGGCTTCCAGCTTCGGAGTCAGCCCCAGCTTGGTGACCGAGCATACCGGATGCAGCGCCACCGAGTCCGCTTTCGCCGTGATGGTCAGCCTAGGCAGCAGCTCGTCGTGAACGAACTCGATGGAATCCAGGAACTTCATCTTGTCGAATCGCTGCTGGTTCTCTTCCGTCAGATATCCGCGTGCCGTTCTGAACCCATACGTGCAAGGACTGGTGTCGATCACGATGGGCAGTCTTCCCTGCTCCGACCACCTCCAGCAACGGTCGACCGCGGCGTTGATCGCAATCTCGTGCGCCCGGCTGAGTCCCTTGGAGGAGAACGGCGTCCCGCAACACGTTCCCGCAACGTCGCTGGGAATGTACACCGGAATTCCAGCGCGCCGCGCCAGCTCCACGGTCACTTCCATGAGCGAGCGGTCTTCAGGCTCTCTGGGTAACCGGCCCATCACTCGCGAAATGCACGCCGGAAAATAAACTGCCTGCGCTCCCGTGCGCGCAGTCGAAGGCACGGCACCAGCGGCGTACGGAGTGTCGGGCATCCATTCCGCCATGTTGTCGCCGACAAAACGTTTCATGGCACGCGTCAAAGAGCGCATTCCGTCCGCGCCGATCAAACTCTGCATGAGATGGCCGCCGTGCAGCGCCCACCGTAAAACGGATTCCGTCAGCTTGAAGTGATTGGCAATTCGCACGCCCCATTCCTGCGCGGCCGGCGTTTGCCGCATGCGACGGAAGCGTTTCACCAGTTGCCCAGTATCGATGCTTACCGGACAAGCTGTTGCGCACAATCCATCCGTCGCGCAAGTGTCGAGCGCAGCGTACGGGAATTCGCGGTCGAGCGCCGTGTACAACTCTGATGATTCTTTCCCGTCCTGCAATCGCGCCATCTCGCGGCGCACGACAATCCGCTGCCGTGGCGTCAGCGTTAATTCGCGGCTCGGACACTTCGACTCGCAATAGCCGCACTCGATGCACTTATCGACTTCGGGCTCAATCGTGGGAATGCGCTTCAGATCTTCAAGGTGCGCGCGCGGATCGGAGTTGATGATCACGCCGGGATTAAGCAGGTTGTGCGGATCGGCCAATTGCTTCAGCCGCCGCATGATTTCGTAGCCTTCGCTTCCCCACTCAGTCTCGACAAACGGAGCCATGTTGCGGCCCGTCCCGTGCTCAGCCTTCAACGCGCCGTCGTAGCGATGCACCACGACCTCCACCACGTCGTCGATAAAACGCGCGTACTGATCGATAGCAGCCTGGTCGTTGAAACCTTGTGTAATCACGAAGTGCAGGTTGCCGTCTTTGGCGTGTCCGAAGATGATGGCATTGTCGTATTCGTGCTTGACGAAAAGCTTATTCAGGTCGAGCGCAGCATCAGCCAGCCGCTCAATAGGAAATGCGACATCCTCGATGATGACGGTGGTTCCAGTTTTGCGTACCGATCCCACGGAAGGAAACATGCCGGCGCGAATCTTCCACAGCAGCGCCTGCTCTGCGGCGACGTGAGTAAACGTTGCGGCTTCCTGCAGCTTCAAACCACCAACCGCATCGCGCGCGAGTTGTTCGAGTTGCTTGCGTTCGGCTTCCTGGGCTGATTGAAACTCCACCAGCAATCCCGCAGCGCCTGCGGGCAACGTGCGAATCGATGCCGGAATTCCCGCCTGGGTTTCGACCGAGCGCAGCGACGCGCGATCCATCACTTCAAGCGCCTTCGCACCCGCCTGGCGCAGAGGAACGATGGAGTCCGCTGCCGCATACAAATCAGGGAACAACAGCAACCCGGTATATTTCACGGGAAGATCAGGCACCGTATCGAGCACCGCCTCCGCGATAAAGGCGAGCGTGCCTTCGGCGCCGATGAGGACGTGCTGGAAGATGTCCACGGCCGAGTCGAAATCGAGAAAAGCGTTGAGCGAATAGCCCGTGGTGTTCTTGGTGCGGTACTTGCGACGCACGCGCTCGCGCAGATACGAATCGCTCTCGAGATGCGCCTTCAAATCGAGGATGCCACGCGCCAACTCCGGTTCGCGAGCATGAAATTGCTGTTCCGCATCCGGTTGCGCCGCGTCGATGACGGTCCCAGACGGCAGCATGAACTTCAGAGAGTGCAGCGTGTGATAGGCGTTCTGCTCCACACCGCAACACATGCCGCTGGAGTTGTTGGAGAGAATCCCTCCCAACGTACAAGTGGCGATAGAAGCGGGATCGGGACCAATCTTGGCGCCATAAGGAGCAAGAAGCTGGTTGGCGCGCGCGCCAATCACTCCCGGCTGCACGCGAATCTTCTTGCCGCCATCTTCGACGTTCAGCCCACGCCAATGGCGTGCGACCTCAACCAGCAGACCATCCGAGATCGATTGGCCCGACAGGCTCGAGCCCGCAGCGCGGAAGGTCATGGGGATTCCCGAGTGCTGGCTGAATTCGAAGAGCGTCTTGATTTCCTCAAGGCTCTTCGTCAGCACGACTGCTTTGGGGATGAGGCGATAGAAGCTGGCGTCGGAGGCGAAGGCGATGAGGTCGATGGGACGAACTAGAATTCGATCGCCATCGATTTGCGAGGCGAGCGACGATTTAATTTCGTCGGAAGAAACCGGAGCAGATGTGACGACAGCTACAGCCATGATGATCGATTCCCTACCCCTAAATCTCCCAGTGAGCATCAGAATCGATGCCCACCGGGAATTCAATCATTGTCTTCGAACGACTTTCAGAGCGTACCCTGCCCCCGCTCTATTGCAATACGAAGTGCGTGAACGGAGCAACATAAGCCATGAGAAACACCACAATCCCCACCAGACACGCCAACGCGATGCTGTGGAAAAAGACATAGCGCAAAATGTCGCCCTCGTGCCCATACCACTCGGTAGCGGTACTGGCGACGACAATGCTTTGCGCGTCAATCATCTTGCCCATGACGCCGCCGGCACTGTTGGCGGACGCCATGAGAACAGGCGAAACGCCCACCTGCTGGGCCGAAATCTTCTGCAGACTGCCGAAGAGCACGTTGGACGAGGTATCAGATCCGGTCAGTGCGACTCCCATCCATCCCAGCAAGGTTCCGAAGAACGGATAGAGGTGGCCGGTGCGGGCGAAGGCCAGTCCCATGGTCGCGTCGAGCCCTGCGTAACGCGTCAGGAAGCCGACAGCCATCATGGCGGAAATCGTCACCAACGAAAATCTCACGCGCACGATGGTCTTGAGATAGATCTTGAATATCTGCCCGACGCTGAAACCCATGATCAGTCCAGAGAGGATCGCGGCGATAAAGATGCCCGTTCCAGTGGCACTGAGCCAATTGAAGTTAAATACCGCCGGCTCTTTTGTGTTCTTAATAACCACCGGAGGCGTGCGCTCCACCAGTTTGTTTAAGCCATGAACCGGGAATGCCGGGCTGGTGATCTTACTGGGGGGCGTACTCCAAGTGGCCATCGAGGTGAAAACCTTTTCCGGGGTATTCAGCATTTTCTTGACGGTAACAGTCCCCCAGCAAAAAACGATGACGCTGAGAATGAGCCAGGGCAGCCAGGCGCGAGCGACTTCTCCGCGGCTAAAGCCGTGGGCGGCGCGATGGTCGGTCTTCTGTTCTTCGCCTTCGAAGGTCCACACACGCTTGGGGTGCCACACCTGTAGAAACGCAATCAGACAGATCATGGAAACCACGGCGGAAATCACGCCTGCGAGCCACGGACCGTGATAATTGGAAACCAGGAACTCGGTGGTTGCAAAGGAAGCGCCTGCGACCAACACGGCGGGCCAGACTTCGAGCATCTCCGAGAACCCGGTGAAGGCCCAGATCAGCCAGAATGGAACCATCAACGCGAACAGTGCCAGAATGCGACCCACCATCGCGCCCAGGGTGACCTCGCTAAATCCGGTGACGCCGGCCAGCGCGATGATGGGCGTTCCCAGTGCGCCGAAGGCGACCGGCGCGGTGTTTGCGATCAGCGATAACCCGGAAGCCTGCAGGGGACGAAAGCCCAAACCAATGAGAAGAGCGGCAGTGACCGCGACAGGGGTGCCGAACCCCGCAGCGCCTTCGAAAAATGCGCCGAAACAGAAAGCGATGAGAAGAAGTTGCAGGCGGCGGTCCTGAGTGATGCCGGTCAGGCTATGCTTCAACACTTCGAAGCGCCCGGCTTCGACAGTTAACTGATACAGGAAGATGACGTTCAGCACGATCCAGCCGATGGGAAACAGTCCGTATCCCAAGCCGTATACCGTAGTGGCGGCCGCCATCCGTGCCGGCATGTGGAATCCCACAATCGCGGTCAGCAGCGCAGTCACAAGTCCGGCGAGAGCTGCATAGTGGGCCTTGGTATGGCCAAACGCGAGAGCGCCGAGCAGCACAACCACCGGCAGCGAAGCGATGACGGTGGACAACAACCAGTGTCCCAAGGGATCGTATCCCTGCCGCCAGCCCGAAGTGAGCTCGGGCAAACGCAGCACCACGATGGAAACCCCAATCGCCAACAGAATAAGAAGGTAACCCGCCCAGCCTACCGATGCAGACGGAGCGGCGTGACGCGCTGCGGGTGGGGACGGCTTTGAGGTTGCGGAAGGACCTGTCATGCGTGCGCCTCCTGGAAGAACGCTCAATTCAATGCGAGTTTGTGGAGCTGAAATGTCGTCCGAATCTTACTCGCGAAACTTTAAGATAGCCAACCCTAAGTGCTGCATGACTTGGCTCACTGGCCGTTGTGACGTACGGCACAATTTCGAGCAAAGCAGCCCAATGTGCAGCCTGCTCCGCAAACGTGGGACGAACCGCAGTCAAGACCGTAGAGTGCGCCCCAGCGAAACGATGCACCAGACGTAAGAGTCCGCACGGATGCCTTTGAGATTCTGGAACTTTCCCCTCGCGCGGCGGGAAACCCATACGAAGAACAAGACACCAAGCGTCAGGAAATGCGCGGACCTGTGGCCTCCAAAACCGGTTAACCGCTCGTGGAGTGCTACAAGTCTTTACCTCGCGTTACCAGACTTTACCGTCGAAGCTGTGCGCCTAGTGTTCCTAGAAGTGACAGACAAACTGTCGAAACCAAGAGGAGTTGAAGGCATGAAGACGAAGTTGATGTTAGTTGCAAGCGTATTGGCGTTGCTGTTATGTGGCGCCGCGATGATCGCCTACGCCCAGGGACCAGGGCCTGAAGCGATGGGTGGTCCGCACGGCATGGGCGGTCCCGGCCACGGCATGGGATTTATGGCTCGCGAGCTGAACCTCACCGATGCTCAGAAGGCGCAGGTCAAGACGATCATGCAGGCAAATCACGCCAACATGAAGCCTGTGATGCAGCAATTAGAACAGAATCGCCAGGCACTTCTGGCCGCGACAGCCAATGGGGCATACGATCCGGCGAAAATTCAGCTACTGGCCAACCAGAAGGCACAGTTAGAGGCGGCGATGACCGTCCAGCATGAGGCGCTGCAGCACCAGATTTACACCCAGGTGCTGACCCCCGAGCAGCAGGCGAAAGCCGAGCAGCTTCGCACGCAGGAAATCAATCGCATCACTGAGCACCTGCAGAAGATGGCCAACGGAACCGACGCTCCCCCGCCGTCTGAATAGCGATTCGCAAAAAGAATGTCCGGGCAGGATTTCGGTCCTGCCCTTTTTGTTGCTCGTGCGTTGATGACGTCGCAGCCAGAAACAATTGTTGCGAGTTTCTTCCCGGCAGAGTGCTGTGTAATAGTTTTGTCATATCAGTTGGTTTGCGTCATTTGTCACGGACATCGTGCTGCCATCTTCCTACGATGGAATCATGGTTTCCATATCAAGCCTTGATTTAATTACTCCGCATCCCAAGGGAACTCGGGCACGCATTCTGCTGAGTTCCGTGTTCGGCCCCTACGCGCAAGACGATCAGTTCGGCAGCCGCGCCATCAATCCGATGGAGCTCTACCACAACCAGGTTACCCGCGAGCAAGGCAGCTTTTCTTTGCGCATGTTCCACCGCTCTTGGGGCTTGATGATGATCCAGAAAAACATCTCGGCTCCATGCACTCTGCTCGACTTCCCCACCCTTGACGCTTTTGAACGCGAACTCACCACCAACCACTACGACATCGTCGGGATCTCCGGCATCATTCCCAACTTCGCCAAGGTACGCGAGATGTGCCGTCGCGTGCGGCAACTCTCGCCCAAGTCCACCATCATCGTGGGAGGCCACGTGGCCGGCATCCCCGGAGTGGAAGACATGCTCGATGCCGATCACATCGTGCGCGGCGAAGGCATCGCATGGATGCGGCACTACCTCGGCGAGGATACTTGCGCGCCGTTTGTTCATCCTGAAATTCTGTCTGGCTTCGGCTTCCGCATTCTGGGCATGAGCGTGCCAGACAACACGCGCGATACCGCCGCCACCATTGTTCCCTCGGTCGGATGTCCGATGGGCTGCAACTTCTGCACCACGTCCGCCTTCTTCGGAGGCAAGGGCAAAAGCTTCCACTTTTATGAAACTGGCGATCAGCTCTTCGACGTCATGCAAGAGATGGAACGCAAACTGGGCGTGCAGTCGTTCTTTGTCATGGACGAGAACTTCCTGCTCAATCGTCCACGCGCCATGCGCCTGTTGGAGCGCATGAAAGCCGCCAATAAAGCCTGGGCGCTCTATGTCTTCTCGTCAATCAACGCCATTCGGAAATACACCATCGAGGAATTGGTGCAGCTTGGAGTGTCGTGGATCTGGGTCGGACTGGAGTCGCCCAAATCGAGTTATGCGAAGTTGAAAGACGCCGACACCCGCGCGATCGCCGCGGAACTGCGGCAGCACGGCATCAAGCTCCTGGGCTCTACGATCGTGGGCCTGGAGCATCACACTCCCGAAAATATCGAAGACGAAATGAAGTACGCGGTTTCGCACTGTACCGACTTCCATCAGTTCATGCTGTATACGCCGGTACCGGGCACGCCGCTGTTCTTCCAGATGGAAGCGGAAGGGCGCATGCTCGACGGTATCGATCTCGCCGACATTCACGGCCAGTTCAAGTTCAACTTTCAGCACGCCGCCATCTCGCGCGACGATTCGAAGCGCTACCTGGACTGGGCCTTCCGCTACGACTTCGAGAAGAACGGTCCGAGCCTGTACCGCATTTGCGAGACCCTGTTTAACGGATGGAAGCGGTATCACGACCATCCTGACGCACGCATACGCGCACGCTTCGCGCACGAAGCACGCAAGCTTCGCACCACTTACAACGCAGCCTTATGGGCGATGGAGAAGCGGCTACGGCGCAGCAATCCTGCAATCGCCGCACGGATGCGCGCATTGCGGCGCGAGATCGAATCCGCGTTTGGCCTCTCCACGCGCCTGATGCGCATGGTCGTTGGCCCAGTGTTGTTCCTGACATCGAAGCGCGAAGATCGTCGTCTCGCCAAGGGCCTGACCTTCGAGCCGCCATCATTCGTCGAGCGCAGTAATTGGGTTGAAACGGAATGGCAGGCTCACGCTTGGCGGGCTGATGCGAAAAACATTGCGTGCCTGAAGCCGCGTGTGTCAGTGGCTGCGGTCGACACGATTGCGGCGCAGGTTGGGTTACCCGAAGAAGCTGCGTTAACTGTAAGTGGTGATTAATTAGCCGAGCAGAAAAATGCGGTACTGTCGCTTCGCGCATAGTCAATAGCGACAGTACCGCAGTGTTGTTAGATCGCGGCGCAGATGGCCTTTACTTCGGTGTACATCTCCAATACTTCGTGGCCCATTTCGCGGCCCCAACCGGACTGCTTGTATCCACCGAACGGCAGCGCTGCGTCAAATATGTTGTAGCAGTTGATCCAAACAGTCCCGGCGCGCAACTTGTGCGCCACGCGGTGCGCCTTATTGATGTCGTTCGTCCAGACTCCGGCGGCCAGGCCGTATTCGCTGTTGTTAGCTTCGGCCACGATCTGGTCGATGTCGCTGAACGGCGACGCCACCACCACCGGCCCAAAAATCTCCTCGCGGACGACCTTCATATTCGGGTTCGTATTGACCATCACAGTGGGCTCGACGAAATAACCCGGTCCTTCTTTCTTCTTGCCGCCGACCACAGCTTCCGCGCCCTCGCTGAGTCCGGACTCGAGATAGCCGCAAACCCGGTTGAACTGTTCGAGCGACACCAGCGGACCCATGCTCGTATCGGGCTCAAATCCCGGACCGACTTTGATCTTCTTGGCCTGCTCTGCAACCCCTTCAACCACCTGGTCGAACATGTCCTTCTCAACGTAGAGACGCGAACCCGCGCAGCAGCACTGTCCGTGATTGAAGAAGATCGCGCTCGCCGCACCGGCAATCGTGGAACGCATGTTGGCGTCGGCGAATACGATGTTGGGCGACTTCCCGCCCAGCTCCAGCGATACCTTTTTCAGGTTGCCCGCCGCGGCTTGCAGGATCAGCTTGCCCACTTCCGTCGATCCGGTGAATGCCACCTTATCGACATCGGGATGCGCAGCCAATGCAGCGCCCGCCGTCTCGCCATAGCCCGGAACGACGTTGACCACGCCCTCCGGGAATCCGGCTTCGGCAATCAACTCGGCCAGCAACAGCGCCGATAGCGGAGTCTGCTCCGCGGGCTTCAGCACCACGGTGCATCCTGTCGCCAGCGCTGGGCCCAACTTCCAGGCGGCCATCAAGAGCGGGAAATTCCACGGGATAATCTGCCCCACCACGCCTACCGGTTCGCGGCGAGTGTAGGCAAGAAACTGCACCTTTTTCGAGCCGGACGAAATCGGGATCGTGTTGCCTTCAATCTTGGTGGCCCATCCCGCCATGTAGCGGAACAGGTCAACCGCAAGCGGCAGATCGGCAACGCGTGCCACCGCCAGAGGCTTACCGTTGTCGAGGCTCTCCAGTTGTGCGAACTCTTCGGCACGCTGCTCCAGCAGGTCGGCTAACTTCCAGATCAAGCGGCCGCGCTGCGAGGCCGACATGTAAGACCATGCGTCGCCCTCAAAGGCTTTCCGCGCTGCCTTCACTGCGCGATCGATGTCCTCGCGGTCTCCCTCTGCAACCTTCGCCAGCACTTCTCCCGTTGCCGGGTTATAGGTCGGGAAAGTCTTGCCGGAAGCGGAATTCACGAACTGGTTGTTGATGAACATCGGCCGCGGCTTGCTGAGAAAATCTTCCACGCGGCTGTGCATGGTTGCGGTGCTGGTTGCGGTAGCCATTGCCATCCTCCCACGGCGAAGTGCGTCTTCTGCATCACCCCGCCGGTACTGAATTGGAATTCTATGAGTGGTCAAGCGGTCGCTTCGGCATCTCGTCCGAAACGTCCGAGCCTCATCCCGCGCAAGAGTTTATCAGAGACTTGGCAGCCGTGGGTATCGGAACTACGGGGCAGATCTCATCAAGAACGAAGCACTCGCAGCGAACAGTATTAGGTCCTAAGAAACCGTGACTGCTTCCGGGCCCAGCTTCTCTTTCAAGTCCGCCGCAATCGCTTGGCCGTGAAAGCGTCCGTTTTCGATGAAGATCTCACTGGTCCGCATACCGGCAATCAGCACGCCCGCCAGGTAAATGCCTGGAACATTGCTTTCCAGCGTTTTGGAATTGACCACCGGCTTCTTGTCGGCATCGCCGCGAATTTGAATGCCCAGCCCGCGCAGAAAATCGAAATCGGGATGGTAGCCAGTCATGGCAAACACCCAGTCGTTGGCCAGCGTCTTTTCGCCTTCAGGAGTCGCCAGCACCACGTGATCGGAAGCGATCTCCTTCACCGTGCTGCTGAAGTAGGCCTTCACTTGTCCGGCCTTGATGCGGTTTTCGATGTCCGGCTTGATCCAGTACTTCACCGAGGTTCCGATTCCCTCGTGCCGGTGCACCATCGTCACCCGCGCGCCGTGACGCCACAGTTCCAACGCCGCAATGGCCGCCGAGTTCTTCCCCCCGACGATCAAGACGTCGAGTCCAAAGAAAGGATGTGGCTCGCGGTAATAATGCAGGACTTTTGGCAGTTCCTCGCCGGGGACATTCATCAGGTTTGGGCGATCGTAATATCCAGTGGCCAAAATCAATTTGCGCGCCCGATACGCGCAATTGCGCCCATGCAGATCGGTGGTGTGCACGACAAAACTGTTGTCGCTGCCTTCGATCTTCCGCAGCGGCTCGTACTGCCGGACGTCGAGCTGATAGTGCTCGGTCACCTTGCGGTAGTACTCCAGCGCTTCCTGCCGCGTAGGTTTCTGGTTTGGGCTGGAGAACGGAATATCACCAATTTCCAGCAGTTCGGGCGTGGTGAAGAACGTCATGTTACTGGGATAGTTGTAGAGCGAGTTGACCAGGCAACCCTTGTCGATATTGGTCACCGTGAACCCAGCGCGCTTGGCATCGATGCCACAGGCCAGGCCAGTTGGGCCAGCGCCAATTACCACCACGTCAAAAGCTGCCTGTTCCCCGGAATCTGCAGGATTGCGTTCCATGTCTCTAGGATACCGTGAGTGACAGCACCCGATCGCCGCGGTGACCTACGTCACTGGTTATGGGGCCTACACTTTTGTATGCTGTTGAGTACGCCAATCCTGCTTTTTTCCCGAGAGGCGGTCATGACCATCATCAAGCAAGACGATCTCATCCAGAGCGTAGCCGACGCCCTGCAATTTATCTCCTACTACCACCCGGTCGATTTCATTCAGGCGCTTACGCGTGCCTATGAGAAAGAACAGTCTCCAGCGGCACGCGACGCCCTCGCTCAGTTGTTGATCAACTCGCGCATGTGCGCCGAGGGCCACCGCCCCATCTGCCAGGACACTGGCATCGTCAGCGTTTTCCTCAAGGTCGGAATGGACGTCCAATGGGACGCGACCATGAGTGTCGAAGATATGGTCAACGAAGGCGTTCGCCGCGCCTATCTTCATGACGACAACAAGCTGCGGGCCAGTGTGCTGGCCGATCCCGCTGGCGCCCGCAAGAATACCAAAGACAACACGCCCGCAGTCGTCAACATGACGATCGTTCCCGGCGACAAACTGGACGTGATCGTGGCCGCCAAAGGCGGAGGCTCCGAAGCCAAGTCGAAGTTCGTCATGCTCAATCCCTCCGACTCCATTGTCGAATGGGTGCTGAAGACTGTTCCTATCATGGGCGCGGGATGGTGTCCGCCTGGGATTTTGGGCATCGGCATCGGCGGCACTGCCGAGAAAGCCATGCTGTTGGCCAAGGAGGCTCTGATGGAGCCGATCGACATTCAGGAGTTGATTGAGCGCGGGCCGTCGAATCGCGCCGAGGAGTTGCGCCTTGAGATCTACCAGAAGGTCAATGCCCTCGGCATCGGGGCGCAAGGACTCGGCGGACTGACCACCGTTCTCGACGTCAAGGTGAAAGACTACCCCACCCACGCCGCAAATCTCCCCATCGCGATGATTCCCAATTGCGCCGCCACGCGCCATGCTCACTTCGTACTCGACGGCTCAGGCCCGGTCGCCTTGGAGCCACCCTCTTTGGACGACTGGCCGCAGCTCACTTACGATCCCGTAGGATCGGGCGCGCGCCGCATTAATCTCGACACCGTGACACGAGCCGAAGTTGCCACCTGGAAACTCGGCGAAGTACTGCTGCTGAATGGCAAGTTGCTCACCGGCCGCGATGCCGCCCATCAGCGCATGACCGAAATGCTCAACCGCGGCGAGACGCTGCCCGTTGATTTCACTGATCGTTTCATCTACTACGTAGGCCCGGTCGATCCCGTGCGGGATGAAGTCGTTGGTCCTGCGGGTCCCACCACGGCAACGCGCATGGATAAGTTCACCCGCCAGATGCTCAAGGAGACTGGCCTGCTTGGCATGGTGGGCAAGTCGGAACGTGGACCGGAAGGCATCGCAGCCATTCGCGATCACAAGGCGGTGTACTTGATGGCGGTTGGCGGCGCTGCGTATCTCGTCTCCAAAGCGATCAAGAAGTCGCGCGTGCTGGGCTTCGCCGATCTTGGCATGGAAGCCATCTACGAATTCGAGGTGCAGGACATGCCAGTCACAGTCGCCGTCGATGTGAACGGCAACTCGGTGCACGACAGCGGGCCGAGAGAGTGGCAGGCCAGGATCGCGGAGTTGGTGGAGATTTCATAAACTGAAGACAGGCGCAGTGGGCACAACTCCATTTTCTGCCAATCGGCATAGGATTGGCAATATGATAGAATATTGGCAGAAATACAGGAGTTTGCCATGGCAGAAGAGACCCGAATGCGTGTCAGCCAGAACGGTAGAATCGTGATTCCCGCTTCCTACCGTAAGGCCCTTGGTATAGATGTTGGAGACGAGGTTGTATTGAGGTTGCAAGACAACGAGTTGCGTATCACCACCCAGCAGCGCCGCATTCAGCGCGCCCAGGAGCGTGCCCGCCGCTACCTGAAACCTGGCGAATCGCTGGTTGACGAGTTGCTCGCCGAACGCCGCGAGGCGGCCAAGCGTGAGTAGAATCGTGCTCGACGCCTCCGCGGTGCTGGCCGTGATTCAGGCTGAGCCGGGACACGAAAGACTCACTCCGGAACTGCTCTCCGACGCAGTCTGCAGCACCGTGAATCTTGCCGAAGTCCATGCGAAGCTGGTGAGCCGGGGCCTGACGCCCGAGGAAGCGTGGGAAGACGCTACCAGCCCCGCTGCGGAATCGGTGCCCTTCGATAGCGAACAAGCGAGAATCTCCGGCGACCTGATCACCCAAACCAAGCCCCTCGGCCTCTCGCTCGGAGACCGCGCCTGCCTCGCGCTGGCGATTGCGCTCGATGCCCCGGTTTACACTGCCGAGCGGGCCTGGAAAAAACTCAAAACCGGTGTCCCCATCCATCTGATCCGCTAGGCTCGTGGGGGCTGGGAGTCAACGATTCCGGGCGCCGCATCCTGTCGCTCGCTGTTGGCGACAGGGCGGGACCTTGGCAACGCCTGAAACGGAACCGCCTTCAATATCATCTCTCTGCTGGAGGCAGCGCCCATGTCCAAGCCATCCACTCGCACCGAAAAAGATTCCCTCGGCTACAAAGAGATCCCGGCCGACGTCCACTACGGCATCCAAACCGCACGCGCCATCGAGAACTTCCCCATCAGCGGACTACACGCCCATCCTTCCCTGATACGAGCCATTGCCATGGTGAAAGAAGCTGCAGCCGAGGCCAACCGCGAGTTGGGATTGGTTGATGCGAAAACCGCCGACGCGATTATTACAGCCGCTAGAGAGGTTCAGCAGGGCAAGTGGGACCATGCGTTCGTGGTCGATGTCTTCCAGGCTGGAGCCGGTGTCAGCTTCCACATGAACACCAACGAGGTCATTGCCAACCGCGCTTCGCAGATTCTTGGCGGCGAACTTGGCGAGTACAAGCACGCCCATCCCAACGACCACGTCAACTACGGACAGTCCACCAACGACGTCTTCCCCACCGCCATGCGACTGGCGACCCTGCTCGAATTGCAGAAGCTTTACGCTGCCCTCGATGGCCTCGTGGCCGCCTTCAATGACAAGGGCAAAGAGTTTCACCACATCCTGAAGTCAGGACGCACCCACATGATGGATGCCGTCCCCATGCGCCTGGGGCAGGAATTCACCGCCTACTCCGGTGCGATCGCGCGGGCGAAAAAAGCGATCGAGCAGCAATCCGAGCTGCTGCGTGAACTAGGCCTCGGAGGCTCGGCCGTCGGCACCGGCATCAACACCCATCCCGACTATCGCAAGAAGGCCGTCGCCAACCTCGCGCGCATCTCTGGCCAAAAGCTCACGCCGGTGGACGACATGCGCTACGCTATGCAGTCCAATCTCGCGATGGCCTCAGTCAGTTCGGCGCTGCGCAATCTTGCGCTGGAGGTCGTCCGCATCTCCAACGACCTGCGCTTGCTCTCCTCGGGACCGAACACCGGCCTCGCCGAAATCATTCTGCCGGCGCTGCAGCCGGGATCGTCCATCATGCCCGGCAAGATTAATCCCGTGATGGCCGAGCTAGCTGCGATGGTTTCGTTCCAGGTCATCGGCTACGACACCGCAGTCGCGCTCGCCGTCCAGGCTGGGCAGCTCGAACTCAACGTCATGATGCCGACCATGGCGCACAGCGTCCTCACGTCAATCACCATCATGACCAACATGTTGCGCCAGTTAACGGAGTTCTGCATTAAGGGCATCACGGCCAACCAGAAGCGTTGCGAGTTCTACGCCCAGAGCACGGTGTCGCTGGCGACGGCGCTGAATCCCTATATCGGTTATGCAAGAGCAGCGGAGATCGCGAAAGAGTCAGTTTCGACCGGAAAGACGATCATCGAGATCGCTCGCTCGAAGGGCTATCTGAGCGACGAGCAGATCAAGGAGATTCTCGATCCCGCGCGCATGACCGAACCGCAGCGTCCGCTGGACGCCGCGAAGGATCGGGACAAGCTGAAGGCTGTGTGACTAAACCCCCACGGCCGTCGTAATCTCCACGTTCATAGTTGGCGGATGCAGCAGAGTGTTATGGATGAGGCAACGGTGCACCGCATCCTCAACCCCTTTCAGCTGACCGCCATTCAGTTCGTCGGAAACCTCGACACGAATCTGAAAGTTGTCGAGCCGAAAGGGCGCCTTCACTTTGTCGGCGGTGACGCGGACTCTGCACCCTTCCAGGGGCAGGTCGTTTCGCTTCAGGTAATCGACCGCATAGTACGCCGCGCATGAGCCCAGCGACGCCAGCAGGAATTCCGGCGGCGTCATCCCTTCATCGAAGCCGTTGCTTTCGATGGGCTGATCGCAAATCACCGTATGTTGTCTGGCCTTGACTTCAAATTGCACTGCTCCAAGATGTTCTACCGAGACTTCCATGATTGCTCCTCACTTAATAAAGGTCTCTCTCGCATTTATCTGGGGGCCATCCCAGGT
>Ga0207930_1000173_pt1 | contig 18336 bp, 17 predicted proteins | sample NGESurshal092012_7_FD_184477 | JGI IMG/M metagenome (GOLD analysis project Ga0207930, IMG submission 184477) | Arctic peat soil microbial communities from Barrow, Alaska - NGEE Surface sample 210-3 shallow-092012 (SPAdes) | ecosystem: Environmental > Terrestrial > Soil > Wetlands > Peat ... | reverse complement strand
CCAAACCCAGGACGGAGCTGGTCACGCTCTTGCGGCGGTCGGCAATTTCCTGGTCGACGACGCGCCTCACCTAATCCAGGCGAACGAGTCGTTCTTAGATCTCTCCGATACCGCTGGCACTCTGCGAGTATTTGAGTTCCAGAACAGCACGAATGAAGGCGGCATCGATTTCAACCCGGGGAGCACGACCGTTCAGGGTAGTTGGGGTAACCCCTGAGATAATCGCGGTCAGCCACGTAGTTTGACCGCTGAGGCGTCGCGCCAAGGCGAACCAGAGCCGGTGCGGAGTCATCGCTGGACGATATTCAAACAGAAGGCCCGCGAGATGCGCTCGCGGGCCTTCGTGCATTCGCTACAAATGTTCGCGGATCAGTTCACCGTCCAGCTGTCGCCCTTACTCAGCAGCTCCCTCAAGTCGCCCGCGCCATTCTTGGCCTTGGCGTCCACGAGCTGCTGGTTGACAGCTCCGTCGTAAGTCGGCTGCGACACCGCGTAGAACACTCCCACCGGGGTCGGCAGAGGAGCCTCGAAGTGGCCGAGCATGAACGCCAGCGAGAGATTGGTCTCGTCGTGCACGACGAGATCCTTCTCCGTGATGGTTGCGCCGAGTTGCACTGCCTCGGGGCGCATTCCGTTCATCCTGATTCCCATGTCGCGATTTTTGCCGAAGATGAGCGGTTTGCCGTGCTCGAGAACCAGCTGATGGTCCGCCTTGAGCGCCTTGTCGCTGACATCGTTGAAAGCGCCGTCGTTGAAGATGCTGCAGTTCTGCAGAATCTCGATGAACGACGTGCCGCGATGCGCATGCGCGCGCTTGAGCATCTCGCCGAGATGCTTCTGCTCGATGTCGATCGAGCGCGCAACGAAGGTCCCGTGCGTGCCGAGCGCCACGGTGATCGGATTGAACGGATAATCAATCGAACCGGACGGCGTGGACTTGGTAATTTTGCCCACTTCCGAGGTCGGCGAGTATTGACCCTTGGTGAGTCCATAGATTCGATTGTTGAAGAGCAGAATCTTTATATCGACGTTGCGCCTGAGCGTGTGGATCAGATGATTGCCGCCGATCGAGAGCCCGTCGCCGTCGCCGGTCACCACCCACACGTCGAGATCGGGCCGTGAAATCTTAAGCCCCGTGGCGATCGCCGGCGCGCGGCCGTGAATCGTGTGGAAGCCGTAGGTGTTCATGTAGTACGGAAACCGGCTCGAGCATCCGATCCCTGAGATGAAGACCGTGTTCTCGGGAGCGATGCCGAACTCGGGCATCGTTTTTTGCACCGCGGCCAGAATCGCGTAGTCGCCGCATCCGGGGCACCAGCGTACTTCCTGGTCGGAGACGAAATCCTTGCGGTTAAGAACGGTTGCCATTTTCGATCAGCCCTCCAAGACCTGGTTGATGCGGTTTTCGATCTCGCTGACTTTGAACGGACGGCCCTGGATTTTGTTGAATCCGAAGGCGTCGATCAGGTATTCGGCGCGCACCAGCTTGAGCAGTTGCCCCATGTTCATTTCCGCGATCATCACCTGCTTGAAACGCTTGAGCGTCTCGCTCAAGTCGCCGGGCAGAGGATTGAGATAGCGCAGATGCACGTGCGAGACTTTCTTGCCGTTGGCGCGCACACGCTTGACGGCTTCGCGAATCGGACCGTAGGTCGAGCCCCATCCGAGCACGACCAGGTCGCCGCTGGCATCGCCGAACACTCCGGTGGGCGGAATCTCGCGCGCAATACCCGCAACCTTGCGCGCCCGCGTCCGCACCATCAGCTCATTGTTGGCCGGCGAATGGCTCACGTTGCCGGTCAGGTTTTCGCCCGACAGTCCTCCGATGCGATGCTCGAGACCCTTGGTCCCTGGCACCGCCCACGGACGCGACAGCGTTTCCGCGTCGCGGGCGTAGGGCAGGAAGCCCTCTGGATTGGTCGCGAATTCAACTTTGATCGGCGCAAGCTTGTCCGGGTCGGGCAGCAGCCACGGCTCCGCACCGTTGGCCAACTGGCCGTCGGTGAGCAGGATCACCGGGGTCATGTACTTGACCGCGATTCGCACCGCCTCGTACGCACAATCGAAGCAGTCGGCCGGCGTCGAGGCCGCGATAATCGGAACCGGCGCCTCGCCATGCCGTCCGTACATCGCCTGCAGCAAATCGGCCTGCTCGGGCTTGGTCGGCATCCCGGTGGACGGTCCCGCGCGCTGGACGTCGGTAATCACCATCGGCAGTTCAACCTTCATTGCCAGCCCGATCGCCTCGCCCTTCAAGTTCATGCCGGGGCCCGAAGTCGTGGTGATTGCGATCGCTCCGCCGAATGCCGCGCCAATCGCCGAGCACACGCCGGCAATCTCGTCCTCGGCCTGGAAAGTATAGATCGGGAAATTCTTGTAGCCTGCGAGGTCGTGCAGGATATCGCTGGCGGGCGTAATCGGATAAGAGCCCAGAAACAGCGGACGACCTGCCTTTACCGCGGCCGCCACGAAACCCAGCGCGGTCGCGCTATTGCCCGTGATATTGCGATAGAGGCCGGGGGCAATTCGCGCGGCTGGCACCTCGTACGAGCTCGCGAACATCTCGGTCGTCTCGCCGTAATTGTACCCGGCCGTGAGCACGCGAATATTGGCCTCGATCAGCTCGGGCGTCTTCTTGAACCGGCTCTTCAGGGAGGTGATCGTGTTGTCGATCGGCCGCTGAAACAGCCACGACAGCATCCCGAGCACGAACATGTTGCGGCATCGGAACGCCGCGCGATTATTGAGCCCCAGCCCGTGCACCGCCAGCGACGTGAGCTTGCTCACATCGACTTCGATCAGCTGGAATTTGTCGAGCGAATGATCCGTCAGCGGATTGCTCGTGTAGCCGGCGCGCTTGATGTTGGATTCGTTGAACGCCTCGCGGTCCACGATTATCACGGCGTTGGGCTGAAGATCCCCGATGTTGGTCCGCAGCGCCGCGGGATTCATCGCGACCAGCACGTTGGGCTCGTCGCCAGGGGTGAAGACCTCGTTGCTTGAAAAATTCAACTGAAAGCCGCTGACCCCGGCCAGCGTTCCCTGCGGCGCGCGGATTTCAGCGGGATAGTCGGGCAGTGTTGCGATATCGTTACCGGCCAGCGCCGATTCGGACGTGAATTGCATCCCCGTCAACTGCATTCCATCGCCCGAGTCGCCCGCAAATCGGATAACGACCTGGTCGCGTTTCACATGCGGCTTAGGCGCGGACGCGGCGGATTCGTGCGACTCGGCAGCTTGTTCAGCCGCCTCAGGTGGTACAGCCATCTCAGTCCAATCTCCTTGTGGTTAGAGCCTGATTGAAAATTACTCCGATATCTCGAAGCCCTACAAATATTTGAACACGTGGATTTAAAGCATAGCTAATCTAACCGAGCCATTAAAGCCCCACTTTTTTGCGCGCCCGATCAGCGAATCCGAAACTCGGTGAACTCACCCGTAAAATCCAGCCAGTCTTCGCGTACCTCAGTCACGTGCGCCGACGGCGGGCCCAGATGTGCCCAAGCCGCCAGCATCTGCAAACTCTCCTTGATGCCTTCCGCGACGATTTCGACCTCGCCGCCCGGGATATTGCGCACCCATCCGGCAAGTGCGAGATCTCTGGCCTCGTCGTAAGCCGAGAATCGAAAGCCGACTCCATGCACCCGCCCGCTGATTATCAGATGCAGCCTCGCGCGACCCGCCTGCTTTTGAGTCGTCATGCCTCCAATCCCTCGCCCATTATTTCACGGGAGAGGTTAGGTGAGGGTTCTGGATCGATCGCCGATTCACGATTCGCCCGCAAGAATCGACACGAGCCCCTTCTCGTCGAGCGCCCTCACTCCCAAATCATTTGCCTTCTTCAGCTTCGAGCCCGGCTCCGCGCCCGCGACCACGAAGTCCGTCTTGCGGCTGACCGACGACGTGACTCGCCCCCCTGCCGCCATGATTTTGCGCTCGGCCTCCTCCCGCGTCATCGATTCGAGCGTCCCGGTCAGCACGAACGTTTTGTCGCGGATTGCGCCGCGCCCCTCGATGTGGGCTGGCGGTTCGACATCCAGGATTTTGATCAGGCGCTTGACGGTCTTCAGATTTCGCGGCTCGTCGAAGTACTCGCGGATGCTGTGCGCTACTTCGCTCCCGATATCGCGCACGCCGAGCAAATCGTCCTCCGAGGCGGCCACCAGCGCGTCCATCGTCTTGAACTTCAACGCCAGTTGACGGGCGGTATGCTCGCCGACGTGCCGTATGCCAAGCCCGTTGATAAACCTGTCGAGCGAAGTCTTGCGCGCCGCCGCAATCGCATCCAGCACGTTGTGCGCGCTCTTGTCAGCCATTCGATCGAGCCCCGCGAGTTGCTCCTTGGTCAGCCCGAATAGATCGTTCAGCTCCTTCACCAAGCCCTTCTCGACGAGTTGCGCGACCAGCTTGTCGCCCAACCCTTCGATATCGAGGCCGCCCTTCGACGCGAAATGACGAATCGATTCGCGCATCCGCGCCGGGCAATTCGCATTGACGCAGAAGTAACCGACCTCGCCCTCCTCGTGAACGATCGCCGCGCCGCATTCCGGGCAATGTGCGGGCATCTCAAACGGCTTCGCGCGCGGATGCCCTTCCCTGGTGACTCGAATGACGTACGGAATGACGTCGCCGGCGCGCTCAATCAGCACGGTGTCGCGCTCGCGGATGTCTTTGCGCCTGATCTCGTCGAGGTTGTGCAGCGAAGTATTCGAAATCGTCACGCCGGCGAGCTGCACGGGACGAAGCTTGCCGACCGGCGTGAGCGATCCGATTCTGCCGACCTGCACGTCGATCTTCTCGACCACCGTCTCCGCCTGCTGCGCCTTGAACTTGTAGGCAATCGCCCAGCGCGGCGAACGCGACACCTCGCCGAGCTGCTCCTGGAGCGCGTACGAGTTCACCTTGGCCACCACGCCGTCGGCCTCGTAGTCCAGCTCGCGGCGTTGTTCGGTGATTTCGTTCCAGTATTCGAGGATCGCGCCGATGCCCTTGCATGGGCGCGACAACGGATTCACGCGCAACCCCAGCGCTTTGATCCCTTGCAGAAATTCCCACTGCGATTTGAACGTGACGCCCTCGATCACGCCCGGCGCGTATAGGAAAACGTCGAGCGGCCGCGACGCGGTGATTCTGGGATCGAGCTGGCGAAGCGCTCCCGCTGCTGCGTTGCGCGGATTGGCGAAGACCGGCTCGCCGGCCTCGTCGCGCTCCTGGTTCATCTTCGCAAATGCCTTGCGCGGGATGATCACTTCGCCACGCACTTCGAGCAGGCGCGGGATTTTGCCGTTCTCGGGACGGCGCAATCTGAGCGGCACGCTCTTGATCGTGCGGATATTCCGGATGACGTCCTCGCCGTTGGTTCCGTCGCCGCGAGTCGAGCCGACGGTCAGCCGCCCGTCTTCGTAAACCAGCTCGATACCGAGTCCGTCGAGCTTGACCTCGGCGACGTACTCGACGTCGGCGTCGGATTTCAGCAGCCGCTTGACGCGCTTGTCGAACTCGCGCATCTCCTCGGCGTCCATCGCGTTGCCGAGCGACATCATCGGCCGCCGATGCACCACGACGCCGAATTTTTCGCTCGGCGCCGCACCCACCCGCTGCGTGGGCGAATCGGGCGTGGCAAGCTCGGGATGCTCCCGCTCGAGCGCCTCGAGCCGGTGCATCAGCTTGTCGTATTCGGCGTCGGAAATTTCCGGATCGTCGAGGACGTAGTAGCGATAGTTGGCGCGGTCGATCTCGTCGCGCAGCTTTTCAGCTTGCGCGGCGAGCTTGTGCGAATCCTCACGCATGGCTGGAGTTCACGACCATCGCGCGAATCCCCGGTTAGCGGCGCGGGTATCCCATCGCGTCGAGAAAATCGTCGAGTGTCGGAAATCGCATGTACATGTTGTGGCGCTTCTGATCGCCGATCGTCGTGCTCGATTCCGGCGAGTACGCGTGCCCCGGATACACCACCGTCGAGTCGTCGAGATTGCGCAGCGTATCGTTCAGGCTGTGATACATCGCCTCCGGATCCGAATCCGGCAGGTCCACCCGTCCGCACGAGTTCACGAACAGCGTGTCGCCGGAAATCAGGTTGCCCTCGACCAGGAAGCATTGCGAGCCCGGCGTATGCCCGGGAGTATGCAGGAACTTCACCTCGAGCTCGCCCACTTTGACCGTGTCGCCCGCATCGACCTTGACCAGGTCGGAGTCCGACAATCCCGCGACCTGCTTCACCCCGTCGGCCTCGTGCTTGTTCACATAGACCTTGACCTTCACGTGTTCGAGCATCATCGCGGCGCCCTCGATATTCTGGCCCATCATGTGCCCGCCCAGATGATCGGGGTGATAGTGCGTCAGCAGGATTTTGTCGATCTGGTAACCTTCCCGCTCCGCATAGGTGCGTATCGCATCGACGTCCCACGCGGGATCGACGACCGCGAGCTTGCGCGTGACCGGATCGCCGATCAGGTACACGAAATTCGCCATCGGGCCGATCTGCGTCTGTCGCAGATAGATTTTACTTTCGCTGGATTCAGCCATCGCCAAATTTCCCCCACTCAGGATTTCACGCTGCCGCCGCGGCCCGGCCTGCTTTTCGCCGCGCGCGCGGTCTTCGTATTCTCTTCGATCCGCAGCGCCCGGTCCCACAGAAATTCGGGCTCGCCGAGCCGCTTCGCAATCCATCGCGACTGCACGAACAGATGATCGCTCAGCCGGTTCACATAGATGATGAGATTGTCGCTGATGTCCTCTTCACGCTTCAGCCGCCAGCATTCGCGCTCCGCACGCCTGCACACCGTGCGCGCCTGATGGATGAAGGCGTTGAGCACGCCGCCGCCGGGGAGAGTGAAAGATTTCAGCGGCTCGAGCTCCTTCTCCATCGCGTCCATCTCTTCTTCGAGCCGCTTGGTCTCGCCGGCGCCCATCTTGTGCATCTGCGGATATTCGCCGTCGGGCGGCGTAGCGAGTTCGCTGCCGAGGTCGAACAATTCGTTTTGTATCCGCCGCAAGGTCTCCGAATACGGCTCGAAGTCGGCGCCGAGCCCGTCGCGATAATCCGGGATGTAGGTGCGGACGATTCCGACGATCGAATTCAGCTCATCGATCGTTCCGTAGGCCTCCAGCCGCGTGCTCTCTTTGGGCACGCGCTTGCCGCCGACCAGCGCCGTATTCCCCTTGTCGCCGGTGCGCGTGTAAATCCTGGTAAGGCGTATCGCCATTACACGCCCGCCTTGGTCCGCTGCGCCGCGTAGGCGGCGTCGCCCAGATCCGTCGTCACTGGCAGTCCCGCGTCCTTCCATCCCGCGACGATGACCTTGCCCGACGCGTCGCGCTGGCCGCCAAAGCCGCCGACCAGGTTGGTCAGATCGGTGAATCCCGCCTCTTCGAGCATCTCGCACGCGCGCTGCGAACGGCCGCCCGCCATGCATCCGACGACGAGTTTCCTGCCGCGGGGAATCACCTTCTCGGCGACCTCGACAAAGTCGAGATTCAACTGCATCTGGCCCGGACCCTTGGCAACCATGACCGGGATATTGATCGCGCCCGTCGCGTGTCCGGCCGCAAATTCTACTTCGGTGCGAACGTCGAGATAGAGCGCGTCGGGATTATCCTGCATCGTTGCGTACGCTTCGGGCGGAACTTGCTGTTTTATCGCCATCGCAAAACCTTCTTTTTTTCAGTGTTAAGGCTCAACCAGATCGTCACGGCTTGGGATTTCCCACGCGCTCATAATGCACCATCTCGCCGCGCGGTTTGAGCGGCTTCGCCTGCGGCGGATTCTTTGGGTCGGCGTAGCCGAACGGCAGAATCGTGAAGACCGCCCATCCGTCCTTGACGCCAAGCAGCGCGCCGATCTTCGCACCGTCGAAGTTGCCGACCCAGCAAGTGCCGAGTCCATCCGCCCATCCTGCGTTCGCCATGTTCTGCACCGCTTGCGCGCAATCCACGTCGGCCCATCGCGCGTTGGCGACGTCCTTGAGCACCACGATCGCCGACGGCGCCTCCGCAACGAAACGGCCCGTCGAGCATAGCGCGCCAATCTCTTTAAGCCGATCGCGATTTTGAATCACGACAAACTGCCACGGCTGCATGTTGCGCGCACTCATCGCATGGCGTCCGGCCTCGACGATTTTCGAGAGTTTTTCGCGCTCCACCGGTTTGTCCGAGAACGCGCGCTGCACCCGGCGGGAGAGAATCGCTTCAAGAGCGTCCATGGATGGCGCCTCCATCTGAAATTTCGAATCGGGGCGGCCACCAGTCGAAGAGGCGGCCGCCGACGCCGCCGAACTGACGGCGCTAAAAGCCGAACTGCACTGATCGCTTTAGCAGGCTGTCTCAGCCGCGCTTGTACACCGAAAATTCCTGCTCGAGTTTCGCCACCCGCTCCTGAATCGACGACAAGCGTTGAAGCCCAAGAAAAAACCGCACCAATTCATCGTGACCGGCCTGTCCGCCCGGGCTCATCACCTCGACCAGCTCCTCGATGAGGCTCGGGAACTTCTCGCTCGGGACGTAGTAGTTCGCCCATCCAAAATTGCAATGGCGATGCAGAATCTTCGCGATTGTCTTCTCAAGAAGTTCGCGCCGGCCGCCTGCGTGCCCTTGTTCGTCGTTCAATGAATCCTCTCCTGCTTGCGATGGCCCCGATGTTCCCGCCGTCTCACGCGCCCTTCTTCACCGGCGCGGGTGGTGCGGCGTCGGCCCACAAAATCTTGTGATAGTCGAAACGCATGCCCTCGATGATATTGAATTTGATGATCTCGAAATAGGGCGAGAGATCGAAATCGCGCGGCGTGATCAGCGTCGGCGAGACCATCCTAAGCGTGCCGTATTGCAAGGCGCCGGTCGTCCTCGGGCCTATCGGCCACAGCTTGCGCTTGGGCGACGCCGCCGGCGGCGGCAATTGCTGGTAGTTCGGCACAATGGGGAACTTCACGCGATTAAACGAAGACGCGATCACGCTCGAACAGATGACTCGCGTCGGCACGCCGCTTCCGAACTGCAGCGCCTGGCGGCGAAAGCGCGGCGGCACCAGGCTCACCGGCAGGAAGTAGCGCGCCAAATCGATTACGTTGCGCAGATCGTAGGTATTGCCCACGCTGCGAATCGCCTCGTCCATCACGTCGGCCAGATCCGCCGCCGACAGGTTGAATGGCCGGCAGACGCGGATGTTGAAGTCGCGATACTTGGCCAACGGCGAGAGCACCACGCCCGCCTCGACGATCGCCTCGACCATCAGGAAGTTCGCTTCTTCGCCGAATTGCGCCACCAGCGGCGCCTTCATCTCGGGATTGCGCCGAATCGGCTCGTCGCCGACGTACAGCACCCCGTCGATGTCGAGCAGAATGCCGAATGGTCCCTCGCTGGCAGCGTTCATGGGCCAACTCTAGAGGCGGGGCGCCAGCCACACCCTCGTGGTCTGACGGGCGAGCCTGCCCGGCCCACCGCTGCAGGGGCGCGCGGCGCGCGAGCGCTCAGAAGAACAGCCCGCCGAGCGCGCTGCCGGCGTGGTGGACGAGGTTGAACAGCGGCTGGGGAACGATCCCGAAGAACAGCGTCGCGACCCCCGCCACAGCCGCCACCAGCACGACCTCCGGCTGGACGCCGTTCGAGGGCTCGTCGAGCTCGGGCGAGCCCCCGGCGAGCACCGGCAGGCCCTCGCCGCCTCCCAGCGGCGCGCCGGTAGGGGACGGCAGCTGGCCGACACCCGGTTGCTCACTTGGCGCCTTGCGCATCCAGATCGCGGCGATCACCGGCAGGTAGTAGCCGAGCGAGATCATCGAGCCGATCACGATCGCCACCCCCAGCCACGTGTACCCGCCGGAGACCGCCGCGTCGATCAAGTAGAACTTCCCCGTGAAGCCCGCCGTGGCCGGGATGCCGGCGAGCGCGAGCATCGAGATCGTCATCGGCCAGGCCAGCAGCGGGCGCTCGCGCCCGAGTCCGGCGACCGCCTGGATCGAGTCGCCCAAGCCGGTTTCGCGCTCGCGCGCGACGATCACCGCAAACGACGCCATGTTCATGAACACGTACACGGCGAGGTAGAACACGGTCGCGCGCACGCCGAGCTGGGTCGCCACGGCGACGCCCGCCAGCATGTAGCCGGCCTGCGCCACCGAGGAGTACGCGAGCATCCGCTTCAGCGAGGACTGCCCGAGCGCGCCGACGTTGCCGACGAGGATCGTGATCGTCGCCAGCACTGCGATCGCCGGTCCCCAGCTGCTCTGCGCGCCGATCAGCGCGACGTCGAAGAAGCGCAGGAACACGCCGAACGCCGCGACCTTCGTCGCCACGGCCATGAACGCCGTGACCGGCGTCGGCGCGCCCTCGTACACGTCCGGCGTCCACTGGTGAAACGGGGCGACCGAGGCCTTGAAGCAGAGGCCGACGACGCACAGCGCGATGCCCGTCAGCGTGAGCGGGTCGCTCGCCAGGCTGCCGCCCGACAACGCGTGCGCGATCGCGTCGAAGTCGGTCGCGCCGGTCGCGCCATAGATCATCGCCAGGCCGTACAGCAGCGTTGCCGAGCCGACAGCGCCGACGATCAGGTACTTCAACCCCGACTCCAGCGACTGCTCGCGGCGCAGCTCGCTCGCGCACAGCACGTACAGCGGGATCGACAGCAGCTCCAGGCCGACGAACAGCGCGACTGTGTTCTGCGCCGCCGCCAGCAGCGACATTCCGGCGATCGACGCCAGCAGCAGCGCGTGAAACTCGCCGTGCGCGGCTTCGCGCGCGGCGAGCGAACGCCACGCCAGCAGCACGCTGAGCGCCCCGCCGGTGACGAGGATCAGGTTGAGCACCAGGGACAAGTCATCGATTCGTAGTGCCCCGGACACGACGGACTTCTGCGCGTTCCACTGCCAGATCGTCAGCCCCGCCGTCGCCCCCAGGACGACCAGGCTCAGTGCGGGCACCACGTGGGCGCGCACCCAGCGCGCGCGGATCAGCCCGACGAGCAGCACGATCGTCGCGCCGCCCAGCAGCGCGATCAGCGGCGAGAGGCCCGCGAAGTCGACGTGCGGCCCTTTCAGGTGGGCGGTTGCCAGGGTCGCCAGCGACGTCATGGGGCGGCTCCTTCAGAGGAGGCGCCAGCGGTGGAGAGCGGCGCGGCGCCGCTCTCCAGGCCGCCCGCCAGTTTCGCCGACGACGGTTCCAGCGCGCCGTGCGCCGCGGCGACCGCCGTCTTGACCGAGCCTTCGCTGCGGTGCAGCGCAAGCTGCGGGTACAGCGCCATGAAGACGATCACCGCGAGCAGCGGCACGAGCACCACGCCGTCGCGGAAGCTGAGCTCGCGAGAGTCGACCTTCGACCCGACGCGGTTGTGCATCGCCCTGATGAACAGGCGCAGCGCGTACACGCTCGCCAGGACCACGCCGCTGAACGCGATCACCGCGATCGCCAGCTTGGCTTTGAACACGCCGAGCAGGATCAGGAACTCGCCGACGAAGTTCGACGAGCCCGGCATCGCCAGCGTCGCCAGCGCGACGACGAGGAAGATCGTCGCGAGCACCGGCGCGCGGAAGGCGATGCCGCCCATGTCGCGGATGTCCTCAGAGCCGCCCGCGCGTTGCGCGAGCAGCCCGACGATGAACAGCAGCGCCGCCACCACTAGCCCGTGGTTGACGATCTGCAGCAATGCGCCCTGCGCGCCCTGCGGGTTCAGCGAGAAGATGCCCAGCGTGATGAAGCCGAGCTGCGCAACCGAGGAGTACCCGGCGATCAGCCGCGCGTCGGTCTGGGTGAAGGCGACCACCGATCCATAGACGATCGACGCCAGCGCGATCAGCAGCATCAGCGTCTGAAAGTGCGCCGCCGCCTGCGGGTACAGCGGCAGCACGATGCGCAGGAAGCCGTACGCGCCGACCTTCGAGAGCACGCCCGAGAAGACCATCAGCACCTCGATCGGCATCGCCTTGTAGCCGTCGGGCATCCAGCCGTGCAGCGGGAACGCCGGCATCTTCACCAGGAACGCGGCGGCGAAGAACAGGAAGATCCACTCCTGCGAGCCGCGGCTCAGCGGCAGCTGCTGCAGGCTGCTGAGCACGAACGTGATGTGCCCGCCGCCCTGCTGCGCCGCGAGCACTCCCGTGGCGACCGCGGCGGCGAGCATCAGCAGCGAGCCGACGAGCGTGTAGATGACGAGCTTGATCGTCGCCTTCACGCGCCCGGGCTCGGCCCCCCACACCCCGATCAAGAAGTAGAAGGGGATCAGCATCAGGTCGAAGAACGCGACGAACAGCGCCAGATCCTGGGCCAGCAGCGCGCCGAGCACCGCCGACTCGGCGAGCATGAAGTTGAAGTAGAACAACCGCGGGCGGTCCCACTCGCGCAGGTTCGCCGCGATCACCGCGGCCGCGAACAGCAGCGTCGCCAGGCCGATCATGAACACGTTCAGGCCGTCGACGCCGAGCTTGTAGTGGATGCCCAGCTCGGAGATCCACACGAGGTCGGTCACGTGCGTGAGCCCGTGTGAGCTCGGCGAGTAGTCGGCGATGTAGCCGATCGCCAGTCCCAGCGCCCCCAGCGAGCCGAGCAGCGCGAAGCCGCCCGATGTGCTCAAGCGCGACCACGGCGCGCCCACCACGCTCGTTTCGCCCGCCGGCATCTCCGAGTGCTCGACGACCCCGGCCTGGCGCCCGAGCATCGACAGCGCGGCGCCCAGCAGCGCGCACGCCAGCGGCAGCCAGAGCATGATCGAAAGCGGCGGCATCTTCAGGTCGTCTCCGCGCTCATGTCTGCAGCAGGAAGTAGAAGCCGACGCACGCCAGGCCGAGCACGAGCAGCGCGGCGTAGTAGCGCACGAACCCGCTCTGCACCGCGCGCACGGCGGCCGACCCGGCACGGACCAGGCCGGTCGTGCCGCCGATCAGCGTCTCGTCGACGAACACTCGCTCGAACGTTCCCATGGCAAAGCGCCCCACGGCGGCGGCGGGTCGCACGACGAGCGCATCGTTGAGCTCGTCGAAGTACCACTTGTTGACCAGCAGCTCATACAGTGGGCGCAGGCGCTCGCGCACGACCGTCGCCGTGCCCGGGCGCTGCACCCACACGCGGTAGGCGACCGCGATGCCGGCCAGGCCGAGCACCGTGCCGAGCACGATCCCGAAGATCAACAGGCCGCTGCGTTCGTGGGTCTGATAGAGCCTCGAGCCCACGAACGAAGGCGCCAGGAAGTCGTCGATCACGAAGTCGACTTTCGGGATCTGCACGAGCCCGGCGCCGAACGCGCCCAGCGCGAGGATGCTCATCGCCACGCGCATCGGCTGCGCGCGCTCGGCGATCGTGTGAAACGGCCCGGGGAAGCCGACGTCGGTGTCCTCGACTTCGCCCGTCGCCGGATTAGTTGGCTCGTGCGCGTGGTGCAGCGTGCCCGTTTTCAACTCGACCGCCTCGGGCACCGGCTCGCCGTGGAAGGCGCGGAAGATCATCCGGAAGGTGTAGATCGCGGTCAGGAATGCGCCGATGTAGCCGGCCACGTACAGCGCCCAGTGCCAGCCGCCGCGCTCGCCCGTGACGAGCAGGATCTCGTCCTTGGAGAAGAAGCCCGAGAAGGGGGGCAGCCCCGACAGCGCCAGGCCGCCGACGATGAAGCACCCGTACGTGAACGGCATCACCTTGCGAAAGCCGCCCATCTTCTCCAGCGACTGCTCACCGGCCATCGCGCCGATGATCGAGCCGGCGCCCATGAACAGCAGCGCCTTGAAGAACGCGTGCGTCATCAGGTGGAACAGGCCGGCGGCGTACGCCCCGACCGAGACGCCCATGATCATGTAGCCGATCTGCGACATCGTCGAGTAGGCGATCACACGCTTGATGTCCGTCTGCACCAGTGCGATCGAGCCGGCGATCAGCAGCGTCGCCGCGCCGCCGATCGCGCCCACGTCCTCGGCGGCCGGCGCGAGTTCGAACAGCGGGTGCATGCGTGCGATCAGATACACGCCGGCCGTCACCATCGTCGCCGCGTGGATCAGCGCGCTGACCGGCGTCGGGCCCTCCATCGCGTCGGGCAGCCACGTGTGCAGTGGGATCTGCGCGGACTTGGCGAACGCGCCGACGAGCAGCAGCATGCAGCCGGCCACCAGGTCGCCGTCGTTTGAGCCGTGACCGAACGCGCCCGCCGTCGTGGCGTGGAAGGCGCGCAGGAAGTCCAGCGTGCCGGTGTGCTTGAAGATGAAGTACGTGCCCAGCACCAGCCCGACGTCGCCGATGACGTTGATCACGAACGCCTTGATGCCCGCGCGCGTGGCCGTCGTGCGCCGGTACCAGAAGGAGATCAGCAGGTAGGAGGCGGCGCCCACGAACGCCCAGCCGACGATCAGCAGCAGGAAGTTTCCCGCCAGCACGAGCACCAGCATCGAGAAGACGAAGAAGTTGAGGTAGGCGAAATACCGTTTGAAGCCCTCGTCTTCGTTCATGTAGGTGATCGAGTACAGGTGGATCAGCGTCGAGACGCCGCTGACGACCAGGATCATGAACACCGACAGCGGGTCCACGAGGATCGACATCTGCGCGTCGACGCCCACCGTCGAGGCGTAGTTCCACAGCGACGAGACCATCTGGCGGTGCTCGGGGGCGTGGCTCTGCATCTCAAGCAGCGCGCCCAGCGCCGCGAGGAAGGCGAGGAAGATCGCACCCGTGCCGATCCACCCCGCGCTGCGCCCCGGCAGGTGGTGGCGGGCGAATGCGATCGTCAGCGTTCCGGCCAGCGGGAACGCCAGCACCAGCCAGCCGTACGTCGTCTGGCTCATCAGCCTTGAAGCTCCCGCAGCTCGTCGACGTCGATCGGCAGGTGGCGGCGATACAGCGCGACGATCATGCCGAGGCCGATGCACACCTCGCAGGCGGCGACAGTCATCACGACGATCGCCAGGATCTGACCGTCGCCGTTGCCCCACATGCGCGAGAAGGCGATCAGCGCGAGGTTGCCGCCGTTGAGCATCAGCTCCAGGCAGAGCAGCACGACGAGCGGGTTGCGGCGCGTGATCACGCCGATCGCGCCCAGCGAGAAGACGATCGCCGACACGGCCAGATACCAGGCGATGCTCATCGTCGCCCGACCCCCTCGGCCATCGTGCCCGCGCTGCCGGGCCGCAGCAGGTCCATCGGCACCAGCAGATCCTCCTCTTCCTGCTCGTCGAGCCCGTGACGACGACGCGCGAGCACGACGCCGCCAACGGCGGCAATCAAAAGCAGAAAAGACGCGACCTCGAACGCCAGCAAGAAGCGCGTGAGCAGCAGCTTGCCGATGTACGCCGGCGTGCCGAACGCCTGCGGCCCCGGGGTGTAGCCGGCGCCCTTGCCGTCGATCGCCTGCAGGCCCGTGCCCAGCAGCGCGATCAGCAACTCGACGACCAGCGCGCCGGCGAGGAGCAGCCCGCCGAGGCGCAGTCGCGAGCCGACGGCGCCCGGAGCTCCGATGCGCTCGCCCAGCGGCTGGGTCTGATCGCCGACGTAGGCGACGACGAACACGTACAGCACCATCACCGCGCCCGCGTAGATGACGACCTGGATCGCCGCCACGAACTCCGCGCGCAGCAGCAGGAACAGCACCGCCAGCGACAGCAGGTGCGCGACCAGCGCGAGCACCGCGTAGAACGGGTTGCGCAGCATCACCACGCCGACAGCGCCGGAGATCACGCCGATCGCGGCGATGAAGAAGATGACCTGGCTCATCGCGTGGACCCCGCCGTCATTCGCCCTCGTTTCTCAACGGCGTGCGCTCCAGCGGCTCGGCCAGCAGCATCTCCTTGGTGAAGATCAGGTCGTGACGGTCGTAGTCCGAGAGCTCGTAGTCGTGGCCCATCGTGATCGCATCGAACGGGCAGGCGATCTCGCAGTAGCCGCAGAAGATGCAGCGCGACAGGTTGATCTCATACACCGCCGCGTAGCGCTCGCCCGCCGAGACGCGGTTCTCCGGCGTGTTCTCCGCCGCGACCACGCGGATGCAGTCGGCCGGGCACGCCGCCGCGCAAAGCGAGCAGCCGACGCACTTCTCAAGGCCCGAGTCCTCGAAGCGATGGAGCTTGTGGCGCCCGCGAAAGCGCGGATACACGGGCACCTTCTCCTCGGGATACTGGATCGTCGACGGCCCTTCGGCGATTCGCGCGAACGTCGTCTTCAGCCCGCGCGCCGTCTCTGCAAAAGCGCGCCAAGTGCTGCGCGTCGGCCCGGGCTTGGGGTGGCGGGTGACCTGGATGACGTCCTCGCCCGGACTCCACGCGGTCACGTTCAGCGACGGCACGAGCGCATCCGCAGATGCTCCGCTCTCAGGCGCCGGGCTCACGGGCGCCGGGCTCACGGGCGTTCCGTTCTCGGGCGGGGTGTTCGCGGGAGTCTCAGACATCAGTGCGTGGCCACCACGACGATCGCCGTGACGAGCGTGTTGAGCGTCGCCAGCGGCAGCAGCACCTTCCAGCCGAAGCTCATCAGCTGGTCGTAGCGCAGGCGCGGCAGCGTCGCGCGGACCCAGATGAACAGGAACGTGATCAACGACATCTTCAACAGCACGACGATCGGGTCGACCCAGCCCGGGGGATGGATGCCGAACGGCAGGAGCCAGCCGCCGAGGAACACCGTCGTGACGATGCCCGAGACGACCAGCACGTTGAGGTACTCGGCGAAGTAGTACGACGCGAAGCGCCCGCCGCCGAACTCCGTGTTGTAGCCGCCGACCAGCTCGGCGTCGGCCTCGGTCAGATCGAACGGCGCGCGGTTGGTCTCCGCGAAGCCCGCCACGAGGAAGACCAGAAAGCCGAAGAACTGCGGGATGAAGTACCACATGCCTTTCTGCGCCGTGACGATGCCCGTCAGCGAGAGCGTCTGCGCGGTGAAGATCACGCCCACCAGCGCCAGCCCTTGTGAGACCTCATAGGAGATCAGCTGCGCCGCGCCGCGCATCGCCCCGAGGAACGAGTACTTCGAGCCTGAGGACCAGCCGCCGAGCATGATCCCGTAGAAGGCCACCGCGCCGAACGCGAACAGGTACAGCGGGCCGATCGACACGTCCACGCCGTACAGGCCGACTTTCGTGCCGAAGATGTCCTGCGTGTCGCCGAACGGGATGATCGCGAACGCCGCAACGGCCGTGAGGATGGAGATCGTCGGTGCGAGCGCGAACAGGAAGCCGACCGAAGTCGTCGGGCGGAACTGCTCCTTGGTCAGCAGCTTGAGGATGTCCGCGAGCGGCTGAAGCGCCCCGTACGGACCGACGCGGTTGGGCCCGTAGCGACCCTGAAAGCGCCCGAGCAGCTTGCGCTCGGCGATCAGCACGACCGGCACCAGCTGCAGGCCCACGGCGAAGATCACGATCGCCTTGATGATCTGGATCCACCACGGCTCGTAGTAGCCGACGATCGCCAGAGGGGCCGCTGCGGTCATCCGCGCTGCTCAGTTCCCGGCGGGTCACTCGACGGGCCGTCCCTGTCGGAGGCCTCGGTGTCGGTGTCCGCCCCGTGCGTTTCGGTGTCCGCACCGCTGTGCTGCTCCGCGCTCGGGTAAGGCTGGTGGTTCGGCTCCGATTCGGCGGGGGAGGGTGTGGGCTGTATGTCTGCTTTTGCAGACTCCGTATAACCATGGCTATACGGAGTCTCAGCGGGAGAGTCGGTCCCTCCAGCTCCTCCTCCCGCGGTCGCGAACGCCTGCACGCGCTCCTGCCAGCGCACGCCGCGACCGCCGATTTCCTCAAGCGTCACCCCCTCGTAGAACGAGACGGCGTCGAACAGCTGCTGCGAGGCCTCCTTCTCGTTGTACACGTCCAGATCCACGCCCAGGCGCTGCGAAAGCTCGGCGATCACCTGCCAGCCAGGGCGCGTGCTACCGGCCAGCGCAACCGCCTGGCGCACCCGCTGCAGGCGACCGTCGGGGTGCGTGACCGTTCCCTCCTTCTCCGCGTAGGAGCCGGCGGGGAAGATCACATTGGCGTGCTCCGCGATGCCCTCGCTCAGCAGCGTCGCGTGCGCGACGACCGTGCTTGCACGCTCCAGTGCGTCCTGCCAGTCCGAGCCCGCCGCGCGATCGCTCGAGCCGTTCGCGGCGAACGGATAGCTCGTGCTCAGCGGGTCGACCTCCAGCAGGTACACGGCGCTCAGCTCGCCGGCGGCCAGCGCCGCGGCGATCGCCGGCGTGTCGCGCCCCTCGGCCTCGGGCTCGCTCAGGCCGGGGCCGGCGTTGGGCAGCACCCCGGACTCGCGCAGCCCTCGCCCGTTGCTCGCGGCGGGGATCTCCAGCAGCCCCGCGCCATCGACACCTGTCATGCCCAGCGTGTCGGCGATCTGGAGCAGCGCCCGCATGCCGGCCTCGCCATTGGGTCCCGCGGCCAGCCGCTCGCCCCACAGGATCACGACCTCG
>Ga0207930_1000172_pt1 | contig 18412 bp, 16 predicted proteins | sample NGESurshal092012_7_FD_184477 | JGI IMG/M metagenome (GOLD analysis project Ga0207930, IMG submission 184477) | Arctic peat soil microbial communities from Barrow, Alaska - NGEE Surface sample 210-3 shallow-092012 (SPAdes) | ecosystem: Environmental > Terrestrial > Soil > Wetlands > Peat ... | reverse complement strand
CCCCACGCCGCGCGCACCTGATCGATCACTTCGGGATTGAGCGGCTCGCCGGCGCCGCAGACCTCGCGCAGCGACACTTTATAGCCTGCGAGCTTCTCCTGGATGAACAACCGCCACACCGTCGGCGGCGCGCACAGCGTGGTCACGCCGCATCTGGCGATGGTCGCGAGCAAGCCTTTGGCATCGAAGCGTGGCTGGTTGACTACGAACACCGTGGCGCCGGCGTTCCATGGCGCGAACAAGCAGCTCCAGGCATGCTTGGCCCAGCCCGGCGAGGAAATGTTCAAATGAACGTCGCCGGGCTGCAACCCCAGCCAGTACATCGTCGACAATGCGCCGACCGGATAGCTGCGCTGGCTGTGCCGTACAAGCTTGGGCTTCGCCGTGGTGCCGGAGGTGAAATACAATAGCATCGGATCGTCCGCCGCGGTCGCTCCATCCGGCTTGAACGTTTCCGGGAACTGCGCCGTCTGTTCGTAAGGCAGCCAGCCCTCGTGTTTTGAAGACGCGCCAACGACGATACGAATGAGACGGTCGCCGCGGAGGCCACTGAACTTCGCAACCTGGTCCTGGGACGCCACCACGGCCCTGGCGCGGCCGCGATCGAGGCGATCCTGCAACTCGTCGGCCGTCAGCAGCGTGGTCGCGGGGATCACCACCACCCCTAATTTGATCGCGGCCAGCATGGTCTCCCATAGTGGAACGACGTTGCCGAGCAGCAGCAGCAGATGATCGCCGCGCCTGAGGCCCTGGGCTTGCAGGAAATTCGCGACCTGATTGGAACGGCGTGACAGGGCTTCGAACGAAAGCTTTGTTTCCCGCTCGCTGTCGCCGTCGACGATCCAGAGCGCCGGGCGATCCTTGCTTTCGGCAGCGCGCGCGAGCTCGACATCGAACCAGTCCAGCGCCCAGTTGAACGGCACCGGGTCCGGCCAGCGGAACCCTTTCACGGCCGCATCGTAGTCGGTGCGATGCTGAAGCAGAAACGCGCGCGCCTGCTGGAAGGTTGTCATGGGCCGCTCGCTATTTCCCCGCCAATTCGCGAACATGCCGGATAATTCCGGAGAAATCGACCCCGCCATTTCCGGCGGCGTCGAACGCGCGGTAGATTTCCTGCGCGTGCTTGCCGAGCGGCGTGGCCGCACCCGCGGCCTTGGCCGCATCCTGCGCCAGCGTCAGGTCCTTTACCATCAAGGCCGACGCAAAGCCCGGCCGGTACTCGTTGTTCGCCGGCGACGTCGGCACCGGACCCGGCACCGGACAATAGGTCGTCAGCGACCAGCATTGTCCGGACGAGGTCGAGGCGACGTCGAACAAGGCCTGATGCGACAGCCCGAGCTTTTCGGCGAGCGCAAAGGCTTCGCTGACCGCGATCATGGAAATGCCGAGGATCATGTTGTTGCAGATCTTGGCCGCCTGGCCTGCGCCGGCGCCGCCGCAATGCACGATCTTCTTGCCCATCTTTTCCAGCACCGGCTGTGCTGCGGCAAAGGCCTTGGCTTCGCCGCCGGCCATGAATGTCAGCGTCGCGCCCTTGGCGCCGCCGGTGCCGCCGGACACCGGCGCATCGACCGAGGCGATGCCCTGCTTCGCCGCCAGCGCATGGGCCTGCACTGCGCTTTCGACATCGATGGTCGAACAATCGATGATCAGCGATCCTTTTGTCATTGACGGCAAGATCTCGGTCCAGACCGAAAGCACGTGCTTGCCCGCGGGCAGCATCGTGATGACGACTTCAGCGCCCTTCACCGCGGCCACAGCGCTGTCGGCGATCACAGCGCCATCGGCCTTTGACTGGTTGCGCGAGGCTTCCACCAGATCGAACGCCACCACCTTGTGGCCGGCCTTGACCAGATTGGCGGCCATCGGCCCGCCCATATTGCCGAGACCGATGAATGCAACATTTGCCATCTTTGGTTCCCTCCGCCCGGAGCGTTTCTCTTATGATTTGTCAAACACCAACTCGTCGGCGCCGATCTCCGCGAAGTAAGACGCCACCATCTCCGGCGTGACATCCTGCAGCCGCGGTGGCGACCAGCGGGGGTTGCGATCCTTGTCGATCACGGCCGCGCGCACGCCTTCCCGAAAATCGTCGCTGGCGAACACTTCAAGTGCGGCGCGATATTCCCGCACCAGACATTCTTCCAGTGAGGACGAACCTCGCGCCAGTCGAATCAGCTTCAGCGCGACCACCATGCCGCGCGGCGATTTCTCACTCAATGTCTTCAGCGTCGCTTGCGCCAGTTCCGAACCGTCGCGCTGCAGCGCTGCGACGATATCTTCCATCCGGTCATGGGCGAACCAGACGTCGATGCTCGGCTGCAGCGCAGCGACGGGCCCCGCGGTCTCGCCGGTCGCAAACCCGTCGATCAGGGCTTGAATTTCCTTAGGGGGCGTCCCGACGCGAACGTTGGTCAGGACCTCGCGCAAGGCAGGCAATTTACCCGACGGCACGACCGCGTCCGCAAACCGCGCGTGGATCGCATCGGGTCCGTTCATGGTCTGGCCGGTCAACCCGAAATAGGCGCCGAGTTCGCCGGGCGAGCGTGACAATAGCCAGGTGCCTCCCACATCGGGAAAAAAGCCCAGCCCGACCTCCGGCATCGCCAGCCTGGTCCTTTCGGTCACGACGCGATGGCGGCCGTGCGCCGAAAGACCCACGCCGCCGCCCATCACCAGCCCGTCCATGAAGGCGACATAGGGCTTGGGAAACTTCGCGATGCGCGCATTCATGATGTATTCCTGGCGCCAGAATACCTTGCCGAGATCGCCGCCGGCCCGCGAACTCTCATAGAGCCCGCGAATGTCTCCGCCCGCGCACAAGCCGCGTTCGCCCGCACCTTCCAGCAGCACCAGCGCCACCGCCGGATCGGTTTCGAACTGGTCCAAAGCGGCATCGATCGCCAGCGACATTTCCAGCGTCATGGCATTGATCGCCTTCGGCCGGTTGAGGCGGATCACGCCGACCGATCCTTCGCGGCGCGCGATCAGCTCGGGTTCAGGCCCCACGACTGCGGCAGTCGCAACCGTCATCGCGCTCCCTCGATCAGCTTGCGCGCCACGATCAGCCGCATGATTTCATTGGTGCCTTCGAGAATCTGATGCACGCGCAGGTCGCGCACGATCTTCTCGATGCCATATTCGCTGAGATAGCCGTAACCGCCATGCAGCTGCAGTGCCTGGTTGGCGACCTCGAAGCCGACATCGGTGCCGAAGCGCTTGGCCATCGCGCACAGCATGGTCGCGTCGGGATCCTTGCGATCAAGGGCTGCGGCCGCGCGCCACACGAAGGTCCGCGCCGCCTCCAGCTCGGTCGCCATGTCGGCCAGCCGGAATTGCAGCGCCTGGAATTCGTCGAGGCGTTTTCCGAACGCCTTGCGCTCTTTCATATAGGCCAGTGACTTGTCGAGCGCGGTTTGCGCGCCGCCGAGCGAGCAGGCTGCGATATTGATACGGCCGCCGTCGAGCCCAGCCATCGCGATCTTGAAGCCGATCCCCTCATCGCCCAGCCGGTTGGCCACCGGCACCCGCGCATTCTCGAAAATCACCGCACGGGTCGGCTGCGCATTCCAGCCCATCTTGCGCTCATTGGCGCCGAGCAAGAGCCCCGGCGTGTCGCCCTCGATCACCAGCGTCGAGATGCCGCCGGGTCCGTCGCTGCCGGTCCGCACCATCACCACGTAGATGTCGCCCTTGCCGGCGCCGGAGATGAACTGCTTCTGGCCGTTGAGCACATAGTGGTCGCCATCGCGGACCGCGCGGGTGCGCAACGCCGCCGCGTCCGACCCGGAGCCGGGTTCGGTCAGGCAGTAACTTGCCAGCCACTCCATGGTGCAGAGCTTCGGCAGCCATTTATGCCGCTGGGTGTCGTCGCCAAAGGCATCGATCATCCAGCACGCCATGTTGTGGATCGAAATGAACGCCGACACCGTCGGACAGCCCTGCGCCAGCGCCTCGAAGATCAGCGCCGCGTCGAACCGCGTCAGCGCCGAGCCGCCGACGTCCTCGCGGATATAGATGCCGCCGATGCCGAGCTGTGCCGCCTCGCGCATCACATCGACAGGAAAATGCTTCTCCTCGTCCCAGCGGATCGCATGCGGCGCGATTTTTTCCGCGGCGAAATCCCGCGCCATATCGCGAACCGCAATCTGATCCTCGTTGAGAGCGAATTGCATTGGATGCCCGCGCGCTTCGCGGCTAGTTCATGGTCGGGATCGAGAACTCCGCGCCCTCCTTGACGCCGGACGGCCAGCGCGAGGTCACCGTCTTGGTCTTGGTGTAGAAACGCACCGAATCCGGGCCGTATTGATTGAGGTCTCCGAAGCCGGAACGCTTCCAGCCGCCGAAGGTGTAATAGGCCGCCGGCACCGGGATCGGCACATTGACGCCGACCATGCCGACATTGACCTTGGAAGCAAAGTCACGCGCGGCGTCGCCGTCGCGGGTAAAGATCGCAACGCCGTTACCATATTCGTGATCGGACGGCAGCTTCAGCGCCTCGTCATAGTCATGGGCGCGCACCACCGAGAGCACCGGGCCGAAGATCTCTTCCTTGTAGATCCGCATGTCCTTGGTGACGTTGTCGAACAGGCAGCCGCCCATGTAGAAGCCATTCTCATAGCCCTGCATCTTGAAGCCGCGGCCGTCGACGGCGAGCGTGGCGCCTTCCTGGATGCCGATCTCGACGTAGTTCTTGATCCGCTCCAGTGCGGCGCGCGTCACCAGCGGACCGAAATCGGCGGTCGGATCGATCGAGGGTCCGATCTTCAGGCTCTCGACCCGCGGAATGAGTTTCTCCATCAGCCGGTCGGCGGTGGTCTTGCCAACGGGGACCGCGACCGACACCGCCATGCAGCGCTCGCCGGCAGCACCGTATCCGGCGCCGATCAGCGCGTCGACGGTCTGATCCATGTCGGCGTCCGGCATGATGATGGCGTGGTTCTTCGCGCCGCCGAAGCATTGCGCACGCTTGCCGGTTGCGGCTGCGCGTTCATAGATATACTGCGCGATCGCGGAGGAGCCGACGAATCCGACGGCTGCGATATCGCGATCGTCGAGAATGGCGTCGACGGCTTCCTTGTCGCCGTTGACGACATTGAGGATGCCCGGCGGCAGCCCCGCCTCCAGCATCAATTCCGCAAGCTTCATCGGCACGCCGGGGTCGCGCTCCGACGGTTTCAGAATGAAGGCATTGCCGCAGGCGATCGCGGGCGCGAATTTCCACATTGGAATCATCGCGGGAAAATTGAACGGCGTAATGCCGGCGACGACGCCCAGCGGCTGGCGCATCGAATAAAGATCGATGCCGGGCCCAGCACCTTCGGTATATTCGCCCTTCATCATCTGCGGAATGCCGATAGCAAACTCCACCACCTCGACGCCGCGCAGGATATCGCCCTTGGCGTCGGGAATGGTCTTGCCATGTTCGCGGGCCAGCAAATCGGCCAGCGCGTCATTGTCGCGCGCCACCAGTTCCAGGAACTTCATGAGGACGCGAACCCGGCGCTGCGGATTGGTGGCGCCCCATTCCGGCTGCGCGGCTAAGGCGTTTTCGACCGCCGCGCGCAGTTCGGCCCTGGAGGCCAGCGCCACCTGGGCCTGGACGTCGCCGGTCATCGGCTGAAACACGTCCGCGAACCTGCCCGATGTGCCCTTGACCTCCCGGCCACCGATAAAATGCCCGATTGTGCGCATGCGTTCCTCCTGAAGCTTTGCGAGTGCCGATTTGGCCGGCATCTTGCAGTCTTTGCAGGGTTTGGAAAGGGATTCTACGCGCAGCCCGTTTGCGAAAATGCAGGCTCTTGCCGCATTCTCGCTGGGCTACGACCAACGTCGAATGGGATGGCCGCCAGTTCGCTCAATGCCGCGCGGCTGTGGCAGCCTTCCGGGGCGCGGATTTCTTCGCTGCCGGCCTCGAATACGTCGCGCGATCCAGCACGGCCTCGCGGCCGGCGCCGAGAATCTCGTCGGAAAACTCGCCATTGCCGGCGACCCGGGCCAGCACCAGCGTTCCCATCATGGTGGCGATGGCAGCCATCGCCTGCTTGCGCGCGGCCTTGCGCGGAACGTCCGGAATCTGCTCCGCCAGCATGTCGATCATCTGCTCCAGCTTGGCGGCGAACGCCTTGCGGGTCCTGGGGCTTTCGCGGGCGATTTCCGCACCCAATGTCGGAATGGCGCAGCCATGGCCGGGATCGTCGCGATGGACCGGCGTCAGATAGGAATCCACGATGGTGGCGAGGCGCTTGTCCGGCGCGGTTTGCTCGGCGAGCTTGCGCCAACGGTCGGTCGATCGGTCCATCGCATGCGCAAAGGCCTCGATCACCAGCGCTTCCCGCGAATCGAAATGGGCGTAGAAGCCGCCATGGGTGAGGCCGGCTTCCTTCATCAGGTCGGCGACGCCGACGCCATGCGCGCCCTTCTCGCGAAGCCGCACCGAGGCTTTCCTCACGATCCGCGCATGGGTCTCGAGCTTGTGTTCCCTGGAATAACGCATCGGCCGGCTTCCATAAGATGTTTGCAGTCATATAATAGCTGAGATCGCCGGGGAAAGCTGCATCTTATTTCGGTTGCGGCGCTTCGCCGATCATCGAAAAGGTCGCCGTCGCGTGCACTGCAAGATTGCCTGACCCGTCGCGGACGAAACCCTCGGCATAGCTGGTCTGGCGGCCAAGCTTGATGAGCTTTCCTTCCGCGAAGATGGTGCCCGATCGCACCGACAGCGGCCGCAGATAGGTCAGTTTCAGGTCGAGGGTGACCGCGCCCTGCCCGGCCGGCAGCCTGGTCGAGATCGCGCAGCCCATGGCGGTATCGAGCAGGGCCGCGGCCGTCGCGCCATGCAGCATCCCGATGGTGTTTTCCAGTCCCTCGTGCGGCTCCAGTTCCATCACGATCCGTCCCGGCTCGGCCACGCCCATGCGAAAGCCGATCAGCCGGGCCATCGGCGGCGGCGGCAAGATGCCGTCGCGAATCGCGCGCATCGCCTCCAGTCCGGACATCGCAGCGGCGGCCTTTGCGACCAGACCCGGCGCCTGCCACTCGACCAGACGCTCGCGCCGCGACGCGGGCGCGAAAAGGTCCACCGTATCGACGTTATCCGAGACTGCCATCGCCCGCTCTCCTATAGATGATGACCGTCATATTATCGGAGTAGCCATCGCTTCGCAATGGCTGCACGGCCGCGATGGCGGTCGCCTCCGGCCGGCCCTTGACAAGCCCTGGTTTTGGCGGGGAAGTGCAGAAACGCAGACGCCTTCTCATCTGCCGCGAGACCCCTGATGCACATGCTCAATCCCTATTGCGGCGTCGACCGCGACAGCCGCGGCGTCGTTCGCCTGACCATCTGCAACGCCGGCTCGCTCAATATCTTGGGATCGGCCGTGATCAACGGCGTTCGCGAGGGATTGGAGGTGCTGGCGACAGAGCGGCAGATTCGCGTGCTGGTGATCGCAGGCCAGAGCGAAAAAAGCATGATCGGCGGCGCCGACATCAAGGAGATGGCCAGGCTCGATCAGGCCTCCGCCGAGAAGTTCATTACCGGGCTGCGAGACCTCTGCGAGGCGGTGCGCGCCTTTCCGGGGCCGGTGATCGCGCGGATGCCCGGCTGGTGCCTCGGCGGCGGCCTCGAATTCGCCGCGGCCTGCGACTTCCGGGTTGCCGCGCACGATGCGCGGTTCGGCATGCCCGAGGTGCGGGTCGGGATTCCCTCGGTCATCCATGCGGCGCTGCTGCCGCGGCTGATCGGCTGGGGCCGCGCCCGCTGGCTGGTGATGACCGCCGAGAATATCGACGCCGCCACCGCCCTGGCCTGGGGGCTGGTCGACGTCGTCGCGCCGGAAGGCGGCCTCGATGCCGCGGTCGAGCGCGTTGTCGCGGCGCTGCTGGAATGCGGTCCGGAGGCGCTGCGCGCGCAGAAGGCCCTACTCCGGCAGTGGGAAGAACTGCCGCTGAAGGAATCCGTCAACCTCAGCATCGGCGTGTTCGGCCGATCGTTCCTGACCGACGAGCCGCACCGGATGATGCAGGGTTTTATCGACCGCAAGCGGTAGCGCCACTTCACGGCGATTTATCCGGCGCCGCCGTTGCAAATTCCGCAGCGCATCATATGATGATTATAATTCCATATGATGTCCGCTCGTTCGAGCGCGAAACCAAGGAGCATCCGCCATGGCCACAGCTTCCGATCCGGTTGTCATCCTTTCCGCCGCGCGCACGCCGCTCGGCCGATTCATGGGCGATCTTTCGCCGTTCAGTGCCCACAAGCTTGGTTCCCATGTGATCGGCGCCGCGCTGGAGCGCGCCAAATTGGCGCCCGAGCAGATCGACGAGGTGTTCATGGGCTGCGTGCTGCCGGCCGGACAGGGCCAGGCGCCGGCGCGGCAGGCCGCCCGCGGCGCCAAACTGCCGGATGCGACGGGGGCAACGACCATCAACAAGGTCTGCGGGTCCGGCATGAAGGCCACGATGCTGGCGCATGACATCATCCATGCCGGCTCCGCCGACATCGTCGTGTCCGGCGGCATGGAGAGCATGACCAACGCGCCTTATCTGCTGGCAAAAGCGCGCGGCGGCTATCGCGCCGGTCATGACCGGATCATCGACCATATGATGATGGACGGCCTCGAAGATGCTTATGAAGTGGGCCGTTCGATGGGCGATTTCGGCGAGGCTACCGCGGAGGCCTACCAATTCACCCGCGCCGACCAGGACGCCTATGCGATGGAGACGCTGACCCGCGCTCGCAAGGCGGTGGAAGGCGGCGCGTTCAAGGCCGAGATCGTGCCGATCACCGTGGTGGAAAAAGCCGGCTCACGCGTGATCGGCAATGACGAGATTCCAATGAAAGTGGACCCGGCCAAGATTCCGGGACTGAAGCCGGCGTTCCGCGCCAACGGCACCATTACGCCAGCGGCTTCTTCCGCCAATGCCGACGGTGCGGCAGCGCTTGTTCTCGCCAAACGATCGCTCGCCGATCGCGACGGGTTGCCTGTTCTGGCCGAGATCAAGGGCCACGCCACCCACAGCCAGGAGCCGCAATGGTTCACCACGGCGCCGATCCCGGCAATTCGAAAACTGCTCGACAAGGTCGGCTGGAGCGTCAGCGACGTCGATCTGTTCGAGATCAACGAGGCGTTCGCGGTGGTGGCGATGGCCGCCCAGCGCGATCTTGGAATTCCGCGCGAGAAGCTGAATATCAATGGCGGCGCCTGTGCGCTCGGGCACCCGATCGGCGCCACCGGAGCCCGCCTGATCGTGACGCTGCTTCACGCCCTCGAAGCGCAGAACCTCAAGCGCGGCGTCGCCGCCTTGTGCATCGGCGGCGGTGAAGCCACCGCGATCGCCGTGGAGCGCATCATTCATTGATACACGGTGGCTGCGTGAAGTCCCTCAATCGTCATTGCGAGCCAACGGGTCGCGCGAATGCGCGCCCGATGACAGGCTCCGCGAAGCAATCCATGCTTTCGTATAGATAGTTCTGGATTGCTTCGTCGCGTCGCTCCTCGCAATGACGGGGGACAGCGTACGCTACTCGCCTGTCACGGCCTGATCGTCATGTTGGTCGCAAGCCCGGGCGTGCGGATCGGCTCGGCCAGGCGGGCAAACTCGCACAGCAGCGAACGGGTCTTGCGCGGGTCGATGATCTCCTCGACCCAGAACCGTTCGGCTGAACGAAATGGCGAGCGCAGCTTGTTGAGACGATCCTCGATCTCCTTCAGCTTGGCTTTCGGGTCGTCCGCAGCGTCGATGTCGGCGCGATAGGCCGCTTCGATGCCGCCTTCCAGCGGCAGCGAGCCCCAATAGGCCGATGGCCACGCATAGCGCAGCGAGAAGCGGTCGGCCGGCTGATGCACGACGCCGGCGACGCCGAACGAATTGCGCACGATGATCGTGCACCAGGGAACCGTGGTCTGGTTGACGGCGGCCATCGCGCGCACGCCGTGACGGATGGTCGCCGCCTTCTCGGCATCGAGCCCGATCATGAAGCCCGGACAATCCATCAGATAGACCACGGGAAGATGGAAGGTCTCGGCGAGATCGGCGAACCGCACCACCTTCTGGCAGGCTTCCGCCGTCCATGACCCGCCATAATGAAAGGGATCGCTGGCGAGCAGCAGCACGGCCCGGCCCTCGAGGCGGGCAAATCCGGCGATGATCGGGCGGCCGAAATTCGCGCCCATCTCAAAGAACGAGCCCTTGTCGACAACGGCGTCGATGATGGGCCGCATCTTGTAGACCTGGCGGCGGTTGCGCGGCACCGCCTTCATCAGGGATTCTTCCGCGCGTTCGGGATCGTCGCTGCAGGGCAGCGTCGGCGGCAACTCATAGACCGACGACGGCAGATACGACAGGAAACGCCTGGCGCAGGCGAACGCTTCCTCCTCGGTATCGACCGCATGATCGACGCCGCCGGCGCGGGTCTGGATATCGGCGCCGCCAAGTTCCTGCTTGGTGAGATCCTGGCCGATGCGTTTCACCACCGGCGGACCGGCAACGAACATCGCCGAATTCTTGGTCATGACGGAATAGTGGCTGGCCGCCAACCTCGCTGCCCCCAACCCTGCGACCGAGCCCAGCCCCAACCCGACCACTGGCACGCGGGCCATGTTCGCGGTCGTGTACGAGTACCAGCGCGTGCCGCCGATGCCGCCGGGCAGATTGGCAGCACCCTTGGTTTCGATGGTTTTCACCGAGCCGCCGCCGCCGGAGCCTTCGATCACGCGGATGATCGGCAAACGAAAATCATGCGCCATCTCCTCGGCCATCAGGGGCTTGGCCGAGATCGAGGCATCCGCCGAACCGCCGCGCACGGTGAAATCGTCGCCGACCACCACCACGGTGCGGCCATCGATCTTGCCGCGGCCGAACACGCAGTTCGCCGGTGTCAGGTTGGTGAGTTCGCCGCTCTCGTCATATTCGGCGATGCCGGAAATCGCGCCGATCTCGTGGAAGCTTTTCGCATCGACCAGCTTGTCGATGCGCTCGCGAACGGTGAGCCGGCCCTGGTCGCGTTGCCGCTTGACCTTGTCAACGCCTCCCATCTCGCGCGCGAACGCTTCGCGCCGGGCGAGGTCGTCGAGTTCCGGCTTCCAGTTCATGCATCTCCTCCGTCGTGATGATCTTATTGTTATGCGTTGGCACCGGAAGCGGCTTGCTCTCGATCCGATTGCTGAAGAGATCGTCGGCGCCCTCCAGCATGCCGCCGATCGCAGCGCTCAATTCCAGAAGCGGCGGGGCGACCTCCTTGTGCAGCCGCCGCTCGTCATACATAGCGGACAGAAGACCGATCGTGACCACCACGAAGGTTTGGTATTGCGGCGACCACAGCGGCACGGCGAGACCGTTGATATGCGGACTCCACAGACCGCAGGCCACGACATAGCCGTGCTCGCGCAGAAAACGGCGGTTGCTCTCGATGCGCGGCCGCAGCAGCCTGGCGTCTTCCGGAATCTCGCGTTCCATTTCCGCCAGCAAGGCGTCGCCGACATCGGTATCGAGCGCCGCGGTGTAGCCATGGCCCGCGGCCGTGCTCGCCATGGCAATCCGGCTGCCGGTCGTTTCATGCAGACCGAGCGCGTTGGCTGCACGAGCAAATTCAAGATACACCAGATGGAAGCGGTCGGGGATCAGGAAGCCGACGGTTCCCGGCAATTGTTCGGCGACGTCCTGCAACCGCAGCCGGATCAGGTTGCGCAACTGAAGCCCACGCATCATCGAGGTGCTCATCGCCACCGCACTCGGGCCGATGCGATATTTCTGGTCGCGGGGCAGATAAACGAGTTGGCCCATCCGGGTCAGGGTGTGGGTCAGGCGCGAAACCGTCGATCGCGGCAGCCCGCAGCGATTGGAAATTTCCAGATTGCCGAGCCGCGCCTCATGACCCTCGAAGCAGCGCAAGATGTCGAAGGCACGCGACACCACCTGAATAATGTCGCCCTCGCCCGCCAGATCGCTGGCGAGCTTTCCCTCTCTGCTGAGCCGCTCCGAACGTCGTCCCATGTTCCGCCTGATATTCCGTTTTACGGAATAAAATTCCACTTGCAGAACAAGCTACCTCAGGCAATCTGCCGCCACAACAAAAAGCCGTTCGCGAGGGCCATCGCCCGTCAGACGGTGCCCGAGGAACGGAATGCCAGAGATCAAGATTGTGACCGAGGTGGCAGGGCGCGTCTGCGCGCTCCCCGTCGAGATCGGAGGAACCGTTGGCGACGGCGACGACATTGCATTTGTCGAAGCCATGAAGATGGAAATCCCGGTGGCTTCACCGGGCGCGGGCAAGCTCAAATCGATACTCGTCAGCCTTGACGACGTGGTCGCCGAAGGACAGGTCCTCGCCATCCTCGAGACCTGAACGCTTTATCGCTACCCGCCGCATAAAACATCATCAGACCGGTTTCGGCGCTTGCCGGGGCGGCGTAACATCCAGCCGCGCGAACAGCATCGCACGGCAGGACCCGACATGAATATTTCGCCTCCGGTCGCGGCTTCAAAAGCCAACAGCTGGGCCGCCTCGAAACCGCCTCTGCTACGCTTCCTTACCACCTGTCACACGAATTTTTCCGCGGTGACTGGCGGAGCTGTCGCCGATTACATCCCGGAGCTGGGCAAGGCCGATCCCGATCATTTTGGCATCAGCCTCGCCACCCTCGACGGGCATGTCTACGAGGTCGGCGATACGCGGATACCTTTTACGATTCAGTCGATGTCAAAGCCCTTCGTGTTCGCACTGGCGCTGGATACGCTCGGCGCAGCACGGGTGGAAAAGGCGATCGGCGTCGAGCCGTCGGGCGATCCTTTCAATTCGATCCGCCTCAATGCCGAGAACCATCCCTTCAACCCGATGGTCAACGCCGGCGCGATCGCCTGCTCCGGCCTGATCCACGAAGCCAAGGGCGATAGCGCTTTCGAATATATCCGTCAGGCGCTCGGCCGGTTTGCCGGGCGCGAGCTCGGCATCGACGAAGCGGTGTATGCATCCGAAAGTGCGACCGGCGACCGCAACCGCGCGATCGGTTATCTGCTGCGCAACGCCAACGTCATCAAGGATTATGTCGGCGCGGTGCTCGAGGTTTATTTCCGGCAATGCGCCGTTCTGGTGACGGCGCGCGATGTCGCGATCATGGCCGCCACGCTCGCCAATCGCGGCACCAACCCGGTGACCGGCGAGCAGGTCATGACCCCCTACGCCATCTCGCGAACGCTTTCGGTGATGACCAGCTCCGGCATGTACGATTACGCCGGCGAATGGATTTATCGCGTCGGCATTCCCGCCAAAAGCGGCGTCGGCGGCGGCATCCTGGCGGCGCTGCCGGCGCGGCTGGGGCTCGGCAGCTACTCGCCGCGGCTCGACAGCCATGGCAATAGCGTGCGCGGCATCAAGGTCTGCGAGGCGCTGTCGTCGCATTATGATCTGCACATGCTCAACCGCAGCGACGACGCGCGCAACAGCATCATCGCCGATTACAACATCGGCGAAAGCGCGTCGCGCCGCAGTCGGCGGCCGCATGAGCAGAAAATTCTGGCCGCGCATCACCACGATGTCCGCATCATCGAACTGGTGGGCACGCTGACATTCTCCAATGTCGATTACCTCTCGCGACAGCTCGCGGCGCGGCCGCGCCCGCAATTCATCATTTTTGACCTGCGCCGCGTCACGGCGATGACGCGGGCCGGCGCCCGCCTGTTCACCGAGGGTTTCCGCGAACTGGCCGCATTCAATGTCACGGCGATCCTGTCCGGCATCAAGCGCCCGTCCGCGGAATGGCAGGCGATCGGTGAATGGGCCGACGGCATCTCGAATTTGCGCCACTACCATCTGCTCGACGACGCCATCGAATGGGCCGAGGACCAGGTGATCTACCGGCACGGCGGCGCCATCGACTCCGCGGAAATGACCGAGCTTTCCGAACAGGCGCTGCTGGCCGGGCTGACGGCGGAGGAACTCGCAGCACTCGCAGCCCTTGGCACGACGCAAACCTATCAGCCCGGACAAAGGATCATCGCCGCCGAAGAGCCCCCGATGTCGCTGTTCTTCCTCCAAAGCGGGGTCGTCCACGTCACGTTGCCGGGCGGTGTCAGGCTCGCCACGCTCACCGCCGGCATGGCGTTCGGAGAAATGGCGCTGTTGGAAACGCGCCGCTCCGCCGATGTGCTGGCCGACAAGTCCGTCACCGCCTTCGAAGTGCCGCTGCGCGATTTCCAGCGCTTTCGCGAGGCGCATCCGCGGACCGGAGAGCGGATCATGCGCAATCTGGCGCAGCTGCTCGCCGATCGCCTGATTGTGGCCAACACCAAAGTGAATTTGCTGACGGAGAATTAAGGCCTGGACTTGGATGATGCGAAGCTGGTCTGGTAAGGTCGAACAAGCGGCTTCGTCCAGCACCCCCGTGACCTCTTTCGGGTACATTGCTAAAGCGACTTGCGGCAATCACGGAGGACTGCGACGTGCGCCTGTTGTCCAATCTGCTTCGACGCTTCATCCGCCAGGGCACCTTGCGGGTCCGCGACGCCGACGGCAAAGTCCATGTCTTCGGCGAACGCCTGCCCGGGCCTGACGTCGCCATCCACCTGCACGATCGCAAGCTCTATACCCAGCTGTTCATCAATCCGGAATTATACGCCGCCGAGGCCTATATGGACGGCGAGCTGACACTCGAGGACGGTTCTGAAATCCATGATTTCCTGCTGCTGTTCTCGGTCAACCGCGCCGGGCTTTATTCGTACGGCTCACAAAAGCTGATGCGGCGGGTGTGGCGCGGCCTGCGCCGCTGGCATCAGGCCAATCCGATCGGGCTTGCCGCCGCTCATGCCCGCCATCACTACGACATCTCGACCGAACTTTACCGTCTGTTCCTCGACGATCAGATGCAATATTCCTGCGCTTATTTCCGGGACCCCGAGCATGAAACGCTCGAACAGGCGCAGCGCAACAAGCTGATCCACGCCACCAGCAAGCTGCAATTGAAGCCCGGCATGACCGTCGCCGAGATCGGCTCCGGCTGGGGCGGCTTTGCCATTCATCTGGCGCGTGAAACCGGCGCCCGTGTCACCGCCATCAATGTTTCACCCGAGCAGATCAAGATTGCACGCGTTCATGCCGAGGCCGCCGGCGTCTCCGATCGCGTCGAGTTTCGCGAATTGGATTATCGCCAACTCACCGGCCAGTTTGACCGGGTGGTTTCGGTCGGCATGATGGAACATGTCGGCATCGGCCATTTTGATGAATATTTTCTCAAGATCCGCGAACTGCTGACGCCTGATGGCTATGCCTTCATCCATTGTATCGGCCGGATGTCGCAGCCCGGCACCACCGGCCCCTTCATCCGCAAATACATCTTTCCCGGCGCCTATGTGCCGGCGCTATCGGAGACCTTCGCAGCCACCGAGCGCTGCGGTCTGTGGTGCGACGACATGGAGGTGCTGCGGCTGCATTATCGCTATACCGTGAAACACTGGCGCGAGCGCTTTGCCGCAAACAGAGCCAAGGCCGCGGCGATCTGTGACGAGCGTTTCTGCCGGATGTGGGAATTCTATCTCGCCGCGGTCGAACTCGAATTCCTGCATGGCTCTCACATGGTGTTTCAATTGCTGCTGTCGACCAAACGTGACGCGGTGCCGATCACGCGCGATTTTATCCTCGACTCCGAGCGGGCGGGCTGGGCAAACACCGCCGGCTGAATGATGCCGATCCGACATACGGCCGTATGTGTCCGACAGTAAGGTTGCGAAACACGCACGAACCTGCCGGACGTCCCGGCTGTTCATGATGGCAAGCGCTTTTTTTGCTTGCCAGCCCCGCGTCCACTCTCTGCCCAAAAGGCAAGCACTCGCTTGCGATGAGAGCACTTCGCATTTACTTGCAGCTCTCGGCGTCGCGCCTATCGTGGAAGCGATCGAAAAAGAGCGACGCCAACGAAGGCCTCCTTACTAACGACGCATTGCTTGAGAAAACTGCGTCGAGATCAAAAGCGTAAGATTCAATGAAAATATCAGACTTTACCTGCCGATCCTGCGGATCGATCTATGAAGTGGCCGAATCGACTTCGGCAGAAGGAAGCTCAGGCCGGGCCGAATGCGCCGTGTGTGGCGACCTGCTGGAATCCTGGCGAGATCGCCGGCTGAGAGCTTATCGGCTGGTTTTGTCGGCGGAGCATAAATATCCGCGCATTCCCGCGCCCCCATCTCCTCAATAGAGCCGGCATCCGCATCGCTACGGCGGCAAGTGGCTTGTTTGGCTGCTGCCTGCCGCAATGATAGGCTGTCTTCGAAGCCTGCAAGCTCGGGGAGACGGCGGGATGACCAAACCCGAATTCATTTCGGCCGAAATCGGGACACGGGTCACCGCGCACGCCCTGCATCTTGGCGACCGCATCAATACCATGGGCTTCGAGAATGAAGCTCTTTCCGCGGTCCCGCTCGCGGTCCGGGTTGGGAAGGCCGGCATCGCAGTTCTTTTTCGTTACGGCGTCGCGGTGCTGATCGGCCTCTCCCCGGAAGATGAAACCGGCTTTCTGGAGAGGCTGAAGCCCCGGGTCGGTGGCAAGCTTCAGCGTTTTGAGGAAGAAACCGCGGTCGTCGCACTTGCCGGTGGAACCGAGGATCAGGTTCAGGCCGGCGGACCGATTCAGTTGCGGGACATGTTGCTGGAACGGCTTCTTGTCATTGCCGATGTGCTGGCGAAAAGCGTCGTGCTGGCCCACGACGAACGCGAAGTCGCGAAAGTATTCGAGATCATCGAACCATTCGCCAGGGAGCTGGCCGATCACGGACGAACCCGAAGGGACCGGAAGGGGGTTTTGCAACTGATCGGCAATGCGCTGCTGGTCCAGCACCGGGTATCCGGTCGGGTCGCGGTCGGAGAAAAGCCGGATGCGCTGTGGGAGCGCCCCGACCTGGAGCGGCTTTATGCCCGGCTTGAGGACGAATATGAACTCAAGGAACGCGTCGATACCCTCAACCGCAAGCTCGCCGTGGTGGCAGAAACCGCCGACACCCTTGCCGACATCATCGACACCCGCCGATCGCTGCGCCTCGAACTGATTGTCGTGGTGCTGATCGCATTCGAGATCGTCGTCACCTTTTATCAGATCTACGCTGCCAGGGGCCATTGACGCCCGGTCCACCCGCGCTTGCGCCGGGCCATCAAACCACTTCCGTTACCGGCTGCATATCGATGCCGAAGGTTTCCAGAAACTTCGACGTCATGATGTAGAAACCGACCGAGAGCTGCAGTTCAATCAGCGCGGCCGGCGTCAGCTTTGCGGCGATGGCGTTGAACGTCGCGTCGGTCGGACGGCGCAGATGGACGATCTCGTCGGTAAAGGCGAGCGCTGCGCGCTGCACATCGTTAAAGCAGGTCGCCGGTTTCCAGTCTTCGAGCGCGGCGTTTTGCTCGTCGGTCACGCCGACATTCTTGCCGATCCGCTTGTGGGCAGCGATTTCATAAGGCGCCTCGCACAGGATTCCGGTGCGCGTGATGGCGAGTTCCCGCACCACCGGATCCAGTTCGCCGCGGTGGCGGATGGCGCCACCGAGCCGGCAATATTGCTCGAAATAACTCGGCGAATGCGCCATCATGCGGAAGATATTGGCGTTGCGGTTCTTGTCCAGAATTTCGCGGGTGCGTTCATTCGATTTCGAAGTATCGCAATAGTCGATACGGGCCATCATCCACCTTGGGTTTTTTTGGAATTTGTTTGATTGAATAGCGGGTTCCATCTCAAAGAGTATCCAACCGACGACGCCGGAGCAACCGCTTGCGGCGTTCGCGACCCGGCATCACGCCCGAAAATCGCTTTCAAAATTCCATCACGCGCGCATAAACCGGCTGCATACGAGCCAAAATGCCGCCGCATTGCTACCCCAGCCTGACACGGTCGATATTCGCGTGAGTGGGGACTCAATCCAGCGAATACTCGTCGTGGGGTGTTCCGAGTAAAAGCCAATTGAATCATCAGGCCTTCCCAGGCCCCGGTGAATCGCGCCCAGGTCTAGGGAGAACTGCATGAAGGAAGCCACCAAAAGGGCGGCCTCGGAAGCGTTTGCGCAAATGCTGGCGGTGACGGCGATGCTCGTCATCGCCAGCTTGATCTTTTATTCGCGATGAAGATCTCATGTCCCGGATCGCATCTGATCATTTTGTTTTCTCGAAATAGGGAACAAGGCGGCCGGCGAACGGCACGAACCGCGCCGTAACCTGATCGCCGATGGCGAGAGCCCGATCGCCGTGGGCCATCATGCGAAATCCCTCAGCGGTATCGACGAGCACGATGTTGTAGGGAATATGCGCGCGCGTCTCCGGCGTGGCCGCGCGGCACACCAGCGAGGTCGCGTAAACCGTGCCCTCGCCGCTGGCCTGCTTTTCGACGGGATCAGGCGCGCCGCAAACGGCGCAGAAGCGGCGGCGAAAATACTG
>Ga0207930_1000169_pt1 | contig 18682 bp, 13 predicted proteins | sample NGESurshal092012_7_FD_184477 | JGI IMG/M metagenome (GOLD analysis project Ga0207930, IMG submission 184477) | Arctic peat soil microbial communities from Barrow, Alaska - NGEE Surface sample 210-3 shallow-092012 (SPAdes) | ecosystem: Environmental > Terrestrial > Soil > Wetlands > Peat ... | reverse complement strand
GAACGACCAGATGGGATTGGCATACTCGACCGACCTCGTGCACTGGACCGAAGCGACGAAGACGCCTGTATTGCCGCGCCGTCCGGGACAATTCGACTCCCGCGTTGTCGAGCCTGGACCATCTCCGATCCTGACGCCCGACGGCATTGTGCTGATCTACAACGGCGGCGATGACAAGCTGGTTTACCGCACTGCGATCGCAATCTTCGACCGCAACGACCCGCGCAAGCTGCTCTATCGCAGCGAGCAGCCGATCTTCGCGCCCGAGAAGGAATGGGAGAAAGTCGGCCAGGTTCCGAACGTGGTTTTCGTTGAGGGCGTGGTCCGACGCGGTGAGCGCTACCTGTTTTATTACGGTGGCGCAGACAAATATGTTGGGGTGGCGGAAGCGCCGGTCGTAAGTCACTGAGCTTCAATTGGCTAAATTCAATCCGCAGACCTCGTAATTGAGCCGCTCCCCGTGTCGTTGTGTTCTAATTTTGTCGATGGCCTCAATGGGACGCTCGCACACTTCAGCTGTTAAGTGGCTTTCTGTATTTCTGCTGGCTGGATGCACCCTGCTGCAAGCGCAGACGCTGTCTCCGACCAACACGGTCTCGTCTCCGCAGGCGGCGAAGTCTTCCGGCTCTGACACCGACTTCGCCGAGGCCCGCAAACTTTCCCAACAGGGCAAGTATGACGAGGCCATCGCACTGTTGCGGCCAATGGCCGCTCGGACGCCTAGGCCGGCTGGCATTTCGAAAGAATTGGGCACGGTTTATTACAAGAAGGGTGACTATCTGAAGGCTGCGGACTCCCTCAAGCAGGCAGCGGCTGACGATCCCAATGACAAGGAAGCGGTGCAGTTGTTGGGTCTGTCCTACTACCTCGCTGGACGTCCTGCAGAAGCAATTCCGTACCTGGAAAAAGTCCAGGCATGGTACCCGCGGGCCAATGTCGATGCGGCTTACGTACTTGGCGTCTGTTACATCCAGGCGCAAGATTATCCCCAGGCACGCAGGGCCTTCGCGAAGATGTTCGACGTTTCGCCCGACTCTGGGGCCAGCTACCTGATTACGGCGCGCATGTTATTCCGTCAGGAATTCATTCCGATAGCGGAGGACTACTCACAAAAAGCTATCGCTGCCGATCCCAAATTGCCCCTTGCCCACCAGTTGCTGGGCGAGATTCATCTATTCACATCGAAGATTCCAGAAGCGATCAACGACTTTCAGCAGGAGTTGGCGATCAATCCAGCATATCCTCCGGCGCTCTACAAGCTGGCCGATGCGTACTCTCGGGTGCAGAAATATGACGAAGCCGAGCGGTTGCTTCAGCGATCTATTTGGCTGGACGCCAGTTCTACCGGCCCATACATCCTGATGGGCAAAGTTCTGCAGAAGAAAGGCGAACCCGTGCTCGCTATTCGTACGTTGCAACGTGCGGCGACGATGGACCCAAACAACCCCATCACGCACCATCTTCTCGGGCAGGCTTACCGGGATATCGGCAAGAACGACGAGGCGGAACAGGAGCTGAAAATCGCCGAACAGTTGCGCGGCAAGCAGAACGGTAGCGATTAGGGGGCGCACTTTGGCGGATCGGCATCTATCCCATTCAACAACTTTCTTGCTGCGCTTAAATCGGGATTGAACTGCAGCACCCGGAGTGCGTAGCTGCGCGCAACTTTTGCTTGCCCGGCGGCACAAAATGCCCGCGCCAGGTTCATCCCGATGCTGCTGCGTCCCGGCGCACGCTGAAATGCTCCCTGCCATAGTTTTACGGCCTCGGCTAGATGTCCGCGTTGCGCCTCAAGCACACCAAGGTTCGTAGCCGCGTCGATCAGATTCGGATCGAGTGCCAGCGCTTTTCGATACAGATCCTGCGCACGATCGTTGGCTCCCCGCGTTTGTTCGACATAACCCAACGCCGACAGGACGACCGGGTCATCGGGAAACTGCGTCGCCGCCTGGCGCAGTAACTTCTCCGCCTGTGGCTGCTCCACTTTCATCCCACTGTTGACAATCGATTGCCACGCCAACGCAAGGTCGCGAACATCGTGTTCCGTGTCCTTCGAGCTGGGGAAGGGCACCAGTTGCGGTGAAACGGGCGGCCCGGCATTCTCCAACTGCGGGCCGGTGCCGGGGCGACGCGGAATGCGATGATCAGTCACCTCGGTGTGCGCGACATCGCTGCTGAGGGCGGCGGGCATGTGGCAATGTGCGCAGTCCGGCTGATCGACGTGGTGCTTCGCTCCGAACGCCGCTCCGTGACAGACCAGGCACTTACCGCGATAAAAGGACACTCGCTCGTCAGCCGGAATTGAACGATGCGGATCGTGACAACTGGTGCACGACATCGCGTCGCCCGATTTCTTCTTGCACGTGCTCTGCGCGAGCGCTTCGAACTGGCTCGCTGCCCGCAAATTCGGAGAGTGTGAATCCACCAGCAGGTAGTAGCGAATGTAGTCGGGAAGATCGTCGCCGGGCCGATACTCATACAGGTGCTTGCCGACGCGTTCGATCGCCGCATTACCTTCGAGGTGACATTGCATGCATACCTGGTCGCGCCGGTTGGCAGACAGCTTTGTCGGATTGACAATCGCTCCGCCATTCGGGTGTGCGGCACCAGGCCCATGACAGCGCTCGCAGGTGACGCCCGAATAGGCAAACACTGGCATTTTGTAGCGATTCTCAGTGCCGTTGATTGGGGGCTGAATTCCGCTGACGTGGCAGTCGAGACAACTGGTCAGCGCAGGCAGCGTCATGGGAATTTCGCGCGCGTTGCCGTAGGCGGGCGCCATGTCCCACATGTGCCGGTCGGTGTACCAGTTAACGGGTGACTCGAAGACGAAGCCGTCGTCGGAGAATAGATAAGACCGTCCCCTGCGCCCCTGTCCGATGTAATACAGGAGCTCGCGTTTTCCGTGTACCGCGGGGTCGCCGGGCCGGTCGAAGCTGAGCCAGACCTTACCGGCATCGCTGTATACGCGAAAATTCACACCCGAAGCATGGTGCGTGAAATCTCCGGCGATCAGATTTTCGGTCGCAGGGCCGCTGGCATGTGCCATGGCCGTGTTCTTGTATGACTCGAAGATGGCCGCGTGGCATTTGGCACACGCCTCGTTCCCGACGTATCCGTTTGCATCCGGTTTTGCGACTTGCGAACCTGCAGATTGGGCAGCGAAACCGGCGGAGGTCATGACCAGCAATATTGCCAGCGCCGCTGGGCTTAGTCCCCTGAACAATGTCACCTCGAACTCTCCCGGCCCCATAGCGAACGTCCAGTCTTGCGTTGGTACTTCACCAATGTAAACCGAGTCTGACTGAGGTGGCCCACCAGACGCAGGGATTTCGCTACTGAACCACCACGGTCAGTGGGGGGCTTGGTTCGTCATCTGTTCAATCTGTTGCAGGTTCTCGCGCGCCAACTGATTGCCGGGATCGATGCGCAGGGCGGCTTCATAGTGCGATTTCGCCTCGGTTAGACGTCCAAGTTGCGCCAGCGCAGTTCCGAGATTCGCCTGGGCATTCGCGTCCTCGGGATTCAGGCGGACGGCTTCGCCGAACTGGCTAGCTGCGTCCTGGAAATTGCCTTGCGAGGCGAGCACACTGGCCAAGTTGTAGTGCGCGTCGAAGTAGTCGGGTTGCGCCGCGAGTGCGGACTTAAAACGTTGTACGGCTCCGTCCAGGTCGCCCTTGGCCAAAAGCGCACCTCCAAGTGCATTATTGGCGACGGGATCACTCGGGCGAATGCTCGCGGCGGCCTGAAACTGCACGATTGCCTCATCCAGTGCGCCGCGCTGTAGCAGCATCGACCCCAGGTTGTAGTGAGCCTCATAGATAGTTGGAGCCTTTTCCACCTCATGCCTCGCCCAGGCTTCCTGCAGCACCATGCGCGGGTCTACCCCGTCGGGAGGGTCGCCCTTGGGCAACACTTGCAACCACAGGTGGGCCATCTCATCGCTCGACCGGTTTCCTCCGATGACACGCGCTGGCGGATGATTGGGATTGGCCGCGTTGTCCTCAGAATTGTCGTAGCTGTAGCGCATCGTGATCGTCGTACCCCTGGGAAGCGGCACCGGCTCGGCGTAACGATAGACGGCCTGCCAGTTCAGGTCCCAGCGCTTGATGTGGATCAGCGTCTTGCTGGTTCCATCGGGCAACTCGGCGGTGGCAAGGATGTCTTTGCCAAGATAGTGTGCGTGGGGGTAGATGCCGATGAGGTCAACATCAATCGGGAGTTTGAACTCGTCAGTGACCACAAAGTCCTTGGCTCCGGCTGGAATGTCGAGCGCGCCATCGTTTTGCATCTCCAGCAGCATGGGATGCAGCGTCGCAGGTTTGTCGGTGAAATACAGGCCAACGCTCGGTTGGATGGCTTCGGGTTTGCCGGATGGCTGGAGATGCGTGTTGAGCACCAAATCAGTGCCCTTGTCGAGGCGTAACGCCATGCGGTCGGGCTCATTCGACACGACCGTCCCCGGCTTCCAGAACAAAAAGTGGCTGTCGGGATCGAAGATTTCCGATTCGATTCTGACTTCCATTCCGCCGAAGCCACTGCCCGGATCTCTTTCCATGCGACGCGCAGATTGATTTCGGTCAACCAACATATTGGCGTGATGCACCAGTCGCTTGTCACCCGGACGGATCTCGACGGCGCGCACCCATCGCGTTTCATTGATCGGGACCCGCAGTATGAAGTTCCAGTATTGATCGCCGCCAGACGCGGGCACAATATAGGGCTTGTCCGCCTTCAGAATCAGGTCAGGCTCTCCCAGTTGCCAACCTTCAACAAACTTTGGCTTGGGAGGAAGGTCGACGGCTTTGCCCTCGAGCATTCCCTCGTCGACCCAGACTTTGATGGTCGCAATCTGCTCGTCGGACAGCCGCCGCTCGTCCGCGAGTTTCAGCCCTCCCGGCTCGGGTGGCCAAGGAGGCATGAAACGCGTATGTGTGACCGCCATGATTTGATGGCCATGCGACTTGACGTCCTGATAAGTCAGCAGGGAAAATGGGCCGGCTTCACCCGGTCGATGGCACGCGGCGCAGTACTGATACACGATGGGCGCGATGTCGCGATTGAATGTGGCTTTTTCCTTGGGAAGCGTAGAGTTCTGCGCCCAGAGCATCGCGCCGCTGCACATGCTCATCGCAATTACAGCAGATGCAAGGGCGAGGCCGCGTAACAAATGGATAGGACAGCGGAGATTCATTTCAGGTCCGAAATGTAGCAACCCACTCCGCCGACAGAAGTAGGCGCAGCGCGGTTGCCGCTGAGCGCAGCCTGGATCGCATCATCAAGCTCGTGCGTGGTGGGAGCGCTACGGGCGCGGCCGAACTCCTTATACCAATTGTCGATGCGGCCGTGGTAGATGAGTTCCTGCTTGCTATTGAAGACCGCAACTTCGGGCGTGATTTCGACTCTACTGAGTTTAACCAAGGAGTGCTGCGGGTCCTGCAGCGCGGCGAGATTGTAGCCATACTCCTGTAGCTGCTTCTTGATGTTTGCGCTGGTCTCGGCCTTATCGGGATAGACCAGCATCATCACCGCAACGCCCGAATACTTCTGCCCGAGTGCTTGGATGGTGGGAGCGTAACGATTGGAGATCGGACAGTCCGTTCGAACAAAAATGAGGACCAGCGGCTTCCCTGCCGCTACCTGAAACGGATCGACAGCATTCCCAGAAAGATCCTGAGCGAACGCGGAGTTTGCCGTACTGGCAGGTGGAGCGATCTCCCAGATAGGAGCCAGCAACGCGGCCTCGGGACTGCCCGCGGCATGCAGCAGAGTCGCTGCCAACACGCTGGCGGCCAGTCCCATGAGTCGCCTTAACACTTCATCGTCTCCGAATCATGCTTGCAGGTTCGTCCCGCTACTTCTCGATTTCTCAATCCTTACTTGGTCACTTCGCCGATGTACACGGTGTACGGCGGAAGCGAAATTCTGGAAAGCTTCTGGGCCGCCCCGCCGTTGATCGTGCTGAGCAGCGTCCTGGCCTCGCCATTGCTGAATCCCTGCTTCGAAAGATCGAAACTGACATTCTGCGGGGTTTCCGACATGTTCAGTACCACCAGCACAGCTTGGCCTTTATAGCGCCGGAGATACGAGTACACATTGGCATCATCCTGGTTGAGCGCGACGTAATCGCCGTCCAGCAACGCCGGGTTGGAATGACGCAGCGCCAGCAGCTTCTTGTAGAAGTTCAGGATCGAGTTCGGGTCCTTCTTCTCGCTCTCCACGTTGTGTGTCTCGTACGTCATCGGAACCGGCAGCCACGGAATGCCTGTCGTGAAACCGGCGTTGGGTGCCGTATTCCATTGCATTGGAGTGCGCTCGCCGTCGCGGCCTTTCTGCTCTGGCCAGCCCAACTGGCCGATGGGATCCTTCACGTCCTCTTTGCGCGTGGGATCGTTGTTCGCCATCCCGATCTCTTCGCCGTAGTACATGATGGCCGAGCCGCGCAGAGTGAGGTACATGCCGGCCATGACCTTGGCGATGTCGTCATCGTGCTTGCCATCGGCGAAACGGCTATAGGCTCGTTTGATGTCGTGATTGCTCATCACATACACTGGCCATTCTCCCGATGCGTCTACCGCACCGACGTGCTTGCGGAAGACATCAGCCGATAACGGCTTCAACTCAGTAAACATCAGGTCCATCGGCATCTGGAGCTCATCGTGCTTCGTGCCGTAATAGTCCTTCAGTTCTGAGACGTCGGATGTCCAGGTCTCGCCAATCAGGACGGCGTTGTACTGGTCTGCGGCCTTCCGCAGGCCCTTCATCACCTCGTGCACCTCGGGCTGCTTGTCGTTGTACTTGCGTTCCTGGTTCTGATCGCCGTACTCGTCCTTGCCCGGAAGCGCCGGGTTGTCAGTGAGGTTCGGGTCTTCGAAAAGCGTATCAACCGCATCCAGACGGAAACCCACCACGCCCCGCTTGTACCAGAAGCGCGTGGAATCGTACATGGCGTTCGCAACCTTGGGGTTGCGCCAATTCAAATCCGGTTGTTGCGGGTAGAAATAGTGATAATAGAACTGATTCAACTTCGGATTCCATTGCCACGCCGATCCACCGAATGTCGAAGTCCAGTTATTGGGTGGCTGGTTCGTCCCCTTAGGGTCTTTCCAGATATACCAGTCGTGATAGGGGTTGGTCTTTGACGACGATGACTCGATGAACCACTTGTGCTTATCGGAGGTGTGGTTGACCACGAAGTCAAACACAATTCCGACCCCATTCGTCTTGCCAATCTTCTCCATCTTGTCGAAGTCAGCAAGCGTGCCGTACATTGGATCGATGTTCTCGTAGTCCGAAACATCGTAACCAAAATCCACTTGCGGCGACGGGAAGCAGGGCGCGATCCATATCGCGTCCACGCCCAGCCACTTCAGGTATTCCATTTTCGACGCGATACCGTTCAGGTCTCCGATGCCATCGTTGTTGCTGTCCATATAGCTGCGCGGATAGATTTCCTGAAACACCGCATGCTGCCACCATTGGTGGCCTTCGGCGTCGACCGGCTTGCTTTGCGCAGAGACGAAGGGAAGAACAACGAAGAAGCTGAGCAGCAGGACTACCAGACTATGGAACCGTTGACGCATCGCACGTGCCTCCCTGGACGGTCGTTGATGGTATCCGAAACCATACGAGTCTAATTCATCGTCTTGACGGATGCCAGAAACCAGGGCCCTTGGCACCGTTCGCATCAGCTTGCAATTCATGACATCCGTACCGGAAAATGAGAGTTCGTTCTTTGCACGGGTTACAGCAAGGCGGGTATTTTCGTTTGTCAAAATCGCGCCGTAGATTCCTCGAGTCACTCTGCCGCTCCGCTCTCGTGCTCTCGTTTTCCGATGTGCTCTCTCTCGTCCAACCGCTACCAGTTTTCGGACAGGAAACCCCAGCCGCAAATTCTGGCGGCGATCTCGGCGTCGCCTTCATCGACGTAGCCAAAGAAGCCGGGCTCAACGCAAAGACCATCTTCGGCGGTGAGCATAAGAACAAGTACCTGCTGGAAACCACCGGCTGCGGCGTTGCCTTCTACGACTATGACAACGATGGCTGGCTCGACGTTTTCCTGGTCAACGGCTGGAGGCTGGAGGGCTTTCCGCCGGGCGAAGAACCCTCCAATCACTTGTTCAAGAACAACCGCGATGGCACCTTTACCGACGTCACTCTGAAGGCTGGACTCAAGCACACAGGCTGGGGACAGGGCGTCTGCATCGGCGACTACGACAACGACGGCAACGACGACTTGTTCATCACCTACTTCGGTAAGAACGTGCTCTACCACAACAATGGAGACGGCACCTTTACCGACGTGAGTGAGAAGTCGGGCGTCGCGGGCATGAAGACGCGGTGGGCCACCGGGTGCGCTTTCCTCGATTACGACCGCGATGGCAAACTCGACCTCTTCGTCGCCAACTACATCGACCTCGACCTCAAAACTGCGCCGGTTCCCGAGAGCGGTCCGTGTCTCTACAAGGCCGTCATGGTGGCCTGCGGCCCTCCGGGTCTCAACGGCGACTCGAACATCCTGTACCACAACAATGGAGATGGCACCTTCACTGATGTTTCCGATAGTTCCGGCATCAAGAAGGTCAACGGAACCTACGGACTCGGCGTACTGGTCGGCGATTTCGACAATGACGGCTGGCCCGATATCTATGTCGCCGACGATTCCACCCAATCCCTGATGTACCAGAACCAGAAGAGTGGAAGATTCGTTGAGGTGGGGTTGGAATCAGGCTGCGTGCTCAGCGCCGACGGCAAACCGCAAGCGGGCATGGGAGTCTCGGCTGCGGACTACGACCTCGACGGCAATCTGGATATCCTCAAGACCAATTTTGCCGGTGACACTCCTTCGCTGTATCGCAACCAGGGCCACTGGAGTTTCGAAGACGCCACTTTTCAAGCCGGCCTGGGCCTGCACACGAAGTACCTGGGTTGGGGCTGCGGTTTCTTCGATTTCGACAACGATGGCTGGCCCGACATTCTCATCTGCAACGGCCATGTTTATCCTGAAGTCGAACAATTGACCACGGAAGCCGGATACCCGCAGACTAAGCTGCTCTACAAAAACCAGCACAACGGTCATTTTCAGGAAGTCACCGCCAACGCCGGCCCTGGAATCACAGTGCCGAACGCTTCGCGAGGCTGCGCCTTTGGCGATTTCGACAACGATGGCGATGTCGATTTCGTGGTGAATACCGTGAACGGGCTGCCTCAGTTGGTGCGCTGTGATTCGAAGCTCGACAACAACTGGATCAAAGTGAAGTGCATCGGCGTAAAGTCAAACCGCAGCGCCATCGGCGCACGGGTGAAGTGCGTGACCCACCCTGCCGATGAGCCGAAGCCGCACCAGCAGATTGACGAGGTCCGCAGCGGTGGAGGCTACATCTCGCAAAACGATTTGCGGATCCACTTCGGACTCGGCAAAGCCGAGAAGGTCGAAGTGCTCGAAGTGCGCTGGCCCAGCGGGCAGGTGGACACGATGAAAGACGTGAAGGCGAATCAGCTCGTCACCGTCAGAGAAGGCCAGGGCATCGTGAAGAGCGAGCAGTTAGCCGGTGCGAAGAAGGCGAAGCACTGATGGTTGCTCAGGGACTGCGGTTGACGGCTAAGGTCTCGCTGCTGGCGCAGTACTCACCGCAACGCCCGTCCCTTCCTTCACGGTGTTGATCTGGTCGATGGCAGCGTTGTCGAAGCGTTCGGTCAATCCGCTTGGCCAGCGGATCTCGACCGAATCCAGCTTGTTGGCCGCGCCCAACCCAAAATGCACGCGCATGTCGCTTTGCGAATAGTAGCTTGACCCGCTGCGCACTTCGTCAACCAGCAGCCGCTTCCCTGACCGCACCGTGATACGCGCTCCGATGCCATCGCGATTGGATTTGGTTCCCACGGTCTTGAAGGCAATCCAATGGTTGGGATACTTCTGCTCATTCTTAAGCAGGCTGGGTCGATCGTTCATGGTGCTGATCACGGCTGACATCTGGCCGGTGTTCCACAAGTCTCCTACGGCCAGCCCACGCGACGAAGCCATCGCCGTGATTCCCGAACCCGCCACGTCGGACACGTCGCTAAAGGTCGCATTGCCGTTGTTACGGTACAAAAGCCGCGGCTCCTGGTAATTGCTGCCCAGGTGAAACTTGTCGACCTCAGGATAGACGTGGCCATTCACCAATAGCAGGTCGGGCCAACTGTCGTTGTCAAAGTCGAAGAACATGGTGCCCCATCCCAGATACTTGGTATAGAGGCCCAGCCCCGCATCAGTCGTCACATCTGTAAAAGTGCCGTCCGGATTGTTGTGATACAGCGACGACGTGTCGTCGGAGAAATTGGTCTTGAAGATGTCGAGCCGGCCGTCTCCGTCATAGTCCGCAACGGTGGTACCCATGCCGCCCTGCTCGCGGCCGTCCTCATTGAATGCCGCACCCGCCACCACGGCGACGTCAGTAAATGTTCCGTCCTTGTTGTTGTGGTAGAGAATGCTGGGCGTGCTGTCGCAGGCAACGTAAATGTCGGGCCAGCCATCGTTGTCGTAATCGAGCGTGGAAACACCTAGTCCGTAGTGTCCGTTGGTCTGGTCGATATGCGCCTTGACGGTCACGTCCTCGAAGGTGCCGTCGCCCCGGTTGTGATACAGGATGTTCTTGTGGTGTGGCAGTCCGCGCGGGCCGCACATCACCGGAGCACCCTTCCACATGCACGACGGCCTGTCTCCCGGAGCTGGGGCTGTGGTCACGTCGAAATCAACGTAGTTCGCAACGAAAAGATCGAGGTGGCCGTCGCGGTCGTAGTCCACAAAGGCGCAGCCTGCGCCCCACTCCTTGCCATTGCCAGCAACTCCGGCTTTCGCGCTCACCAGTTTGAATACACCGTGATCGTTGTGATACAGCCGGTTCTTGCCGTAGTACGTAACGTAGAGGTCTTCCCATCCATCGTTGTCGTAGTCGCCGACGCAGACGCCCTGTCCCCAGCCCGTCGCGTCGAGCAGCCCGGCTTTTTCCGTGACGTCAGTGAACGTTCCGTCGTGATTGTTGTGGTAGAGATGATTGGTCGGTCCCGACTTCCCCCCCTTCATATCTTCGAGCGTGGTCCCGTTCACAAAGAAGATGTCGGGCCAGCCGTCATTGTCATAATCGAAGATGGCGACGCCCGTCCCGGTGGTCTCAATGATGTATTTCTTGGTGTCGACGCCGCCGAAGACATTCTTCATCGTGAGGCCCGCCTTCTCGGCGATGTCCACGAAGTTCGCGATCGGTTGGGACGAATTTTTGGCTGACTGTGCCGTAGCAAACGTCGCCAAGGCCATCAGAATCACGGAAATGACTGGGACTCGCGCCATCGCGCGGAAGAAATAGGCCTGACAGGGAAGACGATACATCCTAGCTTTCGATACTAGGGAAAGGCTTCTTGCAGCGTCAAGCGGACGCGCCGCCAGTTACGCCGCAGAGATTCTGCAGGATTCGCTTTTTCCGTGGGTCGCTTCCATTTCGCTGAGCCGCAGCACCAGGCATTTGGCTGCTCCGCCCGCCTTAAGGAACTCGCTCAGCGGCACCTGGATCACGCGAAACCCCAGCGACTCCAACCGGCCAGACAATTGCGGACTGACCTCATTCAGCAGAATGGTCCTACCCACATTGATCGCGTTGCAGGCAAATCGAAGAGCATCCTGCAAGGAGACGGCGATGCGCTGTTCTTCGGGGTAGCGGGCCGCAATTCTAGCTTGGGAAACGGCATCGAAGGCCTCGGGAAAATAGAGGACATAGCCGCCGAAGAGCGGGCAGAAACACGTGTCGAGGTGATAGAAACGGGGATCGACCAGCCGTAGTGAAATGACTTCGACGCCCCAGGTATCTTCCAGATACGGGTGGCTGGCCTCTCGGCTGCGCATGCCGTGTGCGGCCCAGAGCCGTGAGTTGTCGGCTTCAAATAGGGCGTCGCCTTCGCCTTCAAAGGGCACAGCCCGGGGCAGTTCGCGAACTGCAAAGCCGGAATCACTAAACCACTTGCGGAAATGCGGCTCCTCCCCCTGGCGCTCGGGATGAAGGAACCGGCTGAGCGTCACCACTCGCTTGCGTACCAAGCCGGCGTTGGCGGTGAAGACCATGTCGGGAGAGCCAGCCTGCGGTTCCACCAATTCCACCCGCGCCAGACCGACCAGGGCGGCACGCAACTGCTCCCATTGCCGTTCGGCATTCTGACGCGAGGAGCAATGGACGTTGCCTTCCATCCAGGGATTAATGACGTAGTTCACGTCGTAGAGGGTCGGGGGGCACATCAGAAACATTGGACCGCCAGAGACACGCGCGTCCGATGCATTTCGCAGGAAAGCCTCACCCAGGCTCATCTTTGCCTCGCTGAGGGAGAGTCTGACTCAGTACCTGGAGGGCGTCAAATCCAAAATTTCTATGAGCCTTATGTGTTACTGCCGCAAAATGAACGTTGCGTTACAACAGTGGCTTCGCGCGAGAGGTTAGCTACTTCTTCACCGGATAGTCGTTGAACAACTTGGTGACCGTGCTGTTGGCTTCCTCCATCAGTTTGTCGGGGTTGTTGGGGCTAATCGCTTCCGAGCCCATGCCGCGCCACACCAATTTCTTGGCCTTGGCGTCAATCAAGTCAATGATCAACTGGCCGGGATGCACGAGCACGGTCGAATTCCCGTAGTAGCCGTCCCAGTACAAGGAGTTTCCCGGCGACGTCATGCTGGGATCGAACGGCGGAATGCCGCCGGTCGCGTTATAGATGGGGTTGTTCGAGGTCATGCTCACCTCGGTATCGACCGCGCCATAGACCTGCACGATGAGGTCGGGATTCGCAGGGACTTTCTTCAGTCCGCGCGCGTTCAGTTCGCCTTCGATAGCGCCGACAACGTCCAGGGCGAGCATGGGATGCGCGACCGCACCGATTGGGGCCCATCCGTACGTCTTGTACTTGGAAAAGTCGACCGACTTGTCGTAGTGGACGCGGATTTTCTCGGCTTGCGCGCCGGCGCACAAGACAATGAGGACTAGCAGAAACCGAATAGCGCAGAAGCGCGCACGACGTTTCATCAAAGACATTCGTATCCCTTCACGCATAAACGGATAATCAGAAAGTAGCTTGCTTTGCCGCGATCAAACCAACCCGGTGCGATCAAACAAGTCGCGAACTGCCGAGGTCCCGATTTCGACCGAAAAAATGAAGAACCTGTTCAAGGCTCGACCACCGATTAATTAATTCTATCGCCGAAATCCGCCGCCGCCGCCCCCGCCACCGTAACTCCGTCCGCCGCCACCCCAACCGCCTCCCGAATGCTGTTGCTGCGAGTAGTTGTGGCTTTGCGACGCTCCCCGAGCCCGATTCTGCGCTTCCTGGTCCATATCTCCGTACGACCCACTGCTGGGCTTGTTGTAACTGCTGCTGCCGGACGGGTGCTGCTGGCTATAACTCTGGGCTTTCTGCTGGTCGGCAGAGTAATTAGGGTTACTCTGCGCTTTCTGCTGGTCCGCTGAGTAATTCGGATTGCTTTGTGCTTTCTGCTGGGCAGAGGCGTAGTTCGGATTCGTACTGGTACTTGTCGGATGCTGCTGATTGTAGCTCTGCGCCGACTGTTGTGCAGAAGTAGTGGTCGGCTTGTTCACGTCGTTCCAGCTTCCGTTGTTGTAAGTCTGCCAACCCGACCCCGTGTTCTTGTAGACATTCCCGTCGTGACCGGCGTACATGTCGCCGTTGGCGGTCTTTCCCGCAGCCGTATTGCCATAAGCCGTGCTGGTAGCAGCACCCTTACCACCCGCCGAGGTCTGGACCGTTCCCGCCGAACCATACGCATTGGAGGCGTGCTGCGTGTAGGCCGTGTTGCCATTCTTGCTGACCACGGATTGTCCCCACGACCCGTATGCGTTCGAGCCCTGATGGGTAGCGCCGTAAGCTCCCGTATAGGGGTTGTAGGCCTGCCCAACGGATTGTTTGCCGTACGCAGTCGAGGCCGTGGCCCCGCGAGCATACGTTCCCGTGTTGGGGTTGTAAGATGCGCCCCAATGCGCGCTGCCGTAAGGTCCGTATGCAGAATGTTCGTATCCGTACGCGCCGGTGTACGGGTTGTATGTGTGATATCCGTAGCTGGCGGCGTAGGGATAGTAATAGCCCCCATAAATGTATGGCGGATAGTAGTAACCGGTACCGCTTGCGACGATCGCTCCTACTGCAGCTCCGGCCACGAACGCACCCATGTATCCCGCGGTATAGCTGGCCTGCACGTTGCCGTCCGTATACACCTGGGTCACGTACGTCACGTTGTAAACCGGCGAGCTCGGCGGAATCGTGTAAATCACCTGCGGAACCGTCTGCGCAGTCTGCCACGGTCCCTGCGGACTGGTCGACACGAACCAAATACCCTGATAGCACAGATAGTATTCGGAGCCCACCTGAATCACCCTGTTCTGTGTATTGGTCGCGTAGGACAGCGAAGTCCCGGTAATCGGCAAAAACTGCGGCTCGCCCACGTACGATACCTTCACTTCACTGGCGGCCTTAGCCGGATCCACCGTGACCGTCGTAGGAATCTGCGCGATCAGCACGGCGTCTTCCGCCTCCGGGGTTCCCGGCACCGACGACAAGATGCTCCCCTGTGGACTGCTGGGCGGTATCTTGGCGAAATCTGGAGGCAGCGTGTAGCTAGCGAACGTCCACGGCCCAAGCGGGCCTGCAGCTGTGAACCAGCGGCCCGATGTCAGGAAATAGTAGGCTCCCGTCGGTCCGTACTTAAACACCGGACTGCCGGTATTTGCGCCATACGACAGTTGGGTGCCCGGGATCGCAGTCCACTGCGGCGGTCCGCCGAAGACAATAATCTCTGCCGGGGTCGCGCTGTAATACACCACGGGAGAAGTAGCGGTGCTGCCCGGCGGCGCGGGAATGAATTGCTTGAGACTGGTGAAATTGGAATTCGCCGGGACCTGCGACATCCCGCTTGGCAACTTGGCCGTCGCGGTCCATGTTCCGGTCAAAGTTGAGGCTTGCATCCAGCCCTTACCGTCGAACAGGTAGTACTGCGAATTCGACTGATCCAGAAACAGTGGCCAGTTGGCATTTACGACAAACTGCACGGTCGAGTTGGCAATCTTTCCCATCACTGGTGTGCCATTGACTAACAAAAGAATTGCAGGACGCATGCTGATGAAGATGGTCGGAGGAGTGTTCAGCACCTCGGTCGTTGGCGGTGCCTTTGACTTCTTGACACTTGCCACCACGCGCTCCAGCGAGATGTTCATGGTGGCGGAGGGATTCAGGTAGGCCCGCACCAGTGACTCCATCTGGCTGGACGTCGCCGGATCCAGAGACGGAAATGTCACACTGGTGATCTGCGGATTGCTGAGTAACACCGTATGGGTGTCCATATTTACGGTGGTCTGCAGTTGCACCGTCAACACACCAACGTGCGTTTTGCCATCCGTCGGCGTGATGGTGAATGCGAGGCGCGCGTCGAGGGTTTGATAGTTCGTCCAGGCGTCGACCTGGGGTTGGTAATACACCAGCTTGCCGCTGGGCTTGGTGATCTGCCGCGGCCACCCTGGGTCCTGCGCAGACGCCCCAAGAACGAATGTCAGCGTTGGCAGCAACAGCAAAACCGACATTGCGGCCACGTTCCGAATTCGTCTTCCTTCGGCCCAAATGCGCTTCATCGATTGCCTTTCTGATGCGAGGATTCCGCCATCTTGGCATGCGGCGACTCGCCACGACGTCGAGCCCGCTTGCAGGGGAGGTCCTCTCCCGCTTCGCAATAGGCCGCGTATAAGACAACTGCCAGCGCAGTCAGTGCAATCAGCACGACCAGCGCCACCGTCCCCAGCATCAGACTCTCCCCGGAATGTCCGACCGCTATCTTGCAGGAATTATTACACGACTGGGGCACTGCCGCATCTTGTCGGAAGAAACCCTGTGCCTCCGCTAAGCGAAACTCGAGTAATGGAATTATCGTTGGAACTCACCTACCGAGCGACCAGACGCGCGATGAGCCCAGCCAGGTTCAGCGCGAGTCTCAGAAATACCGCAAGGCTGGCCTGTGAATGTCACGGGTGGGCAAGCAATGCGCGTGCCTTGGGACGCACGTGGTGTTTCATCCGGTATATGGGTCCCGGATCCTGCAAGCCTGAAAAAAGGGCCGGTCGCCCGGCCCCTTGTTCGCAGACTGGGCTCTAGGTTCCGGCGATTCCCTTGTTCTGCAGAATCATGACTACGACACGCCGATTTTCAGCTTGGCCCTCGGCTGTATTATCCGGCGCGACCTGGTTGCTGGTGCCCATTGCGCCGGGCGCCAGAATGTTGGTCAGCGGAATCCCGCCCTTCTGCTCCAGATACTCCGTTACGTTGGCTGCCCGCTCCTGGCTCAGCTTCTGGTTCAAGGCCGCAGAGCCGACAGCGGAGGCGTAGCCCTTCACCTGAATCACGTAGCCCTGAACGGTCTGGGCCTTCTGGCATAGTGCCAGCAACTTGGGGTAATACTCCGGATCGACGGTGACCTTGCCATTCGCGAACAGCACCTCGACTTTATCCCAGATGTTGTACTCGCCTAGTTCGCCAAAGCGCTTGTTGACGGCGGCAACGGCAGCCTTCTCTTGTGCGATTTCCGCCGTGTGCTTCGCCTGCTCTTCCTGCGTTTCCTTGATCTGGGTCTCTTGCTGCTGGAGTTTTGATTGCTGCTGCGCTAACTGCTGCTGCTGCGCCTGCGTCTGCTGCTCCACCGGCGCCATGCCGGCCTGAATATCAGAAGCGGTTTGCAGGCTCTTGCTGTTGAACTTGACGGTGTTGGCCACCAACTGGTTCTGGGCATCGTAGGTTCCCTGTACCTGGACCTGAAGACCAGGAACGAGGGCCGTCACACCCATCTGCTTCTTGCGGGCGTGGAATACGCCTGAGACGTCTTCGACCTGCGTCATGCCGTTAAGAACCACCACCACGTTGCCGTTCGGGGTCTGGACGGTCATATTAGGGCCGCTGCGTCCATTGATCACGCCCTGGACTTGCGCGCTTTGCGCGACGGCGGTGCTCACTCCTAGCGCAAGCACCACTAGAATTGCGAGTGCACTGACTGCGGTTTTGAATTTCAATCTCATGTTCATGTTTTTGCTTCCCTTTCTCTTGTCGCGGTTAATGTTGGCTGTCGCCAATCGGTGTCCTGGGGATTCATCCATCGCCCGCATCGGATCGCGGGCGGTTTCCGGCGGCTATCAGCCGCTATCGGAGCGGGATTCGCGGCTCGGCACTGTGAAGATGGTACGACATCTGGATACTAGCAGAACTGGCCGTGGCTCAGGAACCCATTCCTCGGGTGATTCGGCGTTGAGCAACATTCTGCGAGCCTCAGTCGCACCCGAACGGGGATTCTCGCCAGGCGCCCGAAGTGGCCCCTTTGGTCGAATGATAAGTTTTGTCTTGAACTAAGCATCCTCACCATTTATCGTCTTACTCGCCATAGACTCACCATTGGCGCGAGTACAATAGTCGCGAGCAGTATATCTAAGCAATACCGTTCAACAGAAACGGAGAGAGAGACTTATGCGTATCGCATCGAAAGTATGGAATTTCGCACTTGCAGCCTTGTTATTGGTGGCCATGGTCAGTCTGCCTGGTTTTGCCCGGGATAAAAACGAGACCATCGACGCCACTGCCTACGGCACCAGCACCCAACTGGGACGCAATATCGGAGTGACGCTGATCATCTATGAATTCTCGACGCCTGAGGACCGGCAGATTCTCGTCGATGCTTTCCAGAAAGGCCAGAACAAGGGATTGGTCAACGCCTTGGAGAAAATGAAAGCCGTGGGCCGTATCCAGATTCCCGGCACGCTGGGTTATGACGTGAGCTTCATCCGCATGATTCCAACGTCGACAGGCCGTACCATCAAATTCGTTACCAACCGCAAGATCACGTTCGGAGAAGCCTATACGGATTCGCAGTCGCAGAGCTTTGACCTTACCGCTGGCCAGATCGACATCAATGACCAGGACAAGAGCAAGAGTTCCGGCGTGCTATATCCAGCCGCCCAGCTCCTGATCAACAAGGACGGAGAACTGCAGCTTGATCTGAACCAGAATCCGTGGAGATTGAACAACGTTATCGACTGGAAGGGCACGGCGGAAAACTAGTTCTGAAACCGTGCTGAACGCCGCCGCGAAACGAAAGCTACAACGCTGACGGTAGTCCTGCGACGGCGGGATTCCCGCGTTACGGACGGTTTGACGCGAAATCGGATCTGTCTTTTGACCGGCCGGCACGTCTCAGAACCTGGATTATCACTTCGAGTGAGGAGGACTATGAAAATTCAACGGAAGTTTGGAACCTCAATTATCTCGCTCTTATTGCCTTGCATCCTGTTGCTGGTCGCGACCACGGCGCAGGCGCAAAAAAAGAGCAAGTACGTGTGTGATGAAGCACAACCTGCGAGCATGTGCACCGCAGCTAATACCTGCGGTTCGGCTTCGGCTCCATGCACCATCGACATAACCAAGTCCGGAAGCTCTTCCAACGTAAAACCGGGTATCCCCAATGCGAAGAACAACCAGTTCTTCTGCATCAAGGCTGGTACCACGGTGGTGTGGATGACCTCGAACAAGAACACGGGATTCATGGTCTCGTTCGGCACCGACTCGCCGTTCGATCCGGATGATCCGATCATCGGAGGGGCCAACAAGCAAATCACGGTCAAAGCAAGCA
>Ga0207930_1000167_pt1 | contig 18702 bp, 10 predicted proteins | sample NGESurshal092012_7_FD_184477 | JGI IMG/M metagenome (GOLD analysis project Ga0207930, IMG submission 184477) | Arctic peat soil microbial communities from Barrow, Alaska - NGEE Surface sample 210-3 shallow-092012 (SPAdes) | ecosystem: Environmental > Terrestrial > Soil > Wetlands > Peat ... | reverse complement strand
CCGCTGGTCGAAACATACCTCTTTATGCTTTCGAGTTTCTCCTGCGCCCGGTCATCGCCGTCTTTCATGCGCTGGATGCGCCCCAGCACCTCCGACAGATCAAGGGTCTCCACCGAGATGCCATGCGACTCCAGCATCTTTTCGCTGTAGCGGACAGTATTGAACGCCGTCGGACGCGCGCCGATGCTGCCGATCCGCAGGTTCTTCAATCCTTTCTTCACTCGGCAGACCGCGGCGAACTTTGCGAGGTCCGCTCGAAATTCATCCGAATCCGGACTGACTGTGTGCGATTTCGTCAGCGAATACGGAATCCCGTACTGCCGCAGGTTGTTGCACGCCGACATTTTTCCGCAGAAGCTATCGCGCCGATGGGCAATCGTCATCTTCTCCGGAGTGTCCGGCGTCGCTTGCACCAGCACCGGCACATCAAGGTTGGCCAGCCGCAGCGTGTCTGCAATCGCGCGCTCGTCCCCGAAGTTCGGCAGCGTAACGATCACGCCGTCGATCTTCCCGCCCTGAGCACGGAACAGTTCCGCACATCGTTTGGCTTCGTCGCGTGTCTCCACCGCTCCGTGCTTGCTTTGCGATGGATCGAGCACCACCGGATCCATGCCCGCCTTCGTTAGCGCCTCAATCACCTCCTCGCGGCCCGTTTCCGCCAGGTGGCCGGGAAAGAATCCGCGATTTCCCACGATGATTCCCATCGTCATTTTCGTGTCCATACTCATGATCGCACCCTTTATGTAGAACTATTTCTTCTCTTGCCCGTAGTAGGCTTTCGCGCCGTGCTTGCGAAAGAAATGCTTGTCATGCAAATCACCCGAAATCTCTTTGGCGTCGTGGCTGATTGCAATCGTACGGTAGGCGACGCGCGCTATGTGTTCCAGGATTACCGCGTTGTATGCCGCCGCGTTCGCATCGCGTCCCCAGGTAAACGGGCCATGGTTGGCGACCAGCACTCCCGGCACGTTCTCGTAATCGAGGTCCTCGAAGGCCTGAATGATCGCCGTGCCCGTGTTCCTCTCGTAATCACCGGCGATGGCCTCGGAACTCATCTCATCCGTCACCGGCACGGGGCTATGAAAGTAATCCGCGTGGGTTGTGCCAAAACATGGAATCGGTTTGCGCGCCTGCGCCCACGAAGTCGCAAATTCCGAATGTGTGTGCGAAACTCCACCAATGCTTGGGAACGCTTTATACAATTCCAGGTGCGTTGCCAGGTCTGACGACGGCCGCAAGCTACCCTCGACGATATTGCCGTCGAGGTCTGTCACAACCATGTCTTCCGGACTCAGCGCTTCGTACGGAACGCCGCTCGGCTTAATCGCAACCAGTCCGTCAGATCGCGAAATCCCGCTTACATTCCCGAACGTGTAAAGCACCAATCCGCGTCTCACGAGTTCGAGGTTGGCCTCGAGAACTTCCTTTCGCAGTTGTTCGAGTCGCATCATGCTCCTTGGTCGCCCTGCGCTTCGGAGAAACCATAATACATGGCGATTGTCGACGTATCTGTCTCAGGACGGGGACCCTGAATCTCCCTTACCTTCCTGACGAACTGGCACCAGTTTGTCGAACGCGGATGCTTCGAGCTGATCCAGTGAGGCCACGACCAAGTCTGCGACAAGGTGCGGACCGCTGCGATTGACGCCGATTCTGAACATACCCGCTCTACGCGCTCCTTCAAGACCGGCGGCCGCATCTTCAACGACGATGCACCTGTCGGGTAGGGCTCCCAATCGCGAAGCAGCCAGTAGATACACTTCAGGGTCCGGCTTGCCTCGGCGCACATCTTCAGCAGAAACGATGGCCTGAAAATAGCTCGCGGTTCCCATCTCCCCCAGAACCGCCTCAACATTCGCGCGCGGTGCCGACGAGGCAACTGCCTGAAGCCAACCGCTTTCGCTTAGTCGATTCACCCACGCTACCGCCCCAGGTAGCGGCAATACTCCGGCGTCGCGAACTATGCGACGAAATCGGTCCTCCTTGGCCCTTTCGATCTTCCGAACCCGCTCGGGAGCCGCACCGGCACCCAGCCATAACGGTATGATGGAATCATTCCGTTGACCAAATGAGGATAGAAACTGATCGTGGGTGATAGAAATGCCCTCATCTGCCATTGTCTCCCGCCACGAGCGCCAATGCAGTTCTTCTGAATCGACTAGGGTTCCATCCATGTCCCAAAGCACTGCGCGAACAACGCACACGTGGAGTTCTCCATCATCTGGACGATCTCTTCCAGTCTTCCTCGCTTAGAACAGACCGCTGATTGATGATACGTTCTTCGGTGCTGCCTCGATGACAGCGTGGAAAGCCGGTTTGGGCTGCCCACTGCGGTCAAAGAGCAGAGGATAGTTTGTTCTGCCCTTAACGGGCCAGTCGTTCTTCCACGAGTTCTTGTCGGTGACACCCCACAATGTGACCCGCGTCACTACACCGCAATGCTTCGCATAGGTGGCAAACAAATCTCCGTAGCGCTTCGCCAGTGCCTGTTGAACGGAATCGGGGAGTCCGTTGGGATATGGGTTGAGCTTGGGATATGCAGCGACGTTCAAACCGACCTCTGCAGCCTGGCTCGATGTGGCTTGAGGAAGCACGTCGACATCGAGCTCGGCGATCATCACCTTCATGCCCAATTTCCCGAATTCCGAGATTGTTGTGTCGATCTCGTTCAGCGTAGGCCAGCCCATATGGACGTGGTCCTGTAGGCCGACGCCGTTGATGGGTACACCTTTCGCCTTCAAGGCCTTTACGAGTTTGAGGGCGCCCTTGCGTTTGGCTTCATATTCGAGCGAGTAGTCGTTGTAATTCAGCTGAGCTTGCGGATCGGCCTCGTGAGCATACTCGAACGCCTTTTCGATGTAGTCTTCGCCGATGATCTTCATCCACGGTGATTGTCGCAGCGTGCCATCTTCATTTAGGGCCTCGTTCACAACGTCCCATGCGTTGACTTTGCCTTTGTACCGGCCCACTACCTTTTGAATGTGGTCGTGCAGGCGCTTTAACAACGAGGTCCGGGACAATGGATTACCCTGCTCATCTTCAAACACCCACTTCGGCGTTTGCGAATGCCATACCAAAGTATGCCCGATGATGAACATGTGGTTCTTGAGACCAAAGTCCAAGTACTGGTCCGCTAGCGCGAAGTCGTAGGTGTCGGGCTTGGGATGAACCACTTCCCACTTCAGGACATTCTCGGGGCTGATGCTGTTGAACTGGGCCTTGACCAGCGCAGTCTCCCGCGGATCCTTTCCGGAAAACTGGGCCGGATTCAGCGCGGCTCCAACCAGAAAGCACCCTTGATATGCGTCCTTCAGTGAGGTTGGCGCCTGGCCTGACATCGCCACATGAATCGCCAACAACCCCGCCACTCCTGCCAATTTCAACGCCGTCCGTGTTTTCAGCACCTGATTTCTTCGCCCTGAGATGTCCCGCCGAAAAGGCGATTCCGACGTACCCGTCCGCCTAAGAAGCGAACGTCTTGCGCCGTTCAGCCAGCTCATTGGCAATCTCCAAGTTGACTTCTCTTGTGATGGGATAGAAGAACAAACATGCCGCGGTAGCGAAGAAAGCCAGTCCTGCGTAAACGCTCGCGGTCAACAGGATGCCCGACTGCGCGTGCGCCGACTGCACCGCAGCCTCGGAAGCAAAACCGTAGAAGGATAAGAGCCAGCCTGCAATTGCGCCGCCCAGTGCGAGACCCGCCCATAGAGCAAATACCACCGCTGAAGTCACCGTACCGCTGGCGCGGCGGCCCGTCTTCCATTCGCCGTAGTCGGCGACATCTCCCATCATTGCCCACAGAATGGGCCCAGACAGGCCGAAGGAAAATTGACGAAGCACTTCAGCTCCGATGATGGCAACGGTAGCGCTCGGTGGAATCACGAGCAGCACAATACTGAAGACGCCCGACAGAACCATGCTCGCGATAAACAGCCGGCGCTTACCTACCCGGACCGACACTGCGGTGGAGCAGGCAACCCCTAGCAGTAAAGAGGCAAGCCCAAATCCATTGAACCAGGAGTAGAGGTCCACGTTACCGGCTACAAATCGGAAATAGGGCAGCATCACGTTGCCGCGCACCAGGATGGCCATGAAGTAGAACAACGTGGCGAGAAACAACACGATCCACGGACGGTTCTGGAACAGTTCCTTGAGGTCCTGGCCGAGAGAGGCCTTTTGCTGCGGATCTGGCTGGATGCGCTCCTTTGTCGCCAGAAACGCGATCACAAAGAAGACGACGCTCACAGCCGAAAGCAGCCCCATGGTGAGTTGGTAACCTCGAGCGTCATTGCCGTGACCGAAAAACTTGACCATGGGTATGGCCAGGCTGGCGACGATGAAACCCGCGGAATTGGCCGCAATCTGGCGGTACGATGAGATGCTGGTCCGTTCGTCGGGGTCCGAGGTCATGACCGCCGTCAGCGACGCATACGGCACATTGTTGACCGTGTAGATCACCCTCAACAGGATGTAGGCGGTCCATGCATAGATGATCTTGCCGGCCGGGCTGATGTTAGGAGTTGTGAAGGTCAGGACGCCGATGATGCCGAAGGGCAGCGCCGTCCACAGCAACCAAGGCCGGAACTTCCCCCATCTTGTGCTGGTGCGGTCCGCAATCACACCCATGACGGGATTCAGGCAAGCCACCGCCAAGCCGACGACGAGGAAAAGCGTTCCCGCCTGGCCGGCCGTAAGGCCATAGGTGTGGGTGTAGAAGTCTAGTTGCAAGGCGAGCATGGCCTGGAAGACAAAGTTAGCGGCCATGTCGCCCAGAGAATAGCCGACCTTTTCGCCGATCGAGAGTTTCTGAATCATCCTTCCCTTATTGTGCCCGACGCACCAGCGCGTCAGCTTGAACACCAGCCGCATACAAGCCTCGACTAGCCGGCGTGCAACATCACTTTCTGGAGACCGGCATAATACCTGCACTGCCGACCATGATCGCGAATTCAACCGGTTCAACCACGTGCTTGAGGTTCGCAAGAACGTGTCGCACAGATTGAATTCATTCAAACGCCGAACTGTATCACACCACCCTGACATGAACCGTGATATGACTCACCCGGGCGGTGCCCGGAGTCGCGCGATTTCCGAATGCAGTCTAATCTGAAGATGAAATCGCACGATGACGCCACGCGACGACCATGTGTGCGTGTCTCGCACTCCTTGACAGGAAGATTATTGCCAGCGTACAAGTGCACGTCCGTGCTAAGACTGTGCTGAACTGCCATTTGTGAGGAAACATTGTGACTAGACGCGCTCCGCTCTCCTATCACGTCAGCTTCAACGCTCAGAACTCGCCGATGGGAGCGTTCATGAGCTTCACCTGCGGGAACTTTGGAACTCGTGGCGGTATCGGATTGCAGATCGGGCAACCGGGGGACCAGGAGATCTTCATTGGATATAAGGACGGTGATCGTCACTCCGATGCCACTCTGAAGTGCCTGCCGTTTTATGTGGGAGCGGTGAACCGCGCCGCCGACGCGTTCTTAGTCGAACAGGCGGGCCCTGCGGAGCAAAACGTCAAGCCCGATGCAGAGCCTTTCAAGGCTGACGAATTTGAGCGATCGTACGGTTGGTGCACGGACGAATGGCGGGCCGGTGGATTGACGTTCACGATCTACTCGCCATTCGGCCCGATTCCCGACCCGGCGAAGGACTCCGAGCAGCAGATGAGGAAGGGATTGCTGCCCGCGGTTGTGGCTCGACTCACGCTCGATAACACCATGGGCACGACCACCAAGACCGCGATGTTTGCGCTGAATCATGCACGTCCGGGTACGCGGATTCTCGAAGATGCACTCGGAACGGGGCGATTGGGCTTCGCCTTCCGTCGCGAGGCGGGCGGTGCGGCCGAGTTGTTCGACTTTACTTCCGACGAAAAAGGAACGAAGGCGCCGATAGAACCCTTTGTGTTTATGCGCTGGTCGGCAAGTGACGGCGTGCGCGAGAAGTACAACCCGGTCCATTTGCTTGGGTCGTGCCCCGGATTTGGCTTTGAGATCCCGCCGGGAAAGAAGTACGGGCTGGTGATCGCACTGGGATCGTTTCTGGAAGGTTTCCAAACCAACGGTCTGGACGGCCGTTATTTGTACACGCGCTGCTACAAGGGATTGGCTGACGTGCTGAAGACGGCGCTCGATCGGGCTGCCGATTTGATGGCGGAGGCTGAGGCACTTGATCAGAAACTAGATTCCGCGAGGCTCTCCGAAGATCAGCGCTTCATTATCGCGCACGCGACGCACAGTTACTACGGAAGCACACAGCTGCTGGAGGTCGAGGGCCATCCATTATGGGTCGTGAACGAAGGCGAATACTGCATGATGAACACTCTCGATCTCGCGGTCGATCATGTGTTCTGGGAACTTGACCACAATCCGTGGCTGGTAAAAAACCTGCTTGACGCCTTTGTGCAGCGCTACAGCTACTCCGACGAGGTCAAGGTCTATAAAGCTGACGTTGCAATGGCTGCGCAAACCGGTCAAATCGATCCCTCACAGGCGCCACCCCCGCCCGATGAGGCGCAACTGAACCGTCCGTACGACAGGAAACCGGGTGGGCTGAGCTTCTGCCATGATATGGGGGCCCATAACAACTTCTCGCCCCAGGGGCACAGCAGCTACGAACTAGCAAACCTCACGGGTTGCTTCAGCTATATGACCCAGGAGCAACTTTGCAATTGGATTCTCGTGGCCACCTGTTACGTGGCAAAGACCCGCGATATCAAGTGGCTCAAGGACAACCAGCACGTGATTGAGGCGTGCCTGGAAAGCATGGTCAACCGCAGCGGCGATGTCGGCTTCGCCCAGTACGACAGTACAAAATGTGCGGGCGGCCAGGAGATCACGACCTACGACTCGCTCGACCACTCTCTGGCTCAGACGCGCAATAACGTGTATATCGCGGTAAAGAGCTGGGCGAGTTACCGAGCCTTGGCGTTGCTTTTCCGCGATCTGGGCGCGAAGGCCAATCAAGAACGGTCGGAGGAGTTGGCCGTTAAGGTGGCAGGAGTTGTCGCCGGCCAGGCCGTGGACGGCGTGCTGCCGGCAATCTTCGAAAAGGGGAATCCGGGATACAACTCGCGCATTCTGCCGGCAGTCGAGGGCTGCGCGTATCCCTTGTACTTCGTAAAAACCGGATGGGTGACCGGGACCTTGGACGAAGTGTTCGGAACGCCGTCAGAGAAGCGCATGTACGACGCCATGAAAGAGCACACCCGCACGCTGCTGCTCGATCCCGAGCGCCGCAACTTGTTTGCGGACGGTGGAATCAAGCTGTCCTCGACCAGCAACAACTCCTGGATGAGTAAGATTTCCATCTTCATGCATGTGACGCGGAAGGTATTTCATCTCGACCAGGATCCGGCCGTCGCACAGATCTTGCGCGCGGCCGATTCCGCTCACGTCAAGTGGCAGACGGAAGGAAGCTCCTACTGGGCATGTTGCGACCAGATCGTGTCGGGGGAAGGCAAGGCTAGCCGCTACTATCCGCGCATCATTACCAGCGCGCTTTGGATGGATTAGGTCCTCACGTGAGAGGGAGAACAACAGGGCACTCCCCGTTTGCCAGGGAGTGCCCTGTTTATTTTCCGCATGATCTACTTGGGAAGCTCGGCCTTTCCCGTGACCTTAAACGTCGCGGTTTGGATCGACGCCGACTCACCTGGTTGCGAACCACCTAACGACACGACGTAGTCTCCGGGGACAACCACACGGTTCCCCTTCGCATCGACCTGCCCCAGCGAGCGCGGATCAACCGTCAGGTTGACGTGTGCCGACTGGCCCGCCTCCAGGTGGATTCGCTGGAACGATGCCAGCACTCGGATCGGCGTCTGGAACTGTTTCGGCTGACTGAGATAAAGTTCGACGACCTCATCTCCCGCCACGCTCCCGGTATTCTTCACATCCCCAGTCACGGTAAGCGGTTCACCTGCCTTTAGCTGCGATGAAACTTTGACATTGCTGTAGGCAAATGTCGTGTAGCTGAGTCCGTATCCGAAACCATAGAGCGGCTTGCCGCCAAAATACCGGTACGTGCGCGCACTCATCGAGTAGTCCTCAAACTTTGGCACCTGGCTGAGGGACGAATAGAACGTCAATGGAAGCCGCCCCGCTGGATTATTGGCGCCAGCCAACGTCTCGGCGATCGCCGTTCCACCCTCTTCGCCCGGATACCAGGCTTCGAGGATCGCGTTCGCATGCTCCTGCGCCCAATTCACCGCCAGCGCGCCGCCGTTCTGCAGCACAACGACCAGCGGCTTGCCCGTAGCGGCCAGCGCCTTCAGCAGATCTTCCTGCACTTTCGGCAAATCGATGCTGGTCCGATCGCCTCCGCTGAAGCCCTCCAGCTTCACCGGCATCTCCTCGCCTTCGAGGGAAGGTGAAAGACCTACCGTCGCGATGATTACATCCGACTGCCGCGCAGCTTTCACTGCTTCATCCCCCAACGCCGCCGCCGGTGCCTGCCAGGTAAGGTCGATGCCGGCGCTGCCAGTGCCGTGAATGTACTCCAGGCGAATTTGATGTGGCTGCGTGTATTTGAAGTGGACCGCTTCATCGCTCACCGCACCCCTTTCAGGAGTGGCTTTCTCATTGCTGGCGACGAGCAGTTTGCCGTCCAGGTAAAGCCGGAACCCCTCCGCGTTTTCGCAGGCGTAGCAGTAGTTGATTCGAACTCCGAGCTTGTACTCTGCGGGCCCCGGCGGAGTGAAGGTGCCACTCCATCGCACGGAGTAGTTATTGCGCTGCAGGCCCGCAACCGGAACGACCTTGTCCCAGTTGAAGTTGATGCTGCGGTCGGTGCGTGTAAGCACCGGTGTGCCGTTGAACTCTTTGTTATTGAAGTATTCACCCGTCAGTCCGTAGCCAGGGCCGCTCGCAGGGTGCAATGCCGTGTGCTCAATCGGCATCGCTAAACCTTCTACCAGACTCGACCCCTGGGCATACGCAATGCGGGCCGACGGAAAGCGCTTTTCGATTCCAGCCAGCGGGACGACTGGCGACGGTGGAGGCCCGTTGTAATTGCCCTGCAGTGACTGCACCAGTTCGGCCGTCGGACCGACCACGGCGATGCTCGCAATACCGGCTTTCAAGGGAAGCGCATGGTCGGCATTCTTCAGCAGAACCATCGACTCCCGCGCTGCCTTAAGCGAAAGCTGCCGATGCTCAGGTGAATTGACCTCGCTGAACGGAATCCGACCGTAGGTGTAACTTGACGGGGGATCGAACATCCCGAGTTCGAAACGCGCGCGAAAAAGGCGCGTGAGCGCGATGTCGAGCTCAGCTTCGGTGATCAACTTCTGCTGCACCGCCTGCACCAGCGCAGGATAAGCCTGGCCTTTACCGTATCCGCATTCCAGATCGGTCCCGGCCTTGACCGCGGCCGCTGCCGCGCGGGCCATATCGGGCGCGTAGTGATGACCGGTGTACACGTCGGCGACGGCGGCGCAATCGCTGACCACGTAGCCATCGAAGTGCCATGCATCGCGCAGGTGGTCCTGCAGAAGCATGGTGTTGGCGCACGCCGGAGCACCGTCAATCGCGTTATAGGCGCACATTACCGACTGGGCGTGCGCTCCAGTTACGGCCGCACGGAACGCTGGCAAATACGTGTCTTCCAGATCATGCGGCGAGACATCGACATTGAATCCGTGGCGCAGGGGCTCGGGGCCGCTGTGTACCGCATAGTGCTTCGGAGTGGAAACCACTCTTAAATATTTCGGATCGTCGCCCTGCATTCCGGAGACAAAGGCAACCGCCATCTGTCCGGTAAGAAACGGGTCCTCGCCATAGGTCTCCTGGCCACGCCCCCACCGGGGATCGCGGAAGATATTGACGTTCGGCGCCCAGAACGTGAGGCCGAAAAACATCTCGTGGTCATCGTCGCGCACGGCCTGGTTGTACTTGGCGCGCGCCTCAGTCGAGGTCGTCTGCGCCATCACATGCACGAGGTCCGTGTCCCAGGTCGCCGCCATTCCAATCACCTGCGGGAAGTTCGTGGCATACCCGGCAAATGCGACTCCATGCAGACCCTCGTTCCACCAGTCATACTTGGGTACCCCGAGGCGAGGAATGGCCGGCGAGTGATCCCGCATTTGCGACACTTTTTCTTCCAGGGTCATGCGGCCGATCAGGTCCTTCACGCGCTGGTCCACCGGCAGCGCCGGATTCATGTAAGGCAGCGTTTGGCCGGCAGCCTGTTGTTGGGCGTGCGCGCTAGACGCGGCAAGTGCGAGCAACGAAAAGCAAAAGACCACCCTGAACAAGGCACAGGTACGTGGGTATCGCATTAAGAAACCACTCCTCTCGAGAACGTCTTAGAAAACGCGCATTATACGGATCAGGGTGAGTGCCTGTACATCCCGGCACGAATCCGCTGCGAAACGGGATGACCTGCTCCCCAGAATAATCTCCTGCAAGCCGGCTTCGGGCCAATGTGACAGGCGAATGCTGCTCGACGCATTAGGCTCAGTTCAGTTAGGGGTACGACATGTTCTCAACATTAATATGAACACGCCACTGCTACGGCCTTGTAGGACTTGATTTAAGCTGGTTTGTCCTTACCATTACATGCAAGAAGAGGCAATCGACATCATGACGCCGCCACTCGAAGCGAATGGGCTATGGTATGCCAGCCGGCACTGGATCAACGTCATCCCGGGTATCGTCACGTTTACGGCGGAGTCGTTCAACTGCATCGGTGCAAACAAGGTCTTTTCAATTATGCCTATTCCGCCAGTCCTGCCATGGCGGCAAACATGGACAACATAAGTGCAAAATACCCCGCCACCTTCACCGACGCGGACGGCGCTGTGTTCGCGCTTTATTATCTTCATCCGCGGCCTTGATAAGGTACTGCAGCGCACTATTCTGCTATTCGTAGCTTTCTTACTTCTTACCTGCCCCGGGTTCTCGGAGAGCGGTGGTGATGCGTGGCTTCGCTATGCGCGACTTGATCCCGTCGTGGCCAGTCGATATGCGTCGCTTCAGGCTGCGGTGGTTACCCTCGATCACTCGGCGGTGTTGCAATCCGCGCAAATGGAACTGCTGCGCGGAGTTCGAGGAATGCTGGGGCGCACGTTACGTATCGAAGACAGTGCAATGGCGGAAGCCGCCATTATCCTAGGAACGGTGGAGCAGATCCGCACCCTCGATGCAGGATTTCATCCGCCCAGCGATTTAAAGGATGACGCCTATGCGCTGATTTCCACGCAGATCAAGGGACAGAACGCACTTGTTATCACGGGTGCAACCGAGCGTGCCGTTCTCTATGGGGCATTTGCGTTGCTGAGAAAGATCGCGGAGGGAGAAAGTACTTCTGCTCTCAACGAAGTGCAACAGCCGTCGGCACCGGTGCGCTGGGTCAACCAGTGGGACGACCTCGATGGCTCGATCGAGCGGGGCTACGCTGGACGGTCGATCTTCTTCGAGAACCGCAGCGTACGCCCGGACCTGACGCGTGCGACGGAGTACGCGAGATTGCTGGCGTCCGTCGGTATCAATGGGTGCAACGTCAGTAACGTGAACGCTGACCTCCACATTCTCCACCTGGGTTTCATCCCACAGCTTGCACGTATCGCCGATGTGTTTCGACCGTACGGCGTGCAGTTGGGGGTAGCGGTGAACATCAGCATGCCAAAACAGGTGGGTGGCCTGGACACCTTCGATCCGCTCGATCAGAAGGTGGCTGGCTGGTGGAAAGAGAAATTCGACGAGGTCTACCGGCAGATTCCTGATTTCGGCGGCGTGGTTGTGAAAGCAGATTCCGAGGGACAGCTGGGACCGTCGGTTTATGGGCGCAATGCCGCGGAAGCAGCCAATGTGATTGCGAAGGCGCTGCGGCCGCATGGAGGGATCGTCTTCTATCGCGCGTTTGTGTACGACCATCACCTGGACTGGAACAACCTGAAAGCCGACCGCGCGCGCGCCGCCTACGATATTTTCCATCCACTGGACGGACAGTTCGACGACAACGTGATCGTGCAGATCAAGTACGGCCCCATTGATTTTCAGGTGCGCGAGCCGGCGTCACCGTTGTTTGGGGGACTCGTAAGGACGAATCAAGCTATCGAACTGCAGATCACCCAGGAATACACCGGCCAGCAGCGCCATACGGTCTTCTTAGTGCCGATGTGGAAGGAAGTTCTTGACTTCGACATGGCAGCGGGTGGACAGCGCACGCCGGTGAAAGACATCGTGGCGGGACGGAGTTTTCATCGGCCGCTGGAAGGATACGCCGGGGTTGCGAACGTTGGGCTGAGTACGGACTGGTTGGCAAATCACCTAGCCATGGCAAATTTGTATGGATTCGGCCGGCTGGCTTGGAATCCGGACGTAAGTTCACAAACAATTGCCGAGGAATGGACGCGGCTGACGTTTGGCAATGATCCTGAAGTGGTAAAAACGGTGACGAATATTCTGCTGGACTCGTGGCCCGCGTACGAGAGCTATACAGGTCCGCTCGGGTTGCAGACGCTGACCAACATCACGGGACCGCATTATGGGCCGGCGCCGGAATCTCAGGAGCGCAACGGTTGGGGCCAGTGGATCCGCGCAGACCATGACGGAGTCGGAATGAACCGCACTGTGGCGACAGGAACAGGATTTGTCGGACAGTATTCGCCGAGCGTCCAGAAGATCTATGAACCGCTGGCCAATACACCGGATAACATCGTTCTGTTTTTTCATCATGTGCCGTACACCTACCAGCTGCACTCAGGCAAGACCGTCATTCAGACAATCTACGACTCTCACTACGAAGGCGCCGAGAAGGCGGCCGATTTCGTGGAGAAATGGGAGTCGCTGAAAGGGCACGTCGATGACGAGCGCTATGAAGCTGTGCTGGCGCAATTGAAATATCAGTCGGGACACGCGATCGTTTGGCGCGATGCGGTTGATGACTGGATCCATCAGATGTCTGGAATCGATGACCAGGACGGTAGGGTGGGACACCATTCGAATCGCGTGGAAGCGGAGACGATGGAGTTGCAGGGTTATAAGATCTTTGAACCGGTGTCGTGGGAAGGCGCTTCGGGCGGAAAGGGCGTGGTTTGCGTGCCTGAGGCGGCAACGTGTTCCGCGCAAACCAAGTTCACTGGAGCTGCCGGCTGGTACGAGATCGATGTCGAATACTTCGACCTGAGTAACGGGGAATCGAAGTTCAGAGTGTCGGTGAACGATCAGGCGGTGGACGAATGGCGCGCCGACATGCTGCTGCCGGGCAAAGATCCGAGCGCGGATTCCTCGGTCCGACATCGCACTAGAGGGTTGGCTCTGCGTCCAGGTGATGTAATTCGTATCGAAGGGACGCCCGATGGTGCCGAACGTGCGCCTCTGGACTACATGGAAGTGTTGCCGCTGGAGCACTGAGAGAGGTTGATTCCCAATGAACTGACAGGATGCCTGGTTGTAGTCGGAGTGGTGGTGGCAGTACGCAACCTATATCGATGCGGTAACCGCGGGGGAATGGTGGAGTATCCGCCGCGGATACTCCCGAATCTAGATGTTGATGAGACTTGCAAGAAGTATTCGACGACTGGTCGTTGTTTCCGTCATCCTTAGTGCTGTCGGCATAGCCGTCCAACCGCAACAGAACTGGGTCGGTTCCTGGGCAGCATCGCAGCAACTGGTTGAGCCCGGGAATTCCATTTCTGCGGAAGATCTTACCGACGCGACTCTGCGACAGATCGTTCATCTCACAATTGGTGGTGGGGAGCTGCGGTTGCACCTGTCCAACCGATACGGTTCGGCTCCGCTGCATATCGCGTCCGTGCACATTGCTCGGCCAGTATCTCCCGATTCAAGCAAGATCAGCCCGGGTTCGGACCGGGCTCTAGCTTTCTCCGGGCGCCGGAGTGTCACCATTCCTGCAGGAGCAGACTCCCTTTCCGATCCGGTGAAGTATTCGATGGCGCCTTTGTCTGATCTGACCATTACAATCCATCTTGAGACAGTGCCGGCCGACCAGACTGGGCACCCCGGCTCGCGCTCAACTTCGTACCTGGTTCACGGAGATCTGGTACAGGCTGTCGAACTGCAGGGCGCCAAACAAATTGAGCATTGGTATTTCATTGCGGGAATCGATGTTTTGGCGCCTTCCTCCGCGGTATCGACGGTCGCATTGGGGGATTCAATCACCGACGGGCACGGTGCCACAACCAACGGGAACGATCGCTGGCCAGACCTTCTTGCCCGGAGATTGCAGGCGGTCCCGCAGGGTCGAACGATCGCGGTACTGAATCAGGGGATTGGCGGTAATCGCCTTTTGCTGGACGGCCTGGGACCCAATGCGTTGGCGCGCTTTAACGACGACGTAATAGCGCAGGCCGGAGTACGTTCCTTGATCGTTCTGGAGGGTATTAATGATATCGGTATGTTGGGCCGAAGCGGAGAGGCCACGCCGGCCGAACACGAGCAACTGGTCAATGACATCCTCGGCGCGTACCAGCAGATCATCGAGCGTGCTCGCACCAACGGCATAAGGGTGGCAGGCTGTACGATCTTGCCGTTCATGGGCTCGAGTTTTTATCTTCCGGGACCGGCAACTGAGGCCGACCGCCAGATGATCAACAAGTGGATTCGGACACCGGGCCACTTTGATGCGGTGATCGATTTCGACCAAGTTATGCGCGATCCAGCAAATCCCGATCACCTCCTGGCGAAGTTCGATTCCGGCGACCACTTGCATCCTTCTCCTTCCGGATACGCCGCAATGGCCAATGCGGTTCCACTCGCCTTCCTGATGCCGGCCGAAGTTCCGGGGCCAAAGCAACCGGCTTCTGCTCGAAGTGCCGCGAGTCATCGGTGAGAAATGAACGAAGAGCTTCTATGTTTTTTGTGGTCGCCACTTACTCGGGCAGTAAGTGTGCGATGGCGTCACTGACAGCGAGTTTGTATCCGCCGCTCACATTCTAGATATCTGATTTGGCGGTTGAGCTATGCAGCGTGTAAACCTGTATCGGAAGCGTACCGGCACAAGGGTGCCGCCGGACCAGGTGTGATGCGGTTCGCCGGTACGCTTTTGATTCAGCCCTGGGACTTGTCGTTAGCTATCAATGTTTCCTCCGAGCGAGGCCATATGGCTTCGGCGCACGTGCAACGACCCGCGAAGCATGCGCCTGCTGCAGGTCGTAAGACTTGCGCGTACATACGCCCAGAATCCGTCCCCCTGTATGTCGCCCTTCTCGTAGATGCAATTGAAGGCCGCGCCGCAAAGGATTTCTCCAAAACAAAAAAACGCTCGGTACCCCTCGGGGCCGCCGGACGCTTCTAGTCTGTGGCGCTACTTCGATTCCTTGGTGATCGCGTCCGCAGCGTTGCCGGCAACGACCCAACTTGCCGACCCGGCCACGACGGCTTCATCCTCGAACCAAAGGAATCCGAAGTCGTCGATGCACTCCGGGAAATCCGGCTTGATGATGATGTATCCCGGAATGACGGCACCCGGAATGTAAGCGTTGTCGGCGCGGTTGTTGCTGTACGTCATCGTCTTCGAGACCGTACCGACGCCGGCTACATACGAAGTGCTGGATACGGGGTGCGTGCCGAGAATATAATTGACGGCGCGAAGTGTATATTCGGAGCTCACAAGATCCGGAAACGCCTTGTGCAGGAAGTACATCCGGATGGCCATGTCAACCACCGCGCCCGATCCGCCCCATGTGCCCATGCTCGGGGGTACGCCGAACGGGGTGGCGTCCAGTTCCTTGCCCAGACCCGCCATGTAGGTCTTCACCGCTTCGCGCATTTGATCTTTCGCGCCCGCGTCCAGGTAAGGCAATGCCCGGACTGCCATCCAACCACGCAGTTCCATCTGCTGCGGCGTGATCACTTGCGGGAACAACTCCTTCAGACGGGACTTGTAGGGCTCGGCGCCATTTGTGGCAATCGTCAATTCCAGCGCCGCAGCCCAGTCCTGTCCAATGCCAGAACCGCGACGGCCGAAGCCGGCTGGAGGAACGGTTGGTGCGCTAGTCGTGCCAGAACCTGTCGGCGCGACCGAGCTGCCCCGTCCGTTACGACCGCCTTGAGCGCCCGACACCACGCCCTGAGATGCAGCCAGCACGCCGACTCCGGGGTCACCTGTTGGAGCAGCATCGTCGAAGCCGCGCCCCGCCTGACTCGGCGTCGGGTGAGCCTTCTCGTCTTTCCATGCATGGATCGCGGTCTCGAGGCAGTCTTTCGCTAATGCATCGTCCCAGCCTTTCAGCACATCGGACGCTGCCGCCAGCGCTGCAATCGCGTTCCATTGGAAATACGGGTTCGTGGTGGAGAAAATCCAGCGGTCGTCCGGCTTGCCGGAGTAGTCGCCCTTCACTTCGTTCGGACCAAGCTTCGGGTCATAGATGCGGCCGTCCGTTTTCGACGCTCCATCCCCCAGCTGCGTGTATTGCCGCAGGTCTGGTTCGTGAGTGCCGCGGATGGCGTGGCCGATATTGTGGAACTGCGCCAGGATGAGCAGTGCGCCGTGCTTGACCTGCTGCACCGTATCGGGCACGCCATCGGGACGGTGCATCTCAACCTCGCGCGCGACTTCATCCACCATAAGCTCGTCGTACTTGAGATCGAATTCGCGATACGCCAGGGCCAGACTCTGAATCACGCTCAGTTGCGCTGGCTCCTCGAGGTCGAAATCGCCAGCATCATACCAGCCGCCCACGTTCATCCCAGGAATGTGATCGCCGCCTTTATACTTCCCGTCCGTCGCCGTGGCCTGGTTCCACCCGTCGAATTGCTCCCCGACCACGGGCGCCAGGCGGCCATCATCCAGGTGCGATGCGCCGTGCCACACCCGGTAGCCTTCGCGCACCGAAACGTGGTCCATCTGCGCCGCGAGGTGATGGTCCAGGCTGTCCTGCCAAATATTGGCGTAAGCGTCCTTGGCGATGGGGAAGGGCGCCGTACGTTGGTCTGCGTACTCGATCACATAAAGGCCGGGGTCCTTGACCGGCGTGAAGTCGAATTTCGAATAAACGTAACGCAGCCACGGCGTCGCAGGCGTGATCGGGCCCTCGAACGCCTGCTTGTAAGTTCCGTCCTCCATCAGGCGCAGCACTTGGGCCGTTTTCGGGCCGTTGTACTTCGGGTCGAGTTCCAGTACCGCCACCTTCGAGAAACCCGGCGCATAACCCACCTGGCTGTGCGCGATCATCGGCGGCCGCGTCCAGTTCGGAATCACGTCCGGCCTGATGTGCCATATGATCGCGCCGGTGGTCTTGCCGGAAGGGATCAGCGAACGCAACACGAACCAGCCGTTCTGCGCGCGGTTGCGTCCATCGAACAGCATGAGGTCCGCCGTATCCGACGTAACGTTGACCCGGGCCAGCGCGTCGTCGACCCCCAGGGTAATGCTTTTACCCTCGGCGAACGGCCGCGGCTGAGTGTATCCCTTGGCCTTCTCCCAGTCCTCCAGGTAGTACGCCTTCTTCGGTTCATCAGCCAGCGGCATCGCCTTCTCCATCGGATCGTTAGGCGTTCGCGGGAAGATGCCGGCTTTGGTTCGGTCCACCAGGTAAGTCTTGCCCATGTAGATCGAGGGCAGGAACTCCAGGTTGAAGCCCGCTCGCCCGGCCAGCTTAGGTGGTAGCGGCTTGTCGAGATTGATGCTGACCTTCACGCCGCCTGGTTCCGCTTCGACTTCCAGTGTGTAGCTCAAATCGAACGTCGGGAAAGACAGGTCGGCGGTGAGCCGATTGTTCGCCTTATCCGCTTGGCGCCCTTTGAGGGTCGCCACCAGGTCCCACTGCTCGGGCGTTGGCAGCAGGCGCACGTCGCCGTTCGTGGCGACGCGCTGGCCGTGGAAAATCAGCTCCATGGCTGTGTTCTTCTGGTCTACGAAAACGGGATGGTACGTGCTGTCGTAGAGAAATACGCTAAAACCTTGAGTATCGAGGTAACCCTTGTCGTTCACCCTCATGGCGAAATCGGCGCCGAACAGACTTGGGCTTGAGATAAGGACTATAAGGAGACACACTCTGTCTAGGGTGAGCATAGTCTGGGGTTAACTGCTCCTTTGCCTCCACATCATATGACACGCACACCGTCGGGGCGACGTTGGTTCACAGGATTACTGCCGGTAACGCCCCTTGTGTTCACGGACCTCTCAACTCCCGGATCGTCGGCCAACAGAAAGCTGGCCGGGAGCCATCTCTGGGGACATCGGTGCGCAATGAGCGCCTCGTAACCCGCATTTCCTCCGAGCGCGACTTCTGCCCCCTACCCTTCGGGTCCTTGGCGAGCAGGTGCGTTTTCCTCAGTACCTACGCACGTTGCGCCTGGAAGAGGTTGTTGCAGAGCACAGCTGATTCTATGCGTGCGCTGGATTTTGGCGAGGGACAGGTGAAGACGTTTGTATCATAGACTCGGATTTCAGACAGCATTGGCGCTCCGTTCGCCCGGCCTCGCCATTTTTATTTTGCCAATCGCACTTTGACTGGGAGCAGAGTTCTCCGACTCCCAAATGTTGCTTTGGTTGGACTTACAGCTGATAAGTCTCGGTCGTCCCGGCGCGTTTTGACACTAAGGAGGTTTCGCACTACAAAGTGCCCATTGTGACGACCGACCCGATTGTGCTCGGCACCCTGTTTGCGGAACTTTCCCTACGACAACTCCCGCGTGGAACCTGGGCTGCTGCGATCTCAAGAACGTTTGCGCTCAAGGTCAGCGGCTTGCCGAGGTGTGGCTGTAACTGTGGCTGTACGTTGCT
>Ga0207930_1000165_pt1 | contig 18840 bp, 17 predicted proteins | sample NGESurshal092012_7_FD_184477 | JGI IMG/M metagenome (GOLD analysis project Ga0207930, IMG submission 184477) | Arctic peat soil microbial communities from Barrow, Alaska - NGEE Surface sample 210-3 shallow-092012 (SPAdes) | ecosystem: Environmental > Terrestrial > Soil > Wetlands > Peat ... | reverse complement strand
TGCAGGACGAATTTCCATGGACCTCACCATTATTGACGTGAGCAACATTTCCGGCGTCGAGATTGGCGATGAGGTGGTGCTCATCGGCAGCAGCGGCAACGAACGAATCACCGCCGTCGATCACGCGCGCTGGTCCGACACGATCGCTTACGAGATCCTGTGTAACCTGTCGGAGCGCGTGGTGCGCCATCACGTGGAGTAGCGCAGAGCGCCGTGCTACGATTTCTCTCGGCCCAGAAAATCGAGAGTAGCCACGGATTCACACGGATCTATCGGATCAGGCTAAGCCATTTGGACAGGTACGCCCTTGCGTCACCCTCTTTGTCGCGATACCTGACCTTATTTTTTACTGCGATCCGTGCCGATCCGTGGAAATCCGCGGCCGAATTTTTTTCCGAGGAGACCTTCCGCATGAATCGCACCGCCATCATTGGCATCTTCGCATTGCTTGCTTCTTCACTTGTCGCAGCCCAGGCGCCACAACAGTCATCCGCGCCCGGACTCACTCCACAGCACCAGCGCATGAGTTACTTTCTAGGCGATTGGACAGCATCGGGAACCTCGAAGATCAGTCCCAGCACCCCTGGCGCTCCCTTCGCGCTCAAGGAGCATGGGGAGTTCGTTACCGACGGATACTTCCTCGAAACCAAGACCTCGATGAAGTCGGCGCTAGGCACGATCAATAGTCAGCGCGTGATGGGCTACAACCCGGAAGACAAGGTTTACACCTACAACGTGTACAACAGTCTCGGGGAACACCAGGTCGCGCTCGGACATATCAACGGCAACACGTGGACATGGGAGTCGGAAGAGAAGCTGAACGGCCTGGTTATCAAGGGACGATACACCGTAGTCGAGACTGGACCGGATAGTTATAGCTTCAAGTCCGAGGTCGCCGATCCCAAAGGCGGCTGGGCCACGGTGATGGAAGGCAAAGCTACGAGATTGGCGCCGCCAACAGTCAGCTATCAGTAGCAACTCGGGTGCCCCATCCTTGTCGTCCGCCTCGGGCGGCAGCGTGGGAATCACGCGTCCGCTCGGCGCAATCTTCTCCATGCCAAGCGAGCGGGAAAGTATAGGATCGCTCCCCAGAGCAGCAAGCTCGGTCCCCAGGACATGAAGAAGACCAGCAAGCTGACTACGCCATCCACTACGCTTCTATAACCTTCCACCGCGGCGTTATGGAATTGGGTGCCCACCGAAGGTGGCATGACCTGAAGCTGGCTCTTGCGTTCTTCTGAGAACGATACGCTTAGAGTCCCGAAGTCCACGCGCTGGCTCAGGTTCTTTTGCTCGGCCTCCATGCGCTCGATCTGCTCGCGAACATCGCTGATTTTTTCTTCCACGGTCACGACTTCGTCGAGCTTTCCGGTCTGGCGGCGCAGAAGTTCGGTCAGCCGCTGCTCGGTATTGCGCGCATTGGTGAGGCGGGCCTGCAGGTCGATGTACTGGGAGGTGACCTCCTCGCCGCTCTGCGATTCCGACTCGACCCGGCCGAGTTCTTTCACCTCGGAGATGGCGGCGTCCAGTTGATCGGCGGGCACGCGCAGGGTCGCCGAGAGCTTGCGGTCGGCGCCCTCAGGAGCGCTGGTTGTCATCTCACCAACGTATCCGCCATGGCGCTGCAGAATTTCCTCCAGCCGTTTTTGGGAAGTGTCGAAATTCTTGACGATGATGGTGAGCTGCGCGGTACGGGCGATCATGGTTCTGGCTGTCGCCGCATAGTTAATGGTCACAGCGTTCCCTGCATTGTCGCCGGATGTTGCAGCAGAACGAGGGGACGGCGCAGACACCGCTAAATTTGAGCTGAGCTCCATGTTGGAGGCCATCTGGGACTGCATAGCCCTGAGCCGGTCGCGGTTACCGCCATCGGGCGTCTCGATCTTCGCTATCGCGCCAGGCGAAGGCGGCGCGGCCGCATAATTGTCAGCCCGCGGTTCCGCCGCTTGCCCCATTGCGATTTGATTGGTGGGAACGGCCATGTGTCGCGACGTCAGACTCTGCACAGCCACTATCGCCAGAATTAATGCGGCTGCTGACACCGCCCACGCCCAGCCCGGAATCCGGAACCCGCCGAACAAGGCAGGCCATGAGGACTTGGAGCGCGTGGAACGGCGCGTGAATTTGGACTCGTGCTGATCGAGTGCTGCGGTGATCGTCGGTGACATCAGCGTATCGGCGGCGGTGATCTGCCACGAGGCCATGTGGCGCGAAACGCTTTGTAAGTCAGCCGCCAGCGCCTGGCACTCGCGGCACTCGCGCAGATGCTCGGCTGCCTTGGCCGCAGCTTCACTCGTCAGTTCGCCATCGAGGTAGGCCATCACTTCTTCGTGTTCCATCGGATGTGTGTTCTCTCGCATATCAGGCCTTCCCCTCAACCGGATTGGCCACCCTGGGTCCAGTTACTTCGTCAGCTGCTGCTGCGGCGGATTGTAGGTTTGAACCGGGAGCTAAGTGCTCCCGCAATGCCATACGCGCGCGGAATAGACGTGATCGCACGGTGTTCAATGGCAAGTGCAATAGTTCAGCAATGTCGCTGTAGCTCAACTGTTCGTATTCGCGCAACATCAGGATTTCGCGTTCCGTCTCTTCCAGTTTCTGCAGTCCCTGTCGTACCCATAAATCACGTTCAGCCGACGCATGCGTCGCCGGCTCAGCAATCGAATCCAGGTCCGGCCCGTCGTGAGCGCGCTTGCGCCGCTCCGACATCAGGAGGTTCAGCGCGATGGCGTAAAGATAAGTTCGAACCAGGGCTCGGGGCTCATAGCGCTCGGCGCCCCGGATCACAACCAGGAATGTTTCCTGCGCGAGGTCTTCGGCGCGCAGTTCGCTGCTGAGCCGCCGCCGGAAAAATCCATAGAGCGGCCCCCGGTACCGGATGTACAGTTCGTCGAACGCCTCGCGCGATCCCTGCTGAAACGCGAGCATCAGGACTTCATCGCTGATCATGGTTGCCGGTGCATCTCCTTCAACCGCCCCCGGTACAACTCGCCTTGCACATACCTGTAATGCCGCAGCCGGGCGAAAAGTTCCAACGCTACGCAAAAATGCTTGTTGCGTTGAATTCAGGTCTTGGGGAGTCTAGCGCGTAGCAGGGAGTGTGGAGGACCGCAGCAGGCTGGCTACGGCTTCGGCGACTGGAGCCGGTACAAACTCAGCGCGGCGTCGCCTTGCAGGATAAGGCGATAGCGATTCAGTGCGCCGAAGGTGTCTCCCAGATCGAATTTCTTCTCGTGCTCGGCGATCACGATGGACGACGGACGCACCAGGCGCGACTGTCCCAGGAATTCCAGGGTGCGCTCGTAGGCTCCGCGCAGGTGGTAGGGCGGATCGAGAAAGCAGAAGTCACACACCTCGGCGGACGCTTCGAGCAACGGTAGCGCCTGTGCCACCTGGCGTTCCTGCACGTCGTATCCTGCATCGATCTTCAGCGAGTGCAGGTTCTCGCGCAGCAGGCGGGCGTGCTTCTTTTCTGACTCGACGAAGTACACCTGCCGTGCGCCTCGGCTGAGGGCCTCGATACCTACCGCGCCGCTGCCGGCAAATAGGTCGAGCCAGACACTGCCGTCGAGGGTGCTCGCTGACGCCAGTACGTTGAACAGCGTCTCGCGCAGGCGGTCGCTGGTTGGGCGCAGGTCGAGACCAGGCAGGGATTTCAGCGGGCGGCTGCGGTAGTGTCCGGCGATGATACGCATGGCTTTGACTCTGTGAACCGAGGTCTCTGCAAAATGAGTGTATAGAATAAGGGAAGAGGGGCACGCACTGCATGAGAGGCTGGTCATTTCCGGCGGGCAGGTTGTTCGGTGTGGACATTCGTATCCACATCACGTTTCTGTTCCTGCTGGGGTTTGTGTGGTTTTCCGAATCGGTGACGATGGGCGCCTCCGGCCCGGGCCGCGGACTGGCACTGGTGGGCATCATCTTCGGATGCGTGGTGCTGCACGAGTTGGCGCACGCTGTGGTCGCACAACGCAACGGCATCGCCGTCCGCTCCATCATTTTGCTGCCTATCGGCGGCGTGACGCTGATGGAAGACACCAGCCGCGCCAAGCCTGATCCGGCGCGCGACATTCGGATCTCAGTGGCCGGACCCGTGGCGAACCTGATCATCGCGGTGATTGCGGGTGGCGTGATTCTCGCCTTCTTTCCGCAAGTGAAGCTCTGGGCGCAACCTTACGTGCACGCCAGCAATCTGCCGCGCAGCCTGTTCTGGGGCAATCTTTTTCTCGGGGCATTTAACCTGTTGCCGGCCTATCCCATGGACGGCGGCCGTATCCTGCGCGCGCTGCTAGCCGAACGCATGGACTACGTACACGCCACCCGCCGCGCCGTCACCATCGGCCAGGGTTTCGCCATGGCGCTGATGATGATCGGTCTGGTGTGGAACGTGTGGCTGGTGTTGATCGGCTTCTTCCTGTTCCTGGGTGCGCAAATGGAAGATCGCTCGGTGGTCTTCCAGTCGGTGCTCGAAACCGTGCGCATGGAGCAGGTGATGCTCACGCAGTTCTCCATCCTCTCGCCGGCAGACACGCTGGAAGACGCACTGAGCAAGGCGGTGCACACGCTGCAGGACGACTTTCCCGTGGTGCGCGGCACGGAGATGGTGGGCGTAATCAACAAGTCGCGCATTGTCGACGCGCTGCGCCAGGGCGGCAACGGCTACGTGCAGCCTGCGATGGTGCGTAGTTTCGAAGTTGCGAAGGCCAGCGACTCTTTAGCGGAGGCGTTCCGCAAACTGGGCACGCGCGGGCTGAGTATGATTCCCGTGGTTGACAGCGGGCGACTGGTGGGCATCGTTACCATGCAGAACCTGATGCACTCCATGTCGTTGCTGGCCGAAAGCCGCAGGCTGAAACGAGCGGAAGAAGAGGAAAATCAGTAATTAGCAACTAGGAATCAGCAGCGCGGTCCGTTTGGGTGGTTCTTGCCCCCAGACCAAAAACCCCACTCAAGCGAGATTGAGTGGGGTTTCCAGTTGTTGGTAGCCGAACTACTTACTTACGGCCGCGGCGGGTTGCACTCTTCGTGGCCTTCTTGGCTGCTTTCTTAGGCGCTGGTTTTTTCTTGGCGACGGTACGAGCCGGCTTCTTAGCCGGAGCACGCTTCTTGGCCGCGGATTGCTTCTTCGCAGTCTTCGCCGCTTTCTTAGGAGCTTTGGCTTTGGGCTTGGCTTTTGGTTTTGCTGCCGGCTTCGCTTTCGGTTTTGCCTTGGCCGGAGCTTTCGGCTTCGCTGCTGGTTTGGACTTCGCGGCAGTCTTTGACGGAGACTTCGTTGCAGTCTTCGCGGGGGCCTTTCCTGGAGCCGCTGCATTCGCCGCCGTTTTAGCAGGCGCCTTTGTCTTTGCCGGGGTTGTCTTCTTGGCAACCGGCGCAGCCGTTGTGTCGGGTACACCCGCGGGGACAGTAGTGACCGCGGACGGTCCATTCGCAAACAGCAACCGCTGGACATTGCGCATATCGTTGGGATCGTAGTGCGGCTGCCACCATTTTGGTTGCCCGCCACATGCGGTGAGCATCAACGGCTTCAGGGCTGTCGCCTTGCTGACGGCCGCGCGGAAGTTGTAATGCTCGACCAGTCGTATTGCCTCCGTGGCGAATACCCTGGCAACAGTCGGGTCGTAGAACGCGAGCATGTTGTCGCCGTTCTGAGTTTCACCGCCGTCAGCGAGGTTGGAGGATCCAGTGAAGACGACAGGATTGGCGTCATTGAAATCGATGACGATGAACTTGTCGTGGATCACCTGTCCGGCGCCGCCGGTAACTTCTTTGTCGAACGGAGGCGGTACTTGCTTGATCAGCGCGGCAAAGGGCACCAGAACGCCAGGCTGTCCCGGCGCATACACCTTGAAGCCCGCATCTGCCTGTGTCATGCCGTAGGAGAAGACCTTGCCACTGAGATGCGCCTTCTGCAGGGTACCCAGTACCGAGCCGCTGCCGCCCAATTCCATCACCGCGAACATGACCGAGGACTTGGCATTTTGCAGCGCCTGGGCGATGGTCGCCGTCGACACCGGGGGGGCGGGATGAGGCGCGAAATTCACTTGGAATTTTGGTACGCCACCACCCTGGTTGGGGAAGGAGAACCACTGCGAGGCGAGCGGCGTCTTCACGTATCCACTCATATCATTGAAGACCGACTCAAACACCTGCTCGTATTGGCCGGCAACCCCGGGATCGCTGAACAGCATCACGTTATTGGCCTGTACATAAAGGCCGCGCACCGAGAAGTTCGCCGATCCGGTGAGGACCTTGGTCGCCTTGCCGTTCTTCTTCTGGATGATGATCTTGTCGTGGGCGAAACGCTTGAAGTGTCCCTGCTTAACGTTGGCGGCTCCGGCCGACTTGACCAGGCGCTCGTGCACTTGCACTTCCAGGGCGGTGCCGGTGTGCAGGGGCGCGTTATCGAGAAAGATCCGCAGACGCGAACCCAGGGATTCGCACATTTTGAGGATGTCAGGTTCGTCGAAGTCATAAGCGAACATATCGACGCTGATCGAGTCGTCGCTTACACATTCCTTGAGCAGATCGAAGACCATCTTGCGGGCGTGAAATCCGAGCCATTCGTACTGCGGCTGATAGGACGTGGTGTCGTAGTCCAGAGTCTTGGGTTGGGGACGGATGTCCTTGTTCTGGAACTTAGCGACATAAGCCTGCGAACTGACGTAAGCGCGAGTGAGTCCCAATTCGAAATTGCCGGTCTGCGGCTTGACGAGTTGAACGGTAACTTCGCCCGAAGGGCCATCGACCAACGCGGTGCCCTGGCAATAGCGCGCAGTCACCTTGTACTTGAAGTCTCCGGGAACGACGTCGGGAGGAAAGTGTACCCAGTGAAACTTCTGGAAGGGAGCATCCTGTGATGAAGTCCAGGGATGCTGCTGGGGAGCGGTGGCGGAAGTCACTGGCTGAGTGAAGTTAATCCGGTTCTGCAAATAGAAAGGTTGTCCGGTCGGCGGAGTGCACTGGATGGAAAATCCGGCCAGATCGTTTTGTTTGAGCACACTGTCGTCGAGACTGAAGGCGAGCAGCACATCGCCATCACCGGCGTAGGCCGCGACGGTCAATCCATTGCTGGATACGCGATCGCTGGGAGCGGAAGACATGGCAACCTCCTGGGGAATCCCCACTGCAACTGAAAACTACTTACGACTGGTTGAATTGACCGGGCAGGGAGAGAAAATACAGCCCTCAACTCCACGCCCATTGAGAATTCGCAGCGCCGCTGAAATATTAGCGCGCGAATTCCGATTCATCTGCAGAAACGGTAATGATTGTAACCCCGTTTTCGCGGGACGTGTTGCTCCATTCCCTTGCAAACAAGCTCATATCTACGCATTTGTTTGACGACGGCACAAAAGTGGATAAACTCGGCGCTGCTCTTCCGAAGCTGAGCTACATTTCCGACGATTGGGCGAAAACCGATCCGGCATTTTGGAAGCCGAAGGTCGCGGCTCCGACAACTAAGCCAGCCGCGAAGCCGGAAGCAAAAGCGGCGCAATAGCTGGCATCCTTAACTTGGGTGGTTGCGGGGGACTGCAATCGCCCATTCTCGCGTTCAGTCGGCGAATCGCCCTGGTTGCCGATTTCCTTGGTTCTCAGCGTCGGATAAATGGTTGCGCGGCAGTCGCCGGGGTGCGATAGCATTAAAGGAGACGCGCAACTCAGATGACTGAAATCGTCACGAACCCGGACCTATCTCCGTACCCCGCGCCACGGGGGTCCAAACCCGCATATCACGCGATGGTGAAGCCCATTGGCGCGATCTGCAATATCGACTGCACCTACTGCTACTACCTGCACAAGAAAGAGTTGCTGGGAAGCGACAGCAAATTCCGCATCACCGACGAAATTCTCGAAGAGCACATCAAGCAGTACATCGAAGGCCAGGTCCGCGACGAAGTGGTTTTTTCGTGGCAGGGCGGAGAACCGACGCTGCTGGGGCTGGAGTTTTTCCAAAGAGTGGTAGAACTCGAGCAGAAATACAAGAATCCACACCAGCGGATTGAGAACGATCTGCAGACCAACGGCACGCTGCTGAATGACGAGTGGGGCGCGTTTCTCAAGCAGAATGGGTTCCTGGTCGGACTCAGCATCGATGGCCCCAAGGAACTGCACGACGTTTATCGCGTCACTCGTGATGGCAAGTCGACCTTCGATAAGGTGTTCGCGGCGGCGCAAATGCTGCACCGCCATGGTGTGCCGTTCAATACGCTGACGGTGGTGAACCGGGTCAGTGCGAAGAAGCCGCTCGATGTCTATCGCTTCCTGAAGAACGAGGTTCGGCCGCGGCAGATGCAATTCATACCGTGCGTCGAGCCCAAGGTTTTTCGCAATGTGGCGCCGCAGATGTGGGACCCCGAGACGCTGCCGCTGTACGATTCGCCGGCCGCACACCCGGGAAATGCAGACTCGGTGGTCACGGATTGGTCGATCGATCCGGATGACTGGGGATATTTTCTCTGCAAGGTGTGGGACGACTGGTATCGCCGCGATATGGGGAAAGCGTTCGTTAACCTTTTCGAAACGGCGGTCGGGCAATGGATGGGCAAGGAATCGCAGGTGTGCATTTATCACGAGTTCTGCGGCAAGGGTGTGGCCATGGAACACGATGGCAGCCTGTATTCGTGCGACCACTACGTTTATCCCGAGTACAAGCTGGGCAACATTCAGGAGACGTCCAGCTCGCGCATGGTTTTCTCCGACCGGCAGAAAGAGTTCGGCTTTGCCAAGTTCAGCGCGCTGCCCAAGCGCTGCCGTGAGTGCCAGTATCTGTTTGCCTGCAATGGGGAGTGTCCGAAGAACCGGTTGATCCGGACCCCGGAAGGCGAGCCGGGGCTGAACTACCTTTGCAGCGGGCTGCAGAAATTCTGGCGCCACATCGACGCAGACGTGCAGGACATCTGCCGCCGCATCGCGCGCGGTGAACCTCTCAAGGCTCGTTGAACTTCGGGAACCAAACAGCCACAGGACATCTCCGCTCAAGCGAAGGAAGTTGGAGCGGAGCACCCTTCTGATGGTCGATCCGCAAGCCTACTCAGTCCGGGGTTACGCCCTCGGGCTGTGGGAAGTATCACGGAGATTGCGGAGCGCTCGAGGACGTTATGCGAGATATATGATGACTTCGCCGCAGTAGCGACGTAGAGGTGCGAAGCGCAGAAGTTGTGCGTCGAGTGTCTTCATCAGCTGCCAGAATGGACGTGGGCGAACCGGCACTCCCGGGTCAGGGTAAGGAAGCTTGGCCAGCCGCTTCAACATGTACAACAGGTTCCGCTTCTCAAGCCGAATCTGGCTGAAGTCACGACAGAACTCGCGAATATTTTTATCGGTAAGGTGCGCATCTCCAGCGTCGGCATGTTCGCTGGTGAAGCGCCGCGCGAGATTGATCAAGGGGTTGTCCCACAGGGTCTCATGGAAAATCGCGCGGCCGCCCGGCGCCAAAACTCGGAACAGTTGGGCGCCCGCGCGCGGATACTTGATGACATGGTGCAGTACCCCGAAGCCGATGATGAGGTCGAACGATCCGTCAGCATAGCGAAGATCTTCCGCATCCATCTGTTCGAACTGAGCGGTGAGTCCATAGCGGCGTGCGACCTGGTTAGCGGTCTCGATGGCCGGGCTGGAGAGATCGAAGCCCCAGACCTGGGCTCCGCAAAGCGACAAGTACATACCAAGCTTGCCGAAGCCGCAACCGTAGTCCAGGACGCGAAGTCCGCGCACATCGCCAACCGAGTCCAGGGCTTCCCTGCGTAGATCAGCCCACCAGTTCCATCCGCCTTCCGAGAAAGGCGTGAGTTCGACGAGCTGAAAGATTCTCTGGAAATCTACCAGCGATTCCGGGTAGGCCACCAGCGCGTATTCATTGAAGAAAGCATCATGCCAGTCGCGTTCAGCCTGCTTGATGGCACCACCGCCGCGAGATGGGGCCGAAACCCCGTTTTCGGGGACTGGCGACGCGTCGGGAGAAGAGGCAGGAACATCAGGCTCCGTCGAAGACATTCGAACTTGAGACTACCTTTTCGACCCCTCCAATGGCAAAGGTGACATGCCAGTTTGGCGGGTGGGCCGGTTGTATGCCCGCGCGGGCCATAGCGGTGAGGATGAAATGAGCGATCTACCCGTCAGATTCTTACTTGGCGGTCAAGATCTCCATGGGATCGTTGCCACTTCGCTATCTCGGATGAGATAAGCCGGTAGTAGTATTCGAATGTCGAGCCAGGGAGGACACGTGCCTACATCCAATGCGGTCATCGATCTCTCACACAACAATCAGAGTGTAGATTTCAACAAGGCGAAAGCGGCCGGGATATTGGGCGTTGTTCACAAGGCCACCCAGGGCACGGGTTTCGTCGACCCCATGTACGCTAAGCGCCGGAAAGCCGCAGCCAACGCAGGTTTGCTCTGGGGAGCCTACCACTTCGGAACCGGGGCCGATCCAATCGCGCAGGCGCAAAGTTTTCTAAAGGTGGCAAGCCCGACCGCCAAAGACATTCTGGTGCTCGATTTCGAACCGAACACGACTCCTCCCCGCACTAGCATGACCCTGGTCCAGGCGCGGGCCTTTATCGGATTCGTGAAAAATGTTACGGGTGTCATGCCCGGTCTCTATGGCGGCGCTTATTTGCAGCAACAACTGGGAAGCGCTTCCGATTCGCTTCTCGGCGCCTGCTGGCTGTGGTGGGCGCAGTATCGTAAGGCGCCGGCGATCCCGCCGAACTGGAAGGCTTACACACTATGGCAATACACAGACGGTCACAGCGGCAATCCGCCGTATGAAGTCGATGGGATTGGACCGTGCGATCGCGATCTCTATCAGGGTACGACTGATGACCTGCAAAAGAAGTGGGTGACGGGAACACTGTTGTAGCGCGCCGAGTGGCTCGATGCTTGCTAGTTCTTCTTTTGCCAGCTCCACACTGGGTCGCCCTTATTGTCCCTGAGCGTTACTTTGTCATTCACCTTTGCCACTTCTCGTGCGAGGACGATGTCCGCTCCGTTCTGTTTGACCTTCGACCCGGTGACGGCGATTTCCTCCCCCTTGCTAAAGGTCAGGCCCATGTCGTCGAGAAATGATTTTGGACAAAGGTAAACGTCAACGCTCTCGGTCTCATTTTTCACCATCAAATGGGCAATCTCGCTGCCCTTTGGCGGCAACTTTACCTCTTCGACTGTTCCTTTCACGGTAGTCTCGGTGTGCAAGTCGTATTTGGGAACGCCTGCGTCGGCCCCCTGCGCTTTTTGCGCGCTCGCCGAGAGCAGTCCGGAGAGTGCAAGAAACGCGGCCAGCAAAACAAGCTTCTTGCAAAAGTTCGGCATGCTCGACTCACCGGAATCATGCATGGCTCTTCCTTCCATGAAACCGCCAGAGCCGAGGCCAGTCGTACGCAACAGCTCGTGGAGATGCGGTTCAAGGACTAGCTGTCGCCTGGGTAGGTCGAATCCAGTCCGTGACCCAGACCATCGTACTCCTCTGGCTGGCGGGGTACGCGACTCGCCGGATTCCGCAACAACTCTTCAGTGATAAGTGGTGAGCAATCCGTGTGTTTGAATCGCTGCCGCAGAGAATCCCCGCCCAAGCAGAGGAAGCTTGAACGGGGAAACCTAGTGTAGCGGGAAGATTGAACTTTTGTCACAGCAAAGCGGCGTGCCCGTACCACCCGCTCGTTACTCTATGGCAGCGAGGTGTCAGTAGCCGGGCAAGGCTGCGGCAGCGGTCAGGTCTGCAAAAGTGCCAGCCGGTTTATCCCCCAGCGGTACGGGACAGGCCGACGACGATCCCAGGCAAGTCTTGACGATGTCGATCAGCTTCCAGATGAACATGGCACCCTTGGCGATGACGATGATCGCCTTGATGATGACACCGGCGGATGCGGCCAGGGCCAGCACATATTGCGACCATCGGAGAGTCCGGATCACGGCCAGAAACGCCAGCCCGAGCGGACCAGCCATAGCATGCATGGCACTGATCAGAACGTCGATAAACTGGCTTGCCCTGAACGTTCCGGCGATCACTCGTTGGGCGGCAGCGACGATGTTCAAGACGGCTTGCCTGATTCTTGGATCGGTCAGCAGAGCGGTGGCCTGTCTTTCCATCTCTGCCACCGCCGCCCGGGGAACAAAAGCTACGATCAGTCCGAGCAGAAAGCACAGCAGCTCGATCAGTATCTTCCGCAGACACTCGTCGGATACCGCCCCAATTGCCAGAGCCGTTGTTCCTGTCGAATTCGTGGATGTGGCACCGGCTGCGGCGAAGTCGACGAAGTCGCTGAAGCTATAGCACTGCAGGCTGGGGCACTGAGTGTCGTCTTCCACCGAGATGAATGGTATGTCGACGATGTAGTTGGCAAACGTCGGATCGGTGAGGGCACGAGTCGCCTGGTCGGCGAACATGGCCTGGGTCGACGAATCGAGGTTGTAGAACAACGCTCCGATGTAGGCAAGCAGAATCTGCTCCAGTGCTGCCGCCTCCTGCGAGGTGAGTGGAGTGTTCTGCAGGGTAGTACCGCAATCCGGGATAAACGGCGACGGTGGGGTTGAAATCACCGGCGAAGTGGGGTTGACCAATTCGAGTGCCGGCGGTGAACACGCCCCGCTGGTGAGCGTGCCGCCAACAGTGACATGCTGGCCAAGCAAACTCGGATCGATGGCAGCGTTCCGGAGATAGATGGGAAGGAAACCGGTTCCGCGGTCCGACTCGATTACGTAGGGTGGCACACCCGCAACCGAGGTCGCGAGCAAGCGCCCCCCGACCACGATCGGAATCGTCGTATCGACAGGGGTTGCCTCGGGAAGCAGTTGTGCTAGGGACATCTTCGCTCCCGCAATCAGCGGTGTCGAAGGTGAAGTCGAATTGCTTTCCATTGAACAGGTTGTTCTGGTCCGTGACGTTGCCCGCGGTGCCGTCGGCCTTGGTGATCTTGTTCAACGCGACGGTTTCATTGACCTTTCCAGTGCACTTCGTGCAGGCGAAGGTGACGGTCTTGACGGGGTCGGCATAGGCCGCGGGCGAGAGCTGCAAGGCAGCCAGGGACACGAGCGCCAGAATGCCCAAACTGAAACGAGATGCGATCTTTTTGGTTTTCATATTGACCTCCTTCAGGCCAGGGTTGTAGCGGCGATGACGAGTGGCGCGTGGGGCAGCCTCACCGCGGGGCTGCCCCACCGCTTTCACCATGCTTCGTCGCAGGAAGTGATGCAGTCGCCCCGGTCGCTGGAGGGTTCGCATCGAACGTCCCGGCTGTCGCGGAGGAAGACGGCTCCATAAGCCGGCTGCAGCAAGCGTCTCCGGTCGCATTCTTGGACACGTCCCAAAATAAGGGCTCGGTCCCTCGACTGCGTCCACTGCCACCCCGCGATCGCGACGCATAGGTGAAATAACTGGATGAACGACAGGGAGTGGAGCTGGCCATATGCGAACTCTTGGCTTGGCTGATTCATCTTGTCCTCCCGACTTCCGTCATTGCGAGGGCGACGGCCGCTAGCACATGCGCCCTACTTGGGCCCGGGTTTAGAAGCCGGAGGCAGGCTCATTTCCCCCATCTGCCTCCAGGTGTTCTCCTCGATAAAGCGGTTCGTCGAACGTGCTCAACTTTTCCGCTCTGGGCGTGAACACTACGACGGATTCCGTGCTGGATTCAATGGTTAACGCCTGACTTCAGAGTGGATACGGCGTGACTTCAGGATTACCTGGAGGTGACCGTCTCATTCATTGGGGACAGGGGACTTAGGTGCTACTCTGACCAAACAAAGTCGGAGACCTGAAGCATCAAGAGCGATATAATCCGCACCAAGATTGAGGCAAGCATGGGGGAAATGCTTTGGCCGATACGTACCGACTACTTCGCTTCGGGGTCTTCGAGTTAAACCTCGATCTGGAAGAAATTCGCAAAAACGGGACGCCCCTGAAACTTCCCCCGCAGCCGTTCAAGTTACTGGCTTTGCTGGCCAGTCGATCCGGGCAGGTAGTGATCCGCGATGAGATCCAGGAGCAGCTCTGGGGAAGCGACACATTTATCGATTTTGAGCAGGGCGTGAACAAGTGCATCAAGCAAATCAGGACGGCTCTTAGCGACAACGCCGACAATCCTCTTTACCTGGAGACGATTCCGCGTCGCGGTTACCGCTTTCTGGCTCCCGTCAGGACCAAGATCATTCCCGCTCCGCCGCCGCAAGTGAAGGAGGCCAGCTCGGGCCTGCTGGCGAACGTTGTCGCGCAGGTGCGCGCACAAGTGGAGTCGGCTTCCAAAACCGCCGGCGATGTTTCTCAGCCTGCTGCCGACGCAACCGTGGAAGGCGCGGCGCACGAGACCTCCCCGACAGCTCCAGCATCCACGCAGAGCATGCGAACGCGGCTCATCTGGGCCTTGGTCCCGCTGGCGATCCTGTTTGCCGCTGTGCTGTATTGGTATTTGTCCCGTGCGGTGCGATGAGTTAGAAGGCCGAAGGTTGCCTTGCTCTAGCCCGACAACGGAACTTGGACGGAGCACCCCGGGTTGTTTGGGATACTGAATTCTTGTCAGCGCGAAGAGCTCGCCTCGCCACCCGCCGGTCAGGACTTCGAGATGTCGCGAACACCTTCAACACTGTTTTCGGTGGCCCAAGCTCCAAGCTCCCTTTGCAACGATTCCCTACCCGCCTTCAGATTAGCAAGTTCGTATTCATAGTAATGTGAGCCGCCAAAGTCGGCTGGCACGCTGGCATCCCGCTGTTTGAGGATGAAGCAATCCTTCCCGAGCGCGTGTGTCAGGCCGATCTCATAAAACACATTCGGGTTAGGCACAGAGACCTCTGCCACGACCAGCCCTGCTCGTGCGATGGCGCTCCAGATGTTCTGAGTCAGGTCTCCTACCCTTGGGGGTGCGTCGCCTCGCACACACTGGAACCGAACAGCTTCTACGGCCGGCCTGATCATCTCTTCGAAAACCGAAATCGACCAAGGTTCGCGAAACGGCATGACGACGAAAACCTCCGGATAGTCGACAAGCACATCTTTCCCAGACCAGCGGCGATTCGCTACCAAGCAGCACCCAAGGATTTTCCGCGACGGCTCACTAAGGGAATGCACGCCCGAGGCGTCAACGAGCACTGCCTTGCAGTCGATCAGCGGTTGAATCGTATCGGGGCCGCAGTCAACACCCGCAGACGCTAGTTGCCCCGCTGTCAGCCCCACAACCCCAGGCTTCAACGTGTAGAGAAGGTGCAGCATCTTCCAGCTGTTTCGATCGCTCACAGCAAACCTCTCTTTGCCCCTTCGACCAGCAATCCTCGCTAGTGCGCGAGCACGGCGGGTTGCTGGCGTTCCGTTACCATCTGCTCGCACCGGACGAACAACTCCGCCTTCGAGATTTTTCCCGCATCGGCCTCCGCTAGCAGCGCCTTCTGCGCGACGTAGTCCTTGTTAATGATGCCCGCCTTGCTTTGCAGCAGCCTCCAGGCTTTGCGGCGCTCGACGCAGAACAGCACAAGCTGCCGCGAGATGGCGCGGTATTCCGGTTTGCCATTCTCGCCCTGCAGCTTGATGTACACGCCAAAGTCGGGAATGAACGAGCGGTGTTCGGGCTGCAGATAGCGCCGGTACACGACATCCTGCTGGGTGAGGCGCAACAGCATGTTGTCGAGTGGGACGAGCGTCGCGGCCTGCTCCTCCTTGATCTTCTTCAGGTGGTTGCGGAAGCGGGCCTCGGTGGCGCACCAGTGGGCGATGGTATAACGGGCGACTTCATCGCTGCCCTTCGATTTTGCCTCGTACCAGTCGAGATCGAGCGAGGGATTGCCCTTCAGATCCAGCGCTTCCGGATAGGTTTCTCCCAGCCGCGGATTGAAGACGAACTCGGGCGAGCAACGCGAGTCGCGCACGCGCTGCGCCTGGGTGAGCGCCATGTCGTCGCCCACTCCGTGCTCGGGCTGGCAGGTCGTGAAACATTGCAGGAACGCGGTGCCGCGATACTCGATCCCATCGAGGATGGCGCGGAACAACTTAGGCGCGTTGGCAATCGAGATTTGGGCTACAAAAGGAGAGCCGTGCCCCGCGAGGAACGTCTCAGCCACCGTCTTCTTCTCGGCGCTCTTGCCCTGCGTGGCCTCGCCAAACACGTTCATGTCGCTGCCGCCAAGCATGGGCGTTGAGTCGGAGTTCTGTCCGCCGGTGTTGGAGTACACCTGGGTGTCGAGCATGAGCACTTTGACGTTGGGCCGGTTCTGCAAGACCACCTTCGAGGTGTTCTGGTAGCCGATGTCGCCCATGCCGCCGTCGCCGCCAATGGCCCAGACCTTGGGCAGTTCGATAATTTCCTGGTCGGTCATTAGCAGATCGCTGAAGTGGGTGTAGGAGTAGAAGTCGAGCGGGGTCATGACTTCGGTTTCGCGATTCAGCAGCGCGTCCGCCAACCGCTCGGGTACGACCGAGCGCCGTCCGTGATCGACGATGAAACTCTCGCCAAGCAACCAACCGATGGTGACACCGTCCTGAAAGAGCGAGTTCATCCAGGGATACGGGTGCGGGTTGTTGGGCGGCGTGGAGCCGTAGACGGTGTTGCAACCGGTGTGCGCGGTCATCGCCATTACGCACATGCCGTTGGCGAGGCGTCCGTCGACGGCCTGCAGATCGCGATGGTTGAAGGCTTCCTGCCGCATGACGGCGCAAATCGCGTTGACGATTTCCGTATCGGAGATTGCGCCGTGGTTCGCCATGCGCGACTTGGTATCGCGATCATCCTCGCCGCCCAGTCCCATGAGCAAGTGGGCCACGCACTGGCGGAATAGATCGTATTCCTCGGGATTACGTTGCTTGAGCGCGGCGAGTTTTTCGACGCCCGTCTGCTCGAGTTCGATCGCTTTGGTTCGCAGGCGATCCGCTTTGGCGTGGTAGAGCGGCCGCATGTAGGCCTCAGTGCAGGCGGCGATCGCGCGCAGAATGCTCTTCTCGCCGCAGCCCGCGCAGGCACCGTCGCCGCAGACCATCGCGTCGTAGTTGTGCCGCACCATCAGCATGTTGCGCAAGGTCGCAGTCTTGGAATCCTGCGGCTTCGCATCGTTGTAGAGTCCGAGGTATTTCTGCGGCGTGTCGGGCAAAAGATTCAGGAACGCGGTACCGGTTTCGTGTTCGGCATTGACCATTTCGGTTTCGTCCACCATCTTTAGCGCCTCGTGCTCGCCGCAGGCGGTGACACACGCAGCGCAGCCTTTGCAGAGGTCGGTTACGAAGATGGAGAAGATGCCACCAGTTCCCGGCTTCTTGCGCTCTGGAGTCGAGAAGATGGCGTTGACCTTCTGGTAGGCCATGGGAACTTTGTCCATGATGGCGAAGAACTGGCGTTTGGCTTCGGGCGAGAATCCGTCCACGGCGGTCATGACTTCGCGGAGTATCTCGGGCAGCGGCGTGTCAACTTTCTTCGCGACGTCGTCGGCCATCCTCTGCCGAGTACGCTTGTCGATCTCGGGGAGGGAGTCCATCATCTTTCTACGTTCGCCTTGATCGGTGACGTAGCGCGTCACCGCCGTGTTCAGGAGCGTTTGCAGGTCTTGCGCGCAGTTGGGCAGCGCCGTGTCAGGACACACCGCGATGCACTCCATGCATTGCGTGCAGTTTTCAGGGATGAAGAGTGGCGTCTCGCGGCGCGCGACGTACTTGGACGCGGTGTCGCCGGTGGAGGCGGCCATCACGCCGACGGACGCATAGGCGTTCGATGGCTGGTTGTAACCAAGGCCGGCACGGAACTGGCCATCGAAGGTTGCGATCTGGGTCACCGGAGTGCGCTCGGCTTGCCCCTCAGGAGCAGGGTGGGAGCGGCATCCGATGCCGCACGCGTCGCCGTCCTCGCTGAAAGTAGGAAAAAGAGCAATGCCGCGCAAACTCGAGCGATCGAGCGCATTCAGTTCGCCTACGCGGATTTCGCGCACCTGCTCGAAGCCCTGGGTCATGACTTCCATGTTGGACTTTACGACCGCACTGCCCAGCCGGCCGAACTTCTTCACGTACTGATTGTGGACGACTTCGAGAAACTGCTCGTGGGTGATGCGGAACTCACCTAGCAGCGGCGAGACCCGGAAGAATGCGCCGAGGAAAGCGTTGCCCTGCATGCGAAGTTGCAGGTCGGCGCGGTCGGTTGCCTTGCGGGCAATCTGGAAGCCCGGCAGGGTGAAGACACGGACATTTTTCTCGATGATCTGCTTGCGCGCCCACAGGGGCAACTGCTCCCACGCCAGTTCACCTTCCTGATCGGACTCCCACACCAGGCAACCGCCCTGGGAGATGCCGTCGAGCGGATTGGTATGCGTGAAGGCCTTCGGATCGCAACACAGGACCACGGTCACATGACGCAAGTCGCAATTAACGCGAATCCGTTTCGGCGCAGCCACCATGAAGTAAGCGGTGGGGGCCCCCTTTTTCTCGGAGCCGTACTTGGGATTGGCGCTGACGTGAATAATTTCCTTAGGATTGCCCAACTCGTCGACGATTTTGTCGCGCTCGAAGAGCAGATCATTCAAGTCACCGATGATCGCTCCGAGGTTCTTGCCGGTGGTGATCGCTCCCCATCCACCGATGGAATGAAAGCGCACGGCCACCGCGCCTTCGGGCAACAGCGATGGCGTGTCTTCAGACTTCACTTCGTAAGGATGGTCCACGCCCAGCACGAAGAACGATGTTCCGTCAGAGGCGTGCTTGCCGTCCTTGCGGGGACGGGTTCCGGTGGCGAATTCGTAAGCGCCGAAGACGTGCTCGGGACGGAAGTCGCGCGATCCGCAGCCGTAGATGCCGGAGAAGAGTAGCGGCATCTGGGCAGGTGTAATGGCAGGCAGGCCAGCGACCGCGGGATGTCCGTCCGTCTGCAAAGCTTTGTTGAGTGC
>Ga0207930_1000164_pt1 | contig 18859 bp, 15 predicted proteins | sample NGESurshal092012_7_FD_184477 | JGI IMG/M metagenome (GOLD analysis project Ga0207930, IMG submission 184477) | Arctic peat soil microbial communities from Barrow, Alaska - NGEE Surface sample 210-3 shallow-092012 (SPAdes) | ecosystem: Environmental > Terrestrial > Soil > Wetlands > Peat ... | reverse complement strand
TGGCGACGAAATCGACGGTGTCCTTGTCGATGTCGGCCAGCAGGTCCTCGGCGATTTCCGTCATGCGCGACTCGGTGTATCGGTAGGCCGCCGGAGGATCGCCATCGACCGAACCAAAGTTGCCTTGTCCATCGACCAGCGGATAGCGCAACGAGAACGGCTGCGCCATGCGCACCATCGCGTCGTACACCGCGGTATCTCCGTGGGGATGGTACTTTCCCAGAACTTCGCCGACGACCTTGGCACACTTGACGTGCTTGCGATTGTGCAGCAGGCCCATGTCGTGCATCGCGTACAGAATGCGTCGATGCACCGGCTTCAGGCCGTCGCGCACGTCGGGTAGCGCGCGCCCGATGATGACCGACATCGAATAGTCGAGATACGAGCGCCGCATCTCCTCTTCAATGTTGATGGGTTGAATATTGCCGCCGCGGCCGGGGTCGAGTGGGAGTTGCTGGTTTGGATCGTCAGCCATGTTGAGGTATCAGCCGTCAGCCTGATGCGGCGGGCGTGAAGCTTGTTTCCCTTCTAGAAACTGCGTTGTGCGGGGATCGAAGCCGTCCCGAAACGAGCGCGCAAACTGACCGCGCGACCCCTCACGGCAGGACCGCCGTGATGCGCATAACTCATTGCAATTTCAGGAGATGGACCGATCCAACTGCACGCTTGATTATACCATGAGCGGCTCGCAGCCAGTCAGGCATAAGTGTTACTTCTTCAATGACTTAGGGGGATGGCAAGGCAGGTTCAAGCAGGCCGCCTAAACGGGTGCCGACTGGCGATTTTGAGCGACTGAAAAAGCTTAACTTTTGGTGTGCGCAGGTACGTGAAAATCTACTCCCCGATCGTCATTCACTTTGATTGTTGCCGCTACATCCAGGTCGCTGAGAGCGATTTTCTGAGTTCGATTGTCGAATACGTAAACCGTCTGTCCCATGATGGCGTAGTTGGTGACTTCCTGCTGGTGGCCGTCGCGAAATACCAACACCGTCGGGTCGATGGATTTCGCGTCGGCGTCTGTCGCATTGCCGTTCCTGGTCGCCTTTGACGCGATGGCCGGCGGTGGATCGTCTTCGTCATCCTCTACGACGGAGCGCTTCGCTGCCGGCAGATCTACCACGATGTGCAGCGTCTGCTCGGCCGGAGGTCCCGAATACATGTAAGGGCCGCCACCTCCCGTGTCGTAACTGTAGGAGGGGTCGTACGCCGGAATGTAATACGGCGTGACAAAGCCGCCGTAGTATCCGGATCCGTTTCTGTACCCGTAGCGGTTTCCGGGGCCATGCCCAAACCGTCCCGACGTTGCCGGATACACCGGGAAAGCAGGAGGACCCACGTAACCACGGGGTCCCAGCGAAGTCACACTGGGGGAAATGTTGGGCAAGTAGGGAGGAAAGTGATTTTGGATCGAGGTGACTGACGGCGGAATTCCATGGAACTGCGCCGCGGCGTTCACCAGCGGCAGCGCCATGACGAGGCCGACGAGGATCAGCAGCCGCGTGTCACAACGCCTATACGATCGGGATTGGGTTCCACTCGACATGGCTCCCACCAATGCCAACCCCTTGGATGCGGGAAAGTTGTCAGCGACTCGCGTAATGTCCGAGTTGCAGCAGTCCGCTGATATCGACGATGGCGTTGGCCACCAGCGCTCCGACAATTATCGCATTGGCAAAGACCGCGTAGCGAGTCTCGAACAGGTCTGCCGCGATTCCCGCCATGAACAGCATCAGGAATGGCAAAGCGATGAATAGGAAGATCAAGCCTGCAAAGTGTTGCATGGTGAGGCCAACTGCAATCAGGAGGATGGCGGTTAAAAGTGGAGCGGCCGTCCCGAAATAGCGGGTGCGTCTCCAGAAAATAAATGTGCCGAGCGACACTAGGAGCAGAAGCGCCGGACCCAGGCCATTCTGCAAAAAGAACAGTCCCAGCAACGAATAGACGGTCTTGCCAGAGAACTGGGCCGGGGAAAACTCGATCCAGTTGGCATTGCGCAGAGCGTCGGCGAACACGAACGGGCGAAAGCTCGCTACACCCCACAGCAGAAAAATCCCGACGGCACATGCCGCCAGGAAGATCGCAATGACCGCCTTCGGACGCACGTGTCCCACCCACAGCATGAAGCCAAGAGTGGGAAGCAGCACCACCCACAGGGACCACTGCGCGCCGACGCAGAGCGCGATGGAAAGGCCCATCAGCAGAATGCGTTTCCAGTTCCAGAACACGACTTCGCGGGGAGCGTAGAGTGTGTGCGCCGCGGCGATGCCGGTAAAGACGAGACCAAACGCTCCCCATGCGCCCACGATGTCGGGCTGCACCTGGCTGGAGCGCGTAATCGCCATGGGAGAGAAGCAGTAGAGGCCGAGTGCGATGTATCCGCCGAGGTTGCCGTAGAGCCGGCGCGCCACGTACCACAGCGACGCTCCCAGCATCAGCCCCGCTACCAGGAAGGGCAGGCGTATCAGGAAACGAAAATCGCTGAGGCGAGCGAAGTGACGGTCGCTGCCCATGGCCTGGGCGGGGAATCCCGCGAGCACCGCGATTAGCGGCGAACGGTATTCGGAATTGGCGTTAACCAGCCGATCGACGTGCAGCAATCCGTCTTCGATGTAGCTGCTCTCCATCTGGGTGATGGGCACGTGTGCCATGAACCAGACACACTGCGCGACGAAGACCAGCAGCAAGACGAGGCTCGCGATCTGGGGCAATCCAACTTTAGGCAGTATTTGGAAGGAACGCATGCGTAAGCATTTGTTGTATCACGCCAGAACCGCGTGGCGGGAAGTTGCTCCGGCTATGCGGGGAACCAGCCGAGCTAGTCCTGGTCAGGAAGAAGGCGACCGACGCGCCGGGAATCGATCATGCCGCGCGGCGCAGTGTCAGGCGGCAGATCCACTTCCTCCACCGCCGGGTTGAGCGTCATCAGCACCGACCACTGGTATCCTCGGATGCCGGGTGGGATCACGTTAAAGATCCTGAGCCCCAGGCCGCGCGCCGTATTTCGCAGCCAGGTGCGATCGAAGATCACGGCTTCGGAAGGGTCAACATACGACACGTACAGCGCGTTGTAGTTCTCGGCCATCATCGGGTGGTCGATCTTGTCGAACAGGAACCATGATGCGTGCAACACTCCGTTCGGGGCCAGCACCCGCGCGCATTCGCGCAAGTAATATTCTGCCTGCTCCTGCGTGAGGTGAGTAAATACCGACAACGCATTCACCAGCGTAAATTGCGAATCACCCACGGGGAAGGGTGCGCTGAGCGGCTTTTCATTGCCGGGATTAAAGGCGACATTGAAAACGTCGTGATGATAGAAGTTGAAATTGGGCGCCGCGCGACGCAGGTTCTGCTCGCACCATTCGATCATGCCAGCGTGCAAATCGATCCCGACATAGGTGGTTGGGCTCGGCCGTTGCAGCATCAGTTGTCGCGCTACACGTCCACAGCCGCATCCGAAATCGAATACCTTCTCGTAGTTTTCTGCCGGGAGCCACGGATACACCAGCGCACCGGTGGGATTGTCGTACACGTCAAGTTCGGTTGGGCCCACCAGCCGGCGCATCTCCAAAGGCGGGAACGGCAACAAGTCGAGACTGGCTGTGCCAGCCACCGGTTCCGCGCCGCTCACGGAACTCACGGCATCGGATGCCACGTTCCGTTGCGCCGCTGCGATCCGCTTCCTGTCTCTGCGGCGCTCCAGCCACTTCATGGTGGACTTCGCCGTGGTGTGGAGGTAGGGAATCGACTTCAGGCGATCGTTGATTGCATCTGCAATGCGGTAACGTAGCTCGCCGCGGGAGAACCGCTCATCCGGCTTCGGCGCATTCACCGTATCCAATAGAACCCTGCCCTCCAGAAGACGCCTTATGCGAGCGCAATGGGAATCTCATGCGCCCGCTATTTGTCGGTGTTAGATGTCGAGGTTCTTCACATCGAGCGCGTTGTCTTCGATAAACTTGCGCCGCGCTTCTACGTCTTCGCCCATCAGCGTGGTGAAGATGGCCTCGGTCTCGGTGAGGTCTTCGAGTTTTACTTCGAGCAGAGTGCGACGCTCGGGATCCATGGTGGTCTCCCAAAGCTGCTGCGAACTCATCTCGCCCAGGCCTTTATAGCGCTGCACGGTGTAGTCCTTGCGGCCTTCGTTGAGCACATAGTCAAACAGTTCGCGCACTGTCTGTTTCTCTACGGTCTCTGCCTCGGCCTTGCGCTTGGAAGTCTTGGGACTCTTCTGCTCCGCTTTTTCCAGGTCCGTCCGCTCCGCATCGCTGAGTTCTTCCTTGGCGCTGCCGGCGGATTCCTTCTTGACCGTCTCGATGTAGTACGGCGGTTGCATGTACTGCTCGATCTGCTTGTATTTCGCCATCATCTGGCGGTATTCCGGCGACGACGCCAGTTCCCAACTGATGATATGCGGCGCGCCTTGCGAGTTTACGAACACGCACTCCCAAAGGCTGTGCTCCTCTTCAAAGCGCTTCTCGACCGACTTGAGTCCCTGATCTTTCGCAATCGCCTTGAGCGCTTTCTCAAGTTCGATGATCTTCTTCGGCGGATGGCTGCTATCGCCTTCAAAATCGGCACGCTTCGCCAGATCGACCTTCGGAAGCGTCTCGGTAATCTTCTCGTCGCGAATGCGCTTGTTCACTTTGTCCACGAAACCGATGTAGTCATTCAGCGTGGTCATGAACTTGGTGAGCGGAGCGCCATCGAGCATCGCAGCGCCCTCGCCGTAACGCACCACGATGCCGTCGGCCGCGCGCTTGACCATCACCTTCACGAACTCGGTGTCGTTCTTGATGTACTGCTCGAACTTGCCCTTCTTGATGCGGTAGAGCGGCGGCTGCGCGATGAACACGTTGCCGCGCTTGATCAGCTCCTGCATGTGGCGAAAGAAAAACGTGAGCAGCAGCGTGCGGATGTGCGAACCGTCAACGTCGGCGTCGGTCATCAGAATGATCTTGCCGTAGCGCAGCTTCGAAACATCGAAGTCGTCTTTGCCGATGCCGGTGCCCAGCGCCGTAATCATGGCGCGAATTTCTTCGTGGCCCAGCATCTTGTCGTAGCGCGCTTTCTCGACGTTGAGGATCTTTCCCTTGAGCGGGAGAATCGCCTGGAAACGACGGTCGCGTCCCTGCTTGGCGGTGCCACCGGCGCTCTCTCCCTCGACCAGGTAAACTTCGCAACGATCCGGCTGACGCTCCGAACAGTCCGCCAGCTTGCCCGGCAGTCCACCGCCGTCGAGCGCGCCTTTGCGGCGAGTCAGGTCGCGCGCCTTGCGGGCAGCCTCGCGCGCGCGTGCAGCGTCGATGGCCTTGTTGATGATCTTCTTGGCAACCGGAGGATTCTGGTCGAAGAACGCTCCCAGGCGTTCGTTGACGAAGGCCTGCACCGTGCCTGCGATGTCGGAATTGAGCTTGCCCTTGGTCTGGCCTTCGAACTGCGGCTGCGAAAGTTTCACGCTGACCACGGCTACCAGTCCTTCACGGACGTCATCGCCCGTGAGGTTTTCTTTCACATCCTTGAACAACCCAAGCTGCTGCCCCGCGTAGTTGACCGTGCGAGTCAGCGAGGTGCGGAAGCCCGACAGGTGCGTCCCGCCATCCACGGTATTGATGTTGTTGGCGAAGCTGAACACCGTCTCGGAGTACGCGTCGTTGTACTGCAGCGCGATTTCCATGGCAACGCCGTCGCGCTCCGCTTCCATGTAGATCGGCTTGTCGTGCAGCACAGACTTGCCGCGGTTCAGGTGCTTGATAAATTCCGCGATGCCGCCGTTGAACTTGAAATCCGTGTGCTTGGGCTCGCCCGTCTTGGGATCGGTAGTGCGCTCGTCGGTGAGCGTAATCAGCAAGCCCTTGTTAAGGAACGCCAACTCGCGCAAGCGCTGCGCCAAGGTGTCGTAGTTGTACTCAGTAACGGTGAAGATCGTGGTGTCGGGCACGAAGTGCACCTTGGTTCCGCGCTTCTTCGTGCTGCCCGTCTTCTTCAGCTTGCTGGTGGGCTCGCCCTTGGAGTAGGTCTGTTCCCACACTCCGCCGTCGCGCCAGATTTCCAACTCCAGCAGTTGGCTGAGCGCGTTCACGCACGAAACGCCGACGCCGTGTAAGCCTCCAGAGACTTTGTAATTCGAGCTGTCGAACTTGCCGCCCGCATGCAATACAGTCATCACGACCTGGGCCGCCGGGATACGCTCGCCATCGACGTCCATGTCTCCGGTCGGGATGCCGCGCCCGTTATCGACTACGGTGATGGAGTTGTCGATGTGGATGGTGACATCAACGTGATCGGCAAAACCGGCGAGCGCTTCGTCTACCGAGTTGTCGACAACTTCGTACACCAAGTGGTGCAGTCCCATTTCGCCGGTTGATCCGATGTACATGGCGGGCCGCTTGCGCACCGCTTCCATGCCGCCGAGAACTTTAATCGAGTCGGCATTGTAGTCTGAGTTGGACTGGCCGTTGCCGTTCTTGCCACTCGAGTGCCTCAGATTCTCGGTTTCGATACTGTCTTTTTCTTCGGGGGTTTCAGCGGCGGTTTGGGTATCGGTCGGGGACATCCTGCTCCATTTCATCAGGAACGCGCACCGGCTGCGGTTCCCGCTTCATTGCACACGGATCGCAATGAAAGCGCTTTGTGCCTTCATTATTAGCCTTCAAGTACTAATAATTTCAACGGTTTGAGGGGGCGTACGATCCTTTTCAATTTTACCATAGAAGCGGCTGAAAAAGGGGCGAGGCCGACATTGATAAACGACGTTGAATCAATGGTTTGCAAGCAGGTATTTCCAGGATTACCGGGGCGGTGGACGGAGCCCTTCCGCAGTCGTGTTTTGCGGGTCTAAACTACTACTCGCAACGTGTCTAGCGAGGGCTCGATGGGAGCTCAAGAATGCAATATTCCGCGCATCCAGCGTCGGCCGATCAATCGAAATATGCTTGCCGATTGACCTCGATCGTTGCCGGAAGCTTCCGAATTACACGACTGCCGAAGTACAGAACGCGCACTTGCGCGCTGCTACCGGGATTTCGCTCTGACACTCCGGACAAGTTTTCTTGGCTGCGGGTGCGTTGAGATTGAATCGCGCCATCAGGTGGTTGACCGGTATTACGACGAAGAAATAAACCGCTAGCGAGATCAGCACGAACGAAATGAACGCGTTGAGGAAATCGCCCACCAGGAACTTCGACCCATTGATCTCGAAAGAGTAGGCCGAGAAATCTGGCTTGCCCGCGATCGCGGCGATCAAAGGCGTGAGCAGGTCTTTCACGAAGCCGGTAACGACCGCGCCAAAGGCAGCGCCCATGACGACGCCGACCGCCAGGTCCACAACACTACCGCGCAAAATGAACTCACGAAATCCCTTGAACATGATGTCCTCCCCGAGATCGATCACACCAACGGCGACCGAACTTACAATTCAACGAATATATGGGCCCCACGCCACAAAAACAAGGCTGCCTTACTGCGGACGTCATGACCGTGTCCACGAAAAATCGTCGCCGATTCGACTCACCGTGCAGCGAACCAGTCTTTCATCGGCTCCTGGCTGAGGTAATACACCACCATCACGCGCACAATGATCTGCAGCCCTTCGCGCCCGATGGCGAGGATTCGTGAATCCATGCCCGCGCTGGACAACCCGGGAACCGCCATCGCGACCCCAATCGCGGCCACGAGGATTGCGACACGGCGCGCCCAGCCCCAGCGCTTCCACAATGCCACGGCCAGCAAGACCATAAGCGCAGCGTAGAGCAGGAAGGCGATGGGTCCGAGTTGCTCCAGTCCTCCGCCGATCAGAAATGCTCCCGAGGAGAGCGGGATGACCTGCGTCACTACCAAAACAGCGAAGACCAGCGCAGCCACGCCAGCGATCGCGCACAGCGCGACAATCGCCAGCACTCCCGCCGGGCGTTCATTGTTGAGAGTTGGTGAGTAGCTCAACACCGGATCATGCTACTGCATCCGGAGCAGAGTTACGGCTGCAAAAAAGCGGACGCTCCGACTCGCGAAGCACCCGCTGGACATGCCCTGGATCCGCGACGCACTATTTCGCGACGACGGCATCCTTATGCTTAACGGCAATGGCGTCGGCGGCCTTACTGTGGGTCGTGACTTTTCGAAGCTGCTCGCCGAGGTAGATCTGGCGCGGACGGGAGATCTTCTGCTCGGGGTCCGCCATCAATTCGTTCCACTGCGCCAGCCATCCCACCGCTCGCGGTATCGCGAAGAGAACCGTGAACATCTCAGGCCCAAATCCCATGGCCTGGTAAATGATCCCGGAATAGAAATCAACGTTGGGATACAGCTTGCGGGTCACGAAGTAGTCGTCGCTCAGAGCAATGCGTTCGAGTTCCAGCGCGATGTCGATCCGGTTGTTGCGGCCGGTGACCTCAAAGACCTGGTCGGCGACTTCCTTGATGATGCGCGCCCGGGGATCGTAGTTCTTATAGACACGATGCCCAAAGCCCATCAGCTTGATTTCGCCCGCCTTCACCCGCTTGATGTAAGCCGGAATGTTGGCGACCGAGCCGATCTCGTCGAGCATGCGCAGGGCTTCTTCGTTGGCTCCGCCGTGCAGCGGGCCCGCGAGTGCCGCGGCTGCTCCCGCCATGGCAAGGTAGGGGTCCGCCTCGGCGCTGCCGATGATCCGCATGGTGCTGGTGCTGCAATTCTGCTCGTGGTCAGCGTGCAGGATGAACAGAATGTCGAGCGCGCGCGCAATGACCGGGCTGGCTACATACTTCGGTTCCGTCATGCGCCACAGCATGTTCATGAAATTCTCGGCGTAGCTGAGATCGTTGTCGGGGTAGATATAAGGATGGCCCTTGCGATGGCGGTAGGAATAGGCCGCCAGGGTTGGCATTTTGGCGATCAGGCGGACAATCTGGCGCTGCCGGACCTCGTAGTCGCGCACGTGGTGCGCCTCCGGATACACCGTGGACAGCCCTGCCAGGGTGCTGACGAGAATTCCCATCGGATGCGCGTCGTACCGGAAGCCATCGATGAAATGCTTGGTGGTCTCGTGCAGCATGGTGTGGAAAGTAATGTCGTGCACCCATTCCTTCTCTCGCTCGGGATTGGGTAGCTCGCCGTGGAGCAGTAGATAGGCAACCTGGAGGAACGTGCAGTTCTCGGCCAGGTCATCGATGTCATACCCGCGGTAGCGGAGTATGCCCTTGTCGCCGTCGATGAACGTAATGTTGCTCTTGCAACATGAAGTGTTCATGAAGGCTGGATCGTACGTCATCAGACCAAAATCGTCGGATTGGACTTTGATCTTGCGGAGGTCCATGGCGCGAATCGTCTCGTGCTCGATGGGCAGTTCGTAGCTCTTATCAGTGCGATGGTCGGTGATGGTCACAGAATCTTTGGGCATGACCTGAAACTCCTTCTGGGCCTACTTGGCATCCTTGCCAGTAGAGGCTTCGGATTTTGGAGCGTCCGATTTAGTCTCGGAGGTCGACTTGTTTTCGGACGCAGGCGCAGATGAGGAACTACTTCCGTTCCCGCTCGCTGGCGGTGAACTGGATTTCTTTGCGTAATCGGTTACATACCAGCCAGAACCTTTAAACCGCACCGAGGGCGCGGAGATCAACTGCTCAAGCTCGCCTCCACAATGCGGGCAGATCGTGAGGGGCGTGTCAGAGAATTTCTGTATGCGCTCCGTCAAACTGTGGCAGCTCTTGCATTGGTATTCGTACAGTGGCACTAAGAAAACCCCACTTCTCTGTAAGCCCTTGATTCTATGTTTCGTAGGTGGCTGCGGTCAATTTAGAAATCGGCTTGCCCCCAGATAGGGTCAGGAGCGCCCTGCGGCTTGCCAGAAGTTGTTCCTAGCCAGCACACTAGCGGAGTGAAAGCTATCGCCATCATTCCCGCCCGGCTTGCGTCGACGCGTCTCCCCCGAAAAATACTGCGCGAGATCAACGGCGCTCCAATGCTGGCGCACGTTTACGGTGCGGCTCGATCCTGTTCCGCGTTGCACGACGTCATCGTGGCCACTGACTCGGAAGAAATCGCGTCAGTATGTCGCACGAACGGATGGAGTGTCCGCATGACCTCGCCCGACCATCGCAGCGGAACAGATCGTGTACATGAAGTTGCCCAGATGGTTGATGCCGACGTGTACATCAACGTGCAAGGGGACGAGCCTTTGGCACGCCGCGAGCATCTCGAAGTGCTACTGCAACTCATGGCTGACAAGACGGTCGAGGTCGGCACGCTGAAGACACCTTGCGTGGCGGAAGACATCGGCAATCCCAATGCGGTGAAAGTCGTGACGGCGCTAGACGGACGCGCTCTCTATTTCTCGCGCGCGACTGTTCCGTTCGGCCGCGACCGATCCGGCAACGTCACCTACTTCAAGCATCTGGGCTTCTACGCTTATCGAAAGGCTGCGCTGGATGCCTTCTGCACCTGGCCGGAGTCGCAACTAGAACGCAGCGAGCGGCTCGAACAACTGCGCTTCCTCGACCATGGTGTGTCGATCCACGTAGCGGAGACTCCGTTCGATACCATTGGCGTGGATACGGAAGATGACCTGCAACGCGTGGAGAAAATCCTAGTCAGCCGCGGCTAGCCAGCGGTCTGCCGGCCCTTGTCCCAAGCCTCAGCGGCACTGATTCGCTTCTGAATCGATGGATGCGACTCGAAGAACCACTCCACCAAGCGCGACGGGGTGCGCTCCGACAGATTCTGGGCAGCCAGCTTCTGCATGGCCGTGACAAACGCACCGATGGCCGCAATGTTCTCCCAGGCATAGCGATCGGCTTCGCGTTCGTGTTTCCGGGAAAGCGCATTGAGGGCCGGCGTCAGCAGAAAACCGAGGACGGTTGCCACCAGGATGATCAGTGGCAGGTTGGCGAAATCGTAAAGCCGGTCCTCTAGTACCGGGAACCAGTCCCGCGTAATCGCATAACGCAGCACCTCGTTCGTCAGCCAAAAACCAAAAAATGTTACGGCCACCTGCATGAGGATGCCCTTCAAGATGTGGCGCCGTACATGGTGTCCCAACTCGTGCGCCAGAACCGCCTCGATTTCGTCCTCACTGTAGTTCTGCAGCAGCGTGTCAGAAAGAATGATGCGTCGAGTCGCGCCCATTCCCATCAACGCCGCGTTGGCCTTCTTCGACTTTTCCGACAGCTTCCATTCGTACACGCCGCGGACGCGTGTCCCAGCGCGCTCGCCCAGCCTGGTCAGCCGTTCGCGCAGCGAATCGTTGTTCAGCGGTTCGATCTTGTAGAAGATTGGGAACAATACCACGGGCGCCAACTGCGCCATCAGCAGGAACAATCCGACAAACACCGCCCACGCAATCATCCACCAGCGCTGCGGAGCGATGTGGATTATGGCGTAAATAATCTCGACGAACACGGTGCCCAGCACCAGCCCAACCAGCCAGCCCTTCAGTTCGTCCCACAACCACGAACGCATCTTCTGGTTCGACAATTTGTACTGATGTTCCAGCCGAAATCCCAGGTAGTCGAACGGCGCACTCAGCACCTTCATGACCATCGAAAACATCAGCACGTAGAAGAACACCGCCAGGAAGTAGTGCTGGCCCGCGTCGTGATACGCCCAGTCGCGTAGTTTCCCGGTCCAGCCCGTCACCAGCAGCGCGACCAACAGCAGAAATCCGATCACCGCATCGGCCATGCCGAGCCATCGCTTGATGCGGTTATAGCGACGAGTTTCCGGACTGTCGCCGGGCTGCGGATTTGCTGGCGTGGTCATAACGGATTCTGATTCTGACAGCTGCACTACTTTGCTCCCGTGGTGTCGCCCGATTTCACGAAGGCCTCGGTTTCGCGCAAGATCTGGGAAACCAGTTCGGGTGACGCTGCCTCGCAGTAAATGCGCAGCAGCGGCTCCGTGCCCGAGGACCGCACCAGCACCCAGGCCTCGGCGCCGTTCCCATTGGTGGGAGCGTCAAGGAAAAACTTGACGCCATCCAACGTCTCAACCTTCAGCACATTGAAGCTGCCGAGCTTCGCGGGCTTCGCCTCGACGCGGCGCATGGCTTCTTCTTTGACTTCCTGCGTCAGACGAAGATCGGTGCGCGCATAGTGATGCTCGCCGTATTCCTGCTGCAAATCGCGTACCAACTGCCCGAGTGGTTTGCCTTCATCGGCCATGATGTTGGCCAGCAGCAACGAGTTGAGAATTCCATCGCGCTCCGGCAGATGCCGGCGAATACCGATGCCCCCCGACTCCTCACCGCCGATCAGGATGTCGCGCTCCAGCATCAAGTCGCAGATGTACTTGAAGCCGATGCCGCACTCGTGCATTTTCCGCCCGTACTTGGCGGAAATGCGATCGATCATACGCGTGGTATTGAACGCCCGCACAACTTCTCCGGGCCATTGCTTCCGCTTCAACAGCCACTCCAGGATCACCGAAAAAATCTTGTGGGAATCTACGAAGCTGCCGTCTTCGGCAACCGCACCTAACCTGTCAGCATCGCCGTCGGTGACGAGTCCCGCCTGGCAATGTTCCCGCACCACCGTCTCCTGCAAGAGCGTAACGTGCGGGATGATCGGCTCGGGATTGATTCCCGGAAACAACGGATTGAGCTCGCCACGAATCTCGATGTGATCAATGCCCTTCTCGGTGAAAATCTGGCTCAACACTCCGCGACCCGAGCCGTACATCGCGTCGACCGCAAACTTGAATCCGGCCTTCTTGATCGCGTCAAGATCGACAAACTTCTTTACTGCTGCGACGTAGGGCGTCTTGAAGTCAGCCTCGATTACACTGCCGCCCGGACGTTGGATCACTGGCGCGTCGAGTGCAGCTTCGATTGACTTGATGATGGCTGGCGTGGCCGATCCACCATAGCCCGCCTTATATTTCACGCCGTTCCAGTTGTACGGATTGTGGCTGGAAGTGATCATCACCCCGCCCGCGGCCCCAAGATTCACCACCGCAAACGACAGTGCCGGAGTGGGGGTGTAATCGTCGGAAACATGAATGTTGATGCCGGCCGCGGCCAGCACTTCAGAGATAGCCTCGGCGAAAGCTCGCGAACCGAAGCGCGTGTCATAGCCAACCACCAGACCCTTGGTCGCATCTTCGTTCTCGTGCACGTAATGCGCGATGGCACTGCCCACGCGCCGCACATTTTCAAAGGTGTAATCGTCGGCAATGATGCCGCGCCATCCGTCCGTACCAAATTTGATGTGGGTCGCCATAAATGATTGCCTGACTATCGCAAGCTGCGTCAGCTAGACAAGGTCTGTAAGATCCTTGCTATCGAGATACTTCACGACTTTCCCGACGTCCTGCGCGTTCTCGCGGGTAGTGATCAGCAATGCATCCTCGGTCTCCACGACGACGAGGTTATTCACTCCCACCACTGCGACGAACTTTTCGGAATGAACGAAATTGCCGGACGCATCTAATACAAAGGTCCGCTGGGACGATATTACGTTGTCGCGCTCAGGATTGTTCGCCTGGCGATGTTCATACAGCGCCGTCCACGAACCAAGGTCATTCCACCCGAAGCTCGCCGGGATGCAGTAAATCCCCGACTTCCCTTGGCCCTCCTTCGAGCGCGGCTCCAGCACCGCATAGTCAATGCTGATGTTTTCGCATTCGGGATACAGCCTGACGAATGTCGCCGCAAATTCCGCAGTCCCGTAGCTCGCAGCGATTTTCTCCAGCACCGGAGCGGTGTTCGGCAGGTGCTCCCGCAACGCGTCAGCCAGGGTGCGGGCACCCCAGACGAACATGCCGCTGTTCCAAAAATAATTTTGGGCCTTCACAAATTTCTCGGCAATTTCCTTTTCTGGCTTTTCGATGAATCCTCGCACCGGGAAATTTTCCTGCTCGGATTTCTGTCCCACCTCGATGTAGCCGTACCCCGTCTCGGCGCGCGTCGGCGGAATTCCCATCACCACAATGTTGGCTCCGCTGCTTGCGATTTCAACCGCACGCTGAACGTCCGCGCGAAACGCTTCTTCGTGGGAAATCACGTGGTCGGACGGAAACATCCCAATGACTGCGTCTGGGTCCTGCCGCTCCAACAGAAACGCTGCCAAACCGATTGCCGGTGCGGTGTTGCGCCCGACGGGTTCAGCCAGCACATGATTCGGATCGAGCGCGGAAAGTTGTTGCACGATCGGGTCGCGCAGGTCCTGGTTGCTGATGATCCAGAAGCGCTCACTAGACACGAGCGGTTCAAGCCGGTCGACCGTCTCCTGGATCATGCTCCTCGCGCTATTGAGGGGCAGCAACTGCTTCGCCCTGCGCTTGCGGCTGAGCGGCCAGAAGCGCGTGCCACGACCGCCTGCGAGGATGACAGGGTAAAAATTGTTATTCGCTGATTGGCCCAAGGGGACTTCCTTACCCGCGGTAGCAGGCTTTCAACTGGCTCCGATGAGGTTGCTAATCGATTATCCAAGCATGGTGCGCGGTTCTGCAACGTCGCCGGTTGGCAGTGACATGCGCATGACTTCCAATTCCCACTGCGGCCTCACCGTGTACCAAGGCACGTTCGCTGGCACGACCACCGCCTCACCCTTGGCGAAACTGATGGGCTCCATGCCCGCCGACTCGATGATTCCGGACCCGTCGACAGCAACAACAATGTGCGGCGACTTCCGCGAAACAAAAGCCTGCAACGGTTCGTGCAACTTCATCTTCTCGACTTCGAAAAAAGGCGAACGCACCAGCACATTGGGATCGCCTTGGCTATCGGGCACGACTTTGCCCGCTTTGCTGTCCAACTTGATCGCAGCGATCCCCTCCTTGATGTGCAGCTCGCGCGGGCGGCCATAGTCGTAAAGTCTGTAAGTGATATCCGAGGCCTGCTGCGTCTCCACCAGGACCATGCCGCCGCCGATGGTGTGTACCGTGCCGGCCGTAACGTAAATAATGTCGCCCTCGTAGACATTGATCCAGTTCAACAACTCTTCCGCGCGGTATTCGCGGATGGACTTCTCGAATTCCTCTAGCGTCGTGCCTGTCCTGAGTCCCAGCGCGACCTGCGCGCCGTTTTCCGCCTGCAGCACGTACCAACATTCAGTCTTGCCGTACGGCTGCCCAACCCGTTGCGCGCCCGCGTCGTCAGGATGCACCTGCACTGACAGCTTCTCGGCGGGAAACAGAAACTTCACCAGCAGCGGAAACCGGTCTTCGAACACCGCAGCCGATCCGACCAAGTCCCTGCGATACTCCCGCGCAATTTCACCCAGTGTGCGGCCGGCAAAAGGACCATTCGCGATGCAACTGTCGCCCCATGTCAACCAGCTTTCACCGATCGGCTCCTTAACGATTTTCGTGTAGATGGGACGAAGGTCGCGAACACCCCACGGGCGCTCATCGAAAATCGGCAGCAACAAAAATGGATAGAGATCGGGCATGGGTGGATGATTTTCGGCGACTAACACCACGCGTGGTCAGTCGCGAACTCACGTCCGCACGGTGGGTGTTCCGATGGAGCGGCGACCATGCGCCGCTTCCCTCACATTTAGGATACCAATTACAGCCCGGCGAAGAACTTTCGCATGCGTTCCAATCCCCGGTCCAGCTCTTTCTCTGACACCGCATACGACATGCGAACGTGGTCCTGGGTGCCGAACGCTTCTCCGGGCACGACCACAACGTGGGCTTCGTGCAGCAGCTTATTCGCCGCGTCAGAGGCGGAGTTCATTCCGGCTTTGTCGAAATAGTGGCTGACGTTGGGGTACGCATAAAACGCGCCGTTCGGTGACGCGCACGTCAGGCCGGGAATCGAGCGCAGTCCCTCAACCACCTTGTCACGCAAATGAATGTAGCCCGCCAGCATCTCTTTCACGCAATCCTGCGAACTGTTTAACGCCACCACTCCAGCCTTCTGCACGATCGACGTCGGATTCGACGTGCTCTGGCTTTGCAGTTTGTTCATCGCGCTCACCACGGGCGCGGGACCCAACACGTATCCCAGGCGCCATCCCGTCATCGCGTATGTTTTCGACAGCGATCCAATGATCAACAACCGCTCCTTCACTTCGTGGACTTCGCCTGCTGAGAACAATTGCCCGGTAAAGTTCAGGTACACATAGCACTCATCGGAGATCACGTAGATGCCGCGCTCGTGCGCCAGCCGCAGCACGGAGATCATGTCCTCGGGCTTCATCACCGATCCCGACGGATTGTTCGGCGAGTTCAGGATGATCATTTTGGTGCGCGGCGTGATGGCGCGCTCGACCATATCGGCCGTCAGCGCGAAATCGTGCTTCTCGTCCGTCGGAATGTACACCGGCTCGCCGCCCGCGTAGCGAATGATGTCTTTGAACGAGACCCAGTACGGCACCGGCAGAATGACCTCGTCGCCGTGATCGACCAGCACCTGGATCGCATTGAACAATGCGTGCTTGCCTCCCACCGACGCCATGCAGTCTTCGCGCTTGTAGTCGGAACCGAAATCCGTGGCATGGCGCTTGACGATGGCATCGCGCAGCTCGACCGTGCCCCCCACCGCGGTGTACTTGGTGAAGTTATTGTTGATTGCCGCGATCGCCGCTTCCTTGATGTGCTGTGGCGTGGCAAAATGCGGCTCGCCCGCGCCGAAGTCCACCAGGTCGGCGCCACCGGCGCGAAGCTTCTCGGCTTCAGCGACCACGGCCATGGTGGCCGACACCTTGATCCGTTGAATGCGGTTAGTGAGGTACGAGGAGAGCTGAGTTCCAGTCGTAGACATTGATTGGGCCTTTATTTAATTGGGATTTCGGCTGTCGCGGCGCGCCTCTCCGCAACTCTGCGGCGCAAATGTTCTTCCACCAACTCCGGTACGAGTCCGGTCAGCGGACCGTCAAACGAGGCTATGTCGCGCACGATTTTCGAGCTAAGATATGAGTATTTTTCCGCTGGCATCATGAACACGGTCTCTACCCGGGGCTCGATCTTGCGGTTCATCAAGGCCATCTGCAATTCGAATTCGTAATCGCTCACGGCGCGGATCCCGCGCAACACCGCATTGGCGTTCTTCTCGATGCAGTACGACATCAGCAAGCCCTCGAACGCATCGACCGTAACATTTTCCAGGTCGGCCGTCATCGCTTGCAGCATCTCCATCCGCTCGGCGATGCTGAAAAGCGGATCGCCTTTGTCGGGATTGCAGGCAATCGCGACGACCATGCGGTCGAAAAGCTTGCAGCCCCGGTGTATCAGGTCCAGATGCCCGTTCGTCACGGGATCGAACGAGCCAGGGTAGATGGCGACGATCTGTTTCAAGAATCCTCGGAGGGCGGGATTTGGAGTTTCGATTTTATGCTGCGCCACACCCGTGAGGCAATTGTTCCGTGCGACAAAAATAGGGGACCGCGAACTAGCCTCGGCCCCCTCCGCTCGAAATCGCTATGACAGGTTACTTGCGTCCAACCGGCCCTTTGGGTGTGGCCGACGGCGACGCTTCGGCATTGGCTGCCGCTGCCGCGGCTCTCTCGGCGATTGAGGTCAGCCCCAGCGCCTGTCGCACTTCGGCTTCCAGCTTCTGGCTTATGTCGGCATTTCCCTTCAGGAACGTCTTAGCATTCTCGCGGCCCTGTCCTATGCGGTCGGTTTTGTAGCTGAACCACGAGCCCGACTTCTCCACCAGGTTCAGCAGGACGGCCTGGTCGATCAAATCGCCTTCGCGCGAAATACCTTCGCCATAAACAATGTCGAATTCCGCCTCGCGGAACGGAGCAGCGGTCTTGTTCTTGACAATCTTGACCTTGGTCCGCGAACCCACCACAATGTCGCCATCTTTGATCGCGCCAATGCGCCGGATATCGACTCGCACCGAGGAATAGAACTTCAGCGCCCGTCCACCTGTCGTGGTCTCAGGATTGCCAAACATCACACCGATCTTTTCGCGGATCTGGTTGATGAAGATCAGGCTGGTATGCGACTTGGAGACGATGCCGGTCAGTTTGCGCAGCGCCTGCGACATCAGCCGGGCCTGCAGGCCGACGTGGCTGTCGCCCATCTCGCCATCGAGTTCCGCCTTCGGCACCAACGCGGCGACGGAGTCCACCACTAGCACGTCGATGGCGCCGGAGCGCACCAGCGCTTCGGCAATCTCCAGGGCCTGTTCGCCCCAGTCGGGCTGCGAGACCAGCAGATTGTCGACGTCCACGCCCAACTTCCGGGCGTAGATGGGATCCAGCGCATGCTCGGCGTCCACAAAGGCCGCCATGCCACCCTGCTTCTGCGCTTCGGCGATAATCTGCAGCGCGATCGTGGTCTTACCGGAGGATTCCGGACCAAAAATTTCGATCACGCGTCCGCGCGGAATACCTCCGCAACCCAGGGCGGCGTCGAAGGAAATCGATCCCGTAGAAATAACTGCGATGGGAACCACGGCTTCCTTGTTCCCCAACTTCATGATCGAACCCTTGCCAAACTGCTTCTCGATCTGAGTAATCGCTACATCGACTGCACGGCTTTTTTCTGTTTTTTCGTCCGCCATGATTACTGCTCCTGGGCAGCCTCGCCAAGGGGAAATCGCATTCCCCGCGAGCTGCCGTGATTTATGGATTGCCTTAAGTCAGTGGGGCAGGCGCGCAGGCCAGTGCTTGTTACCCATTGGAGTGGCGCATGTTGACCGACCGCGTAGTATATAACGCTGAAGCCCCGAAAAGCGAAGAAATGGCGAATGTGATGTTACGAAAGTACCCAAGAAATAACTATCGCACTGGCGGGTAACAACCGCCTCCACCTATGGCCCTAACTCATTGTCTATTAAGACGCTTAGCTCCATCTAATATCGCGAACATGCGGTCAACCTTGTGGGTGGGGGTTAACGCTTTAGTAAATCCACAGGCTCACGTACGTCTGTGACGCGAAAATACTTCGCCAACTCGGGATGTCGTTGTGCTACCGCCTCGTACATCGCGTA